>Ga0209630_10000127_pt1 | contig 87273 bp, 71 predicted proteins | sample COG_01_FD_184745 | JGI IMG/M metagenome (GOLD analysis project Ga0209630, IMG submission 184745) | Pelagic Microbial community sample from North Sea - COGITO 998_met_01 (SPAdes) (version 2) | ecosystem: Environmental > Aquatic > Marine > Neritic zone/Coastal water | place: Helgoland, sampling...
AGTTCACTTATTAATGAACTTGCATTTCTCTTCTTTCCCATTGTAGTTAAATTTAAGTGTTTACTCTGTTTAAAACACTCTCTTATAATTTAACCCTTATTAGTTCACTTTTTGCTGACGGTATACAAATCCTAAATCCTCAAGTAATAATTTTAACCCTTTATTGAATTTCTGATTTGATAATTTAGGAAAGAGAGTTTGGTCTAATTTTTTACCTCCACTATACTTTTTGAAGATATTTCCACTAATAAAATTTACAGGAACACTCACAGGACTATCTGTTTTTTGTTGAGTCCAAGTAAAGAACTCCTTATCCTTTTCAAATTGAAAATCTTTTACCCTAAAAAATGGTATATCTGAGTGTCTACATCCAATAGAACACATAAAAAGAAAAACATCCTTTATTAATTCCCAATTAGTAACCCTTAGAACCCCTCCAAATTCGTTTTTTCTCGTTCCTAAGAGAGTTTCTTCTATGATGTATATATTTTCCTTACTGAAGGATTTCCCCTTCTTAAAATCCCATTTTGTAGAGTTGTATAATTTGAATACCTCATCCTTATACAGGTAGATTTTTTCCTCTCTATCAATTGTATCTAATTTTTGAAACTTAGGTTTCTTTTCTATGTAACCCAACTCCTTTGAGAAATGAAGAAATCCTCTTAGATTTTCAAATGTTTTATTAATGTAACCATTGGTTCTGGGTGGTTCAAGACTCCATAGATAATTTTGAAATTCGTTTTGGAACAGAATAGTTTTATTAACTACATAATCATAGGTGATTTTAGTCCCTCTGTGATTTTGAAAATCCTCTAATCTATTCCTTAGAGTGATGATTGTTTTAACATAACCTCCTGAACGATGTTTTTTTGTTTCAAAGTATTCCTCAAACCCTTTCCAAAAACTTGTGTAATCAGGTGTTATCTCTTGTTTCTGTCTTTGTAAATCTTAAAATTGTTTTTTGACATATTGGGGGTTAGGTTCTAATCCATCTTCAATAGTCTGAGAAATAATCCTTTCTACATCATCTAAAATGGAGTTCAACCTTCTATTCTTGTCTGTATAGTTAGGGGTTTTGTTGGATATACCTCCACCACTAAATTGTTTAGGAGATAAATCTATTCCTGAATAGATGGAAACTTCACTATCCTTTCCCTTTGAACTCTTCCCTCTAATTCTAACATAAAGAGGGTGTAATCCATCTGAATTAGATTGTCTTTTATTGAGTTTCAATGAAGTTTTCATTGACTCAAAATTAAATAAAAAAATGAAATTGGGGACTAATATGGGGACTAAAAGAAATGAGGAACTCGTAAGTTCCTCATTATCAATGGTTTATTAAACCTTTTAGTCGGGGTGGCAGGATTCGAACCTACGACCCCCTGGTCCCAAACCAGGTACACTACCGGACTGTGCTACACCCCGAATATCGCACGCTTAAACTTGTTTTAAGCGGGTGCAAATGTAGTTAAATAATTACTATATGAAATCTATAATAGCGGAATTTATTAAAAAATAAACCAGTTATTGGTGATACATCATTTTTTAGGTATTCCATTTAATATTACTCTTAAACTTAACTGATGATCAGGATTGATTTAGAATTAAGTTAAATGATACATCCTTTGTGAAATGAATTAACTTAATTAAAAAAACAGCTAATTCAGCCGGAATATTTATAGTGATCAGTTTAAGATTAAGAGACGTACTCGTTTCTTGACATTTTCTTTGGAGAAAGAATAGATCCTAATAAACTGCCAGTTAATGAACCTAATCCAGTGACTAGGGCTCCAATAAGCGTACTGGCATAAATCAACCAAATAGAGTCCGTCAAATTCATTAGTAGTGCAATTTTTTCTGATAGAATGGAGTTGGTAGAATTATCTATGGTAAAGGAGAGATAAAACCATACGAGGCCACCCGCGATGACTCCGCCATTGAAACTATTAAAATTACTTCCTCGAATCAATAAGCTAATCAGTCCAGCTCCCACGGCTATGCTCCACCATGAAAAATAAAAAGGGAGTAGATAGGATAAAATACCTATTAGGAAAATTTTGATGATAAATTTCATTCTTAGGGTGTTAATTGAATTTCATAAAGAATATCTCCTGCCAACATTTTATTTTGACCAAATTTCAAATTATAGTATTTCCCTTCAGCCCAGGCTGTGATCATATGTCCATACATCGGATTGCCTGGATTGCCCGTTTGGCTACCTGGATAAACCCCGTAAGCATTGATACCTTGTGGATCCATTTCAACGACCATACGCCAAGAGGGGCCATGATGCTTACTTACAGCATTTACAATATTGTGGTTGCCCCCAATAGAAATATTTTTTGAATTAAATGAGGTGAAGCTACTGATCAGATGATTGATCTCAGTTTCCTTAAACTCATTCCAAGAGTGATTCTTGCCATTAATACTTAACCATTGATTAAGAGAATCTACAGCGGTATAAAAAGCATAATTAATTAAATCTGGAGTGGTTTCTTTTTCAGGCGTACTCAGGCGATCCGAAAATCCAACAAGACTATCTGAAATAATTAATTGAGAGGTGGTGTGTATATCAGGTTTATTGACAGCAAATGACATCGTATCAAATTCATCCCACAATTGATCCGACAAGATATCTGACCATAGTTCAAAATTGGTAGGCGCCTTTAAATTAGGATGATTAAAATAATCCCAGTTTTGTAATTCATAAAAGAATTTATTTTGATCCTCATTGAGTGATAGCGTATCTAATTGGGACAACAGATAGGGTAAAATCTCAGAAGCGATGTAATTGAAGTTATCATTTTGTAAACTCATTAAGTCTTCAGGCTCAATATTTTTCATGGTTATTAGTCGCTCATTAACCCTTCTATTCCTATAATTTTCAAATCGATGTGAATAAACATAATAAGGATAGGTAGTGCGATCTACGGGGAATTGATTAGCCGAACTCAAAAATCCTTGAGGATGATTATATCTTTCGAGTCTATGCTCAAAGGGGATATATTTTTTCCATTCTGAATCCGGATCGGATCCATCTAAAATAAACTTTCCTTGACCGGGAAATTTGATGGGAAACTTACCGGGTAGATTGAGAGCTATATTACCTTTTGTATCACTATATATTATGTTTTGAGGAGGGCCTGAGAAGAAACGGAGTCCCTCGACAAATTCATCATAATTATTTGCTTTATTAAAGTGAAATAGGGCTTTAAATGTAGTTGATTCGTCATGGGCGATCCAGCGCATGGCTAAATTTACTTTTTCATGATTACTCAAATAATCTCGATCATATACAATAGGTCCATGATGTACCCTAATGATAGTATCGATAAAGTTGTCTGCATTTTTAATTACAATTTCTTCGAGAATTTGTTCTGTTTTGAACCATTGGTTGTTGTACAAATATTCTTTGCGTGAGGTATCTTTGAAGGTCACTGAAAACCAATCTACTTGATCCCTTGGAGAGTTGGTTACCCCCCATGAGATAGAGTCATTAAAACCAATCAATATGACCGGTGTACCGGGAACGGTTACCCCCATGACATTGATATCGGGACTGGTCAAATGGCTGGCATACCAAATCGAGGGAGCCGTGAGCTCAAGGTCCGGTTCATTGGCCAATATGGCATGGCCTGATTTACTTTTGGTACTGTCTATGGCAAAGTTATTACTTCCATTTAAGGGATTTTGTTTACTAATAGATTCATTGACGATATGCTGTGCTTCGAATTTTTCAGGTTTTTGTGGTCGGCTCATGGGTTCGAAACCAAAAGGAGTATCTCTCGGTATTACGGGGGCTGACGTTCCGTCAGGCTCAGGGAACAAAACATTAAAAAGGTCCTCACCAAACATTTTTCGAAAGTTGGTATGCTCTATATCTGCTTCACTCCTAGAAAGTGTACTTGCTAATAGAGCATAAGCCATACATGTTTTTACGGTGGTCCATTTTTCAGGTTCATAATTGAGTAGTTTGAATTCAATAGGGTAGTCACCCTGAGATAAAGATGCTATATAGGCATTCACTCCATTGGTGTAGGCTGAAATGATACTGGCATAATAGTCATCTTTCATAAGCCCATCATGAAGTTTTAAGGTCATATCCTTTAGGCCCAATCGCCTTTGCAGTCGGTCGTATCCAAGTGCTTTTATACCCACCACTTCTGACAACCTGCCCATCACTACGCGGGCATAAAAATCCATTTGCCAAAGTCGATGATAAGCGGTTACATAACCTTGAGTCATGTACAAATCTTCAATATTTTTTGCGTTGATGTGAGGAATGAGCAACTCATCAAATTGGACGGTGACTACCTCTTTAAGCTCGATCAATTTAATGGATTGATCCAGACTGATCGGTTCTTTTTCACTATTTTGCCAAAAACCTTGATGCGGACTTAATAATTTCCCAATTGGAGGGATTTTATCAAAAGGCCTATTCAGTAAGGTGATTAGGGAGGCAGTAACAAAGAAAGAAATAAAAAAACCGAGGAATTTCACAGAAAAGTATTGTCTAGTTCAAATGTATGTTTTATTATTTATTTTGCCTTATTTTATTGATAAATAACTTCTTGTATTTATACAAGGAATGCGATATTTTTTCTTAAGATTTTTTAAACATTTTCCCTTTACCAAAGGGAAGAAAAGCTTCTATTTGGAAGGAAAAAAACAGATATTGATCGTTATTATTTGAATTTCCTCTAGTTAATCCTGCATCCAAGCTTTCCCAAGCTTCTTCATTTTCTAGGAATTGCTCTCTTCTTCGATTTGATAGCTTAGATTGAATAGAGCTGTCATCCGTAAACAAAGGAAAGATCCCTGAAACATCATCAAGATAATCTGTGAAAGTATATCGATAGGCAAGTTCAAAATTAAAGTTAAGGAAAGGCGTAATTTTCATCTTAACCCCTACGCCAGCTGGGATAATGAAAGTAAGAGGATCATAAGCGACATGTTCGGTTTGATAATCCCTAAGGGAAAATTTAGCATTAATCTCCTCTCCATTTTCTTGGATCTGAAAGTAGGTAAATGGATCCAAAGTGGTCATACCAAAACCTAAACTGAAATAGGGGTCAATTTTGCATCTTTGATCATAGTTACCCGCATAAGGTCGAATAAAAAAAATGCTCTGCAGGTTGAGCTCCCAGTTATTTGAAGTGAAGGAGAGGTTTCGTTCTTTTTCAAAACTACCATCGGGAGCTTTTTCATCATCCCCTCGCAATTGGTAAAATCCTGCAGAAAGTCGAGCGCTGAGGTGGCTCCATAATCTTGCTTCAATGGCCAAGGTACCATGAGAGAAGTCAGTTTGACGCTTATTTTCAGCATTGAGTTCCCCGATGTATTTGGTTTGACCAGACCCTATAGCCACACTGAAATAGCGATCATTGAGCTTCCAAGTCATAAAGCTTTGACTTTTGACCTGAAGGAAACAAAGGACTAATCCTAAGGAGAAAATGATTTTATTCATGCAACTAAATAACAAAGTTCAAAAATAATACTAAATAATGAAGATGAATAATTAATCTCACGGACCTTCTGCTTTTTTTAAAATTTTGATATACAATTTCCATATTATTTAATGACGCTATCTATTTGAAGGAGAGGAGTAGATCAAAGAATTTGTCATATTATATTTCAATTTTTGTAGTACTGAATTTTAACCTTATTAATTGAACAATCAAAAAATCATGAAAAAGTTAATAATTACATTAGTAACCTGCTTCATAATGATGATCGGCTACAATGTTCATCAATATGAGGTATCTAAAAGTCGATAAGGGTATAGAAACCAAATTCAAAGAGGATGCTAAAAAGAAAACGTGCATTTATAATTCGAAGGAGGGACAAATACATTATTTTAACTTTTTAGTGAATATTAGCCTGTATTCGGGAGAATACTTTTGAGTGAGATACGAGGAGAAGCTGTCAGGTTTTGATAGCAATGACCCCAAGGGAAATGACTATTGGAACGATCTGGTTGGGGACCTACATATCTCCTCTGATGCTCAAAGCTGGGGCTATGTAAAAAATACATCGCACGTTATGCTTAGTCCATTTGCAAAGCCCTTGAGATGTGTTTTAACCTACAACTACAAAGGAACCATGTAGAAGAATTTTGGAGATTCCGAAATAATGTAGCCCAAGCCCTCCAAAATGCAGATGTAGATATAGATGTAGATATATTTATGTAAGTATGGTGGTGCAGTTCAGATTGTAATGTTAATACAGTTAACGTTGTTTTTGGATATAATGATTATGCAGGGCAAGCTACCGATAATAGCGAGGAATGGGTGAAAGTTGCAGAAAAATATAATGAAATATTTGGAGAGGATGCTTTTGAAGTAGATATTCAGACTTTTGAGAAGTCACTCGAAATGTACGGAAGAAATAGTTACTGCATGTCTTTTCAGTCGGAAATGAGCTCACCAGAATATATGTCTTCTTTGGAAGAACTCAATACTAATAATTAATGCACTATTTTAATATTTGATTTGAAGAAAAAATCACTCTTTTGAGTAGAGATGATTTAAATTCGGGGTGAGGTACCTTTTCATATTATCCTTAAAAAAAGTTCCTTTAATAACTTAAAAACGGGGCTTTTTTAAGGATAATGATCACAGAAAAAATCTCAAATTTACTGGTCATAACTACACTATTCTTTTCTGATTCAAGCCTTCCGTGCCATCGAAGGTTTGGATACTACATATTCAGATACCTAAGTCATTTGTGCGTTCTGAGATGCCTAGGATGAAAATAATGATTTGCATTTAAATCCCTTAGCGGGGTTCTATTTTTAAGTAGACGATGACAAAGGAGATTAAAACAAAAAACCCATCATTAGATGGGTTTTTTGAGGTTCCGAACGGATTCGAACCGCCGTAAAAGGTTTTGCAGACCTCTGCCTAGCCACTCGGCCACGGAACCTTAGTTACTCAATTAATTATTTTGGATGACCATCAGTTTCCTGCTAATGTTCTTCAAAATGATTCAGACCTTATTATGATTTCTCATCTTTAGGTTTCTCTTTTTTATTCGCCGCTCGTTTAGCTACAGCCTTCTTTATCTCAGCCTTTGCTCCATCTTCCATTTTTTCTTTCAAAGATGACAAAACTTCAATATCTCCAAGGGTAGAATTACTTGAATCAGCTTTCTTTTTATCAGTTTTCTTACCCTTTGGCGCTTTCGGCTTTGGTGTTTCGTTGGATATATGATCTGATTCTTTCCATGAACCTGTGTGGGTCAGAATAATTCTCTTATCATCTTTTGCAAATTCAATGACTCGGAAGTCTAACGTCTCCCCTTCAGCTCCTTCTAAACCATCTTCCTTGGTTAAGTTCCTGCTGTTACAAGTCCCTTCTAATCCGTAAGGAAGTTCAAGGATCGCATTTCGCTCACCTTTACTCAAAATAGTACATTTATGAATAGAACCCCGAGTAAATACAGATTCAAAGTTATCCCATGGGTTATCCTCGAGATGCTTGTGACTCAATGCCAGTTTTCTATTGGTGGTATCAAGCTCCATGACAATCACTTCAAGTTCGTCACCTATTTTCACAAATTCGGAAGGGTGCTTTACTTTTTTGGTCCAACTCAAATCAGAAACATGAACAAGACCATCAATACCCTCCTCAAGTTCTATAAATAACCCGAAGTTGGTTAAGTTCCTCACAATACCTTTGTGCTGGGTTCCTACCGCATATTTGACCAATGCATCTTGCTTTGTCCATGGATCTTCAGACAACTGCTTGATACCCAACGACATTTTTCGCTCATTTCGATCAATGGTCAAAACAACGGCATCTTTTTCATCTCCGATTTTCATGAAGTCCTGTGGATTTCTCAGGTGTTGAGACCAAGACATTTCACTTACGTGGATCAATCCTTCTACGCCTGGTATTATTTCAAGAAAAGAACCATAATCTGCGACGTTGACAATCTTACCTTTGATTTTAGATCCGATTTCGATGTCGGCAGCCAATGAATCCCACGGATGAGGAGTCAATTGCTTCATTCCAAGTGAAATTCGCTTCTTTTCATCATCAAAATCAAGGACAACGATGTTTACTTTTTCATCTAACTTCAATACATCTTCAGGATGATTGATTCTTCCCCATGAGATGTCTGTGATGTGCAGTAATCCGTCAACACCGCCAAGATCGATGAAAACACCGAAGTTGGTCATGTTTTTGATGATTCCTTCCAATACTTGGCCTTTCTCAAGGTTACTTAGGATCTCAATTTTCTGCTTTTCAAGATCTTTTTCGATAAGTACTTTATGAGAGACAACTACGTTGTCGTTTGAATAATTAATTTTAACTACTTTGACTTCCATTTTGTTACCTACGAAAACATCAAAATCTCGTATGGGCTTGACATCAATTTGAGACCCTGGAAGGAAGGCTTCTACACCGTAGACGTCCACGATAAGACCTCCTTTGGTACGTCTTTTGACCATACCGTCGATGACGACATCCTCATCAAGTGCTTTTTGAATATTGTCCCAAGCCTTGACAATTTTTGCTTTTCTTCGTGATAGAACTAATTGCCCAATGGCATTTTCTTGTTCCTCGATATATACTTCAACGATATCTCCAGGCTTTAATTCGTCAACATCTCTAAATTCTGATCTTGATACGATTCCATCAGATTTAAAACCAATATTTACGATAACTTCGCGATCGGTCAGTGCGACTACATGTCCTTCGATGACTTGTTTTTCGGTGATTGTATTTACAGTTTCTCCGTACAATGACTCGAGATCTGCTCTTTCTTTATCTGAATATTCAGATTTGTTTTCATCCTCAAATTCCTCCCATGTTTGTTGAACGGGAGCAGGATTTTTGATTTTGACTTCTTTTTTTTCTATCTTGATCTCGGGCTTTAGGTTGGCTACTTCGTCGGAAACGGGAATTTCTTTTTCTTCAACTTTAATGACATTTTTTGTAGGCTTTTCTTTGGATGCTTTTGCTACTGGCTTTTCTTTGGATGCTTTTGCTACTGGCTTTTTTTTGGATACTGCTTCAACTTTCTCCACTTTTTTGGGAGTTATTTTTTTAGTTTTTGATGGTGTTTTTTTGTTTTCTTCTTTTAAAGCGTCAGCTTTCTTTTCTGTCGCTTTTATAGGTTTAGGTGCTGCTTTCGCTTTGACTTTTGCTTTTTTTACCTTCGTAGCTTTCACTTTCTTGGTCGTATCTATTTTTTCTTCTGTCTTAACAACCTCTTTTTGATCCTTCTCTTCTTTCTTTGGCATAATAATTAACCCTTTTTAAATACACTTACATGATAAGGGAAATTCATGTAATTTTTGTTGAAAATATATGGTTAAATTGATCCATACCCATTCTTCTGAATGGAGCGCAAATATAATGATTAAATTAAAAAATAATGTATTCTGGTTTTAACTTATTAGTAGAAATAACGAGAAGGTATTAAAAAACTTAATTAACTTGTACAGAACCCCTTAAATTTGGATGAATAAAAAGCACCGCATGAAAAACATTTATTTGATTTTCCTTATTCTACTTGTTTTTTCATTGAGTTGTCAAGAAAAAGAAAAGGCCGACTTGGTGATACACAATGGAACCATTTATTCTGTGGATGTAAACGACACCCAAGTGGAGGCCGTAGCAGTTAAAAGAGGTAAAATATGGAAAGTGGGTAGCTCTAAGGAGGTAATTAAATTCTCAGGTGAAGAGACTCAGTGGATCGATCTCAATGGGAAAACGATGTTTCCTGGATTTATTGAAGGTCACGCTCACATTATGGGAATAGGGGCTAACTTGATGAACTTAGACTTAATGGGCACCACGAGTTATACTGAAATAGCGAACATCGTAGCTGCAAAAGCAAAGACCCTACCTGAAGGCGATTGGATTATTGGTCGAGGATGGCATCAAGATAAATGGAGCAAGGAGGCTGAACGTGGCTTTAAAGGATTTCCTTCAAATGATTTGTTGAACGATTTAATACCCAATCACCCAGTCTATTTGACACATGCCAGCGGTCATCTTGGAATAGCGAATGTAAAAGCAATGGAAATCTTAGGGATCGACGGCCAAACCGCTGACCCAGATGGGGGAGAGATTTTTAAAGGATTTGACGGACAACCGACGGGAATTTTCAATGAAACAGCACACACCAATGTACTCACACGTATACCCAAGCCCAGTGCGCAATGGTTAGAAACTTCCTTAAAGCAATCCATAGATCATATTTTAGCCAATGGTATTACCAGTTTTCATGAAGCCGGATCGGGGACTTCTTGGGTGGAGTTGTATCATAAATTACTGCTTCGAGATGAGCTCAAGATCAGACTCTATGTCATGTTGAGCGGAGACGATGAAAATCTTTTGTCGGATTATTTTGCCAAGGGTATTTTTATAGATTCTTTATATCGACTCACAATTAGATCTGTGAAGCTTTTTGCAGATGGCGCGTTAGGCTCGAGAGGGGCTTGGTTACTCAAGGCATACAGTGATTCACCAGGTAAATTCGGTCACAATGTGCGTGATATGGAAGCTTTAAATAAACTGACCTTAAGCGCTACCCAGGCAGGTTTTCAAGTCTGTACGCATGCCATCGGAGACAGAGGAAATCGGGAGGTTCTAGATATGTATGCCCGAGCCTTTGAGGTTTATCCCAAAAAAAAGGACAACAGCAGATACAGGATTGAGCATGCGCAGCACATTAATTCACAAGACTTGATAAGGTTCAAGCAACTTGGAGTGATCCCGGCCATGCAAAGCATTCATATGGCCTCTGATCGACCCTGGGCGATTGATCGTTTGGGTCAAGAAAGAATTGATGAGGGTGCGTATGTTTGGCAAAAACTACTAGAGCAAGGTACCCCTATCGTTAACGGATCTGATGCTCCAGTGGAGCCAATCAATCCATTGGCTTCTTTTTATGCTGCAGTATCTCGGATGACATTGAAAGGGACGCCAGAAGGCGGATATGAACCTTCTCAAAAAATGTCCAGAAAGCAGGCATTGAAATCTTATACTATCGATGCGGCCTATGGAGCTTTTGAAGAAGATATAAAAGGTTCGATAGAGGTGGGAAAATTGGCAGATTTTACTATTTTAGATCAAGATATTATGTCCATAGAAGAAAATGAGATATTAAAAACGCAGGTTGCTATGACCATCGTGGGAGGTAAAGTTTTGTTTGAAAGAAAATAATATAAATTATAATAAAAGAAGATTCCGCATAAAAGGTGTTTGTAAAGAAAAATATCTCATTGAAAAGTTACAATACCTTTGGTATTGATGCCAGAGCTCAGTTTTTACTTGAGATTGAAAATGATGAGCAATTAAGTGAGGCCTTTAAATCCTCTCAATTTAGGGCATTGCCGAAATTAGTATTAGGAGGGGGTTCTAATGTATTGTTCACAAAGAATCAGCGGAAGGCGATCCTAAAAATCAATATCAGAGGGATCGAGGTATTGGATCAAAAAAATAATGACGTACGGGTAAAAGTCGGTGCAGGTGAGGCCTGGCATCAGTTTGTGCTCTGGTGCTTAGATCATGATTTTGGGGGTGTTGAAAATTTATCATTGATCCCAGGGACGGTCGGAGCTGCACCCATTCAAAATATAGGAGCCTACGGTGTTGAGCTCAAAGATGTATTTGAATCATTGGAGGCCTATGAAATCAAGTCAGGAAAAATCAGATCGTTCAACAAAGAGCAATGTCAATTTGATTATCGACACAGTTTTTTCAAAGGGCGTGGAAAAGATCAATTTGTGATTACATCGGTTACTTTCATGTTAACTACCCGGCCCATATTTAATGTATCCTACGGAGGTATTCAACAAATGATAGATGAAAAAGAATTGGAATTAAATATTCGGAATATCAGTGAGTCCGTCATTCATATCCGACAAACGAAACTCCCAGATCCTATCAAAATTGGAAATGCCGGTAGTTTTTTTAAAAATCCCATCATAGAAAAACCTTTGTACGATGCTTTGAGCTTAATTTATGAGGATTTACCCCATTATCCTGTAGATTTAGGAAGCATTAAGATACCTGCAGCTTGGCTTATTGAGCAATGTGGTTGGAAGGGTAAACGTATGGATCAAATTGGCGTACATGAGCGTCAACCCTTGGTATTGGTGAACTATGGGGAGGGAAAGGGTAAAGAGATCTTGAAATTATCTGAACAAATTCAGGCATCAATTCAAAAAAAATTTGGGATTGAGCTGGCCAGAGAGGTAAATGTTTTTTAGACTAAATTAAAGAATGATTTGTGCAGAAACTTGTACGTGAAAAGGCTTGGCAGCGGGTAAGTCCAAGTAATTCATTCTGTGAAAGAAATCTATTCGAAAAAATTTAAATATATTTTCAACGCCATAACCTAATTCGATGTAAGGTATATTCGGATGGAATGGATTGAGGTTTGCCAGATAGTCATCGTCATGAATGGTGGGATCATGTTCGATGAGGTTTTTTTCTTTTAGGTTTCCATAAAGGAGATTAGCATTGGCTACCAAACGCCATTTTAATTGCTTGATAAGTGGGATTTTATTCAAGACAAAACCCTCAAAGAAATGTCGATAACGAAGGCTTAGGTATTGATTTGATGTAAATTCATTAAAATTCATGGTGTTGAAAGCAGCGGAGGTATAAAAAATCATCTCATTTCCCAAATGGTTTTTAAGCAGGGCATGGGGAACCGCACCAAAGATTTTACCTGCATCTAGTTCATAACGAGAAACACCCAATAGGCTGACGTTTATTTTTTGACACAGATAGAGGTTTAATTTATCATATCTGAAATCACCTAATGCCCAATGAAATCCTTTGGCATAAGTGAGTGCTATAATGGGCCATTTTGAAGAGCCAAAGGAGATTCGTCGGTTGTTGTCGATGATGATGATTTCATCTTTTCCGTAACGTACGCTTAATTTGACCTCACTGGTATTGAAGGTTGATTGTAAATCATATCCATTACTTATGGTATCATATTGGTTTGTTCGCAGCTCTGCGCTGACCAAAAATCCTTTAAAAAAAGCACGTTGTAGGCTTAAGCTTTGATTATTGATAAGGTAGGGACTACGTAAAGTACCAAATCTACTGGCAGCTAGAAAAACATTGTTTTCTTGAAGATTCTCCATTTCTAGGCCTACTTGATCAATTTCACGTTGTACCGACAGACTTGCGGTCGTCCATTTGTTTCGATCAATGATCCGGGTTACCGAGCCTCGATACTTAATATTTTGATCTTTAAAGCCGTAGGCCAAGTAACCTTGGAGTAACCATTTGTTGCTAAATTTGATATTGGTCTTGACCCCCATACCCATTCGCACGCCTTCGATGTCATTTATGTTAAAAAATCCAGGCCAAGGTCCAAAATCTATTTTACCAATGGGTAAATAACCTGAGCCTATAAACTTCAATCCTTCAGTGTAGCGCTTGATGATAGGGATGTTTTTTAAGGTATCTACCATCTTCAGCACTTCGATCTCTTCAATTGATAATGGATCAGCCCGATTATTTTTCCAAAAAAGATCATCTCCTTTTTTAAAGTTGTTTGACAGTACCACGTTTTGAGTAAAAAAAGAGGAGGGTTTCGGAGCTCCAACATAGAGACTGTCTACTGAGGTATAAAATTTAGCCAAAAGACCCGCGCTTTTAGGAGTAATTTGCCCTATTTTAATTTGAACCCGTGTTTTTATGGGAATCATAGGACCAGAAGGGGTCGCTTTCAGTTCTTGTTGGATCTTGATGCGTTCTATAAAATTCAAATTCGCATCTTTCGAGATGGTCAAGTCAAGTTGTTGGAGCGCATAGTTTTGGCTATTTATCCATAGGGTGCCTGAAAAGGCTAAATCCTGCGTTCTTAGTGGATAAACTTTAAGGACATAGTGCTGTTCATTATCAATGATCACAGAATCTAAAAGATCAAAATCATAAAAATTTTTCCAACCCTCTGCGATGGGCGAAACAAATTCTTTTTCTAGAATACTGATCCAGTTGGTATTGAAATTATATCCTTGAAAGGCAGAACCTGTTATTTGAGAAATAGTTGAACCATCAGTGATACCTACACCGCTTAAACGTATATTTTGTACGACTTCTTTCTTGAGTTCAGGGGAATTACGGTAATAATATTTGGATAAGGTCTCAGAAAAAAATATGGGCAATATTTTATCTCCCTCATCATTGGTAAGTTGCTTTATAGAATCCAAAGTTGAGGTAACTTTCTGCATCGATTTTCGATTTGAGAAGCTCTCAGAGATGTGATCGATATCAATTTCAATTTTCGTATAATTTTTGGTTTCGTAAGAAGTTAGCTGTCTTTTATCAAAGGAATTTTTAAAATTTGCGGCCTTTTCAATAATAGCAAAAGCGGGATTTTTACCTGCTTCAAAAATGAAACCTTCAAATTCAAAATCTGAAGGTTTGAGCTGAATATTTATGGTTTGATTATATTCTTGGGATAATTTCTTATTAAACGAATCGTAACCCAAATAGGTGACGTTCATACTATCGGCAATTACCGAACTTTTTATTTTATAATTGCCTTCAAAATCCGTCGAGGCACCCATCATTGTACCTTTTATAAGGACGGCTGCATAGGGAATAGGATCTCCTGTTTCTGTATCGGTAATTTTTCCTTGGATCACATATTGTGATGTCGCAGAGAAATTCAAGGAAGTAAGGAAAAGAAGCAAATACCACTTAAGCATGTTGTGATTTTCTGTTGGGAGCGTGATGGTTTAAAAAAAAATGTCTTTTAAGTAGATTTTTTGCTTTTCAAAGTTACTATAGATTCTATGGTTAAGAATCTAATTGATAATATAAATATAAGTTTGATTTTTTTACAATCGCTTACGAGATATGGCTTCTTTATTAAGAGGAGATTTTTGGACAAATTGGACAAATTCAAATTCTCTTCAAAAAGAGAGGCTATATTTATATTTGTGAAAGTACTCATCGTTGAGGATAACGCAGCGCTTACCACCATCATTACCACTTATTTGGAGCGTTCAGGTTTTGTTTGCGAACAAGTTACTGACCTTAAGCAAGCGTTAGAGAAACTCTATGGATTTTCCTATGACATCGTCTTGCTAGATTTAACACTTCCAGATGGAGATGGGTTGACTTTGCTGGAGCAGCTTAAATCAAAATGGTCAGCTACGGGAGTACTCATCATGTCTGCTAAAAATGCCTTAGATGATCGACTCAAGGGATTAGATATGGGAGCAGATGATTATTTGCCCAAACCCTTTCACATGGCGGAACTTAATTCCAGAATGAAAGCGATCTATAGAAGGAGACATCAAAAAGGGGCGGTTAATTTAATTTTTAAAGAAATAATGATTAAAGTGGAGGCCAAAGAAGTGGAGGTTAATAATATTGTTTTAGATCTGACCAAAAAGGAATTTGAGTTACTAAGATATTTTATGGTAAATAAAAATAGATTATTGACCAAACAAGCTATTGCAGAGCATCTTTGGGGAGATTATATGGATATGGTAGATTCTTTTGATTTTGTCTATCAGCATATTAAAAATCTTAGAAAAAAAATAAAAGATGCGGGAGGTCAGGATTATATTTCAACGGTTTATGGTGGCGGTTATAAAATGATGGAATCATGAATTTAATTACACGTTTCACGCTCGCTTTTGTATTGGTGGCTGCCGTAGTCTTTATCGGGGGTGGATTCATTTCTTACCAGGTAGTAAAAAAGGAGATTCAATCAGAAGAAAAAAGATTTTTGAAATCCCGATACAAAAGATTACTTAAATATCTAGAAATGAGTCCACCTGCCAATGGGTTTACAAGGAATAAAACCATTCTTGAACCGGTAAACAAGGATGTATCCTTATATGGCCCCATATTTTCAGATACACTGGTTCAGCATGAGCATTTTGGTAAAATGGAAAATCAAATTAAGTTGGAATCTGTTGTGGAAATTGCTGGACAACGATATCACATTATCCAATTTGATTTAATTGTAGAGTCTGATGATATCATAAAGAGCGTCACAAAAAGTATGCTGATCACCTTTTTGATTTTACTTTTTTCGACCGTAATGATTGCTTTGTTCATTTCTTATTATATGCTGGCACCTTTTCGAATACTTTTAACTAATATCCAAAATTTTTCAATCACCCAAAAAGAACCTATTCAATTCACGATCAGTAAAGTCAAAGAATTCAATAAAATCAATCATTTTTTACTGGATATGACGAGCAAAATAATTTCCGATTATCAGTTGTTAAAAGAGTTTACGGAAAACTCTTCCCATGAATTTCAAACACCCATCGCCATTATTCAGGGGAAACTAGAGAATATGCTCGAAGAAAATAATTTAAGTCAAAGTCAAATGAACAGTCTGATCGAGATGCAAAGTACTTTGTCTCGGTTGAGTAAAATGACCACTTCATTGTCATTATTGACTAAAATAGAAAATCATGAATTTAATAACACCGAAAAATTAAACCTTAGCGTGATACTGAGAGCGCTTTTAAAAGAATACGAGGAGTTATTGATTTTGAAAAAAATCACGTTGAGCATGGACCTAGCTAAGGATATTGAGATTTCCGGTGATCGCGTACTGGTTCAAATTATGTTAACCAATTTAATAAGCAATGCCATAAGGCATAACATTGAATCCGGGAAGATTAATTTGACACTGAGTGCAAATACTTTCATTATATGGAACTCAGGACTACCAACTGATGTTAATCCATCAGACTTTTTTGAACGTTTCAAAAAATCAAATCAACATGGAAATTCTCTAGGCTTAGGACTTTCCATCGCACAAAAAATAGCAGAAAATTACAAGTACTGCATAAACTATCAAGTGGAAGATGATAGACATATATTAAAACTGAATTTCTAAGTACCCTTATTCTTTATCTTTTTTTTTATCAATACTTTTTGCCAAACGAGAGGCCTCAGAATTTTATCAGATTTCAATCTTAGACTTGTATTTTAATTATAAAAATGAATAAAATGACAAACTATCTCTGCACCCTAATATTAATGATTTTCGGGTTCCAATTAATGGCTCAAAATCAGCTTGCACCCAAGATAAAAAAAGTCATTGCTGGTTTTATTATAGATGGAGATACACAAGAGGCTGTTGAGTTTGCCACTGTGAGTGTGTTTCAAACTTCGGATTCAAGTTTAGTTGGAGGAGCGCTTTCCGATCAAAAAGGGGGATTTGATCTTGAGCTGGCTCCAGGAGCATATGAATTGCAAATTCAGTTTTTAACTTATAAGTTTAAAACGATGCAGGTAACCATATCCAGCAATGATCCCAACAAAATAAATCTAGGCAAATTGATTTTGGATCAAGATACCCAAGAGTTGGATGAAGTTGTGGTGCAGAGTGAAAGAACCCAAATGGAATTGCAGTTAGATAAGAAAGTCTACAATGTCGGGAAAGATTTAAGTAATCTCGGAGGTAGCGCTGCCGACATTTTAGATAATTTGCCCTCAGTAGCCGTCGACGTAGATGGCAATGTGGGTTTGCGAGGTAGTAACAATGTGAAGATACTCATTGATGGCAAGCCTTCAGGTCTGGTTGGGCTGTCCAGTTCAGATGCGCTGCGTCAGCTTCAAGGAAATATAATTGAGCGCGTAGAAATCATTACTAATCCTTCGGCACGTTATGACGCTGAGGGTCAAGCGGGAATTATCAACATTATTTTAAAGAAAGAGCGAGCCAAAGGGCTAAATGGCAGTTTTTCTGTAAATACAGGTTATCCGGACAATCATGGGGGTTCGGTAAGTATTAATTTGCGTCGAAAATGGGTGAACTTATTTACTAATTTCGGTGGGAGTTATCGCAATGCTCCAGGAACAGCTTTTTCCAACCAAAAATTTAATTATCCAGATACCAGCTACAGAACCAATGTCGACAGAGACATGGCACGCGGGGGTCTAAATTACAGTTCGAGATTTGGTGCGGATTTTTTTATTAATAAATCAACCACATTGACCGCTTATTATCTTTTTCGTTTCTCGGATGAAGATAATTTCACTAAAATGACCTACAATGATTACGATCAGCTGGATAATTTCAGTCAATTACTGAGGGATGATCAGCAGGTGGAAGACGATCAGAACTTAGAGTACGGTTTAAATTTAGAAAAGAACTTTCAACGTAAAGGTCATAAATTAACTTTGGACTTCCAGAGTCAAGACAACAGCGAAGTAGGAGGGTCCAGTGTAGTAGAGGACTTCAGAGGCATCGGAGAAACTGATTTTAAAACATCAGGTTACATGAGTTCGGGAAACTCCGAAGGTGAAAAAAGGATGATGTTTCAAACAGATTATTTTCATCCATTGGGTGATGTGGGTTCGTTTGAATTGGGTTCAAGATTGACCTTTAGGGAGATATTCAATAATTATATCGTTCAGAACAGTGATGATGGTAAGTTATATATAGAGAATACGGATTTATCTAATGATTTCAATTATGATGAAAACATCTATGCTTTTTATGCCATTTTCAACAATGAATTTGAGAAGTTATCTTATCAAATTGGGACCAGATATGAAATCAGTGATGTGAGTACAGAGTTGTTGAATACTAATCAGAAGAACAATCAAAATTATGCCAATTTTTTTCCCAGTGCCTTTATTACCTATAATCTAGCCAACAAGCATAAATTACAAGCCAGTTACAGTCGGAGAATACAAAGGCCTCGTTTGTGGAGTTTAAATCCCTTCTTTTCCATTTCTGATTCACGAAATTTTTGGGTAGGCAATCCCAACCTAAAACCTAGTTATGCAGATTCTTATGAGTTGGGATACTTACAAAATTTTGATAAATCCTCATTTTATTTCGGGGCTTATCACCGTCACAGTACCAATATTGAACAACGGATCACTTCAGTTGTGGATACACTCGGCTTAAACAATGTGACCATTACCAAACCGGAAAATTTGGGTTTGAGAAATTCTATGGGTATAGAAATGAATGGTTCTTTGGAGATCTCAAAATGGTGGAATTTAAATGGTAATGCTAATTTTTTCTATTCCAATACAGAAGGAGCGTTGCTGGTTGAGAATGCCGCACCAGTAGTTTTAAGTGCTGAGGCTTACAGCTTTTCAACCAGATTAAGCAATAATTTAAAATTCAAGAAGCTATTTGATGCTCAGGTCAATTTGATGTACCGCGCACCTCAAAATACAACTCAAGGAAAGAGATTGTCAATGATGTCCCTAGACTTGGGCTTCTCCAAGGATGTATTGGACAAAAATGGGACCTTTTCCTTAAGCATTCGAGATTTATTTAATACCAGAAAATACAGAGGCATTACCGATCTTGAAAATTATTATACCGAATATGAATATCAACGCCGCCGCCGGCAAGCCAATTTGTCTTTCACCTACAGACTAAATCAAAAGAAGAAGAGAGGTGGAAATCGTGGAGGAGGTTATGGAGGAGGTGATATGGAGGGTTATTAAACCAAAGCATCTTGGACAGGGTTGATATCCCCTTTATAGGCTGCTACTTCTACTCCAAATTGAAGAAGAAAATCAACGCCTTCGTCTTTGTCTATTCCCTTGTATGCGGCATAGGATTTGTAATAAATTACTTTTTTAACTCCCATGGTCAAAATAATTCGTGCGCAAGCCAGACAAGGGGATAAAGTAACGTATAAAGTGGCTCCTTCTACCGAGCTTTTGTTCTTAACAGCATAAAGTAAGGCATTTTGTTCAGCATGTATAGCCAAAGAGCAACCTCCTTTTGAATCACTTTTGCAACCACTTTCAGGCCATTTTTCATCGCAGTTGTGGGTGCCTGCTGGAGGTCCATTGTAACCAATAGAAATGATTCGTGTGTCTTTGGTCAGTACTGCCCCTACATGTCGTTTGATACAATGTGATTTGCTTGCCAAATTGACTGCCAATTCCATAAAGAGTTGATCAAACGATGTCTTTTCCATTGAGAGTGCGGGGAGTAGCTATGAATGTGCTTGCAAAAGGATGATGAAATATGTAAGCAAGGTATATTAAAAGAGATCCTAGGCTATACTCTCGGGATCTCTTTGAAAAGCAGTTTATCCTAGCAAAATTCTTCGTAAACCTGCTCTAAATGTTCTGCAATCATTTTCGCAGGTCTTCCTTCGATATGGTGTCGTTCGATCATATGTACTAATTCGCCATCTTTAAACAAGGCAATAGCTGGAGACGAGGGTGGGTAGGGAAGGGTATACTCTCTCATTTTAGCAACCGCTTCAATATCAGCACCGGCAAATACGGTAGTGAGTTCTGCTGGTTTCTTGGGGCTGTTATCAAGTGACATGGCTACACCGGGTCTGGCGGCGCCGGCTGCACAACCACACACAGAGTTAATCATCACCAAGGAAGTGCCTTTATGTTCTTTCATAAACGCATCTACGGCCTCAGCCGTTTTTAACTCATTAAAGCCGATACTAGTAAGTTCTTCGCGCATGGGCGCTACTAAATGTTCTGGATACATATTATTCTCAGTTTATATTGATTTACAAAAATCCTAATTCAAGTTGTGCCGCCTCGGACATCATCTCTGCAACGTAAGGAGGTTCAAAAGTTACCTCAACATTGACATCATTAACTTCTTCTAATTCTTTTATTCTCATTTCAATTTCTCCAGGAATTTCTTCTGCGCTCGGGCATGCCGGGGAAGTTAAAGTCATGAGGACATGGATATTATTTATGGGAAAAATATTAATTTCATAGATCAATCCTAATTCGTAGACATCCACAGGAATTTCAGGGTCATATACCAATTTGATGGCATCAACTATTTTTTCTTTAAGAGCATTTTTCGCATCTGTATTCTCTTTTTTATTCAAAGCTTCACTCATTTTTTGTCTTTTATATTGATGGCTAAGGCATACAATTTCATTTGTTTAATCATGGCTGAAAATCCATTTGACCGTTGACTACCTATAAATCTACCCATTCCTATCTTGTCAGGAAAATAAATGTCCTCATTTAATATTTCCTCTGCACGATGACCCGAAAGCACCCTCACCAATAAGCTGACTAGTCCTTTGGTAACTACGGTATTTGAATCGGCATGAAAAATTACTCGTTGATCTTCTTCTTGTGCAAATAACCAAACCTTTGACTGACATCCTTTGACAATAAAATCATCAATTTTATTATTTACGGGAAAGGGTGCCAATTGATCTCCCAGTTCAATGAGGTAATTGATGGACATTTCTAAATCACCATCAAGTAATCCAAACTCTTCAATTATCTCTTCCTGGCGAACCTTAATACTCATTTATCTTAGTTTTTTGATGAGGCTACTCAATACTGATACAAATTGATCCACTTCTTCAAAAGTATTATAAATAGCAAAGGAGGCCCGCGCAGTACCTTCTACTATAAATCTGTCCATAAGAGGTTGCGTACAATGATGTCCCGTTCGAATGGCGATACCTTTGGCATCTAATAAGACACCCAAATCAAATGGATGTACTCCCTCAACATTAAACGAAATTACAGAAGCCTTTTCTGAAGCGGTACCCATAGGTTGAAACCCTTCAATTTCACTCAGCTGAGTAGTGGCTCTCAATAAAAGCTTATTTTCATGATGGCTTATTTGGTCTAAACCAATACTTTGTACAAATTCAATGGCTTTATTGAGACCGGTGACACCCGCGATATTAGGAGTACCTGCTTCAAATTTAAAGGGAATTTCGTTATAGGTTGTTTGCGTGAAACTTACCTCTTTTATCATCTCACCTCCTCCTTGATAGGGTGGTATGGCCTCTAATAGAGACCTTTTCCCGTAAAGGACACCAACTCCGGTCGGTCCATACATTTTATGACCAGAAAAAGCATAAAAATCGCAATTTAATGATTTGACGTCAATCTTATTGTGCGGTGTTGCTTGGGCACCATCTATCAGCACTTTTGCGCCCCATTTATGAGCTGCTGCAATGACTTCTTTCACAGGATTAATGGTTCCTAATGTATTAGAAATATGCACCATTGATACAATCTTGGTACGATCTGAGAGCAGATTCAAAAACTCTTCAAAGATGAGTTCTCCCTGGTCATTGATAGGGATGATTTTCAAAACAGCTTTTGTCTTTTCACAAATGAGTTGCCATGGAACAATATTAGAGTGGTGTTCCATACAAGATATCAATACTTCATCACCTGGTTTTAGTAGAGATCCACCGAGGGAATGCGCCACCAAATTGATGCTGTCTGTGGTACCTTTGGTAAAGATGATTTCCTCAGACTCGTTGGCATTGATAAACTGGGCAATCGATTTTCTGGTATTTTCATAGGCTGCTGTGGCCCGCTCAGCCAGAGTATGAATTCCTCTATGGATATTTGCGTTGTCCTCAGTATAATATCTACTGATCTCAGAGATAACGGCCAGGGGTTTCTGTGTAGTGGCGGCATTATCAAAATAAATCAGTGGGTTACCATTCACCGATTGATCCAAAACGTGAAATTGCTTTCTGATTGCGGTTAGGTCAAGTTGGTCTTTCAAAGTCAATGTCATCCAATCAATCGTTTTCTAATAATTGTATCAATTTCTTCCTTTACAAATTCAAAAGGGATATATTCTAAAGATTGTTTTGCGAAAGCGATGAGTATCAAGGCTTTGGCTTGATTTTTCCCAATGCCTCGGGCTCTTAAGTAAAAAAGTGCCTCTTCATCCATTTGTCCGACAGTGCATCCGTGTGAACATTTGACATCATCTGCCCAAATTTCAAGTTGAGGTTTGGTATAAATACTTGCCGCATCAGAGAGGTTTATATTTTGATTAGACTGAAAAGCATTGGTCTTTTGTGCTTCAGGTCTTACAAAAATCTTACCATTGAAAACGGCCCGTGAATTTTCATCTAGTATGCCTTTGTAAAGTTCATTACTGTAGGAGTGGGGCTGAGTATGATTCACTGCCGTATGATTGTCAACATGAGTATGACCCGTAATTAGATAAAGGCCATGCATGTGCGATTCACAATGCTCTCCTAATTGGTTTATGCTGAGGTTATTTCTAATTAATCCTCCCTCAAAGGAATAAACATTACTGTTAAACTTGCTTTGGGTGTCTTGGTTTACTTCGAGATTATAAACCTGAAAAACATGTTTCTTGTAATTTTGAATTTTCGTTATGTTTACTTCAGCATTGGCTTTTACATCTACCGACACCTTTTTATTGATAAAGACGGGATGGTTTCCTGTGCTGATGGTTTTTTCGAGAATCTGGATGTGTGTATTTGAATGCGCAGTGATCTGAGTGTTTGGATTACCAAATACTTGGCCCTGCTCACTATCGTAAAAATAATAAATGAAAAAGGGTTGAGGTCTATAGTTTTCACTCACCTCAATTTTTAAACTATTTTCACAAAATGCCACATTTAGTGCATCAAAGACGTCCTTGAAGCTTTGGTCTGAATCTGTTGCTGATTGACAGCAAACATCATTGAGTAGTTCCGATCGGGCAGGTAGGTAGTTCCCATTGAGAAAGACCAAATGATTACCTTTTAATTTGTAAAAATGATCTTCAAAATGGAGCGCAGTTGTCTTTGAGGTTGTAATTTTTTCAAAATCGAAATTTTTTTTCAAAATTCGATCGACGGGGGTATATTTATACTCTTCATTTTTTCGACTGGGAAAATTATGAAGTAATGCAAAGTCTAGCGCAGATTTTCTATGGGACAATGAAGAAGACAGATAGGTTGCTTCATTTTTATTATATTGGTCTTGAATGCTATTGATAACAGATATATCCATTATAAAATTAAATGGTCTCTAGGGAACCATGTTCAGCTTTTATCCAATCGTAACCTTTTTTCTCCAGTTCCATTGCCAAGGATTTGTCTCCGGTCTTTACAATTTTCCCGTCAAACAAGACATGAACAAAATCAGGTAGAATATAGTCAAGAAGTCGCTGGTAATGGGTAATGAGAATAATTGCATTGTCTTTTGACTTCAAACTATTAACACCATGTGAAACAATCCTCAAGGCATCAATGTCTAATCCTGAATCTGTTTCATCAAGGATGGCTAGTTTAGGTTCGAGCATGGCCATTTGAAAAATTTCATTTCTTTTTTTCTCGCCTCCAGAAAATCCTTCATTCAATGATCGACTGAGTAGTGCTTGATCGATCTCAACAAGTTTCATTTTGGACTTCATCAGTTTGAGAAAAGCAACCGCATCTAGGCTTTTTTTACCTCGATGTTGACGAATTTGATTGATCGCAGTTTTTAAGAAGTTTGTAGTACTGACGCCCGGGATTTCAACGGGATATTGAAAGGCTAAAAAGATACCCTCCCTTGCCCGTTCTTCAGCTTCTAAATCAAGGAGGTTTTTGTTTTCAAAAACAATACTGCCCTTCATGATTTCATAACCATCTCTTCCCGCTAATACGGAGGCCAGGGTGCTTTTCCCCGACCCATTAGGACCCATTATTGCATGTACTTCCCCGGCTTTAATTTCTAAGTTAATGCCTTTGAGGATCTCTTTACCCTCGATATTTGCATGGAGATTTTTTATGGATATCATTTGATTTTTTCTACTGACTTGCTATTTGTTTTTATCCTACACTCCCCTCAAGGGTAAGTGCCAATAATTTCTGTGCTTCCACAGCAAATTCCATGGGTAGGTTATTCATTACTTCCTTGGCAAATCCGTTTACGATTAAGGCAATAGAGCTTTCTTCGTCGAGTCCTCTTTGCTTACAGTAAAAGATTTGATCTTCACCAATTTTAGAGGTTGTAGCCTCATGTTCAATTTGAGAACTACTATTTTCAACATCAATGTATGGAAAGGTATGCGCACCACATTGATTTCCCATTAGTAGTGAATCGCACTGAGAAAAATTTCTTGAATGAGTCGCTCTTTTTGAAATATTTACGTGACCTCTATAAGAGTTTTGAGACTTTCCTGCCGAGATCCCTTTGGATACGATTCTTGATTTGGTATGCTTTCCCAAATGAATCATTTTAGTTCCAGTATCGGCTTGCTGATAATTGTTGGTCACCGCAACGGAATAAAATTCTCCTACGGAATAATCACCCTTCAAGATACAAGAGGGATATTTCCATGTGACAGCAGAGCCTGTTTCAACTTGAGTCCAAGAAATTTTGGCATGATCTCCAGCACAAATTCCTCTTTTGGTAACAAAATTATAAATACCACCTACACCTTCTTTATTTCCTGGATACCAGTTTTGAACAGTAGAGTATTTTACCTCAGCATTCTTTGCTGCATAAATTTCTACTACGGCCGCATGCAGTTGGTTTTCATCTCGCATCGGCGCGGTACATCCCTCGAGATAGCTCACATAGCTATCGTCCTCAGCAACAATCAGCGTTCTTTCAAATTGCCCTGTATTGGCCGCATTGATTCTAAAATACGTAGAAAGCTCCATGGGGCACCTGACACCTTTGGGGATATAACAAAAAGAGCCATCCGAAAACACAGCAGAGTTGAGCGCCGCGTAATAATTATCGGCCGCAGGGACTACTGAACCTAAATATTTTTTAATGAGTTCCGGATGTTCAAGTACGGCGTCACTAAATGAGCAAAAAATAATCCCTAATTCCGAGAGTGTTTCTTTGAAGGTGGTAGCTACAGACACCGAATCAATTACAGCGTCCACTGCGATTCCTGATAAACGTTTTTGTTCGTTCAATGAAATACCTAAGCGCTCAAATGTTTTGATCATTTCAGGATCAAGTTCATCCAAGCTTTTTATTTTACCGCCTTTTTTTGGAGCCGAATAATATTTTAAAACTTGATAATCTATTTTAGGATAATGAACATTGGACCATTTAGGCTCTTCCAGCTGGGACCAATGCCGGAAGGATTTGAGTCTCCAGTTAAGCAGCCATTCGGGCTCATTTTTTTTGTGTGATATAAATTTTACAATATCCTCATTGAGGCCCATGGGGGCTTCATCTGCTTCAAAATTAACAGACCAACCATGCTCGTATTCTTTGGAGGTAAATTCTTCTAAAACCTGATCATCTGTACTCATCTATTCTTCTTCTTATATAGGTCGCAAATTTAATCACTTATTCATACACATTCTAAATAAGGAGAAAAAAAATATCATTTTTTAACTATTATTATGATATGTCTCAGAATAAGCTCATTACTTTCTGTTTGTCCTAAAAACTAAAATCGATGGCATATCTTTTTTAGGGAGTATGATTTATCCTCAAGAAAAAGACAAATGCCTGTTCAGGCTTTCCTCCAAACTTATAAATGTTTCCGTACGTTCGATTCCTTCAACTTTTTGAATCTTATCATGTAAGACATCTTTAAGGTGCCGGGTGTCCTTGCAATGTATTTTTATGAAAATATTGTAGTTACCTGTTGTGTAGTGAACTTTCACGATCTCTGGAATTTTTTTTAAGTTATTCACTACAGAATCGTAAAGAGAACTTTTGAGTAGATAAATGCCCATGAAGCAGGTTACGTCAAATCCCAATTTTGAGTAATCCATTTTAAGTGTTGTGCCAGTCACAATTCCCATCTCCTCTAGTTTTTTCATTCTAACGTGTACAGTACCTCCTGACACAAAAACTCTTTTTGCTACTTCTGTATAGGGTATTTTGGCATCTTCCATCAAAATATTAAGTATTTTGAGATCAACGTTATCAATTTCGTAATTTTTACTCATCTTAAAGTTATTTTTTTATTAATTATGCAAAATTATGACTAAATATCTGTCTTGTAGATAAATATCATCCAAATCTATTAAATTATTTTTAATATAACGCAAATTATACCTAATTTTGGATTGTATTTTTTTTTGATTAAGGTCAAAAAATAATTTATTGTAGGGTGATGAAACTGGCAGACATGCCCTCCTATCTCGGGGGTGAAGGTTCGGGAAAAAGCACATATGGAGCTCGTATGTGTCTAACCACTTCGTGAAGGTTCGATTCCTTCTCCTACAGCAACCTATTAGGTTAATGTTGTTTATTTGAAAGTCGTTTGTGGGGGTGCAGACGGCTTTTTTTTTCCAGAATCATATATTAATGTATTTCAAAAGTTAAAAAAGGAAATAGAGACTCCCAAAAAAGAGCAATTGAATGATTAAAATATGTAGTGAAATCATAAAATGTCCCTTGAATTGGACAAGTTCCAACAAGATTTGGATCAGTAATGAATAAATAAGCCATCCCATATAATTACTGAGGGGTGCGACCATCGTATCAAAAGACCAATAGTCAAGTTGTGGTGCGAGGGGTTCTAATAGAACATCAAGGCTAACCATGAGTACCGAAGAAACCAATATTTTCATGATAGGAAGTTTAAAAAATCTTTGGATAATGCCGCGTGTTGCTAAAGACAAAATGACCCAATTAATCCCCATTATTATAGGAACATTATCGAGCTTTATACCCAAATTAGCACCATAACTATAATTTCCAAAGAGAAAACCAAACTTGACACCCAACCATTCGGCTATAAATCCAATAAAAAAAACTGCTGGAATGGGCCAAGATATTTTGATGCTTTTTTTTGGTAGACCATCCCATAGAACCAGGAAGATTAAGAAAAGTATGGCCCATGTTTTACTTAGGAACCATTGGATGTATCCCAAATGCACACCTATGAGAGCTGAGAGATGAATAATGTAAAGGGCACATATAAAAAGAGAACTCCTTGAGGAGGGCAAACGTTTTTGGATTAAGTTCATTTGAGGCGGGCAATCTGTTCACCTACAATTTTAGCAGATAATAAGGATAAAGGAATACCTCCTCCGGGGTGTACGGATCCCCCGCAAAAATATAAATTTTTTAATTTCTTTGAGAAATTAGGATGCCGAAAAAAGGCTGCAAATTTATTATTACTTGAAGCACCATAAAGGGCTCCTTGATGCGAACTTGTTTCTGATTCTATTTTGATTGGGTCTAGAATTTTTTCTGATTCAATATAATCTTCAATATGTACGTTGAGCGTTCGATTTATTTTGCCAATGATATTTTCGCGGGCTTGCTTTTTTATTTGGTCCCAGTCTTGATTAAAATTGCCTGGACAATTAATCATTACAAACCAGTTCTCGCAGCCTTCGGGTGCATCTTTTTTTTCTTCCTTACTTGAGATGTTGATATAAATGGTAGGATCATCAATGAGGGTTTTCCTTTCAAAAATATGCTTGAATTCTTCTTCATAGGATTCGCTGAACAAAATGTTATGAAGATCAAGGGGTTTAAAAGTCTTTTTGATGCCCCAATAAAATATTAAGGCTGAGCTTGACCGCTCTTGAGAAAGAGTTTTTTTGGGTTTTATGACGTCTTTAAGTAGCCGTTGATAGGTGGCGTAGATATCCATGTTGCACACAATCAAATCACATTCATGTTTCTGTGACCCGGCTACAACACCGGTGATTTTGCTTCCTTCGTGAAGAATTTCTGTTACCGCATTAGATAACTGAAATTCGGCTCCTTTAGATTGACATAAACGGTAGAGGCTTTGACTGATCTCATGCATACCCCCTTTGGGAAAATAGGTACCTAAGCCCATTTCTAAATGGGGAATCATGGACATAATGCCTGGGGTTTTATAAGGTGAAGAGCCATTGTAAGTAGCAAATCGATTAAAAAACTGGATCAGTTTCTTATGTTTTAATGTTCGTTGGTTCAGTTGATCAAGGGATTCAAATAAATTTAGGTGAACACTATTAAATAAAGTTTTGATCGTAGTGTAAGAAAAATAAGTAGCCCAACGATGCAGTGATTTTTCAAGAAATATTGGTGCAGTAAGGTCATATTTGAGTTTAGACTTTTTCAAATATCTTGCAATAATTATAGGATCAACTTTAAAAGTCTGACTGACTTCATTGACAAACATTGATGGATCCGATTTTGCGGAAAGGGTAGTACCATCCTCCCAAAAATAATTACAGAGGACTTTCTTTCTAATATAATTAAAATGGTCTTTGGGGTTTTCCCCAAACAATTCAAATAATTCATTGATGTATTGGGGCATGGTAAATAGTGAAGGTCCCATGTCCCAACGGTAACCTTTGTAACGAAAACTAGTGATTTTGCCACCCACATAGTCATTAGATTCAAAAGCTTTTACCCGATAACCTTTTTGTAAAAGTCTCAAAATCGATGCGAGACCTGCAATACCCGTTCCTATAACGATCGCTGTTTTTCTCATAAATATTCGTTGATAATTGCAAATTAAACGAATAGGAGATTTTGAATTTTAATTTTAGCCTTATATTAATGAAAATATTTTTTTCCGTAGAAGCCCAAAGAGCCTTTTATATGAATATTTTTATATAATTACTTGTAATTACTAATATTTTTACTATTATTGCTAATATTAATAGTAAAATTAAGATCATGGAAGTAGATGATGTAAGGACATCTTTAATAATTAATGATCATTATGGTCTCAAAATAGAATCTAAGCGATTAATTTCAGGTAATTTTCAAGTGAAGTTTTTTGCACTTCTAAAACAAAAAAAACCTTTTTATGGCTACGTTTTGGTAGATGCGGCTTGTACCTTGAGAGAAGTTGTTTTGAGAATAAGAAATAAATTATGCCTTATTCAAAGTCAAAAGGATTTTAGACAGATGCATCTTTATTCTATAGATAAACTTTCAGATTTAGATTTAAATTTCATCATATTTAGTCAGTAATATTTTTAAGGATACACTTAGACCCACATGACATGTCCATAGCCGAAAATCTAAAATTTTTAAGAAAAAAAGCGGGATACACCCAAGAGCAGTTTGCAAAGGAATTAGGGATCAAGCGTTCTTTAGTGGGGGCTTATGAAGAAGGCAGAGCAGAGCCTCGCTTGCAAAATTTGTCTAAAATATCAAAAGTATTGAACGTAACCGTGGATGGCCTTATTGTTGGAGATCAAACAATCTTAAAGTCAATTAAATTTCAAAAAGAAAAGATTAAGATTTTACCCATTACAATGGATAAGCAAGAGAATGAAAATATTGAATTAATCCATCAGAAAGCTTCAGCCGGCTACTTGAACGGTTTTTCAGATCCCGAATTCATTTCAGAATTGCCCAAATTCCAATTGCCTATGTTGGCAAAAAATGCGACATATAGGGCCTTTGAAATTGTGGGTGATTCAATGCTTCCCTTAACTGCAGGCAGTATTGTTGTCGGGAAATATATTGATTCTGTTACTGACATTAAAAATGGTAAGACCTATGTGCTCATTACCTTGAATGAGGGCATAGTTTATAAACGAATATTTAATTACTTGAATGATCGAGGTAAATTATACTTAGTCTCTGATAATCAGGCTTATTCTGCCTATGAAATTGCTCCTGAAGATGTGGAAGAGATTTGGGAAGCGAGGGCTTTTATTAGCATAGATTTCCCCGATCTGCAGGCTTCTGAAGAGATTTCGATCGATAAGTTGACAGACATTGTTTTAGATATTCAAAAAAATGTCATAGGGTTGAAAGATGAGCTGAAAGGGAAACGCTAAGTCTTTTAAAGATTATTTTTCAGAATTGAGTCTTTTAACCAGTTTTACCCCGTTTGATTCTCCACATGCTTTACTATTATTAATTGGTTAAGAATTGAGAAGGAATATTTCCTATTTTGCTCCCAAACGAAGCGTATTAGCCTAAAATAAGTCACTCAAGAGGTAGGTATTTAATTCCTTTAATCCTCGAATTTTGCTGAAGGATTATTTGAGGGTTTTCAGAAAGTCACGAACCATTTTTTACCTCAGTAAGGTCAAATCTCTCAAAAAACATAATAATGTGCTTTTGAGTCGAAAAACAATTTATGCCAAAAAAAAATTATTTAAAATACAAATCATTGCATATTTGCCAAAATATTACTGGTGTTTGAAGTAGCGTTAATTCAAAAAAAGTAGCATCAATTTAAAAAAAAATCATGAGTATACAACCTATCATAATTACACTACCGGATGGAAGCGAGAAAGAATATGCTCATCCAGTTACGCCCATGGATGTTGCTCTTGAGATCAGTGAAGGTTTGGCTCGTAATGTATTAGCGGCTAAACTGAACGGCACGACTGTGGATGCTTCGACCTTAATCAATACCAATGTCTCTCTTGAATTATTGACATGGAAGGATCTTGATGGGAAAGGGACGATGTGGCATTCTTCTGCTCATTTAATGGCCGAGGCTTTGGAATCTTTGTATCCAGGAGTGAAATTAGGTATTGGACCTGCCATCGACAGCGGCTTTTATTATGATGTTGATTTCGGTGAAATGGTTTTTGACGGGGAGCAATTAGTTCTTATTGAGGATAAAATGTTGGAATTAGCTCGTCAGAAAAATCAATTTTTAAGAAAATCAATTTCAAAACAAGATGCTGTAAACTATTTTGAAGCAAAAGGTGATGAATATAAACTTGAACTGATTGAAAATTTAAAAGATGGTGAGATAACCTTTTACACTCAAGGTAATTTCACTGATTTATGTAAGGGCCCCCACATTCCAAATACAGGTTTTATCAAAGCGGTCAAAATTTTGAATATTGCGGGGGCGTATTGGCGTGGAGATGAAAAAAGGAAACAACTTACGCGACTCTATGGTATTTCGTTTCCCAAGCAAAAAGAACTTAAAGAATATTTAGCCCTTTTAGAAGAAGCGAAAAAAAGAGATCATAGGAAAATTGGGCAAGATTTAGGCTTTTTTATATTTTCTCAAAAAGTAGGCAAAGGGCTTCCGCTTTGGTTACCCAAAGGTGCGGTATTACGTGAAAAGTTAGAGAGCTTCCTCAAAAAGGCGCAAGTGAAGGCCGGATATTATCCTGTCATTACACCACATATAGGTACCAAAGAGCTTTATGTCACATCTGGTCATTATGATAAATACGGGAAAGATTCTTTCCAACCTATTCGCACCCCCTCTGAGGATGAAGAATTTTTGTTGAAGCCTATGAATTGTCCTCATCATTGTGAGATTTATAAGTCTCAGCCCAGGTCGTACAAAGAGCTTCCTGTACGTTTTGCTGAGTTTGGAACCGTATATCGCTATGAGCAAAGTGGGGAGCTTCATGGGTTAACAAGAGTTAGAGGCTTTACACAGGATGATGCTCATATTTTTTGTAGACCAGATCAAGTAAAAGAAGAATTTTCAAAGGTCATCGATTTAACCTTATATGTTTTGAAGGCCTTGGGTTTTCCTGAGTTTACAGCTCAAGTATCTTTAAGGGACCTATCAACTCCAGAAAAATACATCGGTACAGATGATAATTGGAATATAGCCGAAAAAGCGATACAAGATGTAGCCATAGAAAAAGGACTGGATACCGTTATAGAAACCGGTGAAGCCGCTTTTTATGGTCCAAAATTAGATTTTATGGTGAAAGATGCCATCGGTAGAAAGTGGCAATTAGGTACGATTCAGGTAGATTATACTTTGCCAGAGCGTTTTGAATTAGAATATGTTGGGGCTGATAATCAGAAACATCGTCCGGTAATGATTCACAGAGCCCCCTTCGGTTCACTTGAGAGATTTATCGCCATTCTTATTGAAAATACCGCGGGAATTTTGCCCCTGTGGTTAGCGCCTGAGCAGTTCGCGATGCTACCTATTTCTGAAAAGTATCATGAGTATGCAGAAAAAGTATTTCTAGAGTTCCAAGACCATGATTTAAAAGGTTTTATAGATCGACGAGATGAAAAGATTGGAAAAAAAATCAGGGATGCTGAGGTGAAGAAAATACCTTTCATGCTCATTGTGGGAGACAAGGAGTCCATAGGAGACACCTTGTCAGTGAGGGCTCATGGAGTAGGTGATTTAGGATCTTTTAGCATAAACGAGTTTTTAGAGATGTTTAAAAAGAAGATAGAAATCTAGAGACTCTTTAAAATCTGGAGAGTTACCGCAAACCTTAAGTTTTTATTCCTCCTTCAAAAGCTGTTTTTTGATAAATTTTTCGCTTTTTTGAGTAGAAGTTTTTTAATACCTATTTAATTTGATGATATTTGCAAATTATTTTTTAGATGTTCAACCAGTAAAAACAAAGCAATTAGTAGACAAATAACAAAAAGACCTTATAGAGGTCGTGCTGAGGAACCTTACAAGGTCAATGATAAAATATCAGCATCAATGGTGAGAGTAGTAGGAGAAAATGTCAAAGTAGATGTTTACCCATTAAATGTTGCTCTAAATTTAGCTAATGAGCAAAGTTTAGATTTAGTTGAAATATCACCTAAAGCTGATCCTCCTGTTTGTAAAATAACTGATTATTCTAAGTTTAAGTACGAGCAAAAAAAGAAGCAAAAAGAAATCAAATCTAAGGCCCAGAAAACGGTGATCAAGGAAATTAGATTTGGACCTAATACGGACGATCATGATTTTAGTTTTAAGCTCAATCATGCTAAAAAGTTTCTACATGAGGGATCAAAGGTTAAAGCCTATGTTCACTTTGTGGGAAGGTCGATTGTTTTTAAAGAGCGAGGTGAAATACTCTTACTGAAATTCGCCCAATCTCTTGAAGAATCAGCAAAAGTTGAACAATTCCCGAAATTAGAGGGGAAAAGAATGTTTTTAATGTTATCACCCAAGCAGAAGTAAACGATTAAATAATGCCTAAAGTAAAAACAAATTCAAGTGCAAAGAAGAGATTTAAACTGACCGGTTCAGGAAAAATTAAACGTAAGCACGCTTTTAAGAGTCATATATTGACTAAAAAAGAAACCAAGCAAAAACGCAATCTTACACAAGCAGGTTTGGTTCACAAAGCAGATGAAAACAACGTAAAATTAATGTTGCATATCTGATAGGTTCAAATGTATAACCCAATGATTGGTTTTAAGTGTATTTCACCACCAATTGTTAAAAACAAATAGATAAAATGAGATCAGTTAATCATGTAGCCTCAAAGGCAAGAAGAACAAAAATGTTGAAGTATGCCAAAGGTTATTTTGGCAGAAGGAAAAATGTTTGGACTGTAGCAAAGAACGCCATAGAAAAAGGATGGCAATATGCTTATCGAGATAGAAAAGTTAAAAAGAGAGAATTTAGAGCCTTGTGGATACAGCGTATCAATGCGGGTGCAAGACAATATGATTTGAGTTATTCTAAATTCATGGGATTACTTAAGAAGAACAGTATAGAAATCAATAGAAAGGTACTTGCTGATTTGGCTATGAACAATGAAAAAGCTTTCAAGGCGATCGTCGAAACAGCCAAAAAATAATTCCGAATTAAAAGCGTTTAAAAGCCATTCAATTCATTTGAATGGCTTTTATATAGAATGAAATTTGTAATTATGAGTTGATGATACCGTTTTTATTGAACATCTTTTATTTTTTTATATTTAATAGGGATAAGGTTTTTTCTTGATAGGAACGCCCCATAGGGATAAGATGGGGTCCAATCTCCATTTTATTTGAGGTAACCGTTTTAATATGACCTATGGCTATGGTATAACTTTTATGTATTCTCATAAATCTATCTCGGGGTAAATGGTTGGTAAAATTTCCGATATTTGCATGGACAATATATTCGTCATACAAAGTCTTTATTAAAATATAATCCTTCAATCCCTCTATAAATAATATATCACTGTGGTTGATTCGCTTAAGCTTTTTGTTTGTCTTTACAAATAGGTGATCTTTCTGGGATACCTCGGTGGTTAAGGTTGATTTCAAAGGCTGAGTGGAATAAATTTTAGCAACAGATTTCATGAACCTTGCGGCGTCAAGAGGGAGTGTCAAAAAGTCTATGATATTGTGATATGCATAGCATTTTGCCGCTAATCCTGGTGTCTTGGAAATCATAATAACTCCAATTTCTGAATGCCAGCAATTGACTAAGTCAAATACGTCAATTTCATCAAAATCATCAAACAAAAAAATGAGATCAATGGAATGGTTTTGGATACTATTTTGTAGATTCTTAAATGAATTTGTGTTTTCTATAATATCTAAATCTGAATATTGATCGATCAAATGAATGAGGTAGGTCCTTTTTATTTCATTATTCCCAAGGATTATGCTATTTATCATATACAAATACTAAAAAAATATAGTTATATAGATTATTTGTGGCTTGTAATATAAATATTGCTGTTGATATAATTTATCTAATTAAATTTTTATTTTTTGACTTGTTTTTGATAAGATTTTCTAACTATGCGCTCTATGAAATACGCGTTTGCAAAATCTTTCATGTTCAATAAAGAAAATAAATGTTGAATAGATATGTGATTGGTATTGATGTGGGAGGAACCCATACCCGGATTGGTCAAATAAGTGCATCGGGAGATGTCCTAAAAAATCAGATGTTGAAGACCGCCGACTATGGGAATGCTACTACTTTTCTAGAACATTTGATAGGCGTTATCAATTCAATGATCAGCGACGACATGAAAGGATTTTTGGGGATAGGAATGGGAGCACCAAGTGTCAACGAGCAAAATCAAAGGATTACCTACGCTGCCAATCTTAATTGGTCCGGTAATTTAGATATCATCAAAGTACTGAGTGAGACATTTTCGGTTCCGGTCAAGCTAACTAATGACGCCAATCTCTTAGTTCTTGCCCATAAGTATTTTGATGATGCGTTCTTATCAGATTTTTTTGTGGTAACCCTGGGCACAGGTGTTGGAGCAGGTATCTGTTGTAATGGAAGTTTGTTGAAGGGTAAGGAAGGTTTTGCTGGAGAATTAGGGCATGTAATAGTAAATGATTCTGGAAGATCTTGTTCTTGTGGTAGAAAAGGATGTCTTGAGACTTACGTCTCAGCAACGGGTATGATTCGGACAGTGACCTCCTTAATAGCTGAATTTAATAGTTACAAAGGTTTATTATTAGAACTACCCATGTTACATTTGAATGCTAAAATGATTACTGAATTGGCATTGTCTGGAGACGAAATTGCCAAAAGAGCCTTGATCTTAACGGGTGAAATGCTGGGTAAGGCATTGGCTAATATGGTTGCTTTATTCAATCCTCAACATATTTATTTGGCAGGAGGGCTTACACATGCAGATCAGCTGCTATTGGTCCCTACTCGTCAATTCTTTTATCAGCATCTATTGAATGTTTATCCGGATCAGATAACGATTGAAAAATCGAAATTTGATGATCATGAGGGAGCTATTTTAGGCGCTTCTGTCTTGATATGGCAATTAAATGAAGTCTAAATTTAAAAAAAATGCATTCACCTTTATTTGAAAAAAATGAGTAACAAGGTTTTGACTAAAGAAAAATGGGAGGCATCACCTTTCACCAAAAAAGAGAAAATTCATACACAGTTGTATGAAACTTCATTTTCCGCTTCTACAGCCATAGCGGTTGAGATAGCTGACATGATAAGAGAAAAGCAATCTCTGGATGAGTTTTGTGTATTGGGATTGGCGACAGGATCTTCCCCTAAAAGTGTTTATAAAGAGTTAATCAGGTTGCATAAAGAAGAAGGTTTAAGTTTTGAAAATGTGATTACTTTTAATTTGGATGAATATTATCCTATGGATCCCAATGCTTTGCAGAGCTATGTGAAGTTCATGCATGAACAGCTTTTTAATCATATTGATATAAAACCTGAAAACATTCACATACCGGAGGGCACACTGAGCAAAACATCAGTCGGTGATTTTTGCTTCAGTTATGAGGAGAAAATAGATAACTATGGTGGTTTGGATATTCAAATTTTGGGTATTGGACGGACGGGTCATATCGGGTTTAACGAACCGGGATCTTCATCTCAATCTATGACACGATTGGTAAACTTAGATTCGATTACTCGAATGGATGCAGCCAGTGATTTTTTTGGTGAAGAAAATGTACCTATTAAAGCTATAACCATGGGCGTAGGAACTATTATGAAAGCCCGACGCATCATCATTATGGCTTGGGGTGAGACCAAAGCTGGCATTGTATCTCAAGCGATTGAAAACTCACCATCAGACAACGTTCCTGCCAGCTATTTACAATTTCATCCCAGTACATCCTTTATTTTAGATGCAGCAGCAGGATCTGAATTATCGCGAAGAAAAATCCCATGGACGCTGGGTGTTATTGATTGGAACCCTGAATTAACGAAACGAGCGGTGATCTGGTTGTGTGAAAAGTTAAAAAAGCCTATTTTGAAATTGACCGCTCGAGATTACGGTGATCATGGTATGGGTGATTTAATTATAGAAAACGATACGGCATATAATATCAACATTAAGGTATTTAATGAGCTCCAGCATACGATAACGGGTTGGCCCGGGGGTAAACCAGACGTAGATGACACTTACAGACCTGAAAGAGCGCTTCCTGCCAAAAAGAAGGTCATTATTTTCAGTCCACATCCCGATGATGATGTTATTTCTATGGGAGGAACATTTTTACGCTTGGTTGATCAAGGACATGAAGTTCATGTCGCTTATCAAACCTCTGGAAATATTGCCGTCTTTGATGAAGAAGTTGTTCGTTTTGCAGATTTTTATGTAGATCTAAAGAATAATTATGAAGACCTACCGGCAAAGACCAACTCCTTGTATAAAAAGGTGCTTCAAGCCATAAATGATAAAAAGTCTGGAGAAATTGATAATGATATTGTACAAAATATTAAATCATTGATTCGTAGGGGCGAAGCGAAAGCCGCTTGTAGATATGTGGGCATTCCAGATGAGCATGTCCATTTCCTTGACATGCCCTTTTATGAAACTGGAGCCATAGAAAAAAAACCAATTGGTGATGCCGATATTGAGATCATAACAAAGTTGATTACATCCATTAAACCAGATCAAATATATGCTGCGGGAGATCTTTCAGATCCTCATGGAACTCACCGAGTTTGCTTAGATGCTATTTTTAAGTCAATAGAATCGCTTAAGAAATCATCTTTTATGAATAATTGTTGGTTATGGTTGTATAGAGGAGCGTGGCAAGAATGGTCTGTGGAAGAAATAGAAATGGCTGTTCCTTTAAGCCCGAGTGAGGTGCTCAGAAAAAAGAAAGCCATTTTCAAGCATCAATCACAAAAAGACACGGCTGTTTTTCCAGGAAGTGATGAAAGAGAATTTTGGCAGCGTGCAGCTGATCGAAATCAAGAAACAGCCAAGAGGTACCATCAATTGGGCTTAGCAGAATATGAAGCTATTGAGGCCTTTAAAAGGTATTATTTCTAAGATGATTATTGTGATATGGTTGATATAGAGATAGTAACTATTGATGAAAATACAGATTTAAATAGGTTAAAAAAGGGATTAAAATGAGAATGAAGGTTACCGCATTTCTTTTCCTCTTTTTCAAGTATTTTTTTATTTTCATGATTCTTATCCTTTAATGCGAGAACCTCTTTATGAGCCTGCCAGCAATCTATCAATGATTAGTTCCTTCTTGGTAACTAGAGCTTCCAGTTCCTTTATCTTAAGATCCTTGGCTTCGTCAGAGCCTCCGCTGGAAGAGATAATCATTTTATTTCACGCCAATAATTATACAAATGGATACTCGTAAAAAGCTATTTTTTTTCTAAGTCATATCTAAACCTTAGATGGTTGTAAGTTTCAATAAAAAATAAGTATAATCGAAATGACCACCAATAATATTAGTATTTTACAAAATAATTGATCGATTTTTTTAATCTAACTCTTTAAAATCTGCTTTTATGAAAATCTTCCTCACCGCTTTCGCGTTACTTTCTTTTGTATTTATATCTGAAATTAAGGCACAAATTCCTGTTTCAGATTGTCCCGCTTCACCCTATGCGATTGATATCACCCAGCCTGACGGTACCAAAATTAGTATTATAGGCAAGGGCAGCATGAAGAACTCCTGGACCGAAACTTTGGATGGGTACAGTATAGTGAAAAATAAAGATGGAGTTTATGAATATGCACAAAAGGACAACAATCGATTGATTCCCTCTGGTTTTTTAGTTCAAGAGGATAAGAACAATGTGGATAACCAAAATTTTCTTGATAAACAGACGAAGCACCTCCGATCAACTATTACTACCGAAGAATTGACACCTGCCCTTATAACGGATACATCTGCAGAAAACAATCCAGGAATTAATTTAGCCTTTCCGACGCAAGGGACGCATAAAGTATTGGTTTTATTAATTGATTATCCTGACTTAACTGCAACACATACTGTCGCGGAATTTGAGAATTTCATGAATCAGGAAGATTACAATGATACCGGTAGTTTTAGAGATTACTATCTTAAAGTATCAGATAATAAACTAGATGTGAATGCAGATGTGGTGGGATGGTATAGAGCGGACAGTGCTTACGAATATTATGGTAAAAAAAATGGTTACGAAAGGACAAGAGGGTTGGTCCGTGAGGCAGTCGATGCAGCAGAGGCTGCCGGTGTTGATTTTTCTATCTATGACAATGATGAGGACGGTTATATTGATGGGATCATTTTAGTTCATGCAGGGCAAGGTGCTGAAGAAGGGAGCCTAGAAGATTATATTTGGAGTCACCGATCTTCATTAGGTAGTGATTATTATAGGACTTATGATGACATCATCATTAATGATTATATGGTAAATCCAGAACGACGTGTATGGTCTAACAGTGGTGCAGGGGGTATGGTTGGAATAGGTGTTTTCTGTCATGAATTCGGTCATGGGTTGAATTTACCTGATTTATATGATATCGATTACAGTTCGGCCGGTGTAGGTAGTTGGGGATTGATGGCTGGTGCGACCTGGTTGGGTGATGAAAAAGTTCCTGGATTTATGTCTGCTTGGAGTCGAGTTACTTTGGGTTGGATCACACCAGAAAAGATATCAAGTGGTTCCTATGCTTTGGTAGCATCAACAACGAGTACTGTTGTTTACAAGATCAATACGGCAGTACCTGGAGAATATTTTTTGCTCGAAAATAGGCAGCAAATTGGTCAAGATACTTATCTAAAGGGAAGTGGCTTAGCCATTTGGCATATTGATGATAACCGAAGAGTAAGTGATAATTCCGATAATGCTGATGAAAGTCATAGATTAGTAGATTTGGAACAAGCCGATGGATTAGGTCATTTGTACATTGAAGATGGTGCTTCCGATGATGGAGATCTTTTTCCGGGAAGCTCCGAAAATACTTCATTCACAGATGCTACTTCACCTAATTCAAAAACTTACGACCTAGTCACCTCAGGAATCGAAATTACAGGTATCAGCGAGGAGAGTGGGATAGTTAATTTCAATGTTAGTGGTGGAGATGAGAGATATGATCCGGTTGACGTAATATTTTCTCTAGATCTTTCCAATTATGCAAGCGCTCAAAATCCACCTTATATTTATGGTGAATGGGATAATTTTTGTACAAACTGCAATGCCATGGCAGATACCGATGATGATGGTATTTGGACCGATACCATTAGTATGGGAAGAGGGGATTATAAATTTATTTTTTTGACTGGGGCCGCTTTTGTTACTGGTACGGATTATGAAGGTTTTAGTGGAGTGGCTACTGATTGTAACGTTTTGGCTGAGGCAGGCTCAGTTTTTACAACAGATCATTATTTTCGAAGTTTACAAGTGTTGGGTGAAACTGAATTTCAGTTCTATGGGGGAAACACGGTGAAATGGAATGATTGTCCTGTAATCAATCTCACTATGAATATTACAGCTGCAAACAGTACAGAGGCTATAGCTAATGGTGTAATATCTAATGATGATTACTTAGTACTAACTTTTACCAGTAGTCAAGGCACTATAGATTTTTCAGCTGAGGATATTACTGCAGCCGGAGGAATTATTAGTGACTTTTCTGAAACAAGTACTTCGGTTTATACAGCTATTTTTACCCCATTATCTGATGGGGCTACTAGCATTGATGTTGCAGCAGGTACTTTTACAGATGCAGCAGGCAACAGCAATACGGCAGCATCTCAGTTTAATTGGACTTATGATGGTACTTTACCTATCATGGAAATCACCGCTACCAACACTGAGGGAGTTATAGCTCAAAATACTATATCTAATGACTCTGCTCTAACCATTACTTTTACAAGCAGCGAGGAAACCGAAGATTTTGTAGTCGATGATATCACCGTCACTGGAGGAATTATTAGTGACTTTTCCGCTACTAGTGCTTCAATTTACACGGCTACTTTTACCCCATCAGCTGATGGGGCTACCACTATTGGCGTAGCAGCAGGCACTTTTGAAGATGCAGCAGGTAATACCAATCTGATAGTATCTCAATTCAATTGGACCTATGATGTTACGTCACCTACCATGGAGATCACCGCCGCGAATAGTGAGGGTCCGGTTGGACAAGGCACCACATCCAGTGATGCTGCATTGACTTTAACCTTTACGAGCAGTGAGGAAACTGATGACTTTACAGTCGATGATATCATCGTAACTGGAGGAATTATTAGTGACTTTTCCGCTACTAGTGCTTCAATTTACACGACTACTTTTACCCCATCAGCTGATGGGGCTACCACTATTGATGTAGCAGCAGGCACTTTTGAAGATGCAGCAGGCAACAACAACACGGCAGCATCTCAGTTCAATTGGACTTATGAGGAAGAAGTTCTTAAAATTGATTTGCTGGAGCAATCCGTACCTTTTGCTTTTCATCCAAATCCTGCTCAAGACATTATGCATATAAGAGTATCAAATATCAAAGAAGTGGAGGTGCTCGAAATGTTCAATTTATCTGGAAAAAAGGTTCTAAATTTTCGTAGCGACGTTGGACAAGTAGATTTGACGAGATTACCGGAAGGAATTTATTTAATAAGGTCAAATAATAATTTAATGAGACCACAAAAAATAATTATTTCAAAATGATTGATTGAATGAGAGTAATTTATTTCCTTATTTATAGGTAATGATAAATTTACAGCAATTTATTCTCATTATATTCGTCAATCCTGATCCATGATTAATAGTAGTTAATCAATAAATAATCATAATATAAGTCAGCTTTCTTGAGTTCATTTTGTTGTTTGAAATTAAAATAAAAGCACCCTTACTTGATGAGTTAAGTGAGGGGGCTTATTGTTAGAAATCTACTCATGGATAACATCTCCAAATAAAACACATTACTTCACTCATCTAAATAATATTAATTATCAGTGACTCTTGCTACATCTTTCAGTAGGTAACATAAAAAAGACAGATTAAATAGGAATGCTCTAAAATTGTTTTATTCTATTTTTTTGTTTATTTTAAAATATCTTTAATTATTTCAAAATTACAGCTATGCAATTATTAAGGTCTTTCATTTACCTCGTTCTACTGATATCAACTCATTTTTTTAATCAGTTTGATGCCATGGCGCAAAGAGATAATCAACCCGTCGATCCCTCATTTTATGAAGGCTATAAATGGCGAAATCTAGGCCCAAATAGAGGGGGAAGATCACTCAGTTCGACAGGAAGTCCAGGTCGGGTCAACGAATATTACTTTGGAGCAACCGGTGGAGGACTATGGAAAACGATCGATGGGGGTAATGATTGGTTTCCTGTTACGGATGGTCAGATCAAGTCATCAAGTATTGGGGCAGTTGCTGTGGCGGAAACAAATCCTGATATTATCTACATTGGAGGAGGTGAAACGCAGCTAAGAGGTAGTATTACGCAAGGAGAAGGTGTTTATAAATCCATTGATGGGGGTAAAAATTGGAGAGACCTTGGACTTAAAGAGACGCAGGCCATATCAAGAATTAGGGTGCACCCTACTGATCCGGATATCGTTTATATAGCGGCCTTGGGTCACCCCTATGGGGAGAATGAGCAAAGAGGTGTTTTTCGGTCGATCGATGGGGGTAATCATTGGCAGAAAGTACTTTATGTAAGTGATCGTGCGGGTGCAGCAGACCTGATTATTGATCGTACTAATCCTAAAATACTTTATGCTTCAACTTGGCAAGTATACCGCAAAACATGGAAAATGTGGGGAGGAGGTCCGGACAGTAAACTTTTTAAATCACTTGATGGTGGAGATACTTGGATAGAACTTACCAAAAATTCAGGTATGCCTGAAGGCCCGATAGGTAAAATTGGGGTGACCGTTTCTCCAGCGGATCCCAATCGTATATGGGCGATTATCGAAGCAAATGAAGGGGGTATTTTTAGATCTGATGATGGAGGATGGACCTGGCTACGCGTAAATCGTGATAGAAAATTAAGGCAAAGAGCTTTTTATTATTCAAGAATCTATGCCGATCCATTAGATCGAGAGACTGTGTATGGTCTTAATGTCCAATTTTGGAAATCAACAGATGGAGGTGTCACCTTTGAAGAGGAAATTAAAGTACCCCATGGCGACAATCATGATCTATGGATTGATCCTAACAATCCACTTCGCATGATTAGTTCTAATGACGGAGGAGGGACTGTTTCAGTAAATGGAGGAAAGTCATGGACGGAAGAAGACTATCCTACCGCTCAATTCTACCACGTTATGACCACAAGTGATGTCCCTTATCATGTTGCTGGAGCTCAGCAAGATAACAGTACTTTAGCCATGCCATCAGATGGATGGGGGCACATGCAAGCTAGAGGACCTAACCATGGCTGGTACTATCCTGTCGGTGGGGGTGAAAGTGGATGGATTACACAAAGTCCCACGAATCCAGACGTTTTTTATGCGGGTAGTCAAGGGGCATTATTAACTAGATATAACAGAAAAACAGGTCAAAACAGGGACATACAGGTTTACCCACGGTTTTTTTCCGGAGAACCTTCGAGCGCTTTGCCTGAACGTTGGCAATGGACCTTTCCTATTATGTTTTCCCCATTGGATGATCAGATCATGTATACCTGCTCTCAGCATGTTTGGAAAACAACCAACGATGGACAAACATGGGAGAAAATCAGTCCAGATTTGACCTATGCGGATCCAGCAACGCTCGGTGTAACGGGTGGTGTCATTACCAAAGATATGAATGGTCCTGAAATATATGCGACGGTATTTGCCTTAGCACCTTCCAATCACGACGTCAATACGATATGGGCAGGTTCTGATGACGGCAAAGTCCATATCACAAGGAATGGAGGTAAGAAATGGGTGGATATTACTCCTAAAGAATTACCGAAATTTTCTAGAGTAAGTATCATTGAGGAAAGCAAGTTTAAACCAGGGACTTTATATCTGGCTGCCAATCGTTATCAGACCGACGACCGCGAACCCTATGTTTTTAAAACCAATGACTTTGGTAAGACGTGGACAAAAATAACGATAGGCATCGAACCTGGCCATTTTGCTAGAGCGATTAGAGAAGACTTGGTCAAAGCGGGATTACTGTATTTGGCGACGGAACATGGGGTCTATGTATCTTTTAATGATGGGGCAATGTGGCAGTCTTTACAACTCAATCTTCCCGATACACCCATAAGAGATTTGGTGTTAAGGGATAATGATGTGGTTTTGGGATCACATGGAAGAGGTTTTTGGATTTTGGACGACATCATTCCTTTTCGAAGTGCGGCAGCTGTGAATCCAGCGGATGAGGTTCTTTTGTACCCACCTAGTGATCCTATTAGAGGCATTTATCCAGCCAAAATTCAATATTATTTGAAAGAACAAGTAGATTCGGTTCATATAGATCTTTTGGATCCGAATGGGATGCTGATTCATTCCTTTTCGGGATATACCCCTGAGTATGTTCCAGATCCAAATATTTCAAGATGGATGCGAGGAGGGAGTACTGTGCCAACAACTGCAAAAGGATTGAATACGTTTACTTGGGATTTGCGTTATCCCGGGGCTATCTCTTTTGAAGATATGATTATTTGGAGTGCTCGACCTCAAAGAGGTCCCTTGGCGCCCTTAGGAAATTATCAGGTAAAAATTCGGGTTGGGGCAGTACAAAAAACAGAAACTTTTGAAATTAAAATAGATCCTAATTTAGAAGAAATTACGCCTTCCGACCTTCAACTTCAATTTGATTTAGCCATTCAAATTAGAAACCAAACAAGTTCTGCAAATGAGGCGGTTATTCAAATCAGATCCCTTCGTAATCAATTGGAGGCTTTGATGAAGCATCAGGAGCTGAGTGCATTAAATACCTCAGTCCAAGAGATCATTGAAAAAACACGAGGGATTGAAGAGACCTTGTATCAGGTAAAAAATCAGAGTAATCAAGATCCCCTGAACTTCCCCATTAAATTGAATAACCGATTGGCTTCCTTGAGAAGAAGTGTGGAAAATGGGCAGGCAAGACCCACGGATGCGGCTTATGTGGTATTTGATGAACTGAAGGGAGCATTGACTCAATTACTGACTCAATTAGATACCCTCTTATCAGAAGATTTGAATCGTTTGAATGATGCCTTTATGGCTCAAGGATTCAAAGCCATTGAAATTAAAAAAGCACCTTGAAAGTGAGTTTTTTAGAAAATATTTCAGCTAAATAACTGACTTAAAATGACGTCATGAATGGCGGTAGGACTTAAGTTGCTTTCTATGCCTTTATGACCAATGAATACGGCTTTATCTGCATCTTTTAATTGAATACGCCCGTGAGATCCTTTAACTAGGCTCGCATCTAAAGGAATGAAATCCATCAGCGTTCTGAATCCTAATTTTTTTCCAAGAAGCTTTAAGAGGATTCTAGGCATGATCAACTTTTTTTTTGGATCAAAAAACATTTCTCCGGGATCATATCCAGGTTTGTTATGAATGGCCACAGTCCGAGCAAAATCAGGAGCTTTCTTGTCGTCCTCCCAATAATAATAGGTAAACCAACATTTTTCTTTTGCCACGATGACCAGATCACCACTGCGATCATGGTTGATGTGATATGCTGGTTGCTGGTCAGCATTTAATACGAGTTCAATATCAGGATGGGCTCTTAAATTATTTTCAATTTCCTTTGTTTTACTTTTATCATTTATATAAACATGGGCGACTTGATGATCAGCCAAAGCAAAAGCCTTTGATGCACCCGCATCTAGTATCTCAAGTCCATTTTCCTTTCGAACTTCTATGAGATCCATTGACCTGAGTAAGCGATTGATATGTATGGGATGATGTACATCTGTAATGCCGTATTCTGAAAGTATATTTACGTGTACCCCTTTGTTTTCAAGAGCTGTAATAAGCTTTGCACAGACCCTATCGATTTCGGCCGAATCTTGGTCAACATACTTGGGGTCATGTCCGAATTTTTGGAGGACATAATCAAGATGGGGTAAATAGATAAGTATTAAATCAGGATTGTGCCATTCATGAACTTTTAAAGAGGCTTTAGCGATCCATTCGCTGGACTTTATGGTGGTTTTTGGACCCCAAAAATCAAAAAGGGGAAAAGTCCCCAGCTCTTGTTGCAGTTTCTGACGTAAATTGGGTGGAAAGGAATAACAATCGGGTACCTTCAATCCATCGGCACGGTATTGGGGTCTGGGGGTCACAGAATAGTCAACCTTTGAGTACATATTGTACCACCAAAACATATTGGCACAGGTAAAGTTTGGATCTCTTGCTTTCGCATTTTCCCAAATACTTGGGGATTGAACCAGTTTATTGGATTGCGCCCAGAGTTTGATTTCTTGCTGCTCTTTAAAAAACCATCCATTAGCGACGATGCCATGTTCACTGGGCCATTTCCCCGTGAGGTAGGTAGTCTGAGCTGAACAGGTCACTGCGGGCAGTACGGGATCAATATAAGAAAGGTTTTTACCTTCCACCCATTGCTTTAAAAAGGGAGTTTTAGATCCAATGATTCTTTTAGAGAGGCCAACTACATTGATGATGGCCGTTTTATTCAACTTCGGCATGTTTATTTAAGGTTTTTTTTACCCAGTTTAACTCTCGAATAATACTATTGACCCTATCTATTTGCATATTTTTTGGTAATACGTCCCAGGTATAGGTTTCTACCTCTAGATGCTGAGTGAAAGGGTCCTTCAACCAAAGGCGTAAGGTTTCAATGATGTCTTCTTGTGTGGAATAAAGTTTACCGTAGGTTTCTGTAAATACAGGGACATGGAAGTGTGTTCTTATTTCATCATAGGCATACTCATCAAGGGAAGATAGGGCGGAACCTAAATCTGTGTATCGCATCAATTTTCCATCGCTTCGTTTAACTACCGCTTGATGTAAATAGGTAGGCTCGTCAAAAGGCAATAACTCTATGGGTACCCAACTTGGGTCGGATTGATTACGAATATTCCCTGAACTCAGCGCCGCACTAATTTGTATTCTTCCAATATTAATATCTGCATTTTTGATCCGTGACAAAGCTTCTACAGGCTTTTCAAAGCCTACGGAAAAATGGCAAACATCGTAGCACATTTGAAAATGCGATCTAATGATCTGATCCGCTTCTTTTTCAGTAACCCCTAGGCGATTGCTAATTTCTGGAAGGGCTTTGACCAATAAATAGTCATTAAAAAAAGAAACAAATTCTTTACTGGTTTCTATTACACCATCCGGCTCGGGCTCTAGGTCTAGATGTAAGTTTTTACCGGTTGCATCTTTTAATTTTTTTAAATAACAGATTAGTTCTGTGAACTGTTCACAAGCTGCGGATTTCACACGATTGAGCTCTTTTTCTGTTCGATGCCAGTGTCTATATGAAATAGGAGACGTCGATATGCCACCATCCATTCCTTCTGGCAATAATTTAGATAAGATCAGAAAAAGTCTTTGCGTATATGCCAACCGATCAGAAGTACTCCAATCTGGCTGATGGACTGCATCTTTTACTTTTTGATGGTGAAAACCACCGTATGGAAAACCATTGATGGTAAAAACATACATGTTTTCTTCCCTTAACCATGCCTGGAAAGCATTTAATTGGGTTTCCTTAATCAATTCTAAGGCGGCCAAATGGGATAACCGAAGTCCGATGCCAAAGGGGGATTCCGTTAAGCCCTTGCGTACTTGGGTCGTATAAGTTTTGAGATTGTGAAAGGTTTCATCCCAAGATTCACCAGGATGAATGTTGCTGCAGTAGGTTAAGTGTGCCTGATGATGCTCAATTTGCATGAATAATTGATTTTTGGTGCAATAACAGAGCTGCACGATCGAGACTGTTTTTATTCATTTCATGAACATTAAATTGGATACCTATTTCTTTGATCAAGGTGATGGTAAGCTGTCCGCCAAGATGTGCTCTAAATTCTTCCAATCCAGCATAAACCTCAGGATTAAGGGCATTGGTTTCTTGATTGAGCAGCAGCGGGTGAAATAACGTGAATCCGAGTTGTCCAAGCACCGCATAGACTCTTTCAAAAACATTATGGGCCAGCAGGCCTTCGCTTACGGCATAGGCCAGATCCAAAACTAAACCTATGGCAACTGCTTCACCATGTTTCATCTCAAATTCCGTGAGTTGTTCCAGCTTATGGGCGGCCCAATGTCCAAAATCGAGGGGTCTTGAGGATCCCATTTCAAAGGGATCTCCTTGTGATGAAATATGATCTACGTGCAATACAGCACAGTCAAAAATCAATTTTTCCATGGTTTCGGTATCCCGACGACTGAGGCCCAGAGCATGATCTTCCAACCAATAAAAAAAAGTGGCGTCTTTAATTAGTGCAACTTTGACCGCTTCTGACATACCCGACCGCCAATCCCGGTCGTCAAGAGTACCTAAAAAATTAAAATCATTGATCACGGCAATAGGAGGAGAGAAGGTTCCTAAAAAGTTTTTCTTTCCAAAATAGTTGATGCCATTTTTAACGCCTACTCCAGAATCATTTTGGGAAAGAACGGTCGTAGGCATTCGAATATGTCTGATGCCTCGATGGCCTATAGCTGCTGCGAATCCAACCATATCTAAAATAGCACCTCCTCCCATGGCAATCAAATAGGCATGGCGGTCAATATTTTTTTCATGAATGTAGTTGAGCACTTCATTCATAGCACCTAACGAGTTTTTTGCCATCTCTCCACCCGTGATTACTAGAGGTTTGGCGACTTTCTGTAAAGAGGGAAAAGCATGGATATAGCTTTCTATGGCTTGAGGCAAATTAGGCCAATGGTCTAGAAGTCCTTGATCGATCACAAAACCTAGTTTGATTTTTCTGCCAATAGCCGATGGTTGAAACAGATCAAATAGGAGGGTATTGGAGAGATGAAAGACTTCTCTTGTAAACAAAATATTATATTGGTAAGTAATAGAAAAATCCTGTTCAATAATGGTCTTATTCTTCTGTAATTCAATTTTTTCCTTAGAAATTTTATTCACTTGCATAATTCATCTTTGAAAAAAAGGGACAACTCAAAGCTCTTCTTTACTAAGATTATATTTTTGAAAGTCTATAATTGTCCCTCTTTCAAAGGTAGATCAAAATCATTCTTTAGACAATATCAAGACAAAAGGAAGGCCGAAAAACCTACGAACAGCTCAAGTGACAGAAAATCTTTTGGCCAAGCTTAGGGAGATAGGTAATAAGAGTAATGTACCTAAGCCCAGACCCCAATGCCCAAAGCCGGCAACATAAGAAGCATTGAGTGGGATAAGAGAAAGAACACCCATTTTAACGGCCACTTTTATAAATTTAGGATTGTTTTTAACGATCGCTTTGAGTTTGGCTTTTCCATTCATTCCTATCCATAAAACGATGAAAGGACCAGACATCCAAATATCCATCCAACCGAGTATTCCGATACCTACCAGCAAGCCCATAACCGCCACATCCAAAGCCAAAGCCATGACCAAGGCTGACGTATTGTTTCCCAAGACTTCGCCCTTGCTCGTCAGGGTAATGGCAGCTATGAAAATAACAGGAATGAAGCAAATCCATATCAAAAGCGGGTGGGTGCTGATCGATAAAATACTCATACCGAGCATCAAATTTAACCCACGACAAATGCCCATATTGAGGGGGCCAATTACTAAGAAATCTTTTGTGTACCGGTCATAAAGAAGGGCTGAGAGAGCGATAAAAATGGCAATGAAACCGCTTTCAACATGACTTAAGAAGCTGAGTAATATCCCAGTAAGTAATAAGGTAATGCCAAAAAAACGAGCATTTTTTAGGGAAACTTGACCCCTAGGAATCGGTCTTTCTGGTCTTTCAGTTCGATCAATATCTAGATCAAAAATATCATTGAAGACAATACCTCCAGCGTAAAGGCATGAGGTAGAAAGTAGAAGGAAAATAAGGTTCAAAAGAGAGGGGGTATTCAGCTCAAAAAAATACCCAGCAATGGCTGCTCCTGCCAAAATATCCGACATAGCCGTAACAATGTTTGCAGGCCTTATGAGCATCAAATAAGGGTGTAAGTTCATTTAGAGCCTAGTTTTATATAATATTGGAGTCATCTGATTTTTTGGGAGGCTGGCCCCTTAAAACACTATTACCCCCATATAAGATTGATTGATCGAAATGCACGCCGTCAGACCAATCGCTTTCTTTCATATTTCCGCTTTGAGCATAAGCTTCAAGGGCATTTTGATAGCAGACGGCCTGAACAATTTCACTTGTAATACCCTTGTCTAACATCAGCTGAGCTGTTTTGGGAACAGACAAAGGATCACTGACACCCCAATCAGCAGAGCTGTCTATAAATATTTTATTGGAGCCATATTTTTCGACGACGGCTACCATCCGTTCACTGCCCATTTTGGTATTGGGATAAATGGTAAAAGCAGTCCAATAACCTCTTTCAAGCACTGATTCAACGGTTTCTTCATTATTATGATCGATGATTACGGTCGAAGGATCAATGCCATGCTCTTCCAATACATCCATACTTCTCAGGGTACCTCTTTTCTTATCTCTGTGAGGGGTGTGCACCAGTATGGGTAGTTCCAGTTCTTTTGCCAATTCAATTTGAACTCTAAAATATTTATCTTCAGCGGCCGTTTGATCATCATATCCAATCTCGCCAATGGCAACGACATTGTCCTTAAGCGCGAAGAGTGGCAATAATTCCATGACCTCTTCAGCCAAACTTTCATTATTGGCCTCCTTGGAGTTCAACCCAATAGTACAGTAATGTTTGATGCCAAATTGAGAAGCTCTGAAGGCTTCCCAACCGACGATACTACTGAAGTAATCCTTAAAAGAGCCCACTTCAGTGCGAGGTTGACCTAACCAGAAGGCGGGTTCAATGATGGCCACTATACCTGCTTTTGACATGGCTTCATAGTCATTGGTCGTACGAGAAGTCATGTGAATGTGGGGATCAATAAATTTCATATCTCTTTATTATTAAGCTTTTGATGCATTTTGTAAGGCTTGATTGTTATGCCAGAAATCGGATCCGATTTGATCCCAACTGATAGGTTCTATTTGTGTTGACTGCGAATTGAGCCATTGTTGGGCGGCATCTAAGTTACTTTCTTGAATTAACTTGAGCATGGCCTTTTGATCTTGGGCGTTACCTTCAGCCATTTTTTTAATCATTTCCACAAATAGTTTCTCAGTTATGTAACCCGATATCATGCGCCATAATTCTGGTGTTACGCGTCGTGATGCGGCCCAGCGTTCTCGGGCATAATCAAATAGTATATGAGCCAGCTTTTCATTTTTCCTTTGATCTATATCTTTAATTTGGTAAATAGGGCGCTCCATAAAAACGGCTTTAAGGATCATTTGGTTCCATTCATCTTGACTGAAATAACTGGCAGGATAAGGATTTTTAAGAGCAATGGCATCGAAAACATCGACTATATTGGTTCTAATTCCATTTACAACGATGGGAGCAAAATAACTAGCATTTTCTAAGTAAGGGATGGATTTAAAAATGCTAATTTGCTCTCTGGTGTCTGCCACGGAGATCAGCTTGGTCAGGCTCTCTACGCTTAAAAGAGGATAATAGATCAAAAGTGAGAAACGGCAGAGCTGATCTAATGTCCAATTTTCGATGTTAAATTCAGGATATTTTAACTGAATGATTTGAAGTTGTGATAGGCTTAGCTGAAGATGACCTCGAGGAATTTTTTTATTTATCAGGGCAAATGAAATAAAAAAGTCTTTGTCAGTCTTGATTGAATGAAGTTTCTGATCCAACCAGCTTTTGATTTTTTCGTCTTTGAGTTCATTTAAACAATATTCCTTTATCAATTCAGAGAGACGCACAGATTCATTTTTAAAAGGCTAGAGGATTAAGTCATGATGACTCAAACTAAAAACATAAAATTAATACAATTGCACTGGTTATATGAAGTTGAAATAAGATTTTCAGTATTCAGACCTAAATATATTTATGATGAGGAGTACCCTGCTTTTCAGAGGTTCTAACTTTCATCAGTTGACCCATGGAACTCCTAGTTCAATGAGTTCCTGTTTGGATAATTGAATACTATTCACTTCCATTGAAATGCGATTTAAGGGTTGGTCCAGCGTATCCGTTGGCATTTCAGCGATACGGTTTAGGACGTCAAAACCTTTAAAGAGTTGCCCAAAAATCATATAGTTGTCATCGAGGCGAGGGATACCATTTCGATCATGAACGATGTATAACTGACAACTGGCAGATAGTTTTGATGGATTATTATCTCTTCCTGCACCTACGGCTCCATAAATATGGCGAATGTTGGGTTGAAATTCGGGAGCTATTAAATAGGGTGAATCTTTAAATCCATCGGGCGTATCTGGACAGCCACCTTGGATAACAAAGTTTTTTATTACTCGATTAAAGCTAAGGGTATCCCAATATTGTTTTTTGGCAAGCGAGAGAAAACTTTTTTTATGTTTCGGAGTTTCTTCATAAAGCCAAAATAACATCTCACCATAAGGTGTTTTGATTTGACCTATGTCATAATATTTTGAAGAGTACGGAACACAACTGGCAAAGAGTCCCATGACCAATAAAAGAAAACCAGCTTTACGTAAGTTAGAAATTCTAGTGGGTACAGGTGTCATACCCTTAAATATCACAAATTTCAATACCTTTTTTAAGGGAGGTCAAGGCATCCTGTTGTTTGGGTATAAATTCTTGTGCCACATGACCAGTAAATCCAGTATCCGCAATGGCCTTCATAATGGCCGGATAATACAGCTCTTGGGTTTCATCTATTTCGTTTCTTCCGGGTACGCCTGCGGTATGATAATGACTGATGTAGTCCTTGCGTTTTTGGATGGTAGCGATGACGTCACCCTCCATAATCTGCATGTGATAAATATCGTACAAGAGTTTGAAGTTGGGGCTGCCTAATTTATCAGCCAAAGCGACCCCCCATTCGGTATGGTCACAGAGGTAATCTTGGTGATCTACCTTTGAATTGAGCAATTCCATAGTTAAAATAACATTGTTTTTTTCTGCTAATTTCACGACTGGATCCAGTCCTGTTGCACAGATCTCCAAACCGGCTGCATCCGAAAGACCATTTCGATTACCTGAAAAGCAAATGATATTTTTTAAACCTGCATCAGCCGCTTTTGGAAAGGATGCTTTATACTCTTTTAAGAGGGTTTTATGATTTTGAGGATCACTGAACCCATTGATAATACCCATTTGACTGCCATAAGCCATGGCACATGTCAGGTCATATTTTTGTGCCGTAGCCCACTGCTCAGCGGTCAGTAAATCAATTGAACTAATACCAATGTTTTTGGCAAATTCACAAAGTTCTTCTAATTCAAATTGATTAAAGCACCACTCACATACCGAGTGATTGATTCTTTGAGAAAGGGCTTCGATTTCGTTACTGCCCGAAGAAACAGTAGGTAAACCCATGAAACCTAATGTAGCCAAACCTGATAAGTTTTTAAGTGCTCGTTTTCTTGTAATTTTCATTGCAGTTGTTTTTTAGAGAGAATGGATGAAGACAATAAACCCTCCCAATCTTTAAATTAAACAAAAAACAAGAAGGAATGCGGTTATATTTTAAAAATTTACATAGCATTGCCGCTTATGATGAAAAGTATGATCACCCTACTTTCCTTTATCTTCCCTGATTTTTTTGTAAAAAAAGCGTATCAGCAATTAACCCATCCCAAATTTCATCCTTATCGAGCACATGAGAAAGATGTTTTAGAGGCTGCTCTCGTTACTGATTATACCTTTAAAAAGGGCAATATAAAAATGTATAAATGGTCTGGGGGACCAAAAAAAATTCTTGTAATCCATGGCTGGGAGGGACGAGTCACTCATTTCTCCATGTTGATTCAACATTTAATAAAAGCGGGTTATACCGTTTATGGTTTTGACGCACCAAGTCATGGATTAAGCGATAAAGTAGAAACAAGTCTATTTGATTTCATCGACTTAGTAGGTGAAATGATTGCGCGTGTTCAGCCAGCCATTGCGATAAGCCATTCATTTGGTGCGGTAGCCACTACGTATTCATTAGCTCAGAATAGTCATTTGCAACTTGATAAATATGTGCTGATTACCTGCCCCGACAAGTTTCTTGAGCGAATCGAAGCCGTGGCCCATGATTTTGGCTTATCTAAAGGGATTGTTGATAAACTGATTATTAAAATTGAGCAAGATTATAATTTAGATGTTGGGAGATTAAATGTCAGTGAGTTTGTCAAGGAGGTAAAAGTAAGAAAAGCTTATATTCTACATGACCAAGATGACCGACAACTCCCTTTGAGTCAGGCCATGCATGTCCATGAAAACTGGTCAAATTCAGCGCTTGAAATAGTACGAGGGACCGGGCATTTTAAGATATTACAGGATGAAGGAGTGATTGCAAAAATCCTTAATTTTTCAGCAAGCTAAAGTGAATGCCGATAAAAACTTCATGCATCCTCACGATACCCTAGTTCTATTTTTAATGAATAGACTACTGAGCCTTCCTATCGCAAATCCCGAAAAAATTCCAAGCGTATTGGCAAGGAAGTCGAACCATTCTCCAGATCGATTGACATAGGGTTGAATCAGTTCAATGGAGCCACTGAGCAAAATCATAAAAAGCAAATACAAGCGGGTGTATTTGGGGTGCGCATAAGCAAGGGGGAGTGCTAAGGATAGATAGGCAATAAAATGGTAAAGTTTATCGGCTCCTTCACCCATCTTGGGTAGCTGAGACAAGGGATACAAGCTTAAAAACAATATTATTAATAGCAAGAGGATTGTCATGTGCCTCCAGAAGCGTAGGATCATTTGATCAATGGAGGTGAGTAGGTTTGATTTAGTCATTAAATAAGGCTGATCTCATCCATAATTTCTGATAAATGCATTTCACATGCAAATAAAGGTTATTCGAGATGTAAATTTATTCACCTGTCAAATTAATTTAATTCTAACAACTAATAACAACTAATAGGTTGTCTATGTAATCATAAAGAAAGATAAGCACCTCAATGTAGCGGTAAAATGTCTCATTTCAGTTTATGAAAAGCCTGTTTAGTCCAAATCACAATAGATGAGATAATATCGATTTAAACTATAAAAAAAGTCCTCAACTGTGTTGAAGACTTTTTAAATCAATGCGGTCTGGACCGGGCTCGAACCGGCGACCTCCTGCGTGACAGGCAGGCATTCTAACCAACTGAACTACCAAACCATTTGAGTTGCAAATTTATACTCTTATCACATCTTTTACAATAAGCAAAGCCATATTATTTTGAAATTTTGCGATCTTTGTATCGAAGTGATAAAATCCCACAGTTTAAACTAAATTTAAGGCTTAAAATAATATAATTATATGTTGCTTGACTTTGAAAAACCTATTTCAGAATTAGAATCGAAACTCAATGACATGAAACAACTTGCTGTTGAAAGTGATGTCGATGTTTCTCTGGCGATTAAGAAACTTGAGGAAAATATTATTTCGTTGAAGAATGATACTTTTAAAAATTTGACCAGATGGCAGCGAATACAACTTTCAAGACATCCGGATAGACCCTACACACTGGATTATATTTATGAAATCACTTCTGAGTTCATTGAGTTGCATGGTGATCGTAATGTGGGGGATGATAAGGCAGTGGTAGGGGGCTTTGCGGAGATTGACGGTGAAACCATCATGATCATTGGCCAGCAAAAAGGAAGAAATACCAAGCAGCGACAAGAAAGAAACTTTGGGATGGCAAACCCTGAGGGTTATAGAAAGGCCCTTCGCCTTATGAAGCTGGCTGAAAAGTTCAACAAACCGATTGTTACGCTGATCGATACACCGGGAGCCTTTCCGGGTATAGAAGCTGAAGAAAGAGGTCAGGGTGAAGCCATAGCTAAAAACTTGAAAGAAATGTTTACCCTCAAAGTCCCTGTAATTTGTGTAGTTATTGGAGAGGGGGCATCTGGGGGTGCCTTGGGGATTGCTATTGGAGACAAAGTACTCATGATGGAAAATGCTTGGTATTCTGTAATTTCTCCCGAAAACTGTTCAACTATATTGTGGAGAAGTTGGGATTATAAGGAACAAGCGGCAGATGTATTGAAACCTACGGCAAAAGACATGTTAAAACTTAAGCTTATCGACGGAATCATCAAAGAGCCATTAGGGGGTGCGCATACCAACCTGCAGGAGAGTGCTGTTTTCTTGAAGAAAGCTCTAATGAGTAACCTTGAAACATTAAAAAAGAAATCTTCGGAAGAGCGTATTGCCGATCGAATGGATAAGTTTGGATCCATGGGCGTTTATAGCTAATGCCTTGAACAATGGTCAGATCTCGTGAAGGAAACAGCATCGGTCTGGCCCTTTATGGAAGGGGGGCGTCGCAGTGCTGCCCATTTGGATATGATGCAAGCGCTTATTGAACAAGGGTTTTCTTTCAGTCGGATTGCTGGAAGCAGTGCGGGCATCATCATTGGGGCGCTCTATTGTCAAGGTATCATGCCCAAAGAAATTTTGAAAATTCTCAATAGCCTTAATTACTTTAGCTTCTTTAGACCAGCTTTCAATTGACAGCCCCTTTTAAAATTGGAGAAAGTTATTCACTTTCTAAGTATTCATCTCCCTGTAGATGATTTTTCATCTCTTCATACTCCATTGGTGATAGTTGCTACTGATATGAAAAAAGGAAGAATTAAATATTTTAAAAAAGTGGAATTATGTAAACTCCTGATAGCATCTTGTAGTATTCCTGTAGTTTTTAGTCCTGTAAAAATCAAGGGTGTCGCTTATGTTGATAGAGGTTTATTAAATAACTTACCGATTGAGACTTTGAAAAAAAATGTAATTATGTGATTAGTCTGCATTGCAATCCTATAGGATAATGCGGACCAGTGGAAATTGGAAAAAGCAACTCGAGCGTTTTTGGCTCTTGGCTATTTCTTTTAGAGATAGACTTAAAATAAAAAAATTAGGTTTACTTTGAGAGCCTACTGAATTATCCAGCTATCATTTTTGATTTTTAAAAGGCTAGACAAAATATCTTATACAGGTTATAATTAGGCCTAACAGTAGTTGAGTAATGGGAAATCTGAATGTTTAATAATTAGTTATGTCCGAAATTAAACGGAATTTTTTTAAACTTTGTTTTTGGATTTTAGGATGGAAAGTAGTGGGAAATCCTCCTAAGATCAAAAAGTATATGATTACTGTGGCTCCTCATACCAGTGGATGGGATTTTTTAGTAGGTATTGCTGCAAAAAATATTGTAGGATTAGAAGGTCAATTTTTGGGGAAAAAATCCCTGTTTGACCTCCCCATTGTTGGACAAGTCATGCGTTACTGTGGAGGACATCCAGTGAATCGCACTACCAAGTCAAATGTTGTGGATAATGTCGCTGAACTGTTTCAAAAAAATGAAGAATTTGTGATGGTTATTGCTCCTGAAGGAACCAGAAATTATCAAAAAGAGTGGAAGACAGGATTCTATTTTATAGCGTTGAAAGCGAAGGTGCCTATTGTCATGGCTGGTTTTGATTTTAAAAGAAAGCTCGTTGAGCTAAAAGAGCCGTTTGTACCTACCGGAGATGTCTTAAAAGACATCGAAATGATGAAGGGATACTATAAAAATTTCACTGGAAAGTATCCAGAACTGGGGGTTCATTGATTAAGAACTAGCTCTTTAATACTTCTGGAATAAATTAACTACTCTTCTTTGCCGCTACCTTCTTAGTGGTGGCTCGCTTGGTTCTTCTTTTGGGCACTACTTCAGGCTCAATGACTTCAATGACATCTGCTAAGATTCTACCGCAATGCTCACAAATAATGATCTTTTTCTTTTCTCGAACTTCCGCTTGCTTTTGAGCAGGGACGATGTTAAAACATCCTCCGCAGGCATTTCGATTAACCGGTACTACAGCGAGTCCATTTCGCATATTTTTTCTGGTACGCTCATAAGACACAAGCAGCTGTGCATCTACTTTTTTAGCTAAAGATTCTCTTGATTTCAGATATTTTTTTTCATCTTCTTCTGATTCAGCAGTAATGGTTGAAAGCTCTTTTTTCTTGTCGATAAGATCTTTTTCTCTTTCTTCAAGACGATGCTTGGTTTCTTCTATCTCTGTGTTCTTCAGTTCAATTTTACCATACGCCTCTTTGATCTTCTTTTCGAGAATTTGGATTTCAAGATGCTGCAGTTCCATTTCTTTGGTGATGGCATCATATTCTCGATTGTTTCGAACATTCATCTGCTGTTCTTCATATTTTTTTATGAATTTCTCAGCATCTTTGATGAAGGTTTTGTTGTTTTCAATTAGGCTCTCGACGTCAATCAAGTCTTGATTTTGTTTTTCAACTCTTGTTTGATAACCTGTAATCTCATCTTCAAGATCCATTACTTCTTCAGGAAGTGCACCTCTGATCTTGATTAATTCATCTAAATCGATGTCAATTTTTTGTAATTTGGATAATGCTTCTAATTTTTTTGCTACCGAATGTTCCATGCAGAATTAAAGATAATTTATTGGATTTGTATTTACCTCAGATAAACGAACTGCAATATTAGTGAATTTTTCATTTAAAAAATCACATAACAATTGCTTTGTGAATACTTCGCTTTCATAATGTCCAATATCGGCAATGGTTATTCGACCATCTGCTTCAAAAAAGTCATGATATTTAAAGTCGGAGCTGATGAAAATATCTGCTCCTAATGTACAAGCATCATTAAGTAAAAAGCTTCCAGAACCCCCACAAACAGCAATTTTTTCAACATTCTTACTTATTAAGGGTGTATGCCGAATATGCTTTAGATCCATTGATGATTTGAGATGATCAAGAAAATCCATGATCGGAATAGGATTTGATAATTGACCTATTAAACCAGCCCCTAAATTTTCTTGATTATTTTCTAATGAAGTTAAATAGTAGGCAACTTCCTCATATGGATGTGCAGACTTGAGCATAGATAAGACGATATCTTTTTTATGACGGGGTAAAATCACTTCAATTCTACTTTCTTTTACAGATTCAAGCTTATCTAAGCTACCCAAAGTAGGGTTTGCATCCGCTGCAGGTTTAAAAACACCTTCTCCCGTGGTGTTAAAACTGCATTCTTTGTAATTGCCGATATCACCCGCTCCCGCTTGATGCAGTGCCTTTAGTATCTTGGATTTGTACTTAATTGGCACAAATGTTACCAGCTTGTGTAGTGTATTCGTCATGGGACGAAGGACTTGTCTGTTTATCAATTTGAGTCTATGGGCAATCATTCCATTAACTCCATGCATAACATTATCTAAATTTGTATGAATGGCATATATAGCCAAATCATTTTTTATGGCTTTAATCAAACATCGATTTACCCAATGACTTCCAGATAGCTTTTTAATACCCTTGAATACAATGGGATGGTGAGAGATGATCATATTGCATTGGTTTTTTAATGCTTCCTCTATGACTGATTCAGTGAGGTCGAGAGAGATCAGACAGCCCTTAATGGGCATCTCTTCATCTCCAACGATGAGACCCGAATTATCATAAGATTCTTGAAAAGGCAGGGGAGCCCATTCTTGTAAGCTTTTCGTAATATCTTTGACCTTCATTTGATATGTTTTATGGCTTGGTGGCAACTTATTTTATTTCCTTTTGCGTTAATATACAATCTTATTACAAGATTTCGCAATCATTTATATAACATTAAACAGAGAACGTCAATAAAATTTGAAACGAATGTTATTGGTGTTGGAAATCTTGAGGTGGGAGGAACGGGGAAGTCGCCTATGATCGATTTTTTGATTCAACATTTTTTGAGTAAAAATAGGGAAATTGCCACATTAAGTAGGGGTTATGGGAGAAAAACGCGTGGGTTTCGATTGGGTAGTTCCTCAGATACGGCAGAAACCTTGGGTGATGAGCCGATGGTCTATCAAAAAAAATATGGAGATCAAATTTCAGTAGCTGTAGCCGAAGATCGAGGCACTGGCATTCCTTATCTCTTGGCAGAAAATAATGATATTGATGTGATTTTACTGGATGATGCTTATCAACACCGATCAGTTGAGCCTAGCTTATCTATATTACTTTCGACATGTAAACGTCCTTTTTTTGACGATTTTTTGTTACCAACCGGTCGGTTGAGGGAGGCGCGTCAAGGGGCACGTCGGGCAGATATTATCTGCTTCACCAAAGCTCCGGTTGATATGAGTGACCAAGAACAGCAGCAAATGATTGCAAGGACACGATCGTATCATCCCGACGCACCTATTTTTTTTACCCACATAGCGTATGCACCTCTCATTTCTTTTGGAACAGCAAAGGCCAAACAAAAAGTCATTGGGATCGGAGGAATTGCGGATAACCAGGTATTTGAATCTTACTTAAAATCAAATTTTGAGGTAGTTGAGTTTTATGAATTTGCAGATCATCATGATTATAAGGCAGATGAGATTAATAAAATTGTCGAGGTTATGGCACATCATGAGGCCATGCTCGTGACCACTGAAAAAGATTTCATCAAACTGGATCATTTTAAAAACCTAATCACTGAAAGTTGTTTTTATTTGCCCATTGAAATTAAATTCATTAAAGGTCAGTCAAATTTTCTGAAACTGGTCGACGATACTATGAAAAAATATCCAAAGTATTGATGTTGAGAATTGTATTTTTAAAGTCAATTTTAATGCTTGCCCTCCTCATAGGGTTGCCTTCCTCTAGTTTTTCGCAAATCCTAGATGATTCTACTATTTTAGTCTATGGCCCCTCAACTTTGAACGTAATTTTGGAGGAAAACTTGAAATCCAATGATAAGAGATTGGTTTTTATTGATACCCTTGTTGGAAAATTAGACCAATTTACCGCTTATGGTAGGTCAGATTATAAACTACAAAATTTGGGAAATATAGGTACCGCGTTGTTTCCTGTATTTTATGACTTGCCCAATGCCATTGGTGCCCATGCAGGTTACCATGCTTTTGATCCTTTGACTACGCGGCCCACTGATATTCAATATTATGATACCAAGTCGCCTTTTATGAAATTAAATGTAGTATTTGGTGGAAAAAACAGGTCCTTAGCCAACTTTAGTTTTACACAAAACATTCAGCCTGATTGGAATTTTGGCTTTGAGTATTTCCGAAGTACAGCTGATAAACAAATTGGAACCGAAACGATTAATGATAGAAATGTGATCAATACGGTTTTGAATGTACATTCTAGTTACAGGCATCCCAATAAGCCTTATCAAGTCTTATTTAATCTGATTTCCTTCAACAATGACGTGGATGAAACAGGAGGTTTGTACTTTGATGATGTAGATTCTTTGATAGATAAAGAAGATAAATTTCAGTATGAAAATAATTCTATTTTTCTAGAAAATGCCAAAGTAAAGGATTCAAGAATAACTTTTCATTTGTACCAGCAATATGATTTATTCAAAAACTTTCAATTGTATCATCAATTTGATCAAGGGAAGCAGGTAAACTTGTTCAGTGACTTTAATGAGAACAATGGAGGAGGAGGTGATTACAAGGATTATTATGATCAGTTTTTGATTGATCCGGACAGTACTTATCACAAGTCCACTTTTCGTACCCTCTCCAATGAGGTCGGCTTGATTGGAAAACTGTCTTCTATTTTTTATCGGTTTTATATCAAAAACAGAGTGGTCAAACATGAAGCACTGTATTTTAATCCCATGTCTAGAAAAGTAGAAAATTACCTAGGGGGTAGGGTTGATTTTAGATGGAAAGAGATTTTTGAAATTCAAGGATCAGCAGAACTCATGCAAACGGGTGAATATAATTTTAAGGGATCATTGAAGAGTGAATTAATTAATTTAGAGTATAAAAGTATGCTTTATCAGCCCTCTTCATTGAAGCAACGCTTTTTTGGCAATCATTATGAATGGGATCATGATTTCGACAATGTATTTTCCAATCAAATCAATGGATTTCTGTCTTTTAATTGGTGGCAATTTCAATTCATTCCTAAAATATCGTTAACCTCTTATAGCAACTATGTCTATTTTGCTCAAGATAAAATGCCAAATGTTGCCGCTGATGCCAATCTGATCAGTCAGCTGGGGGGTGAAATCAATCTTTTTCTTCCTACTAACAAAACTCTGAGTTATGGTTTTCGTTTTAAAAATGAGGTCATCTTTACCAAAGTTTCAGGTGGCCAGAGCGATGCCTTTAGAATACCTACCACTTTCCTGAATATGAAAGCTTACTGGGAGGGAAGTTGGTTTAACCATACGATTCCAGTACAAATTGGTATTGATGTTCACCATAAATCAGCTTACTATGCCAATGCCTATGACCCAGTAACCCAACAGTTTTATCTACAAAACGACGAAAAAATATTTGAAGGATACAGTTATCCAACCAATCTGTTTTGGAATATGCGGATTGAGAAAGTTTTTCTTTTTATTAAATCTACACATATAAGTCAGCCAAATGACGGGGGGTATTTTGTTACACCAAAATACCCAGGACAGCAGCGGGTATTGGATTTTGGATTTAAATGGTTATTTTTTGATTAGACGTAAAAAAAATAATAACCCCTCACAGTAAGGAGAGCGTTTTTTTTGCACTTTTCCAAGTGCAGGTAGAAAATTGATAGAAAGAATTTATACACCCGATACGTTGTTTGGAATAGACTCAATTTTTTCAATTTTTTTGGTGCTATAATATGTCATTATTTTCCCTCTTTTCTCCAGCCCTCCTCCTCATCGATCTGGTCCTTGAATGTAAAGGCATTAATCTTTATTTTTCAAAAAAAAATCAATGTACAGTCTTGATTAACAGTTGTAAATTGGGAGAGGTTCAGGCTTATTTTGAGGTGCTAAAGAAGGAAGTATTTCATGAGTTATTGAGGTGAGAGTGATGCTTTTTGATTTATGGGATAACTAATGGGACATAGTGCTTCAAGAGTTTTTTTATTACCAATCATCATCAAAAAAACGATAAATACCACTAATTTGATTTTTAATAAAGTTTTAATTATCTTCAATTTTTTACACTATTATCAACCTATAAAATTCAATCAATGAAACGATTATTAACATTAATTATTTTCTTAAGTATTTCTATGAGTACTTTTGCACAATATGCGTCTGCCAGCTATATTGTTTTACATGAAGGTATGGAAAATGATTATCTCCAACTGGAAAGTGTTTGGCAAGCTTATCACAAAGAGTCCATTGCTATGGGTCACAAGACAGGCTGGTCTATTTGGAAAATAGCAAAGAATCAAGATGATTCATATGAACCAGGTACCTATCCAGATTATCTGATCATGGAACAGTTTTCTTCAAAGAAGCAAATGGATGAAGAATTTAATCGATATGCTGAAGGTTATGAAAGTATGAAGACCACAATGAAAAAAGATCTCAAAGGAAAATACTCTAACAAACAGATAGAAAAGATTTTAGCAAAAGCTCCTAAAAAAGAAGTTAGGACGTACATACATGAGCTGGTTGCTGCAACACCCATGACAGGTGGTGATATAAAGGTAGGTGATGTAATGATGGTAGCTACTATGGAACAATTAAGAGATGATTACGAGCAATTTGAAACCGAATTTTATCATGATCGATTTGCAGAGAATGTCATGAAGGGAAATCATCGATTTTGGGGATTTTCAAGAATTATAGATAGAAATGAAGCTGCTTATGAAGCCCCTACGCACAACGCTTGGAATATGTTTATTGATGGTAAAGAATTGGAAATGCCTGATGATTTTGTGTCAAAGAAAATATTTGAACTCACAAGTGAAGTAAGAAAAATGTATACTCCCCAAGAATTAACTTTGGTGTATACTGCTCAATAGTGGTGTCAACTCATTGAGTATTGTATAAAAAATTCAAAGAAAACTCCTGGCATATCTATATTCTAGGAATTTTTTTTATTAAAATTTTTTATTACTTTAAGTTTCTTAAATTTTTATCAACCTAAATAATTAAAAAAAATGAAAAAAATAATTTTAATACTTTTTAGTACAATTTTCCTCAGTTCTGCATTTGCTCAAGAAACCCCCATTTTATTAAATGCACATTACATAGAAGTCGAGGGAGATGTAGGTGCTTTTGTAAAAGCAAATAATGAATTTTATAAAAAAATGGCCCAATTAGCAGTAGAAGACGGGAAATGGGAAGGTTGGCAAATGTGGCAATCATATACAAACCAAAACCAATTTGTCTTTTTTCACCATTTTAAAAACCCCAAGCAATTTGAAGATTGGAATTGGGATTGGACGAGTGATAGAAATGTCAAAAAAGCTCGTGTTCAAAGACCTGATGAATCGGCTTTTAAAATGATAGGGGGATCAATGGAAGTATATCAAGTGATCTCTACTGCGCTGAGTGGAACTGGTTCAGAATATTTTATTATGAATGAGTATAAAGCTCCTAATTGGATCAGTTTCATTGAAAATAACAAGTTATGGGGGGAGCTTTACGTTACTCCACAACTAGAAAAAAATCCTGGATTAAATTGGGGATTCGGTATGACTGTTATGAACAATCATACTGAAAATAATAAAATGATAAATTATAATGGTGTCTCATGGGATGGTTTTCCCTCTCTTGCAGATCTAATCAATGCTCAAGCATATTCTGAGGGCAAATGGGATTCAGATATAAATTTCCAAGCCTTTTCAAAGGCAGTGAATGAATTAGATTTAGGAAATTTTTCAGATGCTAAAAAACAATCAGTTTGGAGAGTACTTGATACAAGCTGGGATTAGAGTTTAATTTCAAATAATTTATTTAAAAAGGGGTTTCTATACAAGAATCTCCTTTTTTTATGACCCACAAGCTTCACACTCAGTAGTATCAATGGAATAGCCATTTTCAAATTTATATCGGCAAACACATACCCAGGTAAATCCACAGATATACACCTAAAGAAAATTTGTACTTTTTTTCTTGTAGAGCCTCTCGACTTGGGCGTAGCTTAAATCCATTAAACAAAAATAAATTGGACTAGAGCAATCTTTTCGGATGAGAATAATTCACTAAGAATGGGAGGTTTTTATTAGTTGTGATTTGAACTATGAAACACTATAAAACACTAAAAACACTATAAATACCTACTCCTCTTAAGTATTCTTTGTTCACTTGTAATTTTTATCGATTGTGGTGATGAGGTTGATGATAGTTCAGAAAGTTTAATTTATTTAGATAAAAATGGGATAACTATTAAAGCATACGAAAATGCTGTAGTTGGGGAGTCATATGGTTTGAATGGGATTAATTATTTGGTAGTAGATTCGGTAATGATTTATCAAAATGTAGATGAAAATGAGGACCTTTCAAAGGTTGTTGCTACTAAAATTACTAGAATGCTTTATTTATTTTCAGATTCTATTGATCATTCTTTTAACCAAGATATAGGCTCTTGGGATGTCGGTAGTGTAACAGATATGTCGGTGATTTTTTTTGGAGCATCATCTTTCAATCAAGATATCAGCGCTTGGGAGGTCAGTAATGTTACAGAATGCAGTGCTTTCAGATTTAATACAACCTCTTGGACAGAACTCAAACCTAACTTCACTAACTGTACAGAATAAGCCTCCTCAGAAGATTAATTGAACTTAAAAACACCATTATTAGAAACCAACAAATAACAAGGTAGCTAGGTACTGAAAAGAGACCCAGTTTTTAGAAAGGGCTAATCTCACTTACTTAATATGAAAAAACGATATCAGCTTTAGAGCTCTCTTCAATTAATTGCTTGGGATAGCTCCAAAATATTTTAGATACATCAATTAAATGTTCTTTGTAATTATCTTGATTTACACCATACGTAGCAAAAGAACCCTCTGAAACATGAATATTCCCACCATTTTTAGAAAACTCAAGTAATGAATTTTTTGCTGCCTCGCTTATTTCACTAGTTCCCCCACCGTGAGGAGTAACAGTGTGCAGATTTTCTATTACCTCTTTAAGTAAGATTCTTGTACCATCTCCAGCGGCAAAATAGGTTACACTGTGTCCTTGTTTGAGTGCTTCACTTGCAGCAAAAATTGACATCATTGCAGCACTTGGATTAATCTTTGGATCAGAGGTAAGATGTATAAAATAGCTTTTTGTTTTCATTTTTATTTCCATTTTTGTTTCCATTAAATTATTGTTATTACAACTACTGATTAATGCTCCCAGTAGTAAGCTGAATATAATTTTTTTCATTTCAATTGGTTTATAGTTAATACACAAGTTTAAAGATCTATAAACTGGCTCTAAAAAAAGATTAAAAAAGTTTATTTTATTAACCTAGTTTATCCACCATTGCGTAGACCTGGTCTTAATCCTTATCGGAAATGTAGTTGTACTTGCTATATAAGAACTAAAAGGTACTGGTTTTATCATGCAAGGAGATTATGATTTTGTACTAGTCATAGGAAGGCACAAAAAGCGAGCGCATGGCAAGTTAAAGGTGAGTGATAAGGCTAAGGCTAAGGATTACTATAGAGTTGGAGTGCTTAAATCTAGGATGCATACAGCCGCTTCCAAGCAACCAAATCCACCAAGATGTTTAATGATTTCAAGTATTGGAGCGAATGGTTCTTCTTGGTTTGTTAGATTTCTGCTTCAACTTTTTAATGGAAACGAAGGTTTTACAGATTATGAAAAAGCAGATAAACGAATGCTTGAAGAAAAAGACGTTCCTTTTGTAGTTATAAGACCTGCTGGACTAACAAATAAACAAGGGAAAGGAAAATATCAAGTGATTGACAAACCAACTGTTTTCTTTCCAAATTTTATTGCTCGTGCTGATGTTGCAAAGTTTTTTGTGGATTGTTTAAGTGATATCTCTTTTGATGGGAAAGCGGTAATGATTGAAGGTGTTTAGTTTTTTCAGATGGAGCACAACAATACAATACCGAGATACCGCATAGTTTTTTGATAGGGGATTTTCCAACCTCCAGATCCTATTACAGTAGGTGTTCCATAAACGCTAGATATAATTAGAAGTATTCCCAAAATACCTGTAAAAATCAAATCCATAAAACTAAATTAATAAGAATGCGTTGAATTTATTCCCAAGGGTGGCTAAAGCACTAAAGCTTAGATAGGTTATAATTATTCCTTACTTTAGCCTCATGGCAAAGATTAAAAAGTGCCTAAGTAGTTTCAAGAACACACTCCTCTTTTCATTCCTACCCCTGTTAGCCCATTTGAATTTCTATTCTAAAGATGCTTCAGATGTTTGGAATTATGCTATTACACCAGTTCTGCCCCTGATCTTTATTTATATCTTAGTCACTGACATTATGGCTTATAGGAAAGCTAACAAAGAATTAAAAGAGGAATGACTTAATCATCCTTCTCAGCAAGGCTCTTCAGAGTATCCACCAGATTTGCATAATCCTCCTTTGATTCAAACTTAATATTTTCCGAAACATAGTTTTCAATTTCGAGCATTAGTGCTTTGTGCCCCTTAAATGAAGTATCGGCATCATGCTTTCTCCTAAATTCTTCAACAACAAAGTTATCGAAGAACTGGCAATAGTGGTTAAAAAGCTTTGATTCTCCACTTTGCTTAAACTCAATAGTTTTGTTAAATTGATTCATACTTCTAAATTTATATATTATCAGTAGATATTGTTAAAAACCTAAGTTATTTTTTATCTTTAATAGATAAAAATTACAAAAATTTTAAAAAAAAAAGATTATTTTAAACATATTACAATAGTCTTCGTTCTTCGAAATAGCACAGGAGCACCATTATCTACATTCTAATTACAAGATTTTTTTTCCCAATGAGTTCTTTGCTATCATAAAAAGCTTTGATTCGCTTTCATACTTGGCTTTATTTTGATCTATTATTTTGCCCATGTATTAATAAGCAACTTCTAATTACGAGGAGAGCAATTTAGCTACTGTGTAAACCATCACAATTACCATTGATTTTTTTGGTCTTTCCGCAATTACATCTATATTTGACATTTTCTTTTTAATTTTGAATACGTTTAACATCCATAAGTTATTGAATAGTTCCATATCAAAAATCGTTTTGAGTTATCTTCATTATATGGCAGTTTATCTTCCTTTCCATCAGTAACCTTTCCTTTCTGGCATCTTTTCAAGTCTTGCAGCGATAATCTTTTTCATATTCTAAATAATAGATTTTGGGGATAATAATATTTCAATTTACCATTTTCTGTAGTCGCATGCAGGTTATTATTTTTTGTTATAATTTGATAAATTGTGTTTTGATAGATTATCTTTTGATTAATTGATGGAAAAAACAACATTGCGCCTAGCGTTGCCTTCAGATCCGAGATGGGTAAACATAGCGGAAAAAAATATAGAGCATATTTTGGTCGATCATGCCTTTTGCGAACAAAAAGCTGCTTCCTCTTGTATTTCTTTGATTTTACAATATCCTGAAAAAACGGCTTTAGTAGATCGTTTAACCCCTGTAGTTGCTGAGGAATGGTCACATTTTGAGCGGGTCATCGCGCTTTTACGCAAACGGGGCTATACGCTGGGATTTCCCAGAAAAGATGTCTACGTTTCGGAGTTGATGACCGTGCTGAAAAAAGGGGGAAGTAGGGAACAGCAATTGGTAGAAAAATTACTCATGAACGCATTGATTGAGGCACGAAGTGCAGAACGCTTTAAGCTGTTATTTCAACACTTGACAGATCCAGAATTAACGAGTTTCTACCATGAATTGATGATCTCTGAGGCAGGACATTATAGAAATTTCATTGAATTAGCTAAAGTTTACTGGGACCCTGCCCAAGTGGAAATTAGATGGCAAGAGTTTTTATATGCAGAGGCATTGATTATGAAAAATTTAGAGATTCGTTCTGATCGATTTCATTAATCTGCTCATACAACCAGCAATAATTTTCATCTTTTCTTAGTAACGATCCCCAAAAACAACTCAGGTTTTTTGTTTCTTTTTCTTGGCTGCTGGGAATAAAATATTGTTTAAGATCAAGCGATAACCTGTCGAGTTGGGATGCAGATTCAAATCAGTAGGCTCTTCGTTGACATAATGTTGATAATCTTCTGGATCATGGCCTCCATAAAAGGTAAAAAAACCTTTTTCTATTACTCCATGAATGTAGCGTGCCTCATCTAATTGCTTAGTTTCGCCTAAAACCAACACATCCCCTTTGATTAAATCTTTTTTAAATCCTGTGGTCTGCCCCATAAAACTGTGAATAATTTTTTCATGATTTTGAGTGAGCATGGTAGGTATTGGATCCCATTTTGCTGAAAATTGAAACAAGGTGAAATAATCATTTTGCTCATTTAAGCCTCTACTTTGGGGTGAATTATCAATATTTGAAAACTCATATTCGTAAGGGTTTCGTACCAATTGAAAGTTTTCAAAAGCAAATGTTCTTTCAAAATCTAATTTTGACTGGGCCGAAAGATCCATAGGATCACCATCATACATCTTTTCACAAATATCTAGTCCTTCAGCGGCAAGGGCAATGTCATACGTATCCGTTGCTGAGCACATGGCAAATAAAAAGCCGCCGCTGGCCACATAAGACTTTATCCGTTTAGCGATGGCTAATTTCAACAATGAAACTTTTCCATAGCCGTGTTTTTGAGCACTTGCTTCAAATTCAGTTTGCTGTTGCTGATACCAAGGCATGTGCTTATAGTTTTTATAAAACCTCCCGTATTGACCTGTAAAATCTTCATGATGTAGATGTAGCCAATCATATCTTATCAATTCATTGTACATAATTTCGTCATCAAAAATGATTTCATAGGGAATTTCAGCATAGGATAAAACTAGAGTGACCGCATCATCCCAGGGTTGTTTGCTTTTTGGAGAATAGACGGCAATTTTGGGATGTTGTTCAAGCTTCATCACATCCATATTTGAAGATGGCGAAGCGATTTCTTCAAATAATTGATTTACTTGTGCATCGGAAATAACTTCAAAACTTACATTTCTTATCATACATTCATTTTGTATGAGTGTGCTGTGAGGAACTAAAAAACTACCCCCTCGGTAGTTTAATAGCCAATCAACGGGTAATTCTTTGGTGAGGGCCCAATAAGTGATGCCGTAAGCCTTAAGGTGGTTCGTCTGTGAGGCATCCATGGGCATTAAGAGATAAGCGCCTTTTACATTTAAGCTCAAGAAAATCCCTATCAAAAAGGGAAAAAATAGATTTTTCATAAGAATTTTGTTAATATTCTAAACGCGAGTGTCCATATTGCGTATACTAAAAAAGTAGGAATCAAATTTAGCACATGACATCTGTATCTTATCAATATAATGAATATTTTAGAAAATATAGGAGAGGGTCTTAACGCGATCAAATCAAATAAACTACGTACGATTTTAACGGCTTCTATTATCGCCATCGGTATTACTTCTTTGGTAGGCATTCTTACGGCGATTGATGCAATAAAAGGATCGGTGGAGGATAGCTTTTCTAATTTAGGCTCCAAAACTTACACGATCAGTAACAAAAGAGTAAAGGGTTCTTCTGGAGGAAAAAAGTCAAAAATTTTCACTAAAATCAAATTTGAAGAACTACAAAAGTTTAAAAATAAGTTTAAAAAATCAGGAATGGTAAGCTTGAGTAGTGTGCTTTCAGGAAATGCTGAGGTCAAACGAGGTTCTAAGGTTTCTAATCCTAACGTAATGATTCGAGGAACGGACGAATATTTTTTAGCCATAGATGGATACGATCTCAGTGAAGGTAGGAATTTTTCTTCCAATGAAATACAAAGTGGTAGTCTTGTGGCGATTATCACCAGCGAGATAAAAAAACTTTTATTCGAGGACAATGAAAGTCCTATTGGTAAAAAGATTAATTTTCTCGGGGCCAACTGTCGGATTATTGGGACATTGAAATCTAAAGGAGAGGCTTCAAGTAGAGGTAATTTTGATCGGCGCGTGATTGTCCCCTTGAATGCTGCCCGAGTCATTGGCTGTGAGCGAAATTTACGTTTTCTAGCTACCGTAGCCATTGATGACTTTTATCAAGCAGATGAATCGATAGGATTGGCTACTGGCTTGATGCGTTCTATACGAGGAGATCGACCTATTGATGAAAATTCATTTGAAATTAAAGTCAATCAATCTATTGCTGAAAGGTTAGATGAAATATCCGGATACTTAAAATTGGGAGGCTTTACTATAGGATTTATTACTTTATTGGGTGCTTCCATTGGATTGATGAATATCATGTTGGTTTCAGTGACTGAGCGAACCCGTGAAATTGGCCTAAGGAAGTCATTAGGAGCCACACCGAATAAAATTAGGCAACAATTCTTGATTGAAGCCTTGGTTATTTGTCAAATGGGGGGTCTTGGGGGGATTATTATGGGTGTAGGGATTGGTAATTTGATTGCTAAGCTTATCGGGTCTAATTCCTTCATTATTCCTTGGGTTTGGGTCTTCTTTGGTGTGATTACCAGCATGATTGTTGGACTTATGTCGGGCTACATACCAGCCCATAAAGCATCAAAACTGGACCCCATCGATTCATTAAGATTTGAATAGGGCATATACTTCGACCATGCAATGACTAGGTAGCCTGCTTTGAATGGAACTGCTAATTGATAATCATGATTTCTTTGGCGGCTCCAATAGCATTGAAACGTATACTTAATTCAATGGTATTTTCACAGTTCAATTGATAAAAAAAGAATTTTCTGTTTCTTTTATCTAAGTGCTGTTTCGTGGGACTGCCCAGAAGGGCAATGATTTCATTTTGATTGGATCCCAGTATGATATCTTTTTGATTGATTAAGAGGGGTGCGGCTTTCATTGCGCGATAATTTTGGCATTCTATGAGATCCTCGTCCCATTGGTCTTGATTGAAGCCCGTTACCTTGGGAGCTGGATAACATGAACATAAAACAATAATTAAACAAGTGAAATTTTTGAATTTAGTTGACATATTGACTGTTTTAATACTTAAATGACTGGTTTTCGGGTTATGAGGTATATTTGAATTGATCCTTATTATTCTGACAGATATCATTCATTAATATCTTCCAAGGAAAGTAAAAAAGCATATTGCAAGGCTACGTTCTCATACTTGCGGTATCTTCCTGAGGCACCACCATGTCCTGCGGCCATATTGGTTTGGAGTAACAATAAATTTTCATCGGTCTTGTAGGAGCGAAGCTTAGCAACCCACTTGGCAGGTTCCCAATATTGTACCTGCGAGTCGAAATAACCTGTGGTTACCAGTAGGTTGGGATAAGCTTGTTTCCGTACTTGATCATAGGGCGAATATGAATGAATATATTCATAAGATTCAATATTTTTAGGATTGCCCCATTCATTGAACTCGGCAGTGGTAAGGGGAATCGACTCATCCATCATGGTCGAAATAACATCGACAAAGGGTACGGCCGCAATCACTCCATTGAAACGTTCAGGAGCCATATTGATCACTGCACCCATCAATAAACCTCCTGCACTTCCCCCTTGCGCATAAAGGTGTTTAGCCGAGGTATAGCCCTCATTGGATAAATAAGAGGCACAATCAATGAAATCATAAAATGTGTTTTTCTTTTTGAACATTCTACCTTGTTCATACCATTTTCGACCCATTTCCTGGCCACCTCTGACGTGGGCAATAGCATAGATAAAACCTCTCTCCAATAAACTGAGTCTTATAGAGCTAAACCAAGGATCGGTAGAATTTCCATAAGAGCCGTAGGCATAAAGGAGTAATGGGTTTTGGTCACTTTTGAATAATCCTTTTTTATAAACCAGAGAAATAGGTATCATAGTACCATCTCGTCCTTCTGCAAACAATCTTTCTGTCGCGTATTTAGAAGGTTCATGTCCCCCCATGACTTTGGTCTCCTTGAGAACTGTTTTGCTTCGCTCATTCATATCATACTCAAAAGTCGTGTTGGGCGTGGTCAGCGAAGCATAAATGAATCTCAGTTTTGTCGTATTGAATTCAGTATTGGTGGTGGGGTGAACGACAAAGGCGGGTTCATCAAAATAAACTTCATGATGATTTCCTGTTTTTTGATGGACCACTTTAAGGGAAGTAAGTGCATTAGATCTTTGAAAAATCACCAAATGTTCACTAAATACTTGAATTGAACTTAGCAAGGTATCTGGATTGTTTGGGATCAATATAGACCAATTTTCAAGATGGGTAGTCTCTTGAGAAGTTTCCATCAATCTAAAATTTTGTGCTTCCCAATTAGTAAGCACGTAGAACTTGTCTTTAAAATGCTCAATCGAATATTCGTGGGGTCCATTTCTCGGAGTAAATTGGCGGAAGGTGCCCGTGGGATCATGGGCGGAAAGGATGTGATAATCTTTGATCAGCGTGCTTTGACATGAGATCACAATGTAATCATCTGATTTTGATTTTTTAACGCTGATATAAAAAGAAGGATCCTGTTCATGATACATCATGATGTCTTCTTTCTGATCTGTTTTTAACCGATGCCTCCAAATTTTCTCCGACAGCAACGTCACATCATTTTTAGTAGTATAGTAAAAGGTAAGATTGTCATTGGACCAAGCGCCCCCGGGCTCTGTATTGGTTATTTCATCCTCCAATATTATACCTGTCTCAAGATTTATAAATTTGTAATTATAAACTCTTCGGCTGAGGGTATCAACAGCGTAGGCCAATATCTTGTTATCTTTGCTGATATGAATCCCACCAACTGCATAGTATTCATATCCTTGGGCTAATTGATTGACATCAAGTATGATAGATTCTGTACTATCTAGGCTGCCTTTCTTGCGACAATAAATGGGATATTCTTGGGCCTCTTCAAAACGTGTGTAATACCAATAACCATTTTTGAAATAGGGTACAGAAGCATCATCTTTTTGAATTCTCCCAGTCATTTCTTCAAATAGCTTTTGTTGTAAGCTATCTGTAGGTTTCATGACTTCGCTTGTATAGGTATTTTCATCTTCAAGATATTGAATGACTTTTTTTGTTTGACTGTCAGGATCAGTAGCTATTTTTTGCTGGTCAGTGAGCCGCATCCAAAAATAAGGATCCACACGGGTGTTGCCATGAGCTTCTAATAAAGAATCTTTTCTATCTGCAATAGGGGGGGTATTCTTTTGGATCTGCATATCTGTAGTTGGATAGGTATCTTGGCAAGCCGATAAGAAACTTAAGGCACATAGGCACAATGATATTGATCTTTTCATGACTTAAAGATAAGTAAAGAAAAGATCAAGAAATCATTTAAGGAAGCACTACGAAACTGCCATTCATCAGACCATAATGACCTGGAAAAGAACAAATAAACTCATAATAGCCTGGTGCGGGGGCATCAAATGTAATGGCAGTACTTTCGCCACCTCCGACCACCTTGGTAGCAGCAATAACATTTCCCTTCATATCCTGAGGCACATAACCTTGTTCTTTGGCACTCATTGCCGCCATTCCAAAGGCAGCTTTATCCGTACCCAAGGAGAGTAATATCCAATTATGACCCATGGTAAGGGCTGACATTTGCCCTGTATGGGTTAAGGTGAGTTCAACCGTTTGCCCGGCATTTACTTCTATTTTGTCAATGTTGTAACGCATCATGTCATCCCCTTCAATGCTAATTTTGACAGTTTTTGGAATTTTGGCACTAATAATCTTCTCAGCTGTTTCGGTGGCTGAAGCTGTTTTTTTCTCATTGCCTCCTCCGCAGGAAATCATAAATAAAGTAGACAGCCAAAGAATTTTCATTTTTTTCATTAATAATTATTTTATTTTGAATTGTTTCACTTACCGTCATAACGCATAATTTCTACGCTTGGTTTCTTTTTTTTCCTTTTTAATTAAATTGTTTACTGACCGTAAAATCTTTTGAATGGTGCTCATATCTATAAAAGCCTTCACCTGTTTTTTTACCTAAATGACCCGCTGCAACCATATTTACCAAAAGTGGGCATGGACGGTACTTATCATCACCAATTCCTTCCTGAAGTACTCTCATAACAGAGAGACAGACATCAAGCCCGATAAAATCAGCCAGTTGTAAAGGCCCCATAGGATGTGCCATACCTAATTTCATCACAGAGTCTATTTCGGAAACTCCAGCTACCCCTTCAAAAAGGGTAAATATGGCTTCATTGATCATTGGTAACAGTATGCGATTGGCTGTAAATCCAGGATAATCCTTGACTTCGACTGCTATTTTTTCTAGATCAATAACCGTTTTTTTAATCGTCGAAACGGTTGCTTGCGAGGTAGCGTAGCCTTTGATGACTTCAACTAATTTCATGATGGGAACAGGATTCATAAAATGCATTCCAATAACCTGTGCCGGCCTTTGGGTGACTGCTGCTATTTTAGTAATGGATATAGAGGAAGTGTTGGTAGCTAATATGGCATTTTTCGGTGTATATTTATCTATTTCTTGAAAAATATTTTTTTTGACTTCATAACTTTCGGTAGCGGCTTCAATCACTAAATCGGTAGAGATTACTCCATCCTTTAGGTTGTTGAAAGGGACTATTCTTGATAGGATTGAGCCTTTTTCTGAATCTTTAAGTTGGTCTTTAAGTATTTGCCTATCAATATTTTTTTCAATGTTTTTAAGCCCATTTTTCAGACGCTTCTCATTAATATCAATAAGCGCTACGTTAAAGCCATATTGAGCAAAAACGTGTGCAATCCCATTACCCATGGTACCTGCGCCAATGATCGATACTTGGTTTGTGTTTTTCATAATATTAAACGTCATCTAATGGATAAATGATTTTTAAAGATTGCAAAACTATAAAGATTACAAAAATTGATGTTGATTAATGTTTTAAATTATCCAAATAATTTATTTTGGAACATCAAAATTGGTAAATAAAAAAGGCACTAAACATCACGCTTAGTACCTTTTAATATTGGGGCCCGCAGAGATCAGTATAAATCTGAAACCTTAGCTCATTCTATTCATACATTCTTTTTAATACAGTTCAAATCTTCAAAAGCTTCGCTGAGCCTTTTCACAAATGTTTTTTCACCTTCTCTGAGCCATTTTCTGGGATCATAATATTTTTTATTAGGTTCATCAGCACTGATAGAATTTCCTATTTGACCTTGAAGGAACCCTTCAAATTCTCTATAGTAATTTTTCACACCTTCCCAATAGGCCCATTGCATGTCGGTGTCAATGTTCATTTTGATGGCTCCGTAAGAGATTGCCTCCCTTATTTCTTCAGTAGTGGATCCAGATCCGCCATGAAACACGAAGTTTACAGGATTGGCTCCAGTACCAAACTTTTCTTGAATGAATTCTTGAGAATTTTTAAGAATGGTTGGGGTAAGCTTGACATTGCCGGGCTTGTAAACGCCATGAACGTTACCAAAGGCAGCGGCAACTGTAAAATGGTTACTAATGGCTTTTAATTTCTCATAAGAGTAAGCTACCTCCTCAGGTTGAGTATAAAGTTTAGAGTTATCAATATCGGTATTGTCTACGCCATCTTCCTCACCACCTGTTACGCCCAATTCTATTTCCAAAGTCATGTCCATTTTAGACATTCGGGTAAAATATTTCGTGGAAATTTCCATATTCTCCTCGAGCGATTCTTCAGAAAGGTCCAGCATGTGCGAGCTGTAAAGAGGGGCACCCGTTTTTTCAAAATGTAATTCACTGGCGTCAAGTAATCCATCAATCCAGGGTAGTAATTTTTTCGCGGCATGATCGGTATGCAGTACGACCGAAACTCCATATTTTTCAGCCATATGGTGGACGTGATGCGCACCTGCGATGGCACCTGCAATAGCTGAAGCTTCTTCTTTATTGGCTAAACCCTTCCCGGCATGAAACTGTGCGCCCCCATTTGAAAATTGAATCATTACTGGAGATTGGACTGCTTTGGCTGTTTCAAGCACTGCATTGATGGTATTAGAACCGGTCACATTTACAGCAGGTAAGGCAAATTTATTGTCGTTTGCGTGATTAAGAAGTTCGGTTACTTCTGTTCCAGTTAAGACGCCAGGTTTGAATTGCATAAGCTTTAGATTTTAAATTGATTAATAATTGGCAAATTTACTTGATAAATTCTAAAAATTTCATCGATTCTATTGAATTAAATAATAAGGGGTCTTTGTAAATAATTATATAATTTGAGGAATATTAAAGCAGGCATTTTGCTAAATTTTAAAAACTGACGGTTTTCTTTCATTTAAAAGGAGTACCCAAAGTTTATTGCGACAAAGGAGTGGATACACTTAATGCCTAAATCTTTGCAACCGGGAAAAAAATTAAAAAAAAACTAATTAATATTGTGGTCATATGAAGAAACCAAAATTGTCTCCCGCGCAAATATGGAATATGAGCATGGGATTCATGGGTATTCAATTTGGATTTGCACTGCAAAATGCGAATGCAAGTAGGATTTTACAGAACTTTGGTGCTGACATTGAAAGTTTATCTTGGTTTTGGCTTGCGGCGCCAATTACAGGTTTCATCGTACAGCCCATAATAGGTCATTACAGTGATCAAACTTGGACGCGCTTTGGGCGCCGGAAGCCTTTTTTTTTGACAGGAGCAATACTGGCTTCAATTGCCTTGTGCATCATGCCTAACGCGGGCGTTTTGGCCGTTGCCCTTCCACCGATCATGATAGGGGCGGGCATGTTGATGATTATGGATGCCTCTTTTAATATTGCCATGGAGCCTTTTCGGGCATTGGTAGGAGATATGCTTCCGGAAGAACAAAATACGACGGGTTTTTCTGTTCAAGCCACGTTGATAGGTATTGGTGCGGTGGTAGGCTCTTGGTTGCCTTACATCTTGGTTAACTTTTTTGGCGTCTCACAATCAGCGTTGCCCGGTGAGGTACCTGACAATGTTATTTATAGTTTTTATTCTGGAGCAGTGGTTTTGGTGGGTGCTATCCTCTGGACTGTTATCAAGACCAAAGAATATAGTCCCGCTGAATTAAAGTCTTTTAACTCTCAAGAAGTCGTAGAAATCAAAGGGGGTTTGATGAATATCTTTACCAGTTTCAAACAAATGCCTGAAACGATGAAACAGCTCGGATGGGTCCAGTTTTTTAGTTGGTTTGGCTTATTTTGTATGTGGGTCTATTCAACACCTGCAATTGCTCAACATATTTATGGCACTGATATTGAGGATACTAGTTCGTCACTTTTCAACGAGGCAGGTAATTGGGTTGGGATAATTTTTGGGGTATACAATGCGATTTCTGCTAGTTTTGCATTGTTGCTGCCCATAATAGCCAAAAAGATTGGGAAAAAACAGGCACACAGTGTGGCTTTGACGGCTGGTGGACTCGGATTATTATCAGTCTATTTTGTCCAAGATCCAATCATGTTGATTTTCTCCATGTCTTTCGTCGGAATGGCCTGGGCGAGTATTTTATCTATGCCTTATGCTTTGCTGGCCGGAACGATACCCTTGACCAAAATGGGAATTTATATGGGGATATTTAATTTCTTCATTGTGATTCCTCAAATAATCAGTGGGATTATTGGAGGACCTATCGTAAAAAATCTATTTGATTCACAGGCCATATTTGCCTTGATGATGGGAGGAGTCTCACTGCTTATAGCTGCCATTTTTGCAATGTTCGTAGTAGAAAAAAAGACTAATGAAGCTATATGACTGTATGAAGCAGGTTTTTTTAAACCCTATAGTAATCGGGCTTCCAATTTTTAATCTCCTTTTTAATCTCTTTTTGAGTGAGATTTTTATCTAGCGTTCGCGAAATGAGTGGTAAAAACTCGTCATCAGGGGCAAAGCGAAGGGCTACAATTTGAGAAATTTTGAGATCAGGCGGCAATAACTTTCCTGCAAGTACATAATGCCTTAGGTTTTCTTCAGCTCTAATGGCTCGGTCCTGGGCTTTCAAAGGAAATATTCTAAGATACCACATGATCACAGTTAATAAAAGAGAAATCATTATGAAAAGCGAAGCTGGATAAATGGCTTCATCATTTCCTTGAAGTAAATAGCTTAAACCGCCTCCAGCCAGTCCTAATATCCCTCCAGAAAGGAGGCCATGAAATCCTTTGAGGAAAATGGTATGATTTTTGAAATTTTGGCTCTGTTTCATTTTCATTTATTGATTTTATCTTGAATTAAGTCGTAAGATATTACAAAGAAAATTAACTTATTTATCTATACGAAGTTGAAATGAAGAGAGGTACTTTTCAAATTGTTTCATCACATACAAATGGGCTTTTGCCTGTGTATATTTGTAGATGATCCAAGGTAATCGTGGAACAAACTCATGAATGGCTGTAATGATGTATTCACCCCCTAAAATAGATCTAAATTCTAACCAACCGGTATTGCTTCTTTTGGATAACAAACCACCGGTTATATAAAAAAGCTGTCGATTTTTATCACTTCTGTTTTCGATAAATTCCAATTGCAATAATGGAATGCCTAAAAAAGTAAATTTCAATATTTTTTCATCTTTTTTCGAATCAATGATTTTCCCAAACATATCACTTAACCAGATAGGATATTGCTTGGCTACCCAAAGGGTGGTTTTTTTGCCTGGATTAGCAATCCTTTGAACACTTCTTACCGTGTTTTTATCTTTAATGGGGGCCATACCCGCTGGTATTTTTGGGATAATCACTGATTCATCAAGCGCTCTTTTGATGGTTTCAGTTAGAGTAAACTCTGGAAAAATGGATAGAAAATATTGATCTTTCAACGTCATGTCATGTCTCAGACTTTCTATCAATGGAGACACAAAATTAGGGCTAGACCCACTAAACAAGCCTACCCATAACTTGGACATACCCAATGAAAAAAAAGGTACGGAAAAGATCCATCTTTTTTTGTTCATTTCTTGAGCTGTTAATTTTAACAGATCCATGTACTGAATGATTTGGGTGCCTCCTATTTCGATTGGATGGCCATATAAACTTGAATTACCAAGCGTATGATTAATGCAGTCTAGGGCTACCCTTAGGTCTATGGGTTGATTGTTGGACCTTGTCCAGCTTGGACAAGCCAAGACAGGTAAGTTTTTTACTAATTTTTTAATAATATTGAAAGATGATCCTCCGGGTCCAATGATAATACCGGCTCGAATGGGAGTAATTGGAGTTTGCCGAGACCCAAGAACGCGTTCTACTTCATATCTTGATTGTAAATGCTTTGAAATATTTAAATTGTCTTTTGGGAGGATACCACCTACATAGACAATATGAGAGAGCGAACAGGCTTCAGCTGCTCTAGAGAAATTATCAGCAAGCAACAGATCTGTATCTTCAAAATTACTCTGATTTAACCGCGTAGAGGGCTGCATAGAATGAACTAAATAAAGCGCATAATCTACATCTTCAAGCGCTTTGATAGTACTGGAAATTGAAAATAGATCTACTGTTCTCCATTCGATATCCGAACTTGAAGGGGCTATTTTTTTTCGTGAAAGGGCAATAATATGATAGTCATCTTTGTAGCTTTTAATGAACCACCTACCAATAAATCCAGAGGCACCTGCTATGGCTAATTTCTTTTTTTGTTTCAAGTTTTGTCCCTCATCTAATTAAAATTTTAATATTTAAACGTAGTTATTTCTTAAACATTATTTTTATCAAATTAGTTGTGATTTTCATTAAAACACGGAGTTATTACTTATTCAATCCAAAGTTTATTACTGAAATTTCTTAGGGGATCACAATCTATTTTTCAAGTAGTAAAAAAATCTTCAGTGTCTCATCCTTATTGATTTTTAATAAAAGGTTAAAATCAAAAACGTTTTAATTATTTATGGCTTTGATAAGCTACGTTAAGCGTTTACATAAGTGAGAATAAATTAATATAAATCAAAATATTTTTTGTGTTAACAACAACCGTTATAATAATCTAAGGATCATATTATTTTATATTGAACTTGTTTATTAGATTTGTTTAATAACTTTTTTGTTTAGATAAAATCGGATGTTTTATGCCCAAATGTGTTGCTTTCGGCGCTAAGTTAAAGTGCTCCTTCGGAAATAAGCCGGTTGACATGATGGTGCTACCTTTAAATAGTACTATAACAGCAATGTTTAAACCTATTGCTAATAAGATGGATTTTATTCCGGCGTTAAATGTTCCTTCATTTGGATTGTGCTTGTCTCCTGCAAATCCTTTGAATTGGAAAATGGCTGGCCCGGTTCCTGTATTTGTCCCTTCTACATGTACCCCTCTTCCCGTTTCACCTTGGAGCCCTGTAGCCGAAAAAACTAAAATAGGGGGACAGCCAGCTATGCTGGAAACGAGTAAAACAACTTGTGCTTTTGCGGGATCTATTAAAGTAGATGATCCGGGTCAAACGACCGTTGAAGCTAATTGAACCTTTGATATTCATTCTAAGCTTAGAAATAAACGAGGCATAATACGGAAAGGAAGTTTTAATCAAATATTCATATAGGCTTTCAATGTGTTTTCTAACCAAGTTGAATAGTTTATCAGATTCAACATAAGATTATTGTAGCAAATAAAAGATAAAAAGTGGAACGCTTAGAAAAAAATATTAATCCATATTAATGATTAGAAATTTCCTTTCATTACTGTTATTATTATTTATTTCCCTAGAAATTTCAGCACAGTGGCATCCTGATCAAATTGAGATCATTCGAGATCAGTGGGGGGTACCACACATTTATGCACCTACCGACGCACAGGTATCCTATGGATTGGCCTGGGCACATGCTGAAGATGATTTTGGTACTATCCAAACCACTTTATTGGCTGCCAAAGGTATGTTGGGTTCACATTTGGGGAAGGATGGTGCCATTGCCGATTATGTGGCGGGCTTACTTAGAACCAAAGAAATAGTCGCGCAACATCTGGATGAAGTTTCTCCAGATTTTCTAACTATTGTTAAGGGCTATCTGGCGGGCCTTAATGCGTATGCTCAACATCATCCTCAAGAAGTTTTTGTTAAAAAATCTTTTCCCATCACAGTTCAAGATGTGTTTCAAGCTTATGTCCTTCAGTTGGCAGTTATGGATGGTGCAGATGGGGTCATTGGGGGATTGATTAAGGGCGATATTGATCATGGTGCGCTGATTGGTATTGGTTCCAATGCTTTTGCATTCAATCGAAAGAAAACAGGAAGCGATCATGTCATGTTAGCAGTAAATGCCCATCAGCCATTAGAGGGCCCGGCCGCATGGTATGAAGCCCACTTGGTGAGCGAGGAAGGCTGGAATGCAATGGGGGGTCTCTTTCCTGGGGGGCCGGTCATATTTCATGGAACCAATGAATATTTGGGTTGGGCGCATACGGTAAATCACCCCGATAAAATTGACATATTTGAACTGGAAATAGATCCTCAAGATGAACGTAGATATCGGATGGATTCAACTTGGCATAACTTAGAAAAGCGGAAGATAGCGCTTCGCATCAGCTTTTTTATGGGTTTAAAAATTAGGGTAAAGAAAGTGGCTTATTATTCAAAATATGGTCCAGTCATCAAAAATGATAAGGGTTATTTCGCCTTTAAAATGTCAGTTTTTGATGAAATAAGAGCGATCGAGCAGTGGTACAATATGAATAAAGCACAAAACTTAAATGAATTTAAACAAGTTTTAGAAATGGTAGCTATTCCAAGTTTCAATATCATTTATGCGGATAGATACGACAATATCTTTTATGTAAGCAATGGCAAGATTCCTTTTCGGGATTCAAAATTTGATTGGAAAAAGACCTTGCCTGGAAACACGTTTAGAACCCTCACCGATGACTATCATAAATTTGAAGACTTGCCTCAGTTGACCAATCCCTTATCGGGTTATTTATTCAATACTAATAACTCAGCCTATAGTGCTAGTGCTTCACATGACAATTTGAGTTTTGATGATTTTGATTCTACCATGGGCTATCAATTACATGAGAATAACAGAAGTATTCGCTTTATGCAACTCATGGAGGAATATGATACCATTACATGGGAAAATTTTTTATCCATTAAATACGATGCGACACTGCCTGATTCCCTCTATTATAATATCAATGTAAATGCAGTATTCCGTATGGACCCATCACTGGCTGGAAAGGCTGCTCCAACTGTTCGTATCTTACAAAAATGGAATCGCCGTGGTGAATTAAATGAAATAGGAGCAGCGCATTTCAATGAATTTTATTTTCATCTCATGACCAAGAAAAAGTGGATTGATGTGGATGAGGTGAAAGCGGTGCAAATGATAGAATCTCTTCATTATGCTCATGAAAAATTACTGAATAATTTTGGAAAAATTGAAGTCACCTTGGGTGAGTATCAGTTTTTATTTAGAGGAGATAAGACTTTACCTATACGAGGATTAGGAGACGTCTTGGCAGCTATGTATAGTAGGCCATATAAGGAAGGGAAAGTAAAAGGAGTGGCGGGAGATTCCTATATTATGTTGGTGCGCTATCCAATTAAAGGACTTCCCATTATTGAAACGGTCAATAGCTATGGGGCCTCAAACCGGCCTGAAAGTCCCCATTATGCAGATCAAATGGATATGTTTGTGAATCAAGAGCGAAAGCAGATGACCCTAGACATTGATTTAGTTCGTAATCAGGCGGAAAGAATATATCATCCTAAATGAGTTTTTTTTAATATATCTAGAATAATATGCGGATACGCATTAATTTCGTTTGGTTGTAAGACTTTATTCGGGTCTTAGATCTTCCTTGATTTAATTGTAATTTTTCATTCACTTTTTATATTAATCACTAGGCCAAATTGTTTTAACAAGTGATTTTAGACTTACCTCAATTAACAATACTTATGCGTACTTTTTCAAATAGAATAAAGATTTGTTTTTTGTTTTTTTTAGTTGCCTGTGAGACAGATCAAATTAATCAGGTGAACGAGCCTTTATTAGTCGTTCGGGAGGCGCCTGCAAGTAGTTTTTTAAAAGCAATTGAGGTAATTGAAACCACGCCCATTCAATTGGCAGAAGGCTTGCGTATAAACCTTTGGGCTACTGATTCTTTGGCACCTGATCCCATCGCTATGTCTATAGACGATTTGGGTAATGTATTTCTGACAAGAACTAATCGACAGAAAAACTCGGAATTTGATATCAGAGGACATGAAGATTGGATGACCAGATCGATTGCCTTAAAATCGGTTGAGGAACGTCAAAATTTATTAAAAGACATATTTGCTACCGAAAAAAGTGAGGAAAACAGTTGGTTAAAGGATCTCAATTCAGATGGAGTTCATGATTGGAGAGATTTAGCGGTAGAAAGAGACGAAGTTTGGAAATTGCAGGATCTTGATGGGGATGGTATGGCCGAGGTATCTACGCGTGTATTGAATGACTTCCATAATGAAATCACCGATGTAGCAGGTGCTTTGTTGGTGCGAGACCAAGATATGTTTGTGGGTATTGGTCCAGACATGTGGCGATTGAAAGACGAAGACCTGGATGGTTATTATGAATCGAAAGAATCCATCAATACAGGTTTTTCGGTTCACATTGGCTTCAGTGGGCATGGAATGTCGGGTGCCATAGAAGGGCCCGACGGGAAAATTTATTGGGGGATAGGTGATATTGGAGCCAATCTTACGGATAAAGCAGGAAAAAATCATTTCTATCCCAATCAAGGTGTTTTGGTAAGATCCAATCCTGACGGATCGGATTTTGAAGTGTTTGCTTCAGGGTTGCGAAATACTCATGAATTTGCCTTTGATGAATATGGAAATATCATCGGCCAAGATAATGATGGCGATCATGAAGGTGAAAGTGAAAGACTGGTCCATATCGTAGAAGGTTCAGACGCCGGTTGGAGGTCCAACTGGCAATATGGTAAATACACGGATCCTAAAAACAATGGTTATAATGTTTGGATGGACGAAGTTATGTTCAAACCTCGATGGGAGGGCCAAGCCGCCTATATGCTTCCGCCGATAACGAACTATCACAATGGTCCAACGGGTTTTACTTACAATCCAGGCACTGGTTTAGGGAAAAAGTGGAAAAATCATTTTTTTGTTAGTGAATTTGTGGGCAATCCCTCTAGATCTCATATTTGGGGCTTTACGTTGAAACGCAAAGGGTTTTCATTTGAGCTCGGAAGTGAAATCAAAGTTATGGGTGGTTTACTCCCCACGGGTATTCGTTTTGGCCCTGATGGGGCCTTATATTTTGCGGATTGGATCAATGGCTGGGGAACCAAAAATTACGGCCGCGTGTGGCGATTGGATGTGACAGAAGACGAAAATGATCTTCAAGCTGAGCGTCTTGAGACCGAATCACTGATGGAAATGGATTATCAAAAGGCCGATGCCTCCAAGCTCTTTGAATTATTGAATTATGCGGATATGCGGATTCGTCAAAAAGCACAATTTGCATTGGTTGACAAAGGGGATTCTGAAAATTTAGCAAAAGCCATTGCTCAGCAAGAGCATCAATTGATGCGGATTCATGGCATATGGGGCATTGGGCAAATGATGGCACAGGGCAGTGACCTCGGTCCAATATTGATGAGATATTTATCCGATGAGGATGCTGAAATTATGGCACAGGCGGCTAAGGTATTGGGAGATGTCAAATACGCTGCTGCCGGACCTCAATTCATCGCTTTATTGGGAAATGTACATCCCCGTGTTCAGTTTTATGCCGCCCAAGCTTTAGGCAGAATAAAAGACCAAGTGGCCGTGAGTGGTTTGCTTCAAATGCTCGTTGAAAATAAAGATCAGGATGTATATTTAAGACATGCGGCTGTATTGGCATTGAGTAGAATAGGAGTAGAGCAACCTATTCTTAATCTAGTGGACAGTCCAAATAAATCTTTGAGATTGGCAGCCGTATTGGTTATGCGAAGATGGTCACATCCAAGTTTAAAATATTTCTTGACAGATGAGGATGAATACATCGCATTGGAAGCTGCCAGGGCCATCAATGACGATTGGTCGGTGGAAGAAGCATTACCTGATTTGGCTTCATTACTTAAAAATACTCAATTACAATCCGAAGCATTGGGAAGAAGGGTGATCAATGCTGCTTCAAGACTAGGAAGTCCAGAAACGCTGGCATTGCTGGTTCAATTTGCTCAAAGTGATGAAATTCCCGTGGCACTGAAAGTGGAAGCGATTAATGCCTTGAGCCATTGGGCTGAGCCTTCTTTATTGGACCGGGTCGATGGACGCTTCAGAGGCCCTCAAAAGAGAGACACAGAATTACTAAAACGCCATTTGAAGCCAATGATAGCACGCTTAGATATCGAAAATGAGATGCAGGTGAAGGTAGCTTTGGTAGATATGTTTGCTGAAGTTGGTGAGCGGGCGGCATTACAGAAAATCGTTGAGTTATTAGAAAATAACGAGGGTGCACAGGTCCGCGCTACGGCCCTATTGGCCCTTGGTCAATTAGATTATGAGCATCTTGATCAAATGGTGATGCTAGGAATGAGGGATAAATCATCTTTAGTGCGTACGGAGGCCATTGGACTTTTGACTGAAGTGTCCCTCGATAAGGAGAAATTTGATGATACCATGAGTGCCGTTCTCAGCGAGGGTTCCGTTTTAGAAAAGCAAAAATTATTGAAGGTATTAGGCCAGATGGATACGCTACTTACGCAAGGGCTGATCGAGAAATTAATAGTAAGGATGGGTAATAATAATTTAGATCCCAAACTACACCTTGATTTGAGTGAAGCCATTGCACGAACGCATAGTGAATATCTAGGCCTTCAATTGGCCGCTTTAGTAACGGATAAGTCTTCGGATTTTGATGAGGTCATGTATGGTGGAAGTATAGAAAACGGGCGAAATTATTTCTACGAGGGCAGTGCTGGGCAATGTGTGAGATGCCATGGCGTGGAAAAAGGTTCTGTGGGTGTAGGACCAAATTTACGTGTAATTGGAAGTCTTTTGACGCGTAAACAATTGCTAGAAGCGTTGATTGAGCCAAGTAAGCGACTGGCTCCAGGTTACGGTGTTGTAACCCTTACCCTGAAAGGGGGTCAAGTAGTGGCCGGTATTTTAATGGAAGAAAATGATGAAGAGCTCATCTTAAAAACAACGGAAGCCGAACCTATGGATATTCCTTTGGAAAGAATACAAACGCGTACTAATGCGCCTTCAAGTATGCCTCCGATGGGACAGATTCTGACTAAAAGAGAGCTTCGAGATGTTATTGCATTTTTGGCGAGTATGGAAGGTGATTAATATGGGTATTTATATTTTCTCAATTATCGATTTTAAATTAATGCGTCTTGCTATTCATTATAATTTTTTGATAGCTAATTAATTATTATATGTATTTAGGACAGTAATTTTATTATATCTGTAAAAATTTTTTTTTAATATGGTTGATTATTGGAGCATTATGTTTGACTACAAGAATTCTGGGATCTTTAGATT
>Ga0209630_10000131_pt1 | contig 84953 bp, 68 predicted proteins | sample COG_01_FD_184745 | JGI IMG/M metagenome (GOLD analysis project Ga0209630, IMG submission 184745) | Pelagic Microbial community sample from North Sea - COGITO 998_met_01 (SPAdes) (version 2) | ecosystem: Environmental > Aquatic > Marine > Neritic zone/Coastal water | place: Helgoland, sampling...
GAACGAGGGACAGGATTAGCCCCGCGGGCGCGCCTTCAGCTCGTCGCGGATCTCGCGCAGCAGCGTGACGTCCGCCGGTTCGACCGGTGCGGCCGCGACCGGCGCTTCCGCCTTCGGAATCAGCCGGTTCACCGCGCGCACGATCAGGAAGATGATGAAGGCGACGATGACGAAGTTCGCCGCCTGGGTGATGAACTCGCCATAGCCGAGCAGCGGCACACCCGCCTTCTTCAGCGCGGCATAGTCCGACAGCGATCCCGTATAGGTTGCCGGCACCGGCCCCATGCGCAGGAAATATCCCGAAAAGTCGAGCCCGCCGAACAGCTTGCCGATCACCGGCATGATGACGTCCTCGGTCAGCGAGGTGACGATCTTGCCGAAGGCGGCGCCGATGATGACCGCGACGGCAAGGTCGAGCACGTTGCCGCGTGCGATGAATGTCTTGAATTCCTTGAGCATGATCGCCGCTTTCCCTCGTTGCGTCCCCGGCGCGAGCGTAAGCGGCGATTCCCCCTTCGCCAAGCCCGTTCACTGTCCTATATGGATAGGACAGATCGTCCAGGAGGTTGATTTCATGTCGTCGCGTCGCCCCATTGCCGCCTTCGTGCTCGCCGCCACCGCGTCGGTGTCGCTGGCCGGCTGCGGCATCAATTCCGTGCCGACCGCCGAGGAAAATGCCAAGGCGCGCTGGGCCGACGTGCAGAACCAGTATCAGCGGCGCGCCGACCTGATCCCCAACCTCGTCTCCACGGTGAAGGCCGCGGGCGCGCAGGAAAAGGACATTCTGGTACAGGTGACGCAGGCGCGCGCCGGCGCCAACCAGGTCAAGCTCAGCGGCGACCAGCTGACCGATCCCGCCAAGATGCAGGCGTTCGAGCGCGCGCAGGGCGCGGTGACGCTGTCGCTGCAGCGGCTGCAGGAGGCCTATCCCGAGCTGAAGAGCCAAGGCAATTACACCACGCTGATGAGCCAGCTGGAGGGCACCGAGAACCGCATCACGATCGCGCGCACCGACTACAACACGGCGGTGCAGGCCTATAACACGCGCATCCGCACCTTCCCCGACGCGGTCGGCGCGCGCATCTTCTACGGTGCCAAGCCGCTGACCCCGTTCGCCGCGACGACGCCGGGCGCCGAACAGGCCCCGAGCGTCAACTTCGGGAATGCGGGCTGACGGGCATGACCCCGCCCCTCCGCATGCTCGCGTTCGCGCGGGCGGCGATGCTGCTGGTGCTGGCGTGGATGATCGTCACGCCGGCCACCGCGCAGACCTTCCCCAAATTCACCGGCCTCGTCGTCGACGCGGCAAACGTCCTGCCGCCGGAAGCGGAGGCCGCGCTGACCGCGAAACTGGAGGCGTTGCAGAAGGATACGAAGCGCCAACTGGTCGTCGCCACGATCCCCGACCTGCAGGGTTATCCGCTCGAGGACTATGGCTACAAGCTCGGCCGGGCATGGGGAGTCGGGCTGAACGACGTCAACAATGGTGCAATCCTGTTCATCGCGCCCAACGAGCCGGCCGGCGGTCGCGGTCCGCGGATCGAGGTGGGGCGCGGGCTGGAACCGATCCTGACCGACGCTCTGTCCAGCGTCATCATCAACCGGGACATGATGCCGCGGCTGAAAGCCGGTGACATCGCCGGCGCGATGACCGCCGGCACCGATGCGATCGCCCAGCAGTTGCGCGCCTCCCCGGAGGAAGCGCAGGCGCGGCTGGATGCGGCGACCCGGCAGTTCGACCAGACCCATCGCCGCTCCTCGGCGTCCAATGGCGGCGGCGTACCGTTCGGCCTGATCGCCTGCGCCATCATCCTGCTGTTCGTGCTGGTGCCGCTGTTCCGCGGCAAGCGGCGCGCCGGGCCATGGGGCACGCGCTATCGCAGCGACGACGGCGGCGCGCTGCCGATCGTCCTGTGGAGCATCGCCAACGAGATCGGCCGCTCGTCGGGCGGCGGTGGCTGGAGTGGCGGGGGCAGCTCCGGCGGCGGCAGCGACGGCAGCTGGGGCGGCGGCGGCTTCACCGGCGGCGGTGGCGGCGATTTCGGGGGCGGTGGCGCCTCGGGGAGCTGGTGACATGCGGCTGACCGACACGGATCGTGCCAGCGTCGCGGCGGCGGTGGCCGCGGCGGAACGCCACACCGCGGGCGAGATCGTCACCATCGTCGCGCGGCGATCGGACACATATCACGACGTCGCGCTGCACTGGACGGTGCTGGCGATGCTGTTCGTTCTCGCGCTGCTGGCGTTCCGGCCGGATGCGGCGATCTGGCTGCACGGGCTGGTCGCCGATCCCTGGGAGGGCGCACCGGCGCCGGGCGGCCTGTTCACCGTCGCGCTGGTGCTGCTGATCGTCACCTTCCTGCTCGTCCGCGTCGTCCTCGCCTGGATGCCGCTGCGGCTCGCGCTGACCCCGGGCAGCACCGAGGCCCGGCGCGTCCACGCCCGCGCACTGGCGCTGTTCCGCGCGAGTGCCGAGGCGCGCACCCGCGATGCGACCGGCGTGCTGCTCTATTTGTCGCTGGACGAGCACCGTGCGGAGATCATCGCCGACGCCGCGATCCACGCCCGCGTCGCGCCCGACGTCTGGGGCGATGCGATGGCGGCGCTGATCGCGGCGACGCGCGACGGCCGGCCGGGCGACGGCATGGCGGAGGCGGTGCGCCGGATCGGCGTCGTGCTCGCCGAGCATGTCCCGCCGCGCACGAACGACACCAACGAACTGCCGGACCGACTGATCGAACTATGACCATCGCCACCCCCTGGAAGGGCAAATATCTGTCGGTCCGCACCGCCGGCACGTGGGAATATGCCGAGCGCGTCGGCTCGATCGCCGCCGCGGTGATCCTCGCGATCGACGGCGAGGGGCAGTTGCTGCTGGTCGAGCAGTATCGCGTCCCGCTCGGGCGCAACTGCCTGGAACTGCCCGCCGGCCTCGTCGGCGACGAGAGCGCGGGCGAAAGCGTGGCGGACGCGGCGCGGCGCGAGCTGGAGGAGGAAACCGGCTATCACGCCGCGATCGTCGAGGAGCGCGGCGACTTCTATGCGTCGCCCGGCATGACGTCGGAAAGCTTCACCCTCGTGGTCGCGACCGGCCTGACCCGCACCGGCGACGGCGGCGGCGACGCGGACGAGAACATCACCGTCCATCGCGTCCCGCTGGACGCGGTCGCCGGCTTCGTCGCCGAAAAGCGGCGCGCCGGCGTGGCGATCGACGCGAAGATGCTGCTGCTCCTGGGTGGCGGCCTGCTGGCGGAACTCGGCGGGGAGTAACCACCCCCTTCCCTTTTCCGCGGGGAAGGAGGAGACGGCGCAGCCGACGTTGGGTGAGGCCAGCGAGGATTGTCACGCGAAGACGCGAAGGCCGCAAAGCCGTTCGACCCGTGACGACCGCATCGCCCCGTTCCGATAGGCTGGGACATTAGGAACAAAGAGAACCGCATCGACGCACGCGACCCCTTCGCGTCTTCGCGTCTTCGCGCGAACCGTCTCCTACCTAGCGGAAATTATCCGCATAGGCCTGCAGCTTGAGCTTGCGCTCCGGCGCGGCGGTCAGCTCGTAGTCGAAGCCCTGTGCCTCGCAGTACGCGATCGCCGCGTCCTGCGACGGAAAGCTCAGCTTCACCTGCTCGCGCGTGTCGCCGCTGCCGGCCCAACCGGTGAGCGGATCGGGCTGCTTGGCCTCGGCGGGTTCGAATTCGAGGGCCCACGTATGGGTCCGGGCTTTGCCGGACTGCATCGCGTTCTTGGGGCGCTGAAAGATACGGGCGGTAGGCATAGACTGGCCCTTTAGCGCGTCCCGGCGGCGCGCGCATCCGCCTTTTTGGTGCGCAGCGTCGCCGATGCGGCGGCAGGATCGTCGGGCCAGGGATGTTTGGGATAGCGCCCGCGCATCTCCTTGGCGACCGCGGTCCAGCTGCCCGCCCAGAAGCCCGGCAGGTCGCGCGTCGTCTGGATCGGCCGGCCGGCGGGCGAGGTCAGGCTCAGCACCAGCGGCACCCGCTCCGACCCGATCACGGGATGCTCGGCGAGCCCGAACAGCGCCTGCACGCGCAATTCCACCTTCGGCCCGCCCTCCGCCGCATAGTCGATCGCGTGCGTGCTGCCGGCGGGGCTGGTGAAATCGGCGGGGGCGAGGCGATCGACCTGCCGCATCGCGTCCCAGCCGATCAGGGCGCGGATCGCATCGGTCAGCGCGCCCGGCGTGATCGCATCCAGCCGCCGCCGTCCCGCCAGCAGCGCCGGCAGCCATTCGTCGAGCCGCTCCGCCATCATCGCGTCGAGCGGCACGCCGGCATAGGTCGCGCGCGCGCGCAGCGCCTCGGCCCCCGCGCTCCACGGCAGCAGCGCGAGGCCATGCGTCCGCACCCCCTCCAGCAACGCCGCCGCCACCGCCGCGGGATCGGCCTGCGCATCCGGGCCGGACGACAGCCGCAGCGCGCCGAGCCGGCGTTCGCGCAACGTCGTGACGCTGCCGCACGCCGGATCGAAGTCGGCGGTCCGCCGTGTCTCGATCCGGTCGCCGAACAGCCGCTCGATCGTCGCGAGGTCGATCGGGGCGGCGGCGAGAATGCGCGCACCCGATGCGGCGCCCTGCGTGTCCGCGACCGCGAGCCATTCGGCACGGGCCAGCACCGTCGTCGGGTCGAGCCGGAAGCCGCGCCCGCCGACCGAGGCCCAATGTTCGCCGCTCGCGTCGCGGCGCCGCGCGATCCGGTCGGGGAAGGCGAGCGCGATCGCCACCTCGACCCCCTCCGCATCGCCGCCGTCCCCGCCGACCAGTTTCGCCCAGCGCTCGGCAAGCTTGCGCGCCGCCACCGCCTTGGTGCCGCGCTCGCCGCGCCAGCGCCGCAGCCGCGTCTCGATATCGGCGTCGACCCCGCCGAGGCCGCGTTCGGACAGCAGCACCGCGACCTCCGCCGCGATCCGCCCCTGCCCCAGCGTCGCCGCGCGCAGCAGCATATGCGCCAGCCGCGGCGGCATCGGCATCGCCGCGATGCGCCGGCCGTGCGCGGTCGGCCGCCCGTCGCCGTCGATCGCCTCCAGGGCCGCCAGCCGCTCGCGTGCCTCCGCCACCGCCGCGGCCGGCGGCGGGTCGAGCCACGCGAGGTCGCGCGGATCGCCGACGCCCCACAGCGCCGCCGCCAGCACCAGCCCGGACAGGTCCGCCTCGAGGATCTCCGGCGGGTCGAAGCGCGGCAGGCCGCCGGTCGCCGCCTCTTCCCACAGGCGATAGGCGACGCCCGGCCCCAGCCGCGCCGCCCGCCCGGCGCGCTGCGTCACCGCCGCCTGGCTGGCGCGTTCGGTCACCAGCCGCGTCATCCCCGCCGCACGGTCGTAGCGCGGGCGGCGCGCCAGCCCCGAATCGACGACGATACGGATGCCGTCGAGCGTCAGGCTGGTTTCGGCGATCGACGTGGCGAGCACCAGCTTGCGCCGGCCGTCCGGCTCGGGCCGGATCGCCGCCCGCTGCGCGGCGGGATCGAGGCTGCCGTGCAGTTCATGGATGACGATATCCTCCGGCAGGGTCGCCAGTCGCTCCGCGGTCCGCTCGATCTCGGCGACGCCGGGCAGGAAGGCGAGCACCCCGCCCTCCGCCTCGCCCAGTGCACGCCGGATCGCGGCCGCCATCGCATCCTCGATCCGCGCGTCGCCGCTGCGGCCAAGGTGGCGCAGCGCCAGCGGATAGCTGCGCCCCTCGCTCTCGATCACCGGCGCGCCCGCCCCGTCCTCCGCCATCAGCGCCGCGAAACGCGCGCCGTCGAGCGTCGCCGACATCGCGACCAGCCGCAGGTCGGGACGCAGCGATCCTTGCGCATCCAGCGCCATCGCCAGCCCGAAATCGCCGTCGAGGCTGCGTTCGTGGACCTCGTCGAACAGCACGGCGGAAATGCCCGCCAGTTCGGGATCGGCCTGGATGCGCGCGACGAAGATGCCCTCGGTCACCACCGTCACCCGCGTCGCGGCCGATCGCCGGCTGTCCATCCGCGTCGCATAGCCATAGGTGCCGCCGGCCGCCTCGCCCGCCAGCGCCGCCATCCGCTCCGCCGCCGCACGCGCCGCGAGCCGGCGCGGCGACAGCACCAGCACCTCGCCCGTGCACCAATGCTGGTCGAGCAGCGCCGGCGCGACCGCGGTGGTCTTGCCCGCACCCGGCGGCGCGACCAGCACGGCATTGCTGCGCCGGCCCAGCGCGGCGAGCAGGTCGGGAAGGACGGCGAGGATCGGCAGGTCGGTCACGGCACCGCGCCCTTGCCATGGATCGGTGCGCGACGCGACCGGCGCGCGCCGTCGTGCTGCGCGATCTGCTTGGAGATCATGCCGCTGCGCCCGCATCGGCGATGTCGTTCATGTCCGGGCGGGGGCCGAATCCGTCGCGGGACCCTCGCCTGACGATGGGAAAACCGTGCGGCACTCCGCGCCGCCGGACATCACAGACTGATGTTGCGCTTCGCCATTTCGGCAGCAGCGATCGCCCCGAGCGGCGTCGGCGTATCGCCCGCGAAGATATCGGCGAGGTCGAGCAGGTCGTCGTCGGCCAGCGCCGCCACCGAGGCCCGTATTTCCGCGAGGCGAACGACCGCGCGTTCCGCCTCCGCCGTCTGTCGCTTGCGCCGTGTCCTGAGCATGGCGGACCGATAGCAGCATCCGCCGCGCGATGGCAGGCCGGAACATGGCTAACGGCCGCCTGCCCACGCCCCCGTCGACATTCCCCCCAAACGGATAATAGCGTTAACTGTCCATTATAGACATAATCGTACCGATGCGGACAGACGACCTCTCTGTGGATCACCGGACATGGCACGTGATGGAGACACCAGTACCCCATATTGCCGCGGCCGGTGGCGCATAGGGGACGGTCGTCGGTCCGTATCCCGCCGTGCGACGATCGCTCGTGCGCCCCGCGATTCCGCCGCGCTGTGAGGATCGCGCCTATCCTGCGGGCCGCGACGCTGATCCTCGCCTGCGCCGCGCCGCTGCGGGCCGAACTGAGCGTGCCGATCGCGACGCGCGTGCTGACCTTCCTCCTCCCCGCGCCCCGTGGCCCGACCCAGGTCGCCATCGTGGTCGCCCCGGATAACGCCGCCTCGCTCGCGGACGCGGTCGCGATCGAACGCGCGGTCGGCGGCGGCGTCGCCGTCGGTGGCGCGCTCGTCCGGACCCGGCGCGTCCCCGTCACCGCCCTCGAGGGGCTGCGCGGCTATCGCGCCGCCTTCGTCACCGCCGGCCTGCGCGGCGCGCACGACGACATCGCCGCCGCCGCGCGGCGCCATGCGGTGGTGACGATCACCTCCGATCCCGCCTGCGTCCAGGCCGCGCGCTGCGTCGTCGGCATCACATCGGGCACCCGCGTCCAGATCACCGTCAACCGCGTCGCCGCCCGCGCCGTCCATGCCCGGTTCGGCTCGGCTTTCCTGATGCTGGTCAAGGAGATATGACCGTGCACACTGTCTGCACCGCCATCGCCACCGCCGTCGCGGGGCTGCTCGCCTCCTGCGTGACCGCTTATGCGCAGGCGATCGATTATTCCGCGCTGCAGGACGTGATCGGCGAACCGGTCACGACCAGCGTCACCGGCAAGCCGCAGCGCGTGTCCGAACTGCCCGGATCGATGATCGTCATCACCGCCGAACAGATCGCGCGGTCGCCGGCGCGGGATGTGCCGAGCCTGCTCAAGACCTATGCCGGGATCGACGTGAACCGCTGGACCGCGGGGCAGAGCGACGTGGCGGTGCGCGGCGGCGTGCAGACCTACAATGCGCGGCTGCTGGTGCTGGTCGACGGCCGTCAGGTCTATCTCGACCATTACGGCATGACCAACTGGAACCTGCTCGGCGTCGCCAGCGAGGATATCCAGCAGATCGAACTGCTGCGCGGCCCGGCGAGCGCCTTGTACGGTTTCAATGCCTCCACCGGCGTCGTCAACATCATCACCCGCAGACCCGGCGACACGACTGCGTTGCGGACGGAGGCCAGCGCCGGCAACCATGGCATGAACCGGGTCGCGGCCTCGCTGTATGTGCCGGTGACCGACCGGGTCGGCGCGAAGGTGACCGCGTCGCGGCTGCGCGAGGACGAGCGGCGGGTGCCCGCGACGATCCTCGATCGCCCGCGGTTCACGGTCGCGGCGGATCATGTCGCAGCCGCGCTGGACGCCGCATCGGGCGCGACCACGGCCACCCTCGGCGGCGGCTACGACCTCAGCCGCCAGGTCGAGTTCCTGCCGACGCAGCTGCTCTCCAACCAGCTCTACCGCAGCTACAACCTGCGCGCGGGGATGACGCACGATACCGAATGGGGCGGCCTCGCGTTCAGCGGCTTCGTCGACTGGCTGGATGCCGATTACGGCACTGACGGCAGCATCGGCGGCCTCGCGCGCGGCCTGACGCTGTCCAACCGGATCATGGTCGGCAAGGCAGCGGGACTGTACCGGCTGGGCGCGGACGACACGCTGCGGCTGGGCTTCGAATTCCGCAACAACCACCTCGCCAGCAATGCCCAATATGCGGATATCGTCGGCTATAACGTCGCCTCGGCGAATGCGATGGTCGACCTGCATCCGACCGGGCGCATGACGACGACCGCCGCGGTGCGGCTCGATCAATTGTGGCTCTACCAGTCCGGCGCGATCGCGCGGCCGGCGGTGGACGATCCGGCAAGCTACCGGCAGGCGTTCCACCGCGTCAGCTTCAACGCCGCGGTGCTCGTCCGCACCGGGATCGAGGGCCAGCTGCGGATCAACGGCGGGCTCGGCTACCAGTTGCCGTCGCTGACCAATTACGCGTTCCGGCTGGAGGTCGCCCTGCCGGAGCCGCTGCCCGCGTCGCTGATCGTCGCCGGATCGCCCAACATCCGCCCGACGGGCACCTGGAGTGCCGAGATCGGCTACAGCGACCGGCGCGGCGGCATCCGCGGCGAGGCGACGGCTTTCTACGCGCATACGAACGGGGCGATCGCTCCCCCGTCGGAGGTCCCGTCCGAACTGACGGAGGTGCAGTTCCTGCCCGGTCCGGTGATCGTCGAACGCTATTATGCCGCGGGCGACTACACCACCTTCGGCACCGAACTGACGCTGTCGGGTCGCCTCGCCCTGCTCGACTGGCGCGCGAACTACACCTGGACCACCACGCGCAGCGACCTCGACAACCGGAATGCCCTGTCGCCGATACTGGTCCAGCCCGCGCTAACCACGCCGACGCACAAGGTCAACGTGCAACTGGGCTATGACGGCGGCGCTCGCTGGCTGGCGACGGGCATTCTCCGCTACACCAGCGCGACGCAGCAATTCGCCCTCGCGCCCGAAGTGCCGCTGGCGGTGGTGAAGCTGTTCCACGTCGCCGATGCGATCGCGCTGGACGCACGGCTTGGGTTCCGCCTGTCGCGGGGGATCGAGGTGTTCGTGGCCGGCGAGAACCTGACGCTCGCCGGCGGTGCGGCCGTCTCGCCGATCCCGGCGGATCGCCGCGTCCGCGGCGGACTGCGGGCGACGTTCTGATGGACCCCGTTCCCGATCCGCCGCCGCGGTCCGTCCTGGCGGGGTATGCGGACCGGATCGAACGGCTGACCCGGCTCGCCGATCGCCCGATCGTCGCGAAGGTGGCGGCAGCGCCGGCGCTGATGCTGGCGCTGGTCGTGTTCATCGTCGCGATCGGCAGCACCGCGCTGCTCATCGCCGATCGCAGCGTCGACCGGATCGTGCATGGCGACATGCGCGACGTCAGCCGGCTAAGCGCGATGACGCTGCGGTTCGAATCGGTCGATTCGGCCGTCTACCGCCTGCTGGTCGCCAAGGCCGCTAACCAGTCGACCGACGTCGGGCGTCAGGCGGCGATGATCGCGCGCGACCTCGATACGGTCCGCAGCAGCCTGCGCGCGTTCCGCAGCCACCATGCCGACCACCGAGCATCGGTCGACGCCGTGCTCGCCGATCTGGATCGCTACGGCGAGACGGTGCGGGTCATCACGTCGATGCTGGAAATCGATTTCGCCAGCAGCGCGGCGATGGTCGCGCCGTTCCGCGTGCATGCCCGCCGCGTCGAACAGCGGATCCGCGGGCTTGCCGCGACGGGGATGGAGCGCGCCGAGGCCAATGCCGCCGACACCGCCTTCACCACCCGCGTCACGATGCTGGCGATGATCGGCGGCGCGCTGATCGTCGCGGCGCTGGGCATCGTCGTCGCCTATGTCATCAGCCGGTCCACCGTCCGATCGATCACCGGCATCGCCGCGGCGACCGATGCGGTGATGCGCGGCGAGGCACCGGATTTCGCCGGCCTGCGCCGCGGCGACGAACTCGGCCAGATGGTCACCGCGCTGCAGGGCTTTCACCAGCATCGCTGCGAGGCCGAACGGCTCGAGCGCGAGGCGGTGTCGCTGCGCGAGGAGGCGTGCCGGCAGGAGGAGCGCCGCATCCTGTCGGTCCGTCGCGCCCGCGAGGAAGCGGCGGAGATCCGTCGCCGCGACCTCGCCGAACTGGCGCAGGCGTTCGAGGACAAGGTGTCGGGCGCGATCCATCAGGCGCAACAGGCGATGGCGCAGCTCGACCGGCATGCCGAGCAGCTGAACAGCTCCACCGACGGCGACCGGCGGCTGGCGAACGATCTCGACATGATCGCCCGTCTGTTCAGCGAAGAGATGCACGACGCCAGCGCGGCGACCGATTCGCTGGCGCGCACCTTCGTCGATATCGACCGCGAGGTCGCCGGCACGCGGCAGGCGGCGCGCGCGATCACCCGCCACGCGGAGAGCGCCACCGACGCGGTCGGCCGGTCGCAGGACAAGGCCGTCACCATCACCCAGATCGTCGACGTGATCGACGCGATCGCCAAACAGACCAACCTGCTGGCGCTCAACGCCTCGATCGAGGCGGCGCATACCGGCCCGGCGGGTGCCGGGTTCGCGGTGGTCGCCGCCGAGATCAAGGCGCTGTCGGGCCGCACCGGCGTGTCCACGCACGAGGCCCGCGACAAGATCGAGGCGATGCAGGAACAGATCGCCGACGTCGTGTCGAACACGCGCAGCCTGACCGCGCTGATCGCCGGCATGGACCAGATCACCGAACGCGTCGCGACGATGTCGCGCGAGCAGACGACGTCGATCGACCGCCTCAACGACCGGATCGGCGAGGTGCGCGAACAGACCGCCGCGCTGGCCAGCGCCAGCGAGCGGATCAATACGTCGGTGCAGGACAATCTGGATGCGGTGCTGCAATTGCGCGCCGCCAGCGCCACGCTGGATCAGGCGCTGACCACGCTCGCGACCGACGCGCAGGCCTTTACTCACCGGCTGCTGGCGGGCTGAACATGGCGAGCCGCGCGCGCGGTCAGCGGTCGTTGGCGCCGACCGCGCGGGGGGCGGCGAAGGCGGCGCTGAGCCGCGAATGCCGCGTCAGGCTTTCCTGCATGTGGCGCCGCGCCGCCTCGCGCGCGGTGACCGGGTCCATCCGGATGATCGCATCGAGGATCGCCTCATGCTCCGCGCGCACCAGCGCGGCATAATCGGCATGCGCCTGCGGCGGCTGGTCGCGCAGATAGAGGTCGCGCGCGGGCACAAGCCGCAGGCCGATGAAGTCGATGAGGCGGACGTAATAATCGTTCTGCGTCGCGCGGGCGATCCCGGTGTGGAAGTCGCGATCCGCCGCGGCGGCGGCTGCCGCGTCGTCGTGGCAGGCGTCCATCCGGCGCAGCGCGTCGAGCAGTGCGGTGATGTCGGCGGTGGTGCGCCGGGCCGCGGCATAGGCCGCCATCTCCGCCTCGATCGCGAGCCGCATCTCCAGCAGCTTGATGACCTCCGACAGTTCGGCCAGTTCATCGGGCATGATCTGGAACGCGCCATAGGCGGCGTTGGACGACACGAAGACGCCCAGCCCCTGCCGCGACCGGGTCAGTCCGCGCGCGGTCAGCCGCGCCACCGCCTCGCGCACCACGGTGCGGCTGACCCGTTCCTGTTCGGCGATTTCCTTTTGCGTCGGGAAGCGTGAATCGGGTGGCATCGCGCCCGACTGGATGCGGTCGAGCAGCTTGTCGAACAATCGGTCCGCGAGCGATGGATCCCCTGCCGCCACTGCATTCCCCTCCCCGCGCTTGTCGTACGACCGCGCCGGAATATCATCGGCCATCGCCAACGTCCACCAGACCCGCCGGGCGCCGATCGCACGGCAAGAAATATGACAACTTCGATTGCAGCCCCCCGGGGCGGGTCATATGGTCCAGGGCGATGACCGGCGACGCGACGATCGCCGGATCCGGACGGAGGGACCCCATTTATGCACGCTTCCCGTATCGGCCTGACGGGCGCGATTGCCCTGCTGCTTGGGTCGAGCATTATGGCCGCGCCCCTCGCGGGCGCCCCGCAATCCGCCGCGACGCCGCGCTTCGACCCTGCGCGCCTGCCCGATCGCGCACAGGTGCTGGCGCTGCTCGATCGCACCGCCGCCGCGCAGATCGCCGCGTTGAAGGCGCAGGGCCTCGACCTGCCGACCGCCCACCGGCAGGTAACGACCAACTGGATTTCCGCGACCTTCCTGATCGGGCTCGGGCGGCTGACGCGGGTGTCGGATGCCAGCGGCGGGCGGCGCTACCTGCGCGACGTCGCCGAGCATTACAATTTCGGGCTGCTGGGGGCGTGGTCCGCGCACAACATGCTGGATGCCGACAATCTCGCGATCGGCGAGGTCTATCAGGAATTGTACGCCCGGTCCGGCGAGGCGGGCGAGATCGCGCCGCTGCGTGCGCGGCTCGACTATACCGGGCAGTATCTGGGGGTGGAGCCGGCGCCCAAGCAGCTCGTCTGGTGGTGGGCGGACGCGATGTTCATGGCGCCGCCGGTCTTCGCGCGCGCCGCGGCGCAGCTGCACGACCACAGCTATCTGACCGCGATGGATGCCGGCTGGTGGCGCACCTACGACCGGCTATGGTCGAAGGAGCATCGCCTCTATTATCGCGACGAACGCTTCGTCGGGCGCCGGACCGCGGGCGGCAAGCCGGTATTCTGGGCGCGGGGCAATGGCTGGGTCGTCGCGGGCCTCGCGCGCGTGCTCGACACGATGCCCGCGAAATTCCCCAGCCGGCAACGCTATGTCGAGACGTTCACCGCGATGATGGCGGCGCTGGCGCCGTTGCAGCGTGCCGAGGACGGGCTGTGGACCGCCAGCCTGCTCGACCCAGAAGATCCGCCGGGACCGGAAACGACGGGCTCCGCCTTCTTCACCTATGCAATGGCGTGGGGGATCAACCATGGCGTGCTCGATCGCGCGACCTGGCTGCCGCGGGTGCAGCGCGCCTGGGCGGGACTGGCGGGCAAGGTCCAGCCGAACGGCCTGCTCGGTTTCGCGCAGCGGGCCGGCGACCAGCCGGTGCCGTCGACCGCGTCGGACCATGCGCTGTACGGCAGCGGCGCCTTCCTGCTCGCCGGGCTGGAGGTGATGGACCTTGGCAGGCCGGTCATCACCCTGCCCGTCGCCGAGCCGCAGCGCGACCCCGCCGGCCCGGCACGCCTGCCGATCGCCCTCGCCCCGCGGCCTGCCGACCCGGCGCGGATCGCCGATTGGGAGCGCGCGATGGCGGAGCGGCAGGCGATGATCGACCTCGCCTATGATCCCGCGACGGTGGCGCAGGCGGGAGCGGCACCGGCCGGTCCCGATGGCGTCGCCATGCCGAAGATCACGCTGCCCCTCACCCCGCCGCCGCCCGACCAGCGCGCGGCGCGGGCCAGCGTCGCCTATGCGCCCTACCGGTTCGACGACCTGTTGTGGGAGAACGACCGGACCGCGCATCGCATCTACGGCCCCGCGCTGCAGCGCGAGGAACCGCCGTCGAGCAGCGCGATCGACGCCTGGGGCAAGCATGTCCCCTGGCCGTTCATGGAACGCCAGCTGAAGACCGGCAAGCAGCATGACTATCACGGCGAGGGCATCGATTTCTACAATGCCGGCACCACCCGCGGCGCGGGCGGGCTCGGCATCTGGTATGACGACAAGCTCTGGGTGTCGCGCAACTGGGCGACATACCGCATCCTCAAGAACGGCCCCGACGCCGCCGATTTCGAGGTCGATTACGCCCCCTGGCCCGTCGATGTCGTGCGCAAGGTGTGGGAGACGCGGCGGTTCACCTTGCCGGTCGGCACCAACTTCACCCGCATGGTCTCGACGCTGCATTCCGACAAAACGGGGCCGCTGGTGGTCGGCATCGGCATCCAGAAGAAGCCGACGACGACCACGGCCGGCACCTTCACCGCGGATCGCGCGCGCGGGCGGTTCAGCCTTTGGACGCCGACCGACGCCGACAAGGGCGCGATGGGGGTCGCGGTGATGGTCGATCCCGGGCAGATCGCCGACGTGGTCGAGGATGCCGACAATTATATCGTGCTGGTCCGCGTGACGCCCGGCCGGCCGCTGGTCTATTATATGGGCGCGACGTGGAGCAAGAGCCGCGACTTCCACGATCGCGCCACTTGGGACGCCTATGTGATGGCGCAGAAACCCGACTTCACGCCGCCACGCTGACATGAAAAGGGCGCCGGCATCGCTGCCGGCGCCCGAGGCTGCGCGGGGGGAACGCGCGTTAGAACTTGACCGTGGCACCCGCCGTGAAGGTGCGGCCGAGGCGGGTTTCGAACAGCGTGTCCTGCCGCTTGCTGTCGATATACAGCGTGTTGCGTTCGTCGGTCAGGTTCTGCGCCTCGAGGATCAGCTTGAAGTTCTCGGTCAGATTGTACGAGGCGGAGGCATCGACGAAGAGCGTCGAGGCATTGGCGCGCACGTCGCTATCGTTGGCGCCCGACGGGATGCCGCGGTTGAACCGGTCGCGGAAGCTGGCGGTGCTGCGGATGCTGAAGCGCTTGTCCTCGTAATAGAGCGTGCCGCTCGCCGCGTGCGGCGACAGGTCGATCAGGTCGTCGGTCGTCGTCTGCGTCGGCACGCCATTGGCGCTGGCGAGGATGTAGTTGATCCGCGATTTGACGTAGGTGTAGCTGCCGAGCACGCCGAGGTTGCGCAGGAAGCCGGGCAGGAAGCGCAGCTGCACCTGCGCGTTGACCTCGACGCCGTTGAGCGGACCGCCCGGCGTGTTGGTCGAGCGGTTGACGGTGAAGATGTCGGCCGGCGTCGATGGCGTACCGTCGAGCAGCGCATCGGGCAGGCCCAGCGAATTGTACGGCACCTGGCTGGAGATCGACTGGATGTACGAGCCGATGTTCTTGTGGAAATAGGCAACCGACAGCAGCGAGCCGGGCGCAAAATACCATTCCAGCGCGGCGTCGAAGGTGTTGGCGCGGATCGGGTCGAGGAACGGATTGTTGACCGTGCCGGTGCGCGTCGCGACGGTGACGCCCGACGTCGGGGTCAGCTGGCCGAGCTCGGGACGCGACATCACGCTCGCCGCCGACAGGCGCAGCAGCAGGTCGGGGGTGAGTTCGCCGACGACGTTGATCGAGGGCAGCCAGTCCGAATAGGAGCGGCTGACGTCGCCGCGGCGCCCCACCGTCGGGAACGGCGCACCGGCCGGCGCGGTGACCGGGATGTAGCCGAACGAATCCTGTTCGGTGTGGACGTAGCGCATGCCCACGTCGCCGCGGATCGGGATCGGGAACGTGTCCTCGGTGTTGAACGTGGCCATCAGATAGCCGCTCTTGATCCGTTCGCGCACGCCCGAGCGCGCAGCGCCGCATTCGATGCCGCAATATTGGAAGCTGTCGAAGCCGAAGGCCTCGCGCCATTTCTTCGAATCGATCGCCGAGAATTCGGCTGGCGCGCCGCCGCCGAGCAATTTGCCGAAATTGGTGATCTGTTGCGTGATGCTGGCCAGCGTCGTGCCGGCGGGCAGCGCGCGCACCGCGACCTGGCTGGGGATCAGGTTGGCGCCGGTGACCTGGAAATTGCTCTCGCGGAACTGGCCGCCGGCCTTGAAGGCGAAATTGTCGACCAGATTCCATTCGAGGTTCGCCTCGAACGTCTTGTTGCGGGTGTTCTGGCGCAGCGGGCGGCCGGCGGTGCTGAAGCCGCCGAGCACGGTGAAATTGCCGTCCGGGCTGGGCGCGTAGCTGAAGTTCGCCGGATTGGCGACGTCGGTGCCGAAGCCGATCTTCGGGATGTTGCCGCCGTCACGGAAATCGATCGAGAAATTGTCCGCGTCGATGATGTCCATGAACGTCTGCAGACGCAGCGGGCTGTAGAAACGCGAATTGGAGATGCCGGCGAGCGCGGTCAGCTTCAGCTTGTCGGAGAAGCGATGCTCGATGTTGAGGTTCGCCTGCTTGAAGGTCGAGATGAACTGATCGACCAGCCCTTCCGAGCGGATGTCGACGCCGTCGAACAGGCCGTAGGTCAGCGAGCCGAGCGGGTCGAACGCGATGTCGCGCACCGAGGTCATCGGCTTGCCGCCGTTGGTGGCGGTGCGGCCGAACGAGATCGCGCCGATGTAATTGTCGCGGCGCTCGACGTCGAAGCGCGAATAGAGGCCGTCGAGCGAGATGTCGGTGTTGACGCCCGGCTTCCACTGCAGCGACAGCGTGCCGCCCATCCGCTCGGCATCCTGTTCGGAATTCACGTAGCGCGGGATGCGCGGCAGGAAGGCGCCGCCGCCGGGCTGGTTGGTGATGCCGCGCAGGCTCTGGATCGTGTTGTATGCCGCCGTCGTGCTGGTGCGCGGGTTGTTGGTGCTGCAATTCGCCGCATTGGTGCCGCGCGCGGCGTTGGTCGCGGGATTCTGCGGCGCGAAGCCGACCGGCGAACAGAAGCCGCCGTCGATATAGGCGGGCAGGATGTTGACCGCGGAATAGCCGACCTCGCGCAGGTTGCGCTTGCCGTAGGCGAACGAGCCGAGCACGCCCAGCGTCCCGTCGGCGAACTGCTTCGACACCAGCACCGAAGCGCGCGGATCGACGGTCTTGCTGACCTGGTTGTAGATGCCGCGGCCGGTGGCGGTAAAGACGAAGTCGGTCTTGAAGTCGAGCGGATGCGGCGCCTTCAGGTCGACGGTCGCGCCGAGCGATCCCTCCTCGACATCGGCGGACGGCGTCTTGCGCACCGCGAGCGCGGAGAAGATTTCGGTCGGGAAGGCGTTGAAGTCGAAGCTGCGGCCGGAATTGCCCGCGCCATAGATGTCGGCAGCGCCGGTCTGCGACGTGCCCTCCATGCCGTTGATGCGGACGCGGGTGAAGGACGCGCCGAGGCCGCGGACCGAGATGTTCTTGCCCTCGCCGCCGTCGCCGCGCGACAGTGCGACGCCCGGAATGCGCTGCATCGATTCTGCGAGGTTGGAATCGGGGAACTTGCCGATGTCCTCGGCGACGATGCTGTCGACCGCGGCGGTCTCGTTGCGCTTGATATTGATCGCGCTGTTCAGCGACGCGCGGAAGCCGGTGACGACGATGTCCTGATCTTCACCCGGCAGGGTCGGCGTGGTCGTGCCGGTCGGCGTGTCGGTCGGCGGCGTGACCGGATCGGTGCCGGTCTGCGGCGCGACGGGTGGCGCGGTCTGCGCGGCGACCGGCGCGGCGGCGAGCGCGATCCCCATAGCCAGGCCCGACACGGTGCCGCATGCGACCATCGCAACTCGACCGAAAGACGTATTCATTCGTCACTCCCCTTATGCACGGAGTGACCGGGGCCTTAGCGACCCGACAATCCCCTCCGACCCTGAATCATTGTTTTTATGCCACCGGTATCATCGACTTTTTCGTGCGTGTAAAGTGGCTTTAGAACATTATACCAACAAGTGGGACAGACTAGCTTAACTGGCAGATATCAAGGACATCCATATCGCCGTAATCCTGATTCTCACCCGCCATCGCCCAGATGAAGGCATAGGCGCGGGTGCCGGATCCCATGTGGACCGACCAGGGTGGCGAGATCACCGCCTGTCCATCGGACAACGCGATATGCCGCAGCGCGTCCGCCTGCCCCATATAATGGAAGATTCGCGCCTCCGGCCCGCCGAGCTCGAAGTAGAAATAGATCTCCGAGCGCCGTTCGTGGATGTGCGGCGGCATCGTGTTCCAGACCGATCCCGGCTTGAGGATGGTCAGCCCCATCACCAGTTGCGCCGAATCGCAAACGCCCGGAATGATGAGCTGGAAGATCGACCGGTCGTTCGAATCCTCCAGACTGCCCCGCTCCAGCCGGTTGGCGTCGGCGATCGACAGCTTGCGGGTGGCGAACGCGCGATGCGCCGGGGCCGAGACGAGGTAGAAGCGCGCACCCGCGCCGTCGAACACGACCTCCGCCGCCCCCATCGTGACGTAGAGGCAGTCCTTGTTGCCGAGATCGAAACGGGCGCCGTCGACGGTGACGCTGCCTGCGCGCTCCCCGACGTTGATGATCCCGAGTTCGCGCCGCTCGAGGAAGGGATGGCCGGCGGCGGAGGCGGGCTCGACCTGATCGGGCAGGCGCACCGGCGCATCGGCGATCTCCACCCCGCCGATCACCATCCGGTCGGCATGCGTATAGTTGAGCAGACAGGCGCCGGGCCGGAACAGCGCGTCGATCAGATAGCGGTCGCGCAGGTCGGCGTTGGAGGCGCCCGCCATCATGTCCGGATGCGTGGCGTAATAGGTGCGTTCGAACATGCGGGTCCTTTCGCGAAGATAGCGGGCGGGCGCGCGGCGATCAGCGGAAGATGACGCCCTGCCCGTTGCCGGGCTTCATCGGCGCGCCGTTGCGCAGCATCGCGATCACCTCCGCCCCCGCGAGCAGCACCGGGCCATAGCCGTGCGCCGCGCGGACGTGGCGCGGGCGGTAGTAATAGAAAGCGGGATCGAAGCCGACGCCGGTGCCGACGCAGACATCCTCGACCTCGCCCGCCGCCGACACCTTGGTCGAGACGCCCTGCCAGGCGAGCAGCGCGACGGGCGCATAGGCGCGCCGGTCGATCCAGCCATGGTTGATCGCGCGCGCGATGGCATAAGCGTACATCGCGCTCGCCGAGGTTTCGAGATAGCTGTCGGGCCGGTCGAGCAGCTGGTGCCACAGGCCGGTGCCCGATTGCACCCGGGCGAGGCCGGCGACATGCGCCTTGAGCTGCGCCAGCACCGCGGGGCGGCCGGGATGATCGGCGGGCAGCACGTCGAGCAGCTCGACCATCGCCACCACCGCCCAGCCGTTGGCACGGCCCCAGTGGAAGGCGGGGTGCGGGTCCATCCCCTCCACCCAGCTGTGCATGTACAGCCCCTTGTCGGCGACGAACATGCGTTGCGAGAATTGCAGGATCTGGCGGACGGCATCGTCGTAATAGCGCCGCTCGCCGGTCAGCGCGCCCATCTGCGCGAGGCCGGGGACGCTCATGTAGAGGTCGTCGAGCCACAGGGTGACGGGCAGCGGCCGCTGCCGCGCCAGCGTGCCGTCGGGCATGCGGAACTGGCGGTTGGCGATCCAGTCGAGATAGACCTGGATCTGCGGCCGGACGTTGCGGTTGGCGAGACCCGCCCGTTGCACCTTGATGAGCGCCGCCGACATCGCGCCGGAATCGTCGAGCCGGTCGGGCGCGAGCATGTTGCGCACCGGCGTCGCCTCCGCATCCGCCCGGGTCGTGCGATAGCGGGCGGCGACATCGGCGACGAAGTTGACGCGATCGGCGGCGTAGCGGGTGTAGCGCGCATCGCCCGTCACCTGTCCGGCGAGCAGCGCGCCGGCATAGGTGACGCCCCATTCGTAGCTGGTCAGGCGGAACCCGGGCTTGAAGACGCTGGCGGGCACCAGCCTGCCGACAGCGACCGGCGTGCCGCGCGCATCCACCATGCCGATCGGCGCCTCCCGCTCGATATAGCCGAGCACGCGGTCCATCACCGCCTTGATCGCGGTGGCGGACGGGTCGCGATACGGCATCGGATAGGCGGGCGGCAGGCGTGTCGGGGCGTCGCCGACATCGGTCACCGCGGCGGTGCTGGCAGGCGGCGCGACCGGCACCAGCTGCGCGATGGCGGGCACGGCCAGCAGGGCGGCGGCGATTGCCGCCATGGTCGTCGCGGCTCGATGTGCGGCAGGCATCGCCCTCTCCCTGTCCCGTCCCTGTCACGGCCGGCTTGCCGCCGGCTCGGTCAGCTTGTCGTACAACAGCCGTTCGTTTAGGAAAAGAGCCTTGCTGCCGAACGCGGCCGGGAGTTGCGAATGACCTATCTGCTGGACCGTCGCGCCGTCCTCGCCGCCGGCACCGCTCTGGCCGCAGGGGCGTCTGCCCGCCCCACGCCGGACGACGACTGGGCGCGTGCGCGGGCGATCGCGACGCGGGTCCGCGTGCCGCGGTTCGCGCGCCGCCTGTTCGACATTCGCGCCTATGGCGCGACGCGCGGCGGCGCGGTGTCGTGCACGCAGGCGTTCGCCGATGCGATCGCCGCCTGCGCCGCGGCGGGTGGCGGGCGCGTGCTGGTGCCGGCGGGGCGCTGGCTGACCGGTGCGATCCGGCTGCTGTCGCGCGTCGAACTGCATCTGGAGGCGGATGCGACCATCCTGTTCAGCACCGATCCCGCGCATTACCCGATCGTCGCGACCCGGTTCGAAGGCGTCGAGCTGATGAACTATGCGCCGCTGATCCATGCCAGCGATGCGCAGGACGTCGCGGTCACCGGCCGCGGCACGATCGACGGCCGCGGCGCCGCCTGGTGGTCGTGGAGCGGCGGCAAGCGGTACGGCTGGCGCGACGGGTTGCCGAGCCAGCGCGCGGCGCGCGACCGCCTGTTCGCGATGGCGGAGGCGGGCGTGCCGGTGGCCCGGCGGCGGTTCGGCGCGGGCGGCTATATCCGGCCCAATCTGATGCAATTCCAGCGCTGTCGCAACGTGTTGATCGAGGGGGTGAGCTTGCGCGATTCGCCCTGCTGGAACGTGCATCCGGTGCTGTCGCGCGACATCACGATGCGCAGCGTGACGGTCACCGGGCTCGGTCCCAACAACGACGGCTGCGACCCTGAATCGGTCGACGGCATGGTGATCGAGCGCTGCACCTTCGATACCGGGGACGATTGCATCGCGATCAAATCCGGCCGCAACGCCGACGGGCGCCGGCTCGCGGTGCCGTCGCGCGACATCCTGATCCGCGGCTGCACGATGAAGGCCGGCCATGGCGGCGTCGTGATCGGCAGCGAGGTGTCGGGCGGCGTCGCGCATGTCTATGCCGAGGAGTGCACGATGAGCAGCCCCGATCTGTGGTATGCGCTGCGCTTCAAGACCAATGCGGTGCGCGGCGGGCGGATCGCGCATATCCGCGCCCGCGACATCACCGTCGGGCAGGTCGGCCGCGCGGCGCTGACCTGCGATTTCAACTATGAAGAGGGTGCGAACGGCCGATTCGTCCCCGAACTCGACGATGTCGTGGTCGAGCGGCTGAGCGTCGCCGACACCGGCCGCGTGCTCGACTGCCAGGGCCTGCCGCAGGCGCCGGTCGGGCGGCTGACCCTGCGCGATTGCCGGTTCGACAAGGTGCGCGCGCCGAGCATCGTCGAACGGATCACGCAGCTGCGGCTGGAGCGCGTGCGGGTCAACGGCCGGCCCGCCACCCGCCTGTAATTCCCGCCACTTGTCATATAAGCCCGGGCATCCTAGCATCCGCCCGATACACGAGGACAACGATCCTCGGGAGGAGGATGGGATGCAGGCGGACGATCACGATCCGGGCCGGCGCGCCGTGCTGGTCGGCATGGCGGCGAGCGCCGCGGCGGTTGCGGGGCGGGTATCGGCGGCGACGGACCGGCCCCGACGCTATGTCCAGGTCGGCTGCGGCAGCCGGGCGCGCATGTATCAGGATGCGATCTGGGGGCCGCACAAGGCGCACGCCGAGCTAGTCGGCATCTGCGACACCAATGCGGGGCGGCTCGCGCTGGTCGGACGGCGCGCGGCGCAGGCGGGCGCGCGACCGCCGAAAGCATATGCCGCGGCCGATTTCCGGCGGATGATCGACGAGCTCAAGCCCGACGGCCTGATCGTCACCACCCCCGACGTCAGCCATGTCGACTATATCGTGCGCGGGCTCGACGCGGGGCTTGACGTCGTCACCGAGAAGCCGATGACGATTGACGCTGCCCGGACGCAGGCGATCATCGATGCGTGCAAGCGCAACGACCGGCACGTCCGCGTCAACTTCAACTATCGCTATGCCCCCTACCGCAGCCAGGTGAAGACGCTGCTGATGTCGGGCGTGATCGGCGACGTGCTGTCGGTCGATTTCCACTGGCTGCTCAACACCGTGCACGGCGCGGACTATTTCCGCCGCTGGCATTCGCAAAAGCCGGTCTCGGGCGGGCTGATGGTGCACAAGGCGACGCATCATTTCGACCTGGTCAACTGGTGGCTGTCGGACACGCCGGTGTCGGTCGATGCGACCGGCAAGCGCGAGTTCTACACGCCGGCGATGGCGAAGCGGATGGGGCTGAGCGGTGCGCACGACCGCTGCCTGACCTGCCCGGAAAAGGCGCAATGCAGCTTCTACCTCGACCTCGCCGCCGATCCGGGGCTGAAGGCGCTGTTCCTCGATAACGAGGCGCTCGACGGCTATCACCGCGACCGCTGCGTGTGGCGGCCCGACATCAGCATCGAGGATACGATGAACGTGATCGTCGGCTATGCCGGCGGCACGACGCTGAGCTACAGCCTCAACGCCTTCAATGCCTGGGAAGGCTATCACGTCGCGTTCAACGGCACCAAGGGGCGGCTGGAGCATAGCGTCGTCGAAAGCGGCGGCACCGCCGGCGCGGCGGAGCGGGAATCGCGCGACGTGGTGACGACGCGAATCATCCCGATGCGCGGCAAGCCGCAGATCATAACCCCCGACGAGGGCGCGGGCGGCCATGGCGGCGGCGACGCGGTGATGCTCGCCGACATCTTCGACCCGAACCACGCGCCCGACCCGCTGCTGCGCATGGCGGACGAGCGGGCGGGTGCGGCGTCCTGCCTCGTCGGGATCGCCGCCAACCGCTGTTTCGAGACGAAGCGACCGGTGCGGATCGCGGATCTGGTCACCGGCCTCGGGCGGCCGGACCAGACGCGGATGCCGCTCCACACCGCCCCGGTGCCGATGCCGATGAAGCGGACGTAAGGCGCAGACTAACCCGGAAGTCCCGCACCGGGCGGCCATGTACGTTCAATGACGTATCACGCCCGCGCGGGGTTTTGCATACCGTCCCGGCCATGCTCGATTCGCGGGAATGGTCATGAACGGTACACTCGTCGGCAAACGGCTCATCGGCACGCAGGCGCCGGTGACGGTGGGTTGGGAGAATCTGCCCAGGGTAGAAGGCGGACCGGTCAAGCTGTTCGTCTTCACCTGGTTCCAGCCGGCGATGCTGCTCGGCCTGATCGCCTTCTGGTTCTATGCGCCCAATTCGATCGCCAAGGCATCGACCGCGATCGGGATCGGCATCGGGTTCAAGGCGCTGCTGCTCGCGCTCGAATGGGTCAATCCGCGGTTCGACAGCTGGCGCCTAACGTGGAAGGAGGCGGTGACCGACCTGTTCTACGTCGGGCTGGGCTACACCGTCCTGCGCCTCGTCGACGATTATATCGGCAGCGATGCGGTCGCCGACTATATCCAGCAGGGCCTGCACTGGGACAAGCTCAACTGGTTCATGACCCTGCCGCTGCTGCTGCAGGCGTTCATCATCTCGTTCGTCTTCGACTTCGGCCAATATTGGATGCACCGCGGCATGCACAACTGGCAGCCGCTGTGGCTCACCCACGCGCCGCATCACTACATCACGCAGCTGAACATCAACAAGGGCGCGGTCGGCAACCCGGTGGAGCTGTTCCTGATCGGGCTGGGGATCGGCGGCTTCTTCGACTTCCTGCCGCGCGCCGCCCTGCTCGCCGGCACCTTCGGCCTCGCGGTCGGCACCTACCAGCATATCAACGTGCGCTTCAACAGCCCGCGCTGGTGGCGCTTCCTGTTCAACACCACCGAACATCACAGCGTCCACCATTCGCAGGATTACGAGGCCAGCCGCAGCAACTATTCGGGGACGTGGATCATCATCGACCGCCTGTTCGGCACCTGCGTCGACGGCGAGGCGGAGCTGCTGGGGATGGAGGGCGGACGCCCGATGTCGATCCGCGAGACGATGAGCTATCCCTTTACCGAGGGCTGGAAGTCGATCCGGGAACGCTTCGCCCGCCCCATCGCCGGCGAACCGGTGGCCGTTCCCGCCGAATGATGCGCGCGTCCGCCACCGGGTGAATGCGCGTGACCGGCCGATATGAGGAGATCACGTGAACCTGCGCTTCATCGACTGGATCTGGCATGTCCGCGGCAGCATGGCGCTGTCACCCGATTTGTCGCGCGATGATGCCTTCGACCGGCTCGATCCCGTGTTCCGCCAGAGCGGCACCCGCCGGGAGCGCAGGGACGATACGCTGGTCTTCACCAAGCGGGACCAGGAGGCGCAGGACAAGATGTCGGTGTTCGACAGCGGCGTCCTGCGCCTCGAACAGGGCGTCGCCGGGATCGTGCTGCACTATCGGCTCATCAGCCGCGCATTGCTGTTCTGCTTTCTGGCGCCGTTCCTGTTCCTCGGCATCGCGCAGCTGACGATCGCGATCGGCAACCACCAGAAGGCGGCGGCCGAGGCCGCGGCCAAGGCGGGGACCGCGCCCAAGAAGAAGCCGGAGAAAGCGGTGTTCCCGCTCAATCCGATCGACAAGGCGCTGGGCGCGCCCGAGCCGGAAGATCCGAAGAAGAAGAAGGACGAGGACAAACTGCCCTCCCCAACCCCGGCCTATGTGTTCGCGGGGCTGTTCGCCGCGCTCTACGTCATCGGGCGCGTGCTGGAGGATCGGCTGGTCCGATCGCTGTTCCGGAAACGGCTGGCGGGTGCCTAGCCGGACCAGCCCGACCTGGTCCGGCAGGTTGTGCGTGACCGTGCTCGCCATGCTGCTGTCCGCCTCGGCACCCGCCACCGTCGGCCCGCCCTTCGCGCACTGGATCGACGGCACCGGCGCGGACGAACCCGAAACGCAGGTGCAGCGGATCGACGCCGACACCTTCGTCATCCGCCAGTCGGTGCGCACCAATTTCGAGGCGCCGTTCCTCTACCTCCTGTTCGGCACCGAGCGCGCGTTGCTGATCGATACCGGTGCGGGCGGCCTGTCGATCCGGCCAACCGTCGACCGGGTGATCGCGGCGTGGCGGGCGCGGCACGGCGGCCGGCCGGTCCGGCTGATCGTCGCGCATTCGCACGGCCATGGCGACCATCATGCCGGCGACGCCGAATTCCGCGCGCGGCCCGGCACCGACATGGTCGGATTGACACCGCAGGCGGTGGCGGCCTTCTTCGGCATCGCCGACTGGCCGGACGGGATCGGCCGGTACGACCTCGGCAAGCGCGTGGTGGAGATCGTCCCGACACCGGGCCACGAGCCGGCGCATATCATGGTCTATGACGCGCGCACCCGCCTGCTGTTCTCGGGCGACATGCTCTATCCGGGTCGCCTCTACGTCCCGACCGACCGGATCGCGGTCTTCCGCGCGAGTGCCGGTCGGCTCGCCGCCTTTGCCGCGACCCGCCCGATCCGCGCCCTGCTCGGCGCGCATATCGAGATGACGACGACGCCGCGGCAGGATTATCCGAGAGAGGCGGCGACCCATCCGTCCGAACATCCGCTCGCGCTGCCGCCCGCCGCGATCGAGACGCTCCGGCGCGCCGCGGCCGCGCAAGGGGCGACGCCGGGGATCGACGCCCACCCCGATTTCATCCTCTATCCCGTCCCGCCCCGACCGGCCTCCTGACTCCGGACGGGCACGCCGGATCAGTCGCCGGGGGCGATCCGCACCGACAGGCCGTCCAGCGCGGGCACGAAGGCGATCTGGCACGACAGGCGCGACGTCGCCTCCCGCTGGTCGCTGGCGTCGAGCAGCGCGTCCTCGTCCGCGCTCATCGGCGACAGGCGGTCGGCGAAGGCGGGATCGACATAGACGTGGCAGGTCGCGCACGAACAGCAGCCGCCGCACAGCGCGGCCAGCGATTCGAAGCCGGCATCGCGGATCACCTCCATCACGCTCAGCCCGGCCTGCGCATCGATCGCGACAGGGTCCCCGGCCGGCGGCGTGACAATCATCTTCAGCATGAGATTCGGTCCATTCGAATGGGTAGCGTGGAAGCAGGGACGGGCCGAGCGGCCGCGTCATCATGACCCGATACGGCCGCCGGTCGCGGACGACCGGCGGGGTGGCGCTCAATAGTGGAAGCGGAACTCGATCCCGCCGCGCCGCGGGGTCAGCACCGATCGGGCGTAATAGCGTTCGACGACGCCGGTCCGCACCTGATTGAACGAGCTCAGGTCGTTGCTAACGCTGGTATAGGCATATTTGTCGAAGATGTTGTCGATGAAGAAGCCGACGTCGAACGGCTTCGTGCGATAGGTGACCGCGGCGCGGTGGGTGACATAGCCGGGGATCTTTTCGCCGGAACCGCGCAGGCCGACGCGCGAATAGATGTTGCCGGTATAGGTGCTCGCCCAGCTCGCCTCGATATCGGTGCCGTCGCCCATCGGGCGGGTGTAGATCAGCTGCGCGCTGCCCGAATTCTTCGCGGAGCCGGGCAGGCGATCGCCGTCGAGCGCGTCGTAGCGCACGCCCTGGCTGACGACGAGGCTGGGGAAATCCTCCGTCAGATGCGCATCGACATAGGAATAGGTCCCCTGGAACACGAGTTCGGGCACGATCTTGAACGACCCGGACAGCTCGACCCCCTGCGACACCGCGCCGCCGGCGTTGGTGGTGATGCCGACCGCGCCGTTGACCGTCTGGCTCGGCACCTGGACGTCGCCCCATTTGACGCGGAAGCCGCTGAGCGTGAACTGCAGGCGCCGGTCGAACAGGCCGGCGCGCAGCCCGACCTCGAGGTTGCGCGTCTTGTCGGGGCCGTAAACCAGCTCGTTCGCCAGCGCGCAGACGTTCTGCCCGGCCGGCAACGGCACGACGCAGGGCGCGACGCGGTTGACGCCGCCGATGCGATAGCCGGTGCTGTAGGTCGCATAAGCGAGCAGATCGGGGCTGAACTTGTATGAGGTGTTCGCCTTCCAGACGAAGCCGTCGTCGCCGGTGCTGCCGGACCGGACGCGGCTCGGCGCGAACTGGATCAGCGGATAGGGCGTACGGGTCAGGCCGCCACCGAACAGCGGCGTATCGGTGCCGCCGGTCGCGGTGGCGTCATATTTGAAATAGCGCAGACCGCCGGTCGCCTGCCATGCTTCGGTGACGTGCAGCGTCGCCTCGCCATAGGCAGCCTTCTCGACCGTCTTCGTCTTGACGAAGGAGATATATTCGAGGTCGTCGGGGCGGTTCACCCCGGCGAAGGCGGCGAAGCCCGGCGTATATTCCTGCCGGTCGCTGTCGTATTTCAGGCGGTTGTAGAAGCCGCCGAGCACCCAGCTGAGCGGCCCGCCGTGCGACGAGACGAGCCGCACCTCCTGGTTGAGCTGTTTATAGTCGCGGTTGCCGTTCGAGAAGGACGAGAAGGCGGGAAACGCCTCATAGCCGTAATCGAGATCGAGCAGCAGATCGGTGTTGTCGTCGTTGCTCCGGATATTCTGCTTCGTATAGGCGGTCGTGCTGACCAGCTGCGCGACGTTGAACAGGTTGAGGTTCACCTCGGCCGAATAGAGGTCGGCGCCGCGACGGAACCGCTCGAGATAGCGCCATGGCCCCTCGTAGCGGCCGGTGCCGAGCACGCCGGCGCCATTCGCCTGCCGGCCGTCGGTCCTGGTCTCCTGATGCGCGTAGGTGAAATAGGCCTTCACGTTCGGATTATATTCGAGCAGCAGCGTGTTGCGGGTGGTGAACGTATGTTCGAAATTGACGTCCGCCACGCGCCGGAAGTTGGCGGCATAATCCGCGGTCGATCCCAGCGACCCCTGCGCCGCGGTCGCGCCCCGCACCGGCTGCGCATTCGACACGCCGGGCTTTTGCAGGATGTAATTGTAATCGATGAAGCCGGGATTGTCGTAATAGCCGACCACCGAGCGCAGCGCGATATGGTCGGCGAGGATCGGGATGTTGACGGTGACGTCGCCGATCGCGCCGAAATCGCCGCTGTGCGACTGGGCATAGGCGCGACCGTGCAGATCGACCGAGACGCGGCTCGTGTTCGGCCGGTTGGGGATATAGCGCACCGCGCCGGCCAGCGTGCCGAGGCCGTACAGCGTGCCCTGCGGCCCGAGCAGGGTTTCGACGCGGGCGATGTCGAGCAGCTTGAAATCGAGGTAGAGCGGCACCTCGCCCAGATAGACGCCGACGGCGTTGTTCTCGGCCGATCCGAACACGCTGGTGTCACCCGATTCGATGCCGCGCAGGATGATGTTGCCGGTGCTGGCCGGGCCGGTGTCGACGACGGTGACGCCCGGCGTGAAGGCGGCGAGCCCGCGGATATCGTCGATGCGCTGGCGCGCGATCGTCTCTTCGGAGACCGCGCTGATGTTGATCGGCGCATCCTGCAGGGTGACGGTGCGGCGGCTGCCGGTGACGACGATGTCGTTGCTGCTGCCGTCCGCCGACGCCTGCTCCTCGGCCGGCACCGTCTGCGCCACCGATGGCGTCGCGGCGAACCCCGCCAGAACCGTCGCACCGAGCAAAGCCGCGCGAGAAATCGATCGAGCCAAACTGAACCCCCTTCAAAACCGGGACGCCACACACGCGCGCGTCCCTGTGCCGTCAGCCACGCCGTTTTTGTGCATGTGCTAACGCGCACCGTTTGGGGAAACGGGCCGGACCGCCATGGGGTGTTTGACGTAGCGCCACGGCGACGCCCCCGTTTGCGCCGCCCTGCCGGAGCGTCCGCGACCATCGGCCATCCACCACGGAACGTTGCTTATTCTGGCGGTGCAGCAGGCGCCGTGGCGTCCGGGGTCAGGCTCCACCAGGACAGGGTGTGGACGTCGTGCGCGCTGGTCCACAGGCCGCCGGCGGCATAGCGCAGCGCGCCGCTGCCGCTCGCCGCGCCGAGCCGGCCGAGGATCGCGAGCGACGCCGGATCGATCATGACGAAGCTCTGGTCGGCGGTGGTGCGCAGCCACACCGCGCCGCCGCCGGTGTCGATATCGCCGTAGAGCAGGTCGGCGCCGACCTTGACCCGGCCGGACACCTTGCCGTTGGCGGGATCGATCCGGGCGAGCGTGCCGTCGCCCTGCTCCTGCACCCAGACCGCGCCCTCCCCTACCGCGAGGAAACCGGGCTGCCTGCCCAAAGCGGTGCGGCGAACGACGGAATTGGTGGCGGGGTCGATCCGTTGCAGCGACTGCCTGTCGCTGCTGACCGCCCAGAGCGCGCCGGACCCGAAGGCGAGGAAGAAGGTGCCGGGATCGACCGCGATCGAGGCGACAACGCGATTGCCGGCGGGGTCGATCCGGGCGACCTTGCCCCCGGCGTCGCTCGCCACCCAGATCGATCCGGCACCGGCGGCGACGTTCAGCTCGCCCTTCGGGTTGGCGATGCCGGTCGGTATGGCGGCGATCAGGCGCGCGGTCTTGAGGTCGATGCGGTTGACCGTGCCCTGCTTGCAATCGGCGACCCAGAGCGAGCCCATGGCGATCGCCATCGCGCCGCACGGGTGCGCCATCGCCACCTCGGCCAGCTTGCCGGTGCGCGACCAGCGCTCGACGCGCCCCTTGTTGGTCGCCCAGACGCTGTCGCCGTCGACCGCGAGGAAATCCGCGAAGCCCGGCACGGTGATGACCTGCGCCTCGCGCGGCTGCGGCACGGTCGTGGTGGCGGCTATGGCGACGGAAAGCAGGGCGCCGATCGTCTGGAGCAGCATCGCCATCAGCCGGCCACCGCGTCGGTGGAGGTCGCGGCGACGCCGCGTCGGGCGGTCAAGCGGTCGAGGAGCGGCCGGGCGGGGAACAGGAATTGTTCGGGGATCGACAGGCGGCGCCGGTCGTCCTGCCCCACCACGCTGGCCTCGCCGTCGCGATAGGTGCCGAAGATACGATCGAGCAGGATCAGCGAATTGCCGTAATTGCAGCGCGTGTCGTCATAGGCGGTCGAATGGTGCAGGCTGTGATGGCGGATCGTGGTGAAGACGAAGCTGTACCAGATCGGCGGATCGGCGCGGACATTGGCATGCGCGAAGCTGGAGACGACACCCAATACGTTCAAGCCGCAGAACACCGCGGTCAGCGGCAGGTCGAACAAAGCCACGACGCTGAGGCTGATGAGGAACAGTTCGACCGGATTGCCGACATAGCCCTTCATCGCGTTGAGCTGCGTGATGTGGTGGTGTGGCGCGTGCACCAGCCAGAACGGCAGGGCGTTGTGCATCAGCCGGTGCATCCAATACTGGCCGAATTCGATCAGCACGACGACCAGCGCGACCTGCACGAGGAACGGCAGCTGCATCGCCCATGCTGTGGTCAGCCCGAGCGATTCCTTGAGCGCGTGGAGCGGCGCCTCGGCCAGCGTCGTCGTCGCCCAGGCGATCGCGGTCGATCCCAGCACGACGTAGAACAGGTCGGTCAGGAACTCACGCCGGTCGAGCCGCCAGCCGCTATGCCGCTCGGCGACCCATTCGAGCGCCTGGACGAAGGCGGTTATCAGCGCCGAGGTGACGACGAGCAGCCAGGGTTTGGCGAGCAAAGCCGCCGGCGCGAAGGCCCAGAAACAGACGACGGCCGCGACGGTCAGTGGCGGCAGCAGGTTGACGACGGTCTTTTTCATGGTTCGCCCCGGTCACATGTGCACGGACGGGGCGTCGCGATCCTGTCTGGACGATCGCACCCGCTCCCCCGTCACCCGCGATCATAGGATCGCGGGTCGGCGCGCGCAGGTGGCCGAATGACGTAGGACTAGCGGAGCGAGGCGACCTGAATGGCGGCGGGCGCCGTCGTCTGCGCGGTGCGGGTCTCGATCCGGGCGCGGACCTGTTCGGCGACATCGGCGCGGCATGCGCGGGCGCGGGCTTCCAGATCCAGATGGATCGTCGCGAGATTCTGTCCGCAGATCGTGCGCGCGGCCTGATCGACGCGGATCGCAAGGCGCTGCTGGCCGTCGGCGGTGGCGAGGTCGATGCCCTGCAAGGTCACGACGGCGGACGGCTTGCCGAACGGACTGCGGGCGGCGGGGCCATCGCTGGCGACGGCGGCGGACCCGAGCGAAAGAGCGGCAACCGCCGCGAAAACCATCTTCATCCTAATCTCCTGCAACCAAGGCCCGCCTCTTCGTGCGGCGCACCGGTCATATAGGCGCAGGCGGACGGACGCGCAACAATGCACGTCCATGTCGGCGACAATTATACTTGCCGGGAACAGATGATGTCGTCGGTATTACGGTTACGTTGAGTCTTCGTACCGACCTTTCTTTGCTGCGAGACGCAGTTTCCTGGATTTACCCGGTTCTGTTATTACGGATCAGTGCGCCCGTACTACCAGCGACGCCAGCTCGACATCATGGCCGAGCATGCCGACCGGCAGGCGGACGGTGTCGCTGCGCTCGACCGTGCCGGCCGGATCGACCACCGCGACGTGAATGCTGCGCGCGAACGGCGCGGACCAGCCGCGCAGCGTCGCGACCGGCACCTGCACCGACCAGGCGCGGCCACCGGTGGGGGCGATCAACCGGTCGTTGATCCGGATGCGGGAGGCGGTCGAGGCGCGGTGGCCGCGCACCAGCAGGCAATCGCCCCCGCCGCAGGAGACGATCTGCGTCGTGGCGAGCGGTCTGGCGGAGGCCGCGGCGCCCGGGATCGCAAGCGCGGCGAGGAGGGTGAGCCGGGTGACGGATAGCTTCATGCCGTTCAGGATGGCCGGCATCGCCACGCCCGGCCATGAGGCGTTTGACGTAGCGCCCGCCGGTCAGTCGATCGCGATCCCGCGTTCGGCGAAGAAGGCGGCGACCGGTGCGAGCGCCGCCGCATGCCGCCGCCACCGCGCCACCGAATCGCGATAGATCGGGCGCCGCACCTGCGCGGCGCTGGGCGTGGAAACCGCCGCCGTGTTGGTGTGGAAATCGAGGCAGCCATCGAACCAGTCGAGCCCGCAATGCGCGAGCAGGCGGCGCGTCTCCCCCTCCTGATCCGCGACCAGCGCCTCGTAGCGCAGTTCGAGGATGCGGCCGGGAAGCGCGCGGTGCCAGACGGCCATCAGCGCATCGAACGCAGCATAATAAGCCGCGATGTCGAGCAGGTCGTAGCTATAGTCGTAATAGCGCGAGCCGATCGCGAACAGATTGCGGAAATTGGCGAGCACCGTGTCCATCGGGTTGCGACGCAGGCAGACCAACGTCGCATTGGGCAGCGCGCGGGCGGCGATGCCGGCATAATGGAAATTGCCGGGAAACTTGTCGACGAAGCGCCGGTCCGGCATCCGCCGATGATGGTCCGCGCGCGCCAGATAGTCGCGGCCGATCGCGGCAAGGTCGGCGCCGGCGGCGGCGCGGATCGTCTCGGGGTCGAGCACCGTCCGGCTGCGGGTGCCGGCCGCCGCCTTGACCGCGAGCGGCAGCGCCTGCAATTCGCCGACGCTCTCGACGTCCGGATGCGAGGCAAGGATGCGATCGACCAATGTCGTGCCGGTCCGCGGCATGCCGATGACGAGGATCGGCGCCGCCGGCGACGGATCGCCGATCGGTGCCGCCGCCATCGCCGGCCACGCCGCCTCGATCGCCGCGAAGATCGCCGTATCGCGGCCAACGTCATAGCCGAGCACGGCGCGGTGCGCGGCGTTGACGCGAGTCAGCCGGGCGAGCGCCTCGTCGCCGCGACCGATATCCTCCAGTTCCTTGGCGAGCGCATAGCCGGTCAGCAGCCGGTCGCCGTCCGCGCTGGCGCGGTCGTGCGCGGCCGACAGGCGGTCGATATGGTTGTGGGTGGCGGTCTGCTTGCGCAGGCCGGCGAGCAGGTGATGCGCACGGGCATCGTCGGGCGCGCGTGCGATCAGCGTCTCCAGCGCCGCCTCTGCCGCGTCGGTCAGCCCGAGGAAGCTCAGCGTCGCCGCCTGGTTGTAGAGAAACCGGTCGTTGTCGGGCGCCAGCGCGACCGCGACCGTGAAGTGGGGCAGCGCGGCGTGGTGATCGCCCAGCCGGGCATAGACGCAACCGATCGTATCGCGCGACAGCGCATCCTGCGGCGGATCGTCCTCGGCGGCGCACAGCACCACCGCCGCGTCGCCCTCGCGCCGCACCAACGTATAGAGCCGGGCGAGCTGCGCGCGATATTCGCCGGCGGGCGCGAGCGCGACCGCCCGTTCGATCCACTCGATCGCCGGCCGGATCCGCCCGCTTTCCGCCTCGACGATGCCGAGCAGGAACTGCCCCTCCGCCGCGCCGCCGGGTTCGGACAGGCGGATCGTCGCCAGCCGCGCCGCATGGGCGAGGTCGCCGCGCCCGAGCGCCGCCCGCGCCGCCGCGGCGGTGGAGGGCCGGTCCGCGGTCATTGCGCCAGCGTCGCCACCGCGATCGCCGTTGCCGAGGCGCGATTTTCGACCCCCATCTTCTGGAAGACCTGTTCCAGATGCTTGTTCACGGTGCGCGGACTGATGTGCAGGATCTCGCTGATCTCGCGGTTCTGCTTGCCGCGGCTGATCCACACCAGCACCTCCGCCTCGCGCGAGGTGAGGCCGTGGCGCTCGGCGAGCAGGCGCTCGGCATCGCCCTCGCGCTTCTCGGTCAGCCGGAACAGCCATTCGCTGGCGCTGGTCTGGCGCAGGATCGTGCACTGGATCGTCGTGTCGCCGATCGTGAGCGACGCGAGCGCGCCGGCCGGCACATGGGGCTCCTGCAGGCGGCGGATCGTCGCGGCGAGCGCGTCCGGCAGGCCGACGTCGCGCGCCGTCCAGCCGGGGAACAGCCGCTCGATCGTCGCGGCGGCGAGCGGGGTGAGCCAGCTCGTCCGCCCCGCATCGTCGACCGCGAAGGACGGCCGGCCGGCGGTGTCGAGCGCGAGCTTGCTGCTCTGCGAGATGCGCGCATTGGCGAGGTGGACGGAGACGCGGGCGAGCAGTTCGTCGACGACGATCGGCTTGTGGACGTAATCGACCGCGCCGGCGTCGAGCCCGCGCACGACATGTTCGGTATCGGCGAGCCCGGTCATGAAGATGACGGGGACATGGCGGAACCGCCCGTCCTGCTTGATCCGCCGCGTCGTCGCGAAGCCGTCGAGCCCGGGCATGACCGCGTCCATGAGGATGAGATCGGGGACGACATGTTCGAGCAGGTCGAGCGTCGCCAGCCCGTCGATCGCGATCAGCACGGTCATGCCCGCCTGTTCGAGCGTCGCGGTCAGGAAGCGCAGCGATTCGGGAGTGTCGTCCACCACCAGGATCGTGGCACCGGTGTCGTCAGGCCGCATCGTCGAGCGTCCGGGCCAAAGCGCGCAGGTCGAAGGCGTCGAGCAGGCGGCGCAGCTCCGCGACCCGCGCCGCGGTGTCGGGAACGGCGGCCTCGAGATCGTCGAGCACGGTTTCGATCGCGCGGACATGGCCGAGTTTGATGAACCGGCGGATATCCTCGACATAGGGCGCGGCCGCGGCCGGCAGGGCGGCGGGGCGCGCGACCGGCGGAACGCCCGGCGCGTCCGCGGCGAGGACCCAGTCGAGGCCGAGCTGGCGGGCGATCGCGTCGAGCAGCGCGTCGAGATCGACCGGCTTGGTCAGGAACGCATCGTGCAGGCCGCGGCCGTCCTGCCCGGCGCGGAATTCGTGCGCATTGGCGGACACCATGACGATCCGCACCGACCGGCCGAACCGTTCGCGCAGCTGCGCGGCGACGTCCCACCCGTTGCAGCCGGGCATCTGGATGTCGAGCAGGACCAGATCGGGCGCGCAATGGTCGGCGAGCGCCAGCCCGTCCGCGCCGCCGGTGGCCTCGAACACGGCAAAATCGAGCGGGCGGAGCAGATGGTTCACGATCGTGACCTGCGCCGGATTGTCGTCGATCACCAGAATTGTCTTGCGCGCGCCGTGATAGCCGGTGACCCGCGCATAGGTCGGCGCGCCGGCCGGGGCGGCGGTCGGTTCGGGCAGCAGCATGCGCAGCAGGAAGCGGCTGCCCTGCCCCGGCTCGCTCGTCACGGTCACCTCGCCGCCGAGGATGCGGGTCAGCACGCGCGTGATGGCGAGGCCCAGCCCGATCCCCGGCTGCATCGCCGCATCCGGTGCATGGCCGCGTTCAAACGGTTCGAAGATGCGCTCCAGATCTTCGGGGGCGATGCCGATGCCGGTGTCGCGCACCTCGATCGTCGCGGTCTGGCTGCGATAGCGCACGGTCAGCGTCGCGCCGCCGCGATAGGTATATTTGATCGCGTTCGACAGCAGGTTGATGAGGATCTGCCGCAACCGCTTTTCGTCGGTGCGGACGAAGGCGGGCAGACGCCCCTCGACGACATAGTCGAGCGACAGCCCCTTGGCATCCGCTTGGGTGCGGAACATCGCGACGACATGGTCGAGCAGCGCGGGCAGGCGGACGATGTCCTGCCGCACCTGCAGCACGCCGCTTTCGACGCGCGAGATGTCGAGCAGCCCTTCGACCAGATTAGTGAGATGCTCCGCCGATCTGCGGATCACCCCGCCCGCCTCGGTCGCCCGGATCGGGTCGCCGCGCTCGAGCAATTGCGCATAGCCGAAGATCGCGTTGAGCGGCGAGCGGATCTCGTGACTCACCGCGACGAGGTAGCGCGTCTTGGCGGCATTGGCCGCCTCCGCCGCGTCCCTCGCATGCGCCAGATCGGCCTCGGTATCGCGATGCGCGGCGATCTCCTGCCGCAGGCGGTCGGCGTCGCGGCGGCTGGCGTCGCGGGCGTTGCGGAACAGGCGGGCGAACGCGAGGGCGGCGACCAGCGCGAGGCCGGAACCGATCGCCCAGAGCATGTCCGCCGCCCCGTGCGTCATCGCATCGGGCGCCCCGGCGGCCGGCGGCAAGCGCATCCGCGACGCCCGCCGGGACGGTGCCGAAGCACCGTCGACCCGGCCACGACAGTGGTCGAATGACGCATTGCAGCATCACGAAATGGGGTGACACATGCCATGGCCCCAGTCTATAAGTCGTATTACTGGATTGAGCAAACGTAATATCGGAAGCGCCATCCAGCGGCTGGAACTCGCGCGTTTCGCGCTGCGCAACAGGGGGTCGAACATGGCAGGCTGGGTTTCGAGAACGCGCCTTGCGATCGCGGCGGTCGCGATGATGGCCACCGGTTCCTGCGGCGATGGCGGCGGCGCACAACAGGCGAAGCGGACCGACTTCACCATCGGCTGGTCGATCTATGCCGGCTGGATGCCTTGGCCCTATGCGCAGCAGGCCGGGATCGTGAAGAAATGGGCCGACAAATACGGGGTCAGGATCAACCTCGTCCAGGTCAACGACTATGTCGAATCGGTCAACCAGTTCAACGCCGGCAAGCTCGACGGCGTCACGCTGACCAACATGGATGCGCTCACCATCCCCGCCGCCGGCGGCAAGGACACCAGCGCGATCATCCTCGGCGACTATTCGAACGGCAACGACGGCGTCGTCCTCAAGAACGCGAAGAGCCTGTCGGAGATCAAGGGCCGTACCGTCTATCTGGTCGAGCTGTCGGTGTCGCACTATCTGCTTGCACGCGGGCTGTCGTCGGTCGGGCTGAAGCTGTCCGACGTGAAGACGGTCAACACCTCGGACGCGGATATCGTCGGCGCCTTCGCCAACCCGGCGGCGACCGCGGTCGTCACCTGGAACCCGCAGCTGGGCGAGGTCGCCAAGCTGCCAGGCGCGGCGGTGGCGTTCGATTCGCACCAGATCCCGGCCGAGATCCTCGACCTGCTCGCGGTCGATACCGCGACGCTGAAGGCGAACCCGAACCTCGGCAAGGCGCTGGCGGGCATCTGGTACGAGACGATCGCGCTGATGCAGCGGCAGGACGCCGGCGGCGCCGCGGCGCGCGCGGCGATGGCGAAGATGGCGGGCTCCACGCCGCAATCGTTCGACGCGCAGCTGTCGACCACGCACCTCTACGGCACGCCCAAGGATGCGGTGGCCGCGATCCGATCGCCGACGCTCGGCAGCACGATGACGAAGGTGCGCGACTTCAGCTTCTCCAAGGGGCTGTTCGGCCAGGGCGCGAGATCGGCCGACGCGATCGGCATCGGCCTGCCCGGCAAGACGCTGGGCGATGCCAAGAACGTCAAGCTGCGCTTCGACTCGACCTATATGGAACTGGCCGCGGCCGGGAAATTGTGAGGGGGCGGCGATGCGCTGGGTAAACGTCCGGCCGCGCCGCGGCACCGCCCTCCTGCTCGGCGCCTTGCCGCTGCTGCTGGTGCTGCTGCTCTACGTCACGGTGTCGGCGGCGCATCATGCCGCCAACCCGTCCGACAAGGTGCTGCCGACGTTCGGCGCGATGACCGCGGCGATGCATGGCCTGCTCGCCGAAGCGGACCCGCTGACCGGCCGGCTGATCTTCTGGGCCGACACCGTCGCCAGCCTGCAGCGGCTCGGCCTTGCGCTCGGCATCTGTGCGCTGTCGGCGCTGCTGGTCGGACTGGTGCTCGGCGTGCTGCCCGCCGCCCGCGCGACGCTCGGCGGGCTGGTGACGACGATCGCGGTGATCCCGCCGATCGCCCTGCTGCCGGTGCTGTTCATCGTCTTCGGCCTCGGCGACACCGCCAAGGTCGCGCTGATCGTCATCGGCGTCGCCCCCTTCCTGATCCGCGACCTCGCCGATCACATCGCAGCCATCCCGCAGGAACAGCTCATCAAGGCGCAGACATTGGGCGCGAGCAGCTGGCAGCTCGCGCTGCGCGTCGCGCTGCCGCAGGCGCTGCCCCGCCTGATCGCCGGGCTGCGGCTGTCGCTCGGGCCGGCCTGGGTCTATCTGATCTCGGCGGAGGCGATCGCGTCCGACGTCGGGCTCGGCTATCGCATCTTCCTCGTCCGCCGCTATCTGTCGATGGACATCATCATCCCCTACGTCGCTTGGATCTCGCTGCTCGCGATCGTGGCGGATGTCGCCCTCGCCCAGCTCAGCCGGCGCGCGTTCGCCTGGGCGCATCAGGCCGGCCGATGAGCGACCTCCTCTCCTTCCGCAACGTCTGGCTCGAATATGGCGACAAGATCGTGCTCGAGCGCGTCGATATCGACATCGCCGAGCGCAGCTTCGTCTCGATCGTCGGCCCGTCGGGGGCGGGCAAGAGCAGCTTCCTGCGCCTCGTCCTGGGTCAGGAGGCGCCCACCCGCGGCCGTATCCTGCTCGACGGCACGCCGCTGACGCCCGAATGCGGCCCCGACCGCGGCGTGGTGTTCCAGCGCTATTCGGTGTTCCCGCACCTGACCGCGCTGCGCAACGTCATGTTCGGCGCGGAATGCACGCAGGCGCCGCTCACCGCCCGCCTGTTCGGCCGCGCCCGCCGCGATGCCGCCGATGCCGCCGCCGCGATGCTGCACGAGGTCGGGCTGGGCGACGCGCTCGACGTCTACCCCGCGCAATTGTCGGGCGGGATGCAGCAGCGGCTGGCGATCGCGCAGGCGCTGATGGCGCGGCCGCGCGTGCTGCTGCTCGACGAACCGTTCGGCGCGCTCGATCCGGGCATCCGCCAGGACATGCACCGGCTGATCCTGCGATTGTGGGAGGAGCATGAGCTGACCGTGCTGATGGTGACGCACGACATCGGCGAAGCCTTCGGCCTCGGCACCCGGGTGCTCGCCTTCGACAAGCGCCGGCACGATCCGCACGCGCCGCACCGGTTCGGCGCGACCGCCACCTACGACCTGCCGCTGACGCGCAAGACGCGCGCCGACGCCGTCGAGGTTCCGGAGGAAGTATTACGTTTGACAGAATCGGTAATAACTGGGACACCTGCCGCATCGTGAAGGACGCCTCTCCCTCCAGCCTCGCGCGGCTCAGCATGAGCCTGCCCGCCGAACTCTTCCGCCAGCTCGACGCGATGGTGGAGGATCGCGGCCTGCCCTCGCGGTCGCAGCTGATCGCCGAGCTGATCCGCGACGAACTGGCCGAACACGGCGCCGCCTCGCGGCCGGAGGACATGCTCGCGGGGACGATCACGCTCGTCTATCGCGCCGAATTGGGCCGCGTCCGCCACCAGCTGGCGCAGACGCAAAGTGACTATCTGAAGGAGGTCATCTCCTCGCAGCATGTCTTCCTCGAGGACGACCAGTCGCTCGAGGTGCTGCTGGTACAGGGGCCGGCCCGGCGGCTGCGCGACCTGTGCGATGCGCTGCGCAAAGTGCGCGGCGTCCAGCAATTGCGCCTGTTCACCACCACCGCGCTGCTTCCCCCGCTCCACGAACAGGACGAGGTCGCGCCGCACAGCACAGGAAAAGCGGCATGAACACGCTTGCAGATCCCAATGCCGCCCGCGCGCATGCCCGCGCCATGGGCGGCACCGTCGTCGAGGCGATGCCGGTCCTGCCGCCCCGCGCCGACGACCTGCCCGCCGACATCGCGCCGGACGATCTGCTGTGGGAGGAGACGGTCGCCGCGGGCGGCTATGCGACGCGCATCCTGCGCCGCGGCACGCGGTTGCGGCTGATCGACCTTCAGGGCGATGCCTGCGCCTCGCTGCTGCTGTTCAATGCGACGATGCCGACCGAGCGGCTCAACATCGCCGACACGGTGAAGGTACAGTGGAACGCCTATCCCGGTGCCGGCAGCCTGCTGCTGTCCGACATGGGCCGGGTCATGGCGAGCATCGAGACGGACGAGGCCGGCACGCACGACGCGTTCTGCGGTCCCTCCACCCCCGCGTCGAACGCCTTGCGCTACGGTGACGGCAGCAATGCGGGCGCGCATCCCAGCGCGCGCGACCGGCTGTTGCTCGGCGCGGCGAAGCACGGCCTCGGCCGGCGCGACATCCATCCCTGCATCAACCTGTTCAAGGGCGTGGCGATCGCGGCGGACGGCGGCGTCGCGGCACGGATCGGCCCGTTCGCGCCCGGCCGCGCGCTGGTGCTGCGCGCCGACATGGACGTGATCCTCGTCCTCGCCAATTGCCCGCATGTGCTCGACACGCGGCCGTGGAGCGTCACGCCGCTGCGCGCGACCGCATGGCGCGGCGCGGTCGCCGGCCCGGACGATGCGATCCGCAACGCGACGCCGGAACGGCAGCGCGCCTTCCTCAACACCGACGATCTGTACCGCTGCTGAGATGGACACCATGGCTCACACGCAGGACCTCACCGGCCCCATCCTCCACGACGCGATCGTGCCGGCACGCGCCCCCTGGCTGCACCGGCTGACGGCGGGGCAGACGCTGCGGATCGTCGATCTGGAGGGCAACCAGGCGGTCGATTTCCTGCTCTACGCGACCGACGACGATGCCGAACGCTACAGCGCGCAGGATACGATCGCGGCGCAGCAGAACATCTTCCTGCGCACCGGCAGCGTGCTGCGGTCGAACGAAGGGCGCGCGATGATGACGATCGTCGCCACCTCGGTCGACTATCACGACACGATCGGCGGCGCCTGTTCGTGCGAATCGAACACGCTGCGCTACGGCATGCACACCAAGGCCCAGCACGCCTGCGTCGACAACTTCCTTGAGGCCAATCTGCGCGACGGCCGCGGCAAGCGCGACATCGTGTCGAACATCAACTTCTTCATGAACGTGCCCGTCGAACCCGACGGCGCGCTCGGGATCGTCGACGGCATCTCCGCGCCGGGGCTGACCGTGGACGTCCGCGCCGAGATGGACGTGACCGTGGTCGTGTCGAACTGCCCGCAGATCAACAATCCCTGCAACGGCTTCAACCCCACCCCCGTCCGCATGATCGTCACCGCATGACCGTGGGCACCGTCCTGATCGCCAACCGCGGCGCGATCGCCTGCCGGATCATCCGCACGCTCCGGCGGATGGGCATCCGTTCGGTCGCGGTCTTCTCCGATGCGGACGAGGCCTCGCGCCACGTCGCCGAGGCGGACGTCGCGGTGCGGATCGGCGCCGGGCCGGCGGCGGAGAGCTATCTCGACGTCGCGCGCATCCTCGCGGTGGCGCGCGAGACGGGCGCGGACGCGATCCACCCCGGCTATGGCTTCCTGTCCGAAAATGCCGGCTTCGCGGAGGCGTGCGAGGCGGCGGGCATCGCCTTCATCGGGCCGACGCCGGACAGCATCCGGGCGTTCGGGCTGAAGCACAGCGCGCGCGCGCTGGCGGAGGCGCAGAACGTGCCGCTCGCCCCCGGCACCGGCCTGCTCGACAGCGTCGAGGCTGCCCTCGAGGCGGCGGCGCGCATCGGCTATCCGGTGATGCTGAAGGCGACCGCGGGCGGCGGCGGCATCGGCATGCGCGTCTGCACCGACGAACAGGCGGTCCGCGACGGCTATGCCGCGGTCGCGCGCCTGGGCGCGGGCAATTTCGGCGACGCCGGCCTGTTCCTCGAACGCTTCGTGCCGCGCGCGCGCCATGTCGAAGTGCAGATCTTCGGCGACGGCCAGGGCCGCGTCGTCGCGCTCGGCGAACGCGATTGTTCGCTCCAGCGCCGCAACCAGAAGGTGATCGAGGAGGCCCCCGCCCCGCACCTGCCCGACGCGATCCGCGCCGCGCTGATCGAGGCGGCGGTACGGCTCGGCGAGGCGGCGCGCTACCGTTCGGCGGGCACCGTCGAGTTCCTCTACGATCCCGAGCGGCAGGACTGGTTCTTCCTCGAGGTCAACACCCGGCTGCAGGTCGAACATGGCGTCACCGAAGAGGTGACCGGCGTTGATCTGGTCGAATGGATGGTGCGCGGTGCCGGCGGCGACTTCGCCTTCCTCGACCAGCCCGTGCCGCCTCCGCGCGGCTGGTCGATCCAGGCGCGCCTCTATGCCGAGGACCCCGCGGTCGATTTCCGCCCCGCGGCGGGCACGCTGACCCGGGTCGCCTTTCCCGACGACGTCCGCGTCGAAAGCTGGGTCGAATCCGGCTCCGACGTGTCGTCCTTCTACGATCCGATGCTCGCCAAGCTGATCGTCCACGCCGACACCCGCGAGGCCGCGGTGGCGGCGATGCAGGTCGCGCTCGACCGCACGCAGTTCGCGGGGATCGAAACCAACGTGCGCTGGCTGCGCGACGTCACCCGCAGCGGCGATTTCACCAGCGGCGACGTATCGACCCGCTCGCTCGAAAGCGTGGTCCACCGTCCGCAGAGCATCGTCGTCCGCTCCGCCGGCACCGCGACCACGGTACAGGACTATCCCGGCCGCGTCGGCCTGTGGGACATCGGCGTGCCGCCGTCGGGGCCGATGGATGCGCGCGCATTCCGGCTCGGCAACGTGCTGCTCGGCAACGATTCCGATGCGCCGGGGCTGGAGGTGACCGCGACCGGCCCGACGCTGCAGTTCAACGCCGCGGCGCGCATCTGCCTGACCGGCGCCGATTTCGCCGCGACGCTGGACGGCAAGCCGGTGCCGCGCAACGCGCCCGTCGTCGTCGGCGCCGGCCAGTCGCTCGCGCTCGGCCGGGTCGGCGGCGGCGGCATGCGCGGCTATATCCTGTTCGCGGGCGGGCTCGACGTGCCGACCTATCTCGGCAGCGCCAGCACCTTCGACCTCGGCGAGTTCGGCGGTCACGGCGGGCGGCGGCTGCGCGTCGGCGACACGCTGCACCTGACCACGCACGCGCCCGCGGCGATCCCGGGTCCGCGCGTTGTCGAACAGCCTGCCCTCGGCCCCGACTGGACGATCCGCGTCCTGTACGGGCCGCATGGCGCACCCGATTTCTTCGCGCCGGAGGACGTCGACACGATCCTGTCGGCGGAATGGCGCATCCATTACAACAGCAACCGCACCGGCGTGCGGCTGGTCGGCCCCAAGCCGCGCTGGGCGCGCAAGGATGGGGGCGAAGCGGGGCTGCACCCGTCCAACATCCACGACAATCCCTATGCGATCGGCGCGCTCGATTTCACCGGCGACATGCCGATCATCCTCGGCCCCGACGGTCCCTCGCTCGGCGGCTTCGTCTGCCCGTTCGTGGTCATCGCGGCGGACCTGTGGAAGGTCGGGCAGCTCGCGCCGGGCGATCGCGTCCGCTTCGAACAGGTCAGCCTCGCGCAGGCGGATGCGGCGAGCCAGGCCGAGGAGGCGTGGATCGAGCATCGCCCCGTCGCGCCCGTCGCCGGCGCGCCCTCGACCGGCCATGACGCGATCCTCGCCGACATGCCCGCCGACGGACTGCGCCCGCGCGTGCTGTTCCGCCGCCAGGGCGACCGCAACCTGCTGGTCGAATACGGGCCGATCACGCTCGACCTCGAACTCCGCCTGCGCGTCCATGCCGCGACCACCGCGCTCGCCGCGCTGGCGCTGCCCGGCATTCTCGACATCGTCCCCGGCATCCGCTCGTTCCAGGTCCATATCGACGGCGTCCGCCTGAAGGAGGCGGCGCTGATCGAGCGGCTGACCGCGATCGAGCACGACCTCGGCGATCTCAACGACTTCGTCATCCCCTCGCGCGTCGTCCACCTGCCGCTGAGCTGGAACGACCCCGCGATCCGCGAGACGATCGACCGCTACATGCGCGTGGTCCGCGACGATGCGCCCTGGTGCCCCGACAATATCGAATTCATCCGCCGCGCCAACGGGCTCGCCAGCGCCGACGACGTCCACCGCATCATCTTCGACGCCAGCTACCTCGTCTACGGCCTCGGCGACGTCTATCTCGGCGCGCCGGTGGCGACGCCGATCGACCCGCGCCATCGCCTCGTCACGACCAAGTACAATCCGGCGCGGACGTGGACGCCGCCCAACGTCGTCGGCATCGGCGGCGCCTATATGTGCATCTACGGCATGGAAGGCCCGGGCGGCTACCAGCTGTTCGGCCGCACCATCCAGGTGTGGAACACCTATCGCCAGACCGGCGCCTTCGCCGACGGCAAGCCGTGGCTGCTGCGCTTCTTCGACCAGATCCGCTTTTTCCCGGTCAGCCACGACGAGTTGACCGAATGGCGCCGCGACTTCCCGCTCGGCCGCCGCGACATCCGGATCGAGGAGACGGAGTTCCGCCTCGCCGACTATCGTGCCTTCCTCGCCGAGAACGATGCGTCGATCACCGCCTTCGAGGCGCGCCGCAACGCCGCCTTCGCCGACGAGCGCGCGGAATGGGAACGGCGCGGCGAATTCGACCGCGTCGCCGACCTCGCCGGCGCCGACGGCGACGTAGCGACCGATGCCGTCGCGGTCCCCGATGGTGCGGCACTGGTCGAGGCACCGTTCGGCGGCAACGTCTGGAAATTGCTGAAGGCGGTCGGCGATCCGATCGCGGCGGGGGAGACGATCGCGGTGCTGGAGGCGATGAAGATGGAATTTCCCGTGCTCAGCCCCGCCGCCGGCACCGTGGCGGCGCTCTACGTCGCCGAGCAGCAGACGGTGACCCCCGGCGCACCGGTGCTGGCGCTGATGCCGGCATGACCGCGCTCGACCGGCTCCCGATCGCCGGCATCGCCGCCGATGTCCGGGCGGGTCGCTGCACCGCCGTCGCGGTGATCGAGGACGTGCTGGAACGGCTGGCCGCCTATGACGCGGTCCAGTCCGCGATATGGATAGCGCGCCACGATGCCGACGCGCTCCGCGCCGCGGCCGCGCATGTCGATGCGCGCCTCGCCGCGGGCGAGGCACTGCCGCTCGCCGGCGTGCCCTTCGCGGTGAAGGACAATATCGACGTCGCGGGGCTCGACACCACCGCCGCCTGCCCCGCCTTCGCCTATCGCCCCGACCGGTCCGCGACCGTCGTCGAGCGCCTCGTCGCCGCGGGCGCGATTCCGGTGGGCAAGACCAACCTCGACCAGTTCGCCACCGGCCTCAACGGCACGCGCAGCCCCTATGGCATCCCGCGCAATGCCTATAACCGCGACTGGATCAGCGGCGGATCGAGTTCCGGATCGGCGGTCGCGGTCGCGGCGGGGCTGGTCGCCTTCGCGCTCGGCACCGACACCGCCGGATCGGGCCGCGTTCCCGCCGCGTTCAACCATCTCGTCGGATTCAAGCCCACCCGCGGCCGCTGGAGCAGCCATGGGCTGGTCCCCGCCTGCCGCACGCTCGACTGCATCACCGTCTTCGCCGGTTCGCCGGACGATGCCGCGCTGGTCGACGATGCCGTCGCCGGCTTCGACTCGGACGACGCGCTGTCCCGCCCGCTCGCCGACGTCCCGCGTGCGCGCCGCCGGATCGGCATCCCGCGCGCCGACCAGTGCCGCTGGTTCGGCGATATCGACTCCGAATTTCTGTACCGGCAGGCGCTGGCGGGCCTCGATGCGGAGATCGTGACGATCGACCTGGCGCCGCTCGATGAGGCCGCGCGCCTGCTATACGACGGGCCATGGGTGGCGGAACGCACGGCGGCGCTGCAACCCTTGCTCGACCGCGACGCCGATGCGGTGCATCCGGTCGTCCGCGCGATCGTCGAACAGGGGAAGGATTACAGTGCGATCGACGCCTTCAACGGCGGCTACCGCCTCGCCGAACTCGCCCGCATCGCGGCGCGGATGTGGGCGGAGGTCGACCTCATCGTCCTGCCGACCGCGCCGACCAGCTATCGCGTCGCCGAGATGCTGGCCGCCCCGATCGCACTCAACGCGACGCTCGGCGCCTATACCAATTTCGTCAATCTGCTCGACATGGCGGCGATCGCGGTGCCGACCGGCACCTATGGCAATGGCGTCGGCTTCGGCGTCACGCTGATGGGACCGGCCGGCATCGATCGCGCGCTGATCGATGCGGCAAGGACCCTGTTTCCCGCGTCGGCCTCCCCGCCGCCGCTTGACCTGGAGGGACGGATGGACAGCGTGAAACTGGCGGTGGTGGGTGCGCACCTCAAGGACATGCCGCTGCACTGGCAGCTCACCTCGCGCGACGCGCGCTTCGTCGGCGCGACGACGACGGCGCCGACCTATCGCCTCTACGCGATGGCGGACAGCGTGCCGCCGAAGCCGGCGCTGGTGCACAGCCCCGACGGCGCCGGCATCGCGGTGGAGGTCTACGAACTCGACATGGCCGCTTTCGGCAGCTTCGTCGTCGACGTGCCGCCGCCGCTCGCGATCGGCACGGTGACCCTCGCGGACGGCAGCCAGGTGAAGGGCTTCGTCGCCGAACCCCGCGCCCTGACCGGTGCCGAGGATATAACTGCGCTCGGCGGCTGGCGCGCCTATATCGCCCGATGAGGCTGCCGACACGCTGACGCGCGCCGCCGACGCCGCGTGACGTGCCGGCATGTCATGCGATGCCGGGTCCGATATCGCTGCCCCAAGCGGCCGGCCGTGTGCCGTGCGAAGATCGTTCGCGCGGCCACGGCTCGCATCGTGCCGCTGCGCCTGCCGAAGACCCGCTTCCGACATCCTTGACCGCCACGGAGCCGGCACCCCGCCCCGCCGGCGCGGGCGGTCGCCGTCCCATGCCACTCGCAAGCCCCTTGCCGTCAGTTAATTACACGATTAAGTACCACTCATCCCCACCGGTAGGATGAGTGAACATGCCGTCGCGCCCGATCCTGACGCTCCTGTATCCCGCCGCTGCCGACGGCTTCGATTTCGACTATTATGCCAGCCGGCACCTGCCGCTGGTCGATCGAATCTGGGGGCCGTTCCTCGACCGCGTCGAGGTGCTGCGCGGGATCGCGTCGAGCGTCCCGGGCGACGCGCCGCCGTTCACCGCGATGACGATCCTGCATTTCCGATCGAACGCCGATCTGCAGGCCGCCGTCGCCCATCCCGATGCACCCCTGCTCCAGCAGGATATCGCGCGCTTTTCCGGCGTCGCGCCGGTCGGGCAGGTCAATATCGCGGTGAAGGGCTGAACGGATGGCGGGACCTTTGGCAGGGCTGCGGATCGTCGAATTCGCAGGGATCGGACCGGCGCCGTTCGCCGCGATGATGCTCGCAGACCATGGCGCGGAGGTGATCCGCGTCGAACGCCCCGAAGACCTGACCGATGCGGCGATCGCCATCCGCCGGCGCGACGTCACGCTGCGCTCGCGCGCCTTCGTCGCGGCGGACCTCAAGTCGGTGGAGGATCGCGACCGGGTGCGCGACCTCGTCGCCGGGGCGGACGGCGTGATCGAGGGGTTCCGGCCGGGCGTGATGGAGCGGCTCGGCCTTGGCCCCGCCGAGCTGCTCGCGCGCAATCCCCGGCTCGTCTACGGCCGGATGACCGGCTGGGGGCAGACCGGTCCCTATGCGCAGGCGGCGGGGCACGACATCAACTACATCGCGCTCAGCGGCGCGCTCCACGCCTTCGGCCGCGAAGGCGACAAGCCGACGCCGCCGATCAACATGGTCGGCGATTTCGGCGGCGGTGCGATGATGCTCGCCTTCGGCATAGTCAGCGCGCTCTACCATGCCCGCGCGACCGGCGAGGGCCAGGTGATCGATTGCGCGATGACCGACGGCAGCGCGCTGCTGATGAGCGCGATCTGGAGCATGCTGGCGGTCGGCATGTGGCGCGACGAACGCGGCGTCAACCTGCTCGATACCGGCGCGCATTTCTACGACACCTACGAAACCGCCGATGGCAGATTCATCGCGCTGGGATCGATCGAACCCAAATTTTATGCGCTGCTGCGCGAAGCGGCCGGGCTGACCGACGCGGACTGGGACGACCATTTCGACCCGGCGCGCTGGGCGGCGCTGAAGCCCCGGCTGGCCGCGATCATCCGCACCCGGACGCGCGATGCCTGGACCGCCGAGATGGAGGGCAGCGACATCTGCTTCGCCCCCGTGCTGTCGATGGCCGAGGCGCCGCTCCACCCCCACAATGCGCAGCGCGCAACGTTCGTCGAGATCGACGGCGTGATGCAGCCCGCGCCCGCGCCGCGCTATTCGGCGACCCCCCTGCCGCGCCCGCGCATGTGGGACGGCGTACCGCGCCCCGGCATCGCCTTCGACGCCACCGCCACCCCACGCTGATCGCCGCCCCATCGGGCGCGATCGCCCTTCAACGCACGAGACAGGACAGCACAGCATGTCGGAAGCATGGATCATCGACGCCGCCCGCACCCCCCGCGGCATCGGCAAGCCGGGCAAGGGCGCGCTCGCGGGGCTGCATCCGCAGGTGCTCGCCGCCACCGTCCTTGCGGCATTGGTCGAACGCAACGCGATCGACAGCGCGACGATCGACGACGTCATCTGGGGCACCAGCGCGCAGCGCGGCGCACAGGGCAACGACCTCGCGCGCATGGCGCTGCTCGACGCCGGGCTGGACATCCGCGTCAGCGGCGTGACGCTCGACCGGTTCTGCGGGTCGGGGATCACCGCGGTCGGCCTCGCCGCGGGCATGATCGCATCGGGGTTCGAGGAGGCGATCATCGCGGGCGGGACCGAGATGATGTCGCTGACCGCGACGATGGCCGCACAGGAAGCGGCACGCGGCGAGCCGCCGATGATGATGGATGCGGGCAACCTGCGGCTGCGCGCGCGCCATCCGCAATCGCACCAGGGCGTCTGCGCCGATGCGATCGCGACGATCGAGGGGATCACGCGCGCGGACGTCGATGCGCTCGCGCTCGAGAGCCAGCAGCGTGCCGCCGTCGCGATCGCGGAGGGCCGGTTCGCGCGCAGCCTCGTGCCCGTCCACAATCCCGACGGCACGATCGCGCTCGACCGCGACGAATTTCCCCGCCCGGGCACGACCGCCGAGGGGCTGGCGGCGCTGCGCCCGTCGTTCGCGGTCATCGCCGACGTCGCGGTGGACGAGGCGGGCACGACCTATCGCGTGCTGGTCAACGCCCGCTATCCCGACCTCTCCATCCAGCACATCCACCATGCCGGCAATTCGTCGGGAGTGGTCGACGGCGCCGCCGCGCTGCTGCTCGCCTCGCCCGAATATGCCCGCCGCCACGGGCTGACGCCGCGCGCGCGCATCGTCGCCACCGCCAATGTCGGCGACTGTCCGACGCTGATGCTCAACGCCCCCGTCCCCGCCGCGCGCAAGGCGCTGGCCAGGGCGGGCCTGAGCGTGGACGACATCGACCTGTGGGAGATCAACGAGGCGTTCGCGGTCGTCACCGAAAAGTTCATCCGCGACCTCCGCCTCGACCGGTCGCGCGTCAACGTCAACGGCGGCGCGATCGCGCTCGGCCATCCGATCGGCGCGACGGGCGCGATCCTGATCGGCACCATCGTCGACGAACTGGAACGCCGCAACCTCCGGCGCGGGCTGGTGACGATGTGCGCGGCGGGCGGCATGGCGCCCGCGATCATCGTCGAGCGGATGTAGCCCCCGATGCCAGCGGGGGGCGCGCGCGCGCCCCTCCCCGCCGGTCACGCCCCGCCCGTCAAGCGTCGTCGGCGAGCACGCCCTTGAGGAAGATCGTCACCACCTGATCGATATATTGGCGCTTCAGCGCATCGTCGACGACGGTGATGCCATAGCAATATTTCAGCGACACGCTCGACGAGAAGAGATGATCGCACATGCCGATCACGTTGAAATAGAGCAGTTTCGGATCCACGTCGCGGAATTCGCCGATCGCCCGCCCGTCGCGCACGATCACCTCATAGGCCGCGGCGATCGGCTTCAGGAAGCGGTCGGCGATCCGCTGGCGCTCCTCTTCCGTCCCCTCCTGCAACAGCTTTATCATCAGCCGGCTGAGATAGGGGTAGTTGTGATAGGTGTTGATGAGGCCGGCGAGGTGATAGCGCAGCTTCTTCGACGGGCGGATGTCCATCGCCAGCAGATGCTCCAGCTCGGCGAGGTTGTTCTCGGTATCCCGCTCCAGCAGCGCGCGCAGCAGGCCGTCCTTGCCGCCGAAATAATAGCGGACCAGCGCGGCGTTGAGCCCCGCCTTGGCGGCGATGTCGCTCAGCGGCACGTCGAGATTGTCCGCCTCGCGCATCGCCACGCTCGTCGCCTCGAGCAGCCGTGCGCGGCCCGACGCCGGGGCCTCCACGTCCTGGTCGATCGCCTTCCTCCCCGCCACGCCTGTTCCTTAACCGATTGATGAACCAATCTATCGCGAAAGTCCGGGCGCGCCAAGCGATGAATGGCATTCGGGGATCAGGCGGAAACGGGCAGACGTCCGCGCAAGGCGACGACGAAACGCTCCTTCAGCAGCGCCAGCGACGCGGTCGCCAGCGTCTTGTTGCCGGTCAGGTCGCGTCCGATCGCCAGCCCCTGCGTCGCCGCGATCAGCAGATAGACCTCGTTGAGCAGCCCCAGCGGATCGTTCATCGCGAATTGCTCGGCGACCTGCATCACCTTGCCGCTCGCCAGCGCGCTGACCGAGCGCATCGCGCGCTGCAGCCCCTCCTCGAGGCTGACGTCCCAACGGCTGGCGAGCTGGATCTCGGTGAAGGCGCGCGCGGGCAGGTCGGTCTGCACCCGCCACAGGATGCTGGGAAAATCCATCATCCCTTTCAGCAGGTCGCTATGCCGCAGCAGCCCGCTCTCGACCGCGGCGAGCATCCGCGTCATCGCCTCCTCGGCGGTCGCGACCATCAACAGATCGCGGGTCGGAAACTGGTGCAGCAGCGACCCCCGGCTGACCCCGGCATCGTCGAGCACCGCCTGCGTCGTGGTCGCGGCATAGCCCTGCAGCGCGACCAGCTTGATCGCGCTCGACAGCAGGATGTCGCGCGTCGCCTTGCCGCGGGCGCGCGTCGCGACGTTTCGCTCGCCGCTGGGGGCAACAGGCGTGGCAGGCACATCATTCATCCCGGACGGTCGCGACTGGCGCGCATTGTAGGGAGGCGCGGGCACCGCTGTCCATCCATCGGCGCGGCAGCGGACGGAATTTCCTTTGTTCCGATAGGCATCCGGCCTCGTCGGGCCGATGGCGGCGGCCCCGTGTCAATGCGTCGAAAAGACCAGCCCGTCGAACTGGCCGTCCGCCAGCCACCGGTCCTTGAGCGCGAAGAAAGCCGCGGCCCCCGCACCATAGCCGAATCCCTGCGCCGCCTCCTGCGTCAGCTTGCCCTCCAGATTGTAATAGCCCGGCGTGCATTGCTCGAAGAAGGGGACGAGATTGGCCGCCACTTCGCCGCAATGCGCCACCCAGGCGTCCTCGGCCGCCTGCGTCGCCTCGACGACGGGGCGGTCCGCCCGCCGGGCATGGCCGACCACCGCCGCGATCGCCTTCGCCCCCTCGGCGAGGCCGTGGCAGAAATTGGCGGGCAAGGCGGCCTGCGCATTCTGGTGCAGGAACAGGTTGGGGAAGCCGTGGACGTGCATGCCGTGGAAGGTGGAGAACCGCCGCGACCATTTGTCCTGCAACGACAGGCCGTCGCGACCGACGATGTCGTACCCAGCGCGGCGGACGTAATCGGTCCCGACCTCGAACCCCGAAGCGAAGACGATGCAATCGACCGGATATTCGACCCCGCCGACGCGGATCCCCGTCTCGGTCACCGCCTCGACGCCGCGCCCGTCGGTGTCGAGCAGCGTGACATTGGCGCGGTTGAAGGTTTCCAGATAGCCGTCGTGGAACACCGGCCGCTTGCAGAAGCGGCGATACCAGGGCTTGAGCCGCTCGGCGGTGGCGGGATCGGCGACGATCGCGTCGATCCGGGCGCGGATCTCCTCCATCTTTTCGGCATCCGCGACTTCGGCGGCGTGCAGGATCTGCAGTATCGCGTCGGGCCCGCTGGCGCTCGCCGCCGCCGCCGCGATCTTCTTGAACAGGAACGTCCAGCCATCCTCGATCAGATCGCGTTCGGCCGGCGCGCCGGACGTCAGCGCGTTGAAATTGTCGATCCATTCCTGCTGCCAGCCGGGCTGGAGCGAGGCGACCCAGGCGGGATCGGTCGGCACCTCGCGCCGGACGTCGACGCCCGACGGTGTGCGCTGGACGACGTAGAGCCGCTCGGCGTGCGCGGCGAGATGGGGAATGCACTGGATGCCGGTCGCGCCGGTGCCGATGATCGCGACGCGCTTGCCCTTCAGTCCGGTCAGCTCGCCGCCGGGGCCGCCGCCGGTATAGGCATAGTCCCAGCGGCTGGTGTGGAAGGTGTGGCCCGCGAAGCCCGCGATGCCGGGAATGCCGGGCAGCTTCGGCCGCGATAACGGCCCGTTGGCGGTGACCAGATAGCGCGCCTCGATCACGTCGCCGCGATCGGTCGACACCCGCCAGCGGCCGGATTCCGCGATCCATTCGGCGCGGGTCACCAGCGTCTGGAACAGCGCCCGCCCGCGCAGCGACCAATGGTCGACGATCCGTTCGGCATGCGCGCGGATCTCGGGCCCCGACGCATAGGAGCGCGGCGGCATATAGCCCGTCTCCTCGAGCAGCGGCAGATAGACGTAGGACTTCATGTCGCAGGCGAGGCCGGGATAGCGGTTCCAGTACCAGGTCCCTCCGAAATCGCCGCCCTTCTCGATCATCAACACGTCGTCGATCCCGGCATCCTTCAGCTTCACCGCGGTCAGGATGCCGCCGAAGCCCGCGCCGACGATCGCCACCTCGCACGTCCGCACCACCGGCGCGCGCTCGACGCGCGCGACATAGGGGTCGTCGGCGAAATAGGAAAAGTCGCCGCCCGTCCCGATATACTGGTCGACGCCGTCCGTGCGCAGCCGCTTGTCGCGCTCCTCGCGATAGCGGACGCGCAGGGCTTCGAGATCGACCGGGGCCGCCCCGGCATCAACAACGGACATATCCAGCTCCTTGTCATCCCCGCGGCCGACCGGCGCAGGCGGGGTCGTGGCGTCTTGGTGACTCAGGCGGGCTTGACCCAAAAGCTGTCGAGCCCGCGAAAGCCGGGATTCATCGTATAGACCGCCTCATGCGCCGGATCGGCGACCAGCGTCGGGACGCGGGCGACCATCGCCTTCAGCAATTCCTGCGCCTCCAGCCGCGCGAGCGGCGCGCCGAGGCAGGTGTGCCGCCCCCCGCCGAACGAGAAATGCTTGACCGGCTTGCGCGCGATGTCGAACCGATCGGGATCGGGATTGACCGCGGGATCGTGGTTGAGCGCGGTCAGCATGACCGAAATCTGGTGCCCCCTCGGGATGGCGACGCCGCCCAGTTCCATGTCTTCCGCCGCGATCCGGTCGGTCGAGAAGATCGGCGGTTCGAACCGGATCGCCTCGTCCACCGCATTGGGGATCAGGCCGGGATCGGCGACCAGCCGCGCCCAGCTGTCGCCGGTCCGCAGGATGTTGCACAGCGTCGTGCCGAGCAGGTCGGTCGTCGTCTGGTTGCCCGCAATCAGCAGCACCTGCGCATGTTCGACGATCTCCGGGTCGCTCAACCGTTCGCCCTGATGCTCGACGGTCATCAGCGCGGTGATGAGATCGTCGCCGTCCATCGGGCCGGCGCGGCGCAGGGCGATCTCCGCGCTGAACAATTGGTAGAGGCTGACCGCCGCGGCGGCCCCCTCCTCCTTCACCGCCGGCGGCGCGAGCGGGTTGAGCATCGCGGCGACCATCCGGTCCGACCAGACCTTGAAATCGTCGTGATGGCGCGAATCGATGCCCAGGATGTCGGCGATGGTGATCGTCGGCAGCGGGCGCGCGATCGCGTCGATGAAGTCGAACCCGCCGCCGTTCGCGCCCGCCGCGTCGATCAGCTGGTGGCACAACGCGGCGACGCGCGGCCGCGCCCGCTCGATCCGCTCGGCGTTGAAGGCGCGGCCGACCAGCCCGCGCACGCGCTTGTGCAGCGGATCGTCCATGAACATGATCGGCGGATCGCGCGTCAGGTCCTCGCCGCGCAGCCGCCGCGTCGACGTCTCCACCGTGTTGCGCGGGTCGCTCGGCAACTGGCGGTCCGCCAGCACCTTGCGCCCGACCTCCGCCGACAGCACGACATAGTCGCGCAGCACCCCGTCGTGCAGCACGGGGCATTTGCCGCGCGCCGCGTTGAGCACGGCATGCGGATCGGCGCGGAACGTCGGGGACAGCGAGGTGAGTTCCAGCCCGCGCGGCAGATCGTCGGGGACAGCGGTCATCATGGGGCCTTTCGCGGACATCAGGTGAGGGGCTGGAGATTGAGGATCTGCTTCGCCAGCGCGAGCAGCGCGACGTCGCTGGCCGGTTCGCCGCGCACCGCCGCCTCGATCTGGCGGTGGCGCGTCGCGATCTCGTCGCGATACTCGGGGTGGGTGACGACGTAGGACCGCCGCTCCGCCAGCGCGGCGAACGCCTGGTCGGCGACCGCCGCGGGGGTGATGCCGTTGTCGACGAACGAGCGGGTGAAGGCGCGCTCCTCCGCCGCCGCGCTGGTCAGCGCATCGTGCCCGACGTGATCGGGCAGATTGCGGTCGGCATCGGTGATGTTGGTGGCGACGCTGCCCGGGCACAGCACCGCGACGTGCAGGCCGAGCGGGCGCAGTTCGTGCGCCAGCGTTTCGGAAATCGCGACCACCGCATGCTTGCTCGCCGAATAGACCGCCGATCCCCCCGGCGAGACGATCAGCCCGGTGATCGACGCGGTGTTGAGCACATAGCCCTGCGCGCCGCTGGCGATCATCGCGGGCACGAACAGGCTGATGCCATAGCCCAGCCCCAGCACGTTGACCGAGATCGTCCAGCGCCAGTCCTCGGGCGTCGCGGCGCTGGCAGGCGCCTTCCACGCGATACCGGCGTTGTTGACCAGCAGATACGGCGCGCCATGATCGGCGATCACCTGCGCCGCGACGTCGCGGTAGCGGTCGAGATCGGCGACATCGAGTCGGTAGGTGACGACGCTTGCGCCGCCGGCGCGCAGATCCTCGGCCGCCCGCGCCAGCGCGCCCTCCTCGATATCGGCGAGCAACAGCGTCATGCCCTCCGCCGCGCAGCGCTGCGCGATGGCCAGGCCGATCCCGCTCGCGCCGCCGGTGATGAACGCCGTCTTGCCGCGCATGTCCATGCCGCTCCGCTCCTTCGTCATCGGGTCCGTCCGACTCGCTTTTGTCGTTGCTATTAGTCTATACTGACTATTATTGGATTGCTAGCCGTGATCGGCGACGGGCGGCGTGTAATAGAGCGCGCGCGCACCCGGATCGCGCTTGATCCGGCCGATCTCGTTGCGCGCGATCATGCGCAGATGGACCTCGTCGGGCCCGTCGACGAAACGCAGCGCGCGCGCCCAGCCGAGGAAGCCGGCGAGCGGCGTGTCGTTGGTCAGGCCCATCGCGCCGAACACCTGCACCGCGCGATCGATCACCCGCGTCTGCAATCCCGCCGCGACCACCTTGATCGCCGACACGTCGATCTTCGCCGCCTTGTTGCCGAGCCGGTCGAGCACCGACGCGGCACGCAGCACCAGCAGCCGCGCCTGGTCGATCTCGATCCGCGACAGCGCGATCCAGTCCTGGATATTGGCGTAGTCCGACAGGTAGCGGCCGTAGACGCGGCGTTCGAGCGCGCGCTCGCACATCAGGTCGAGCGCCAGTTCGCACTGGCCGATCGTACGCATGCAATGGTGGATGCGACCCGGCCCCAGGCGCGCCTGCGCCAGCGCGAACCCCGCCCCCTCCTGCCCGAGCAGGTCGGTCACCGGCACGCGCACGTCGCGGTACAGCAATTCGCAATGCCCCTCGACCGCCAGATGGTTGAGGACGGGCACGTTGCGCACGATCGTGAGGCCCGGCGTGTCCATCGGCACGATCACCATCGAATGGCGCGCATGCGGCGAGGCGTCGGGATCGTCGTCGGTGACGCCCATCACGATCGACATCCGGCAATGGGGGTGCAGCGCGCCGGTCGTGAACCATTTGCGGCCGTTGATGACATAATGGTCGCCGTCGCGGCGGATGCGCGTTTCGAGGTTGGTCGCATCGGCGGAGGCGACGTCCGGCTCGGTCATCGCGAAGCACGACCGGATATCGCCGCGCAGCAGAGGGTCCAGCCAGCGGCTGCGCTGCTCGGGGGTGGCGAACAGGTGGAGCAATTCCATGTTGCCCGTGTCGGGGGCGCTGCAATTGAACACTTCGGCCGACCAGGGCATCCGCCCGATCTGTTCGGCGAGCGGCGCGAATTCGAGGTTGGTCAGCCGCGTGCCCGGCTCGTCGTCGCGCAGCGCGGGCAGGAACAGGTTCCACAACCCCTCGTCGCGCGCCAGCTGCTTGAGCGGCTCCATGATCTCGGAGGGATAGCGGCCCGCCTCGGTCGCATGCGTCCAGGCGCGATTCTGCGGCAGGACATAGGTGTCGCGGAACGCCGCCATCCGGCCCCTCAGGTCCTCGACGCGCGGCGAATATTCGAAATCCATGGGATATCCTTTGGAAAGAGAGCTGCGGCTCAGGCGACCTGTTCGACCGCGAGCCGCGCGAAGCGTCCCGCGAGCCGGCCGACGTCGGAGGCATTGTCGGCGCTGGCGGTGCCCTGCCGCGCGCGCGCCGCAATCCCTTCGAAGATCACCGCGAGGCGGAACAGCGAGAAGGCGGTATGGAACGGCGCGACCGCGAAGGTCTGCGTCGCGGCGGCGCGATAGCGGTCGAGATAGTCGCGCTCGCTCGGGATGCCGAGTGCGGCATGATCGAGATCGGCGATCCCCATATAGTCGGCGGCGTTCAGGTGCCAGCCGAGCGCACTATAGGCGACGTCCGCCGCGGGATGGCCCAGCGTCGACAATTCCCAGTCGAGCACGCCGACGACGCGCGGTTCGACGGGGTGATAGATCAGATTGCCGATGCGGAAGTCGCCATGGGCGATCGTGCTGACGTCGCTCGCCGGAATGTGGCGCGGCAGCCAGTCGATCAGGAAATCGATGTCCGCCGACGGCGCGCCCTCGGCCAGCTGCCATTGCCGCGTCCAGCGTCCGACCTGCCGTTCGAAGAAATTGCCCGGCCGTCCGAAATCGGCGAGGCCGCACGCCGCCCAGTCGACCGCATGCAGCGCCGCGAGCGTATCGGCCATCGCGAGATACATCGCGCGCCGGTCCGCGGGCGACACGCCGGGCAGCGAGGGATCGTTGAACACCCGCCCCTCGATCCGCTCCATCAGATAGAAGGGCGTGCCGATCACCGCGCGATCGTCGCAATAGAGCACCATGTCGGGCACCGGCACCGCGCTGCCCGCCAGCGCCGCCATCACCCGATATTCGCGATCGATCGCATGGGCGGAGGGCAAGGCGTTGGGCGGCTGCTTGCGCAGCACGAGCCGCCGGTCGCCATAGGTGAGGAAGAAGGTCGGGTTCGACTGGCCGCCGGGAATCGACTCGATCGCCAGCGTTGCGGGCGCGCCGGGCAGCGCCGCCGTCAGAAATTTTTCGAGTGCCGCTTGCATAGAATTACGTCCGCCCCTCCCGCTTGTGCGATATTCTGGTCTTAGGTGACTGATTCATCCGGGATAAATCGCGCCTTTCGGCGAAATCCCCTCGTAAACCCGCCGTTCGGGCATCTGCATACGGGATGCACAAACCACTATCCGCTTCGTATTTATACGTGTAGTTAAGACCGCGAGTGAGGTAAAGCGCTTCCTGAGAAACCGGCAAAACGGTTCCGGGCCACGCCGCCCCGCACGATCGTCGAACGAAGAATCCTGAGGAGGGGATATGTCGAAAAGGGCTTTGCTGGGGACGGTGTCCCGCATCACATTCGGGGTCTGCGCGGCAGCGACCGCAGCCACCGGCGCCTGGGCGCAGACCGCCGCGCCGGCGCCCGCCCGGACCACGCCGGCCGCCACCGCCACGACCGCCGCCCCGGCTACCGCCCAGACCACCGCAGACGACGCTCCCGACATCATCGTCACCGCGCAGAAGCGCAGCGAGAGCATTCGCGACGTCGGCATGTCGATCCAGGCGCTGTCGACCCGGTCGCTGATCGACGCCGGCGTCGCCGCGCCGCAGGATCTGGTCAAGGTCGTGCCGGGCTTCGCCAGCAACCCGACGCCCTATGGCGCCAACGTCTATACGCTGCGCGGCATCGGTTATCAGGAAACCACGCTGTCCGCTGCGCCGACCGTCACCGTCTACAGCGACGAGGTGCCGATCCCGTTCAGCCCGGAAACGATCGGCGTCGCGCTCGATCTGGAGCGGGTCGAGGTGCTCAAGGGGCCGCAGGGCACGCTATACGGCCAGAATTCGACCGGCGGCCTCATCAACTTCATCGCCGCCCGCCCGACCGACCGGCTCAGCGCCGGCGGCCAGCTCAGCTACGCCAGCTTCGGCGCGGTCGATGTCGAGGCCTTCCTGTCGGGGCCGGTCACCGACACGCTGAAGGCACGCGCCGCGTTCAAGGTCAGCCAGGGCGGCGCATGGCAGAAGAGCTACACGACCGGCGCCAAACTCGGCGAGCGCGACCTGCTCAACGGCCGGCTGCTGCTCGACTGGAATCCCGGCAGCCGCTTCCACGCCAGCCTCAACGTCAGCGCATGGCGCGACCATGGCGAGACGCCGGCGCCGCAATTCTTCGGGCTGCAGGTGCTGACGCCGGGCGCGACCGCGCTGATGCCGCCCGGGCTGGTCGCCTATCCCGTCGCGCCGCACGACAATCGCTACGCCGACTGGGACCAGGGCGTCGACTATCACCGGCGCAATTCCTTCGTCTTCACCTCGCTCCGGCTCGGCTATGACGTCACCGACGACGTCAGCCTGACGACGCTGTCCTCCTATCAGCATTTCCGGCGCGACCAGCCGGTCGAGGGCGACGGCACCTCCTTCGAGGATTATTCGACCGTCCAGCAGGGCGACGTGAAGACCTGGTATCAGGAGGCGCGGCTCGCCGGCACGTTCGGCGGTCGCGGCAACTGGATGCTGGGCGGCAATTACGAACACGACACGGTGTTCGACCAGTTCCAGATCCTCGACAAGGATGGGTCGCTCAGTCACGTCCTGCTTTCCGTATCGCCGCTCGTCATCCTCAACCTGCCGGGCAATTACGAGCGGACGGACCAAAGGATTTCCACGGGCGCGGTGTTCGGCAACGTCGAATATCCGCTCACCCCGACGCTGAAGCTGCAGGGATCGGCGCGCTATACCAAGACCACCCGCAACTTCTTCGGCCAGGCGTTCGATGGGGTGAACGGCAACACCGCCTTCTTTTTCACGCTGCTGCAGGCGCAGCTGCGTGCGGCCTATGGCGTCTTCACGCCCAGCGGGCAGACGCCGGGGCTGAAGGACTGCCTGTCGCTGGGTGCGGCGCCGACCTTCCTGATGGGATGCCGCACCGACACGCTGAAGGAGGACAATGTCAGCTGGCGGGTCGGCCTCAACTGGAAGGCGTCGGCGGACACGCTGCTCTATGCCAACGTCAGCCAGGGCTACAAGGCGGGCAGCTTCCCGACGATCATCGCCTCCACCCAGGCGGAGATGGACCCGGTGACGCAGGAAAAGGTGGTCGCCTATGAAGCGGGCGTGAAGACGGCGCTGTTCGACCGCACGCTCGACCTGACCGCGGCGGCCTTCTACTACGACTATCGCAACAAGCAGACGATCGGCCGCTATGCCGACATCGCGTTCGGGACGCTGCTGAAGCTCATCAACGTGCCGAAATCGCGCGTCGCCGGCGTCGAGCTGTCGGCGGCGTGGCGTCCGGTGCCCGGGCTGACGATCAACCCGGTGCTCTCCTATATCGATACGAAGGTGCGCGGCCGCTTCCTCAACTTCGACTATCTCGGCCAGCCGCAGGATTTCGGCGGCCAGGCCTTCCCGCTCGTGCCCAAGGTACAGGGGTCGCTCGACGCGCAATATCGCTGGTCGATCGGCGGCGGGGCGAAGGCGTTCCTCGGCGGAAATCTCGCGGTGCAGGGCAAGACCTATTCGGGCTTCATCCCCAACGACAACGAAAAGGTGCCGTCCTACACGCTGCTCGACCTGCGCGCCGGGGTGGAGAAGGACGGCTGGCGGCTGAGCGTGTGGGGACGCAACGTCACCGACAGCTGGTACTGGACCTCGGCCACGCGCATCAACGACGCGCTGGTCCGCCAGACCGGCATGCCGCGCACGATCGGCGCAACGATCGGCTTCGCCTACTGACCCGCGGCGGGTGGAGGGGATCGCCCTCCCCCGCCGGCGGCATGCACATTCCATCCTAACTCGGACGGGGGTTCCTTACCGTAATGACGACACGCAGCTATCGGCTGGCGGGTGTGGCGCTGCTCGCGCTGATGCCGGCGCCAGCATGGGCACAACCCATCATCCAGCAACCGCCAGAGCCACAGCAACAGGAGCAACAGCAGGAGCAGAAGGCGCCCGCAGCCACGGCGGCGGCGGAACCCGGGGATATCGTCGTCACTGCGCAGCGCCGCAGCGAACGGTTGCAGGACGTGCCGATCGCGATCACCGCGGCGACCGGCGAGCAGCTGGCGCAGGCGCATGTCGAGAACATCACCAACATCCAGAGCCTGTCGCCGAGCATCCAGTTCCGCTCGCAGGCGAACGGGGCGTCCTCGGCCAACGTCATCATCCGCGGCCTCGGCACGACCGGCACCAGCCGCGCGTTCGAAGGCGCGGTCGGCATCTTCGTCGACGGCGTCTATCGCACCCGCGCCGCCGCGGTGGTGCAGAACTTCCTCGACATCGATTCGCTCCAGATCCTGCGCGGGCCGCAGGGGACGCTGTTCGGCAAGAACACCTCGGCGGGCGCGGTGCTGCTGACCAGCACCCGGCCGGAGGCGACACCGACCGCGACCGGCGAATGGACGGTCGGCAATTACGGGATGGTGTCCGTCCGCGGCGCGGTGGGCGCGGGCCTGTCCGATACCGTCGCGGTGCGCGTCGCCGGCCTCTACAGCGGCAGCGACGGCTTCTACACCGACCCGAACGACCGCCGCGCCATCGCCGACAGCGCATCGCATGCGGTGAAGGCGCAGATCCTGTGGGAGCCGTCCGACCGCCTGTCGTTCCAGCTGATCGGCGACGATGCGAAGAGCGTCGGCCATTGCTGCTTCGCGACGTCCAGCTACAGCCCCGGCGCGGTGCAGCCGCTGATCGACGGCCTGATCCGCGCGCGCGGATTGCGCACGCCGTCGCCCCGGCTCAGCGATTTCGAACAGGTGCTAAGCAATCCGGGCCGGCAGGTCGTCCGCGACTATGGCGGCACGTTGCTCGCCTCGCTCGCGATCGGCGGCGACACGATCAAATCGGTGTCCGCGATCCGCAAGTTCGTGATCGACCAGCGCAACGGCGATGCCGATTTCTCCGGCGCCGACATCCTCAACCTCGACGAACGCTTCGCCAGCCGCTTCCTGTCGCAGGAGCTGACCTTTAACGGCAAATCCGCCGCGCTGCACGCCGATTACGTGCTCGGCGGCTTCGTCTCGGACGAACAGCTCGATCTCGGCCGCAACCTGCGCTGGGGCAGCCAGGCGCAGACCTTCTGGAACACCCTGCTGGGTGCGGGGCGGGTCTATGCGGCGCCGGGCCTGTGGTCGAACGAGATCATGACCGGATCGGCGCAATCCTATGCGCTATTCGCGCATGCCGACGTCGAACTCGGCAAGGGGTGGAAGCTGCTCGGCGGCCTGCGCTATTCGATCGAGCGCAAGCGCGGCGCGTTCGCCAACGGCTTCTACCGCAACCGCCCCGACGACACGTTCCGCGTTCTCGGCCTGATGCCCGCACCCGCCTATGACGTCGCGACGACGGACCGCGCGCTGTCGGGCACGCTCGGCGCGCAATATTCCTTCAGCCGCGATGCGATGGTCTATCTGACCTACAATCGCGGGTTCAAGGCGGGCGGCGTCATCCTCGACGCCAATGGCGCCGGCGGCGCCGCCAACAACCCGGCGATCGTCGCCGGGGCGCGGCCACTGTCGCCGATCTACCGCCCCGAAAAGGTCAACGCCTTCGAGTTCGGCGGCAAGTTCAGCTATCTCGACCACCGCGCCCACACCAACGTCGCGATCTTCTACAACACGGTCTCCGACCTTCAGGTCGCGCAGTTCATCGGCGTCCAGTTCACCGTCCTCAACGCACGGTCCGCGAAGACCTATGGACTGGAGCTGGAGAACAGCATCAGGATCGGTCAGGCCCTGACGCTCAACCTCGACGGAACGTGGCTGCCGCATGCGCGCTACGGCGTCGATCCGTCGCTGTCCGCGATGCTGTCGGGGCAGAGCGTCCGCTTCGTGCCCCGGCTGGGTGGCAACGCCTCGCTCAACCTCGACCAGCCGCTCGGCGACCGGCTGGCGCTGACCGGACGGGTCGAAGTCCAATATACGGGCCGCGAATATCTCGACAATTCCAGCAAGATCACCCGCCCCCCGGTGACGCTGCTCAACGCCAATCTCGGCGTCGACATTGCCGATGGCGGCGTTCGGCTCGAGCTGTGGGGCCAGAACCTCACCAACCGGATCTACGCCAATGCGGCCTTCCTCGCGCCGCTGCAGGGGACGACCGAGAACGCCTATATGGCCCCGCCCCGCACCTTCGGGCTGCGGACGAAGTTCCGATACTGAGCGACCGACACCATAATCTTTCTGGTCAGTGTTGACTATTACTTGCGGTGTGCAACACTTGCCATCTTATGCGACGCTGAGTCGCCTGACGACACGCCCCGCAACCGACGGGGAACAGGCGGCGAAGCCCACGACGAACAGCAGAACAACCAAGGCTTTAGGAGAAGGCTGGCCATGAAACCCGTGCTTACGCGCGTGCTCGCTTGCGCGCTTGCCCTGTCGGCGTCCCTGCTCGCGACCCTCGCCGGCCCGGCGCCCGCGTTCGCCCAGGCGATCGGCAACTTCCCCCCGATCGAAACCGGCATCGTCCTGCCCAGGGACGAGGCGTCGCACCGCCAGCCGGCGGAATGGTGGTACATGACCGGCTTCCTCGACGGCACCGATCCGGCCGGCGGCAAGCGCTCCTATGCCTATGAGATGGTGGTCTTCCAGATCGCCCCCGTCGCGGGCCTGCCGCCGGTCTACGACGCGCATTTCGCCATTTCCGATCTCACCCGCGGCACGTTCCACTTCGAAAAGCGCGTCCTGCCCGGGCCGTTCACCACCACCGCCAACCGGTTCGACCTCAACGTCCTCGGCTTCCGGATGGGCGGCTCGATGGGCGCTTATTATGCCAAGGCGAGCCGCACCGACCTGCAATATGCGATCGACCTGACCGCGCAGGCGACGCAGCCGCCGACGCTGAACGGGATCAACGGCGTCGAAACCTACGGCACGTGGAAGTCGCCTTATTATTCGTTCAACGTCAACAAGACGAGCGGAACGGTCTGGGACCATGGCGTGCCGATCCGAGTCACCGGCACGACCTGGTACGACCACGAATGGGCGACCGGCGCGCCGGGTCAGGCGGACAGCGGCTGGACCTGGTTCGGCGTCTCGATGGACGACGACACCCAGTATAACCTCAGCTTCTTCATGAAGGGCGACGGCACGATCGATCACGCGATCGGGGTCAAGACCGCGAACGGCACCTATACGCCGATCCCCGCCAGCCAGCTCGTGCTCGAACGCATCGGCAGCTGGCGCAGCCCGAACACCGGCTACACCTATCCGGCGAGCTGGAAGGTGACGCTGCCCGAGGGTGCGATCACCATCGTGCCGATCATCCAGGACGCCGAGCTGCACGCGCCGGCTACCCAGAAATTCTATTACGAGGGACCTGCCCGCGTCACCGGCACGCTCGGCGGCAAGCCCGCCACCGGCAAGGCCTTTGCGGAGATGAACCCCTGGGGCGTCGACTGGGGCCTGCGCATCCTCCCCTGATCGCCCGCGCGATCCACCCTATTGCAACCACAAGGAGAGCAAGGATGATCTGGAGAACATCACGGCGGAAACTGGCCGCCATCGCCAACGGCCTCGCCCTGCTGGCGATGCCGACCGGCATCGGCGCGACCGCGGCGCAGGCGCAATTGTTCGAGCAGCCGGCACCGGTGTCGCTGGCCAAGGACGAAAGCGCGCACCGCAGCCAGCTGGAATGGTGGTATTTCGTCGGCCATCTCTACGGCACTGACCCGAGCGGCGCGAAGCGCGAATATGGCTATGAGGTCACCGTGTTCCAGCTGTGGCCGCTGCCGCTCGGCCCCGCGATATATTCGTGGCATTTCGCGATCACCGACGTGAACAACAACGTCCACCGCGTCGAGGAACGGGTCAAGAGCGACACCATCCCCGCGCAGACCGGCAGCTTCACCTTCACCAACAAGGACTGGTCGATCGGCGGATCGCGGCAGAATTATGCGATCAAGGCGATGCTGTCCGACGGCCGGTTCGGCATCGACCTGACCACCAGCAGCCGCATCCCGTTCACCGTCCACGGCACCAACGGCGTGGTCGACTACCGGCCGATCGGCCGGACCTCGGCCTATTATTCGTCGACCGCGCTCGATACCGTCGGCACGATCTACGACAATGGCGTGCCGATCCGCATCACCGGCACCTCGTGGCAGGATCGCCAGTGGTTCGTGAAGGGCACCGCGATCAACCAGGGCGGGTCGATCTTCGGCGGCGGCTGGAACTGGTTCGCCGTCCAGCTCGACAACAACACGCAGTACATGCTGTATTATCTGCAGGACCCGCTGACCGGCGCGATCGTCAACAAGCTCGGGACCCGCGTCGTCAACGGCGTGTCCAGCCCCGTCCCGGGGCAGCAGATGGACCTGCAGGTGCTGTCGACCTGGCGCAGCGCGCAATCGGGCTACACCTACCCCTCGAAGTGGAACGTCGTGCTGCCCGAAGGGACGCTGACCGTCACGCCGCAGGTCGCCGACCAGGAAATGGTCTGGCCCGGCCACCGCACCTATTGGGAGGGGACGTCGGCGGTCGTCGGCACGCTGAACGGGCAATCCGTCACCGGCCGCAGCTATGTCGAGGTCAATCCCTACAACCAGCCCTACGCATCGCTGCCCTGACCGATGCGCACGGCCGGCGGCCCGACGGATCGTCCGATCGGGTCGCCGCCCGGCGCGCCCCCTCCCCCCGTGTTCCTTCGAAAGTGATCCCATGGTCCGGTCGAACGATCGACGCCGGCATCGGGCGTTCGCGCCAGCCCCGTTCCGCCTGATCGCGCTGCTGCTGGTGGTGACGACCGCCCAGCCCGGCCGCGCGCAGACGGGCGGCGAGACGCTCACCTATCTGACCGCGATCACCGTGGTCGAGGATACGCCCGCGCGCACGGTCCTCAAGCTCCAGCTGACGCCGCGGATGAACACGCACGTCAGCGCGACCGACGCCTCCGGCACGCCCGCGGTCGCCTTCACGCTCACCGCGCGCGGCCGGCAGCTGACCGTGCCGGACCATTTCACCGGCCCGCTGAAGGCGATCCGCGTCGAGGAGAATCCGGGCTTCCTGTTCCTCCGCCTCGATCCCCGATCGCCGGGCGTGCAGATCGGATCGATCGACAATGCCGACAACAGCGTGACGGTCACGCTGTCCGATCCCGCCGGCCGCGCGACCGACGCCGCCGCGACCCCGCCCGACACCGCCGCCCCCGGCCTGTCGGCGAGCGCCGCCGGATCGGTGCCGCCAACGGCGGACTTCTCGGCGATGGGGTTCGAGCTGGTGATGCTCGAATATGCCGACGTCAGCGAGGTCGCGGGCCTGCTCACCGACAGCGCCGCGATCAAGCCCAACGACACGTTCGTGCCGCGCTCGCCCGGCTTCGGCTCCGCCAACACCAACGGCGTCAGCAGCAGCTACAATCCGGGGCCGCAGACGCAGAACACCGATCCCGAACCGCTCGGGCGGTCGATCAACGCCAATATCGGCGTCGACCGCCGGCTCAACGCGATCTGGCTGCGCGGCGATCCCGCGACGATCGCGCGGCTGAAGGCGCAGATCGCGGCGATCGACCAGCCGATCGACACGGTCATGCTCGAAACGCAGATCGTCGAGCTGACCCAGACGGGCGCGCGCAACCTCGGCCTCGACATCGCCAATGCCAACGGCCAGATCGCCACCGCGACCGCCACCTACGGCAACATCTCCTCGGCGGGATCGTCCTTCCCGCTGACCACGCGCCAGCTCAGCGGCGGCGTCAATCTGCAGGCGTCGCTCTATGCGCAGATCCAGAAGGGCGAGGGCCGCATCCTGTCGCGTCCGCGGATCTCGGCGCAGAGCGGATCGGCGGCGCGGATCGTCACCGGCGATGCGATCCCGATCCTCACCTCGATCACGCTGTCGGGGGTCAACGGCGTGTCGCAGCAGGTGCAATATGTGAACGTCGGCGTGACGCTCCAGATCGCGCCGCGCGTGACCGACGACGGCATCGTCTCCAGCCACATCTATTGCGTCGTATCGAGCGTCACCGGCTATCTGCAGGGCTATCCGACGATCAGCCAGCGCGAGGCGGAAACCTATGCCGCGGTGCGCGACGGCGAATCCTTCGTGATCGGCGGCCTGTCGCAGGAAAGCAGCATGAAGACGCGCACCAAGCTGCCGATCCTCGGCGATATCCCGATCCTGTCGATCCTCGCCGGCGCCAGCAAGATCAGCAAGCAGACCACCGAACTCTATATCATGGTCACGCCGCACGTGATCCGCCGGCTCAACCTCAAGACCGCCGGCGGGCGCGCGGCGGTACCGGCCGGCACGCTGGTCGCTGCCCCCGCCCCGGTGCTCGCGCCCGCCGTGCCGTGATCCTCAGTCGGCGTCGGCGATCGTCACGACCATGCCGTCGAGCGCGTCGGTGACCGTCACCTGACAGGACAGCCGCGATCCGGCGTTGCGGCTGCCGGTCCCGTCGAGCAGGTCGTTCTCGTCCTCCGACATCGGCGGAAGCCTGCCGAGGAAGTCCGCCGCGATATGGACGTGGCAGGTCGCGCAGCTGCAACAGCCGCCGCAGAGCGCGGCGATTTCGTCGATCCCCGCATCGCGCAACGCCTGCATCAGCGTCGTGCCCGCCGGCACCGCGATTGATCGTTCGCCCTGTTCGCGCGTCATGACGGAGATATGCGGCATGGTTCAGCCTGTCTGTCGGGGGAGGGAGGCGTCGCCGCGCAGGAACGTGGCGATACGGGCGCGTGCCTGTCGGGCTTCGCGGAAATCATAGGCCTGGAAGACGTGCGGCATGCCCGGCCACACCTCGACCCGGACCGGCACGCCCGCGGCGATCGCCGGCGCCGCCAGCCGCACGCCGTCGTCGCGCAGCCGCTCGGTGCTGCCGACCTGGACGAGCAGCGGCGGCAGCCCGAGCAGGTCGGCGAACAGCGGCGAACAGCCGGGATCGGCCGGGTCCGCATCGCCCAGATAATAGGCCGGCGCCGGCATCGGCTGCCCGCCGAGCATCGGATCGCGCTCGGCATTCTCCGCGATCGACGCCCCCGCATAGCTGAGGTCGGTCATCGGCGACATCAGCGCGACCGCACGCGGCAGGCGCCGCCCGCGATCCCGCGCGCGCAGCAGCATCCCGAGCGCCAGCGCCGCGCCCGCGGAATCGGCGGCGACGACGATATCGCCGGCATCGACCCCGTCCGCGAGCAGCGCATCGTACACCGCGAGGCAATCGTCCTGCGCGGCGGGATAGGCATGTTCCGGCGCCAGCCGGTACAGCGGCAGGACGACGCGCCCGATCCCGGCGGCCCGCGCGATCCGCGCCGCCATCAGCATATGGCCGTGGATCGAGCGGAAGAAGAATCCGCCGCCATGGACGAACAGCAGCACGTCGTTGGCGCGGCGCGGCGCGACCGGATCGACGATCGCGAGCGTCTTGACCGCGACGCCCGCGATATCGGCGTCCTCCGCCGTGAACGGCCGCGACGCGCGGCGCTGCAGCCGCGCCATCCCGGCATCGAACCGGTCGAGCTTGCCGCGCGCCGCGATCAGCGCCGCGGGATCGCCGACGTCGAGCGGCGTCTTCGCCCGCGTCGCGCGCAACAGCGCGTTGGTCAGGCGCGCACCGAACCCCGGCCGGCCCGCGATATGGTCGATACCGGTCATGCCGCCGCCCCCGCCGCCTGCCGATAGGCGTCGCGGATCAGCCGCTTGTAGAGCTTGCCGGTCGGCTCGCGCGGCAGCTGCGGCATGAAGTCGATCTGCCGCGGCACCTTGATGCCCGACAGCTGCCCCCGCAGCCACTGGCGGATTTCCTCGGCGAAACCCTCGTTGGCGTCCGCCCAGTCGACGGGCTGGATCACCGCGACCACCTTTTCGCCGAAATCGGGATCGGGCGCGCCGACCACCGCCGCATCGGCGATCCGCGGATGCGTCACCAGGACGTTCTCGATCTCCTGCGGATAGACGTTCACCCCGCCCGAGATAATCATGAAGCTCTGCCGATCGGTCAGGTAGAGATAGCCGTCCTCGTCCAGCCGGCCGACGTCGCCCAGCGTGGTCCAGCCGTGCACGTTGGCGACCGCCGCGGTCTTGGCGGGATCGTTATGGTAGGAAAAGCGCGGGCCGCCCTCGAAGTAGATCGCGCCCTCGCGACCCGGCGGCAGGTCGTTCGCGGCGTCGTCGCAGATGTGCGGCGTGCCGATCACCGCGCGGCCGACCGATCCGGGCTTGCGCAGCCATTCGGCCGAATCGATCATCGTCCAGCCGTTGCCCTCCGTCCCCGAATAATATTCGAACAGGATCGGCCCCCACCAGTCGATCATCGCCCGCTTGACCGGCACCGGACAGGGCGCCGCGGCATGGATCGCCACGCGCAGCGACGACAGGTCGTACGCGCCCCGCACCGCCTCGGGCAGCTTGAGCAGGCGCACGAAATGCGTCGGCACCCACTGGCTGGCGGTGACCCGGTAGCGCGCGATCGCACGCAGCGCCTCCTCGGGATCGAAATGCTCCATCACCACCACCGTCCCGCCCAGCCGGTGGACGGTCATCGACCAGTGCAGCGGCGCGGCGTGATAGAGCGGCGCCGGCGACAGATAGACGGTGTCGCCCGTAAAACCGAACCGTCCGGCGGCGAGTTGCGTCAGCACCGGCGGCGCCGCGATCGACGGGTCCTCGGGCAGCGCCCAGCGCACGCCCTTGGGCCGCCCCGTCGTCCCCGACGAATAGAGCATCAGCGCCCCTGCCGATTCGTCGGCGATCGGCGTATCGGGCATCGCCGCCGCCGCGCCGTTCCAGTCGCGAAAGCCGGTGGCGGGGGTATCGAGCATGAACATCGCGACCCCCGGCAACCGCGCCGGCAGCTCGCCCGCCACGGCGGCGAGACAGGGCGAGGTCACCAGCAGCTTCGCCCCGGAATCGGTCAGGATATAGTCCGCCTCCGCCGCGGTCGCGCGCGACGACAGGCAGACGAGATACAGGCCGCTGCGCTGCGCCGCCCAGGCGAGGTCGAAGAAGCGGGGATGGTTCTCGAGGAACACCGCCACCACGTCGCCGCGCACCAGCCCCGCCGCGCGGAACAGATGCGCGCCCTGGTTGGAACGGCGATCGAGCGTCGCATAATCGATCGTCTCCCCGGTCGCGTGCAGGACGACCGCGGCCTTTGCGGGATGGGTGCGGGCATGGACACAGGGATGCATGGCGGCAGACGTCCGGGACAGAGGAAGCACGGGATCAGGCAAGCGCGGAATCGGAGGCGGTGCGGTGCGCGGCGCGCAGCTCGCGCTTGAGGATCTTGCCCGACGCGTTGCGCGGCAGCGTCGCGACGAAGTCGACCGACCGCGGCACCTTGTAGCCCGCGATCGCGGTCCGCGCGTGCGCGACCAGCTCCTCCGCCTGCGTCGCGGCGCCGGGCTTGAGGACGACGAACGCCTTGACCGATTCGCCCCAGCGTTCGTCGGGGATGCCGATCACCGCCACCGCATCGACCGCCGGATGGCTGGCGAGCGCCTGTTCCACCTCGATCGGATAGATGTTCTCCCCACCGGAGATAATCATGTCCTTGATCCGGTCGCACAGGAACAGATAGCCGTCGTCGTCGAGATAGCCGGCGTCCCCGGTGTGCAGCCAGCCGTCCGCGTCGATCGTCTCGCACGTCGCCTCGGGCATGTTCCAATACCCCGCCATCACGCCGGGGGTGCGCACGCACACCTCGCCGACGACATGCGCCGGCACCGCCGCACCGCCGGCGTCGACGATGCGCAGCGCATGGCCCGTCATCACCCGCCCGGTGGAGCCGAGCCGGTTGCCGACCGGTTGCAGGTGATCCTCGGGCGACAGCGCGACGAAGCTGCCGCACGTCTCGGTCATCCCGTAATATTGCACGAAATCGCACCCCAGCAGGGCGAGGCAGCGGTTGAGCAGGACCGGCGGCATCGGGCTGGCGCCATAGACGATCTGCCGCAGCGATCCCGCCTGCGCCGTGCCGCGTTCCCAGCTGTCGACCAGCATCTGCAAGGCCGCGGGCACGATCATCACATGGGTGACGCCGTCGGCGGCGATCGCCCGTTCGACGCCGGAAATCGAGAATTCGCGCAGGATCACCGATCGTCCGCCGCCATGGAACGCCCCCAGCGCCCAGCCGGAGCCGGAGACGTGGAACACCGGCATGGCGACCAGCGCGGTGAGGTCAGGGGTCCATTGCCGCCACGGCTCCGCCCCCTCCCCGGCCAGCTCCAGCGCGCCCAGCACGGAGCCATGGGTCAGCATCACGCCCTTGGGCCTGCCGGTCGTGCCGGAGGTGTAGAGCTGGAGGAAGACATCGTCGCGACCGACCGCGACCGCGGTATCGGCGCCGGTGTCCGCCGCGGCGCCACGCACGTCGCGCCACGCGGTGAAGTGGCGGTCGGGATCGTCGCCCGGCTCGATCTCGACCAGCCGCCGCACCCCGAGGGCGTCCAGCGCCAGCCGCCCCGCCGCCGCGGCGAAGTCGGCGGTGGCGAACAGCAGATCGGCGCGCGCATCGGCGAGGATCTGCTCGTGCTCCGCCGGCGCCAGCCGCCAGTTGAGCGGCACCGTCACCAGCCCGACCATCCCGGCGCCGAACAGCAGTTCGAAGAACAGGTCGCTGTTCTTGCCCAGAAAGGCGACGCGCGCACCGGGCCGGCAGCCGTCCGCGACCAGCGCCGCGGCGACCCTGCGGCACCGCGCCGCAAATGCGCCGAAGCTGGTCGTGCGCCCTTCGAAGGCGAAGGCGATGGCATCGGGCCGTTCGCGCGCATGATGCGCCGCGACCTGTCCCAGATTGACGAACGGCCCGGTCACGCGACTCCCCTCACGCGCCGGTGAAGACCGGCGCCCGCCGGTCGACGAACGCGCGCACGCCCTCGGCGAAATCACCGGTGAAGCCCGCCGCGCGTTGATCGGCACGCTCGCGGGCGAGCGCCTCGGTCAGCCCGCTCTCCAGCCCCGCGCGTGCCGCACGGCGCAGCATCGCATAGGATTGCGTCGGACCGGCGGCGAGCCGGGCGGCGAGCGCGCGCGCCGATTCCAGCAGCGCGTCATCCTCCTCGACGCGATAGATCATGCCCCAGTCGAGCGCGGTGTCGGCGGACAGCCGGTCGCCGAGCATCATCAGCGCCATCGCCCGCCCGCGTCCGATCTGGCGCGGCAGCAGCCAGGTCGATCCCACGTCGGGAACCAGCCCGACCTTGACGAACGCCTGGATGAAATAGGCCGATCGCGCCGCGAGGATGACGTCCCCGGCGAGCGCGAGCGAGAATCCCGCCCCCACCGCCGGGCCGTTCACCGCGGTCACCAGCGGCTTGGGCATCGCGAAGAGCGTTTCGAGCAGCGGGTTGAAGAAACGCTCCAGGCTGTCGCCGACGTCGGTCGCGCCGCCACCGGCATCGCCGCGCAGGTCCGCGCCGCTGCAAAAGGCACGCCCGGCCCCGGTCAGCAGCACCGCGCGGACCGCCGGATCGCCCGCGATCCGTGCAAAGGCGTCGCGCAGCGCCGCGGCCATGTCCAGCGTCAGCGCATTCAGCGCCGCGGGCCGGTCGAGCGTCACTTCCGCCACGCCGTCGCGCACGACGATGCGGATATCCGTCTGATCGGTCATCGCTCTCCCTTTCTCGCCCTATGTATACGCATAGTTAAATGCGATTGCCAACCCCGGACGAACGACGCCGATGCCGCCGCAGCGACAAATCCAGCGGTGATATATTGCTATTATATGTTCGTATAATTACCCCTTCCCATCGTCTGCGTCCTGAGGCATCAGGCAGCGCGAACGCCGCGCCAGGGATGCGGCCGTCACGACGGGAACGAGGGAGAATCAGCATGCCGACAGGCACGTTCGGAACGCGCGGCAGCATCGGCCTGCTCACGATCGATTCGCCGCCGGTCAACGCGCTCGGCCTCGCCGTGCGGCAGGCGATCATCGACGGCATCACCGCGGCGGAGGCCGACGCCTCGGTCGAGGCGATCGTGCTGCTCTGCGCGGGGCGGACCTTCTTCGCCGGTGCCGACATCACCGAATTCGGCAAGCCGCCGATGCGCCCGGACCTGCTCGACGTGCTCGCCCGGATCGAGGGCGCGACCAAGCCGGTGATCGCCGCGATCCACGGCACCGCGCTCGGCGGCGGGCTCGAAACCGCGCTCGCCTGCGATTACCGGATCGCCAGCCCCACCGCGCGCGTCGGGCTGCCCGAGGTCGCGCTCGGCCTGCTCCCCGGCGCGGGCGGCACGCAGCGCCTGCCGCGGATCGTCGGCGCCGCGGCCGCGCTCGACATCATCACCGGCGGCAAGCCGATCGCGGCCGCGCGGGCGCTGGCGCTCGGCATCGTCGACCGCCTCAGCGCACCCGACGACCTCGTCGATGCCGCCGTCGCCTTCGCGCGGGAGGTCGTCGCGGACGGTGCCGTCCGCCGCCGGGTGCGCGACCGCGAGGACAGGATCGCCGCCGACCGCGCCGAGCCGGGGCTGTTCGACGCCTTTCGCGCGAACAATCCGGGCCTGCTGCGCGGGGTCAGGGCACCCGCCAACATCATCAAGGCGATCGAGGCCGCCGTCACCCTGCCCTTCGATCAGGGCATGGCGCGCGAGGCGGAACTGTTCGCCGAGTTGCTCCACAGCCGCGAATCCGAGGCGCAGCGCTATGCCTTCTTCGCGGAGCGCGAGACCGGCAAGGTACCCGGGCTCGCCGCGGACACGCCCGTCGCGTCGATCGCCACGGTGGGCGTGATCGGCGCGGGCACGATGGGCGGCGGCATCGCGATGAACTTCCTCAACATCGGCCTGCCGGTGACGCTGGTCGAGACGCGTCAGGATGCGCTCGATCGCGGCATCGCGACGATCCGCCGCAATTACGACGCCAGCGCACGCAAGGGCCGGCTGGACGCGGCCGAGGTCGAACGGCGCATGGCGCTGCTCACCGGCACGCTGGCGATGACCGACCTTGCCGGCTGCGACCTCGTCATCGAGGCGGTCTTCGAGAGCATGGCGCTGAAGCAGACGATCTTCGCCCAGCTGGACGCCATCGCCAAACCGGATGCGATCCTCGCCTCGAACACCTCCTTCCTCGATCTCGACGCGATCGCCGCGGCGACCCGCCGCCCCGATCGCGTGGTCGGGCTGCATTTCTTCTCGCCCGCCAACGTCATGCGTCTGCTGGAGGTGGTGCGCGGCGCGCGTACCGCGCCCGGCGTCGTCGCGACCGCGATGCGGCTCGCCAAGCGGATCGGCAAGCTGCCCGTCCTGTCGGGCGTGTGCGAGGGCTTCATCGCCAATCGCGCGATGGGCGTGCGCATGGCGCAGGCCGACGCGCTGGCGATCGCCGGTGCCTCCCCGCAACAGATCGACCGGGTGCTGGTCGATTACGGCTTTCCGATGGGCGCGTTCCAGATGCTCGACCTGATCGGGCTGGACGTGATCGGCCGCGATTCGACCGGGCGGACGCTGATGGGCGACATGGTCGCACGCGACCGGCTGGGGCAGAAGAAGAACGGCGGTTTCTACGATTACGACGCGCAGCGCCGCGCCACCCCCTCGCCCGTCGCCGATGAGGTGATCGCCGCGCTCGCCGCCGACAGGGGCATCGCCCGCCGCGACTTCACGAATCGCGAACTCCTTGAACAACTCCTCTACCCCATCATCAACGAGGGCGCGAAGATCCTCGACGAGGGGATCGCGCTGCGCGCGTCCGACATCGATATGGCGCTGATCGCGGGCTATGGCTGGCCGGTCCACACCGGCGGACCGATGTTCTGGGCCGATACCGTCGGACTGCCCGCGATCGTCGCCGCGCTGCGGGCGCTGGCTGCGCAGCATGGCCCCGCCTTCGCGCCCTCGCCGCTGCTCGAACGCCTCGCCGCCAGCGGCGGCGTGCTGCATCGCGCGGTCGCCACGCCCTCGCCATCCCTCACCCTCGAAAGGGCGGACCATGCCTGAAGCCTATATCGTCGAAGCCATCCGCACCGCCGGCGGGCGCCGCAACGGCGCGCTCAGCGGCATCCATCCGGCCGACCTCGCCGCCGTCGTCCTCGACGCGCTCGTCGCGCGGACCGGGATCGATCCCGCCGCGATCGAGGACGTCATCATGGGCTGCGTCGGCCAGGGCGGCGAGCAGAGCACGCAGGTCGGCCGCAACGCCGTCCTCGCCTCGACCCTGCCCGACACGGTGCCGGCGGTGACGATCGATCGCCAGTGCGGATCGTCGCAACAGGCGATCCAGTTCGCCGCGCAGGCCGTGCTGTCGGGCACGCAGGACATGGTCATCGCCGCCGGCGTCGAGAGCATGTCGCGCGTGCCGATGGGCTCGACCGTGTCGCTCTACGCGCAGGCGGGCATCGGCACCGGTCCGTGGAGCGAGGCGGCGAAGAGGCGCTACGGCGTGTCGTCGTTCGACCAGTTCACCGGCGCGCAGATGATCGCCGACTCCTACGGCATCACCCGCGACGCCGCCGACGCCTTCGCCCTCACCAGCCACCGCAAGGGCGCCGCGGCGGTCGCCGCCGGCGCGTTCGATCGCGAGATCGTCCCCGTGCGCATCACCCGCCCCGACGGCAGCACCGCGCTGCACGTCGCCGACGAAGGACTGCGGCCCGATGCCTCGCTGGAGGGGCTGGGCGGCCTGAAGACGGTGATGGACGGCAGCATCATCACCGCGGGCAATGCCAGCCAGATCTGCGACGGCGCGTCGGGCGTGCTGATCGTCAACGCCCGCGCGCTCAAGGCCCATGGCCTGACCCCGATCGCGCGGATCGACAATCTGACCGTCACCGCCGGCGATCCGGTGGTGATGCTGGCGGAGCCGATCACCGCGACGCGGACCGCGCTCGAACGCGCCGGCCGTTCGATCGGCGAGATCGACCTGTACGAGGTCAACGAGGCGTTCGCCCCGATCCCGCTCGCCTGGCTGCAGATGCTGGAGGCCGATCCGGAGCGGCTGAACGTCCATGGCGGCGCGATCGCGCTCGGCCATCCGCTCGGCGCATCGGGTGCGAAGCTGATGGCGACGCTGATCCACGCGCTCGGCCGCACCGGCAAGCGCTTCGGCCTCCAGACCATGTGCGAAGGCGGCGGCATCGCCAACGTGACCATCATCGAGCGGCTGTGACCGTTCCTGCTTCCTGAAGGACACCCCCACGTGAAACTCGATTCCTCCATCGCCGCGGTCGTCACCGGCGGCGCCTCCGGCCTCGGCGCCGCGACCGCCCGGGCGCTCGCCGCCAGGGGCGTCCGCGTCGCCCTGTTCGACCTCAACGCCGAACTGGGCGAGCGCGTCGCCGCCGAGATCGGCGGGATCTTCTGCGCGGTGAACGTCACCGACGACGCCTCGGTCGATGCCGGCTTCGCCAGCGCGCGCGCGGCCCACGGGCAGGAGCGCGTGCTGGTCAATTGCGCGGGCACCGGCAATGCGATCAAGACCGTCGGCCGCGACAAGGCGACCGGCGCGCTGCGCCACTTCCCGCTCGCCGAATTCGAGAAGATCATCCAGATCAACCTGATCGGCACGTTCCGCTGCACCGCCAAATCGGCGGTCGGCATGGCCGCGCTCGATCCGGTCGACGAAGCCGGCGAGCGCGGCGCGATCGTCAACACCGCCTCGGTCGCCGCGGAGGACGGCCAGATGGGCCAGGCCGCCTATGCCGCCTCCAAGGGCGGCGTCGTCAGCCTGACGCTGCCGCTGGCGCGCGACCTGATGGCCGAGGGGATTCGCGTCAACACGATCCTGCCCGGCATCTTCAGCACGCCGCTGCTGCTCGGCGCGCCCGATCATGTGAAGGCGGCGCTGGCGGCGTCGGTGCCCTTCCCCAAGCGACTGGGCGATCCGGCCGAATATGCCGCGCTCGCGCTGCTGATGGTCGAGAACGGCTATTTCAACGGCGAGGACGTGCGGCTCGACGGCGCCATCCGCATGGCCCCACGCTGATCCCCGGAGAGACAGAGATGCGCCAGTTCACCGACGACCAGATCATGTTCCGCGAAGCCTATCGCCGCTTCCTCGACGGCGAGATCGCGCCGCATATGGAGGCGTGGCGCGAGGCGGGGATCGTCGATCGCGACGCCTTCAAACGCGCGGGCGACCAGGGGTTCCTGATGGTCTGGCCCGACGAAAGCTATGGCGGGCTGGGCGACGAGGATTTCCGCTACGAACAGATCATCATCGAGGAAACCGTGCGCGCGGGCTGCGCCAGCTGGTACAACACGCTGCACAGCCGCCTGGTCGGCCCCTATCTGCAACGCTTCGGCAGCGAGGAATTGCGTCGCCGGGTGCTGCCCGGCTGCGTCAGCGGCGACACGATCCTCGCCATCGCGATGACCGAGGCGGGCGCAGGTTCCGACCTCGCCGGGATGCGCTCGACCGCCGAGGACAGGGGCGACCACTTCCTGCTCAATGGATCGAAGACCTATATCTCCAACGGCATCAACGCCGACCTGATCGTCGTCGCCGCAAAGCTGGCGGGCGCGGAAAAGAAGCATGCGCTGGTGCTGCTGCTCGTCGAACGCGGCATGGCGGGCTTCGAACGGGGGCGCAATCTGAAGAAGATGGGCATGTCCGCTCAGGACACGGCGGAGCTGTTCTTCGACAACGTCCGCATTCCCAAGGACAATGTGCTGGGGACCCCCGGCAACGGCTTCTATCATTTGATGGAGGGGCTGGCCGAGGAACGGCTGATCGCCGCGGTCGGCGCCGCCGCCAATGCGCGCCGCGCGTTCGACATCACCCGCGATTACGTCATGCAGCGGGTGATGTTCGGCAAGCCTTTGTCCGATCAGCAGAACACCCAGTTCCGCATGGCCGAGATGGATGCCGAGATCGACCTCGTCCAGACCTATGTCGACCATTGCGTCGTCGAGCACAACGCCGGCCGCCTGACCGGCAACATGGGTGCCAAGGCCAAGATGCTGACCACCGAGGTCGAATGGAAGATGATGGACCTCGGCGTCCAGCTGCACGGCGGCGCGGGCTATATGGACGAATATCCGATCAGCCACATGTTCACCGACGCGCGCATCAACCGCATCCTGGCGGGCAGTTCGGAGGTGATGCGGCTCATCATCGGCCGCGACATCTTCTCGCAGAACTATCGCAGCCTGCTGGCGTAACGGCCCCGAGCCCCGTTCCGCCGCCATCGCCCGACGCGCCCCGGCACCCGGCGCGTCGGGTCACATTCTGACCACATGACTGCGGCACATCCGCATCCTCTCCGCTGTCCTCGAAGCCGGGTTCGATCTCAGCCCTATGTCGCGCATCATCCGTAACCTCGTCTCCCTCGCGCTCCTGCTCACGGCGATGTCCGTGCAGGCCGCCCCCTCGTCGTTCGATCTGGTCGGGCCACGGCTGTCGGTCGCCGTCACCCGCGACGGATCGACCCTGCCGCTGGAATGGGTGCCGAACCTCGCCGAGGGCGACCGCGTCGCGATCAAACTCGACCTTCCCGCCGGCCAGAGCGACCGGTTCCGCCTCGTCGCCGCCTTCCTGCGCGGGGCGGTCGACCGCCCGCCGGACGCGTGGTTCCACGACACGGTCAGCGGCAAGACGAAGGGCGGCGACCTGTCGCTGGTTGTCCCGAAGGGCGCGCAGCAGCTCGTGCTGTTCGTGCTGCCCGAACGGGGCGCGGGCAGGAATGCGATCGTCAGCGCGGTCCGCAAACAGCCCGGCACCTTCGTCCGCGCGGTGCAGGACCTCAACCAGGCCGCGCTCGACCGGGCGCGGCTCGATACGTTCCTCGACCTGCTCTTCCGGATCGGCCGGCAGGACCCGGACAGCGTCAATGCCGCGTCGCAGGTGCTCACCCGCAGCCTTGCGATCAAGCTGAAGACCGAATGCCTGCAGCAGCCGCCCGAGCTTCAGGCGGCCTGCCTGACCGGGGATCGCGAAACGCTGCTGTTCGCCGACACGCACAGCTCCGCCCTCGCCGATACGCTCACCGGGGCGCCCGTCGATCTGGCCTTTCAGCTCAGCGCCACGCCGCAGGGCGGCTATGGCTCGTACAGTTCGTACATCGGCGTGGTACGCGACATCCTGCGGCTGTTCGGCGCCTTCCAGTCGTCGCAACTCCGCTTCGTGCCGGCGCTCGCCCGGATGGGCGACGGCCGGTTGACCTTGCTGCTCAACACACCCTTGTCCTTCGCCAAGCCCGCGTCGGTGATGGTCGTCGGCCTGCCGGCGATCGAGGCGGCCAAGCCGCCGCCGCTGCAGGCCGCGGCCGGCGTGCCGCTGTTGTGCGCCGCGCCGGACACGGTGCTGCCGGTCGAGGGCGCGCCGCTCGTCTATGCGACGCGCTACGCCCACGACATGGTGCTGCGCGTCGCGCCGGACGGTGCCGCCGGTTTCGACCTGCCCGTGCACGCCGATGCGCGGCGCGGCGGCTTCGTGCTCGATCGTGCGTTGCCCGACCGCAGCGCCGGTGCGACGATCGACGCGCGGATCGCCGGCCGGTGGGGGTTCACCCCGTTCGACGGACCGCGGTTCAAGCTGTCCGATCCCCGGGTCAACCGCTGGACCGCCGCCCCGCGGGCCTCGCTGGTCGTCGGGCGGAGCAACGCGGTGACGCTGACCGGCGAGGGTGCCGGCTGTATCGACGGCATCACGATGCAGCGCGGCGATGCAGCGGCGCAGGCGGTGTCGTGGAAGCAGGACGACGCGAACACGATCGTCGTCGACGTGCCGCTGGACAAGGCGACGCCGGGCACGGTCACGCTGACCGTCACCGCGCGCGCGCCGGCACCGCCGGTCAGCATCGTCCTGCCCGCCTTGCAGGAGGTCGGCCGCATCGACGGCGTGGCCTATGCCGCGGGCGACGAATCGGCGGTGCTGACCGGATCGCGGCTCGATCAGGTGCGCGAGGTCCGGGCGGGCAAGGCGACGTGGCGGCCGGGCGCCCTCACCCGCGCCGCCGGTGCCGACCGGCTGACGCTGCTCCCGGTCGATCCGGCGGCGGCGCAGGTGCTGACCGCGGGCGAACGCATCGTCGCGGACGTCACCTTCACCGGCGACCGGCACCGGACGGCGGCGCTCGTCGTCGCGCCCGCGCGGCCGGTGCCGACGCTGCTGCACCGGAGCGTCGCGCCGCGGCCCGCCGCCCCGGGCACGCTGCCGATCGCGCTGCGGCCCGACGATGTCGTCCCGCAGGACAGCCGCGTCACCTTCGCCTTCCGGCTCGATCCGGGCACGCCCCTCACCGGGCGGGAGGTCATCGAGGTCGCGACCGTCGCGGGCGACGCCGTCGCCCGGATCGCGAGCGGCCGGGGCTATGACCTGCAGGATGACACGACGGGGATCGTCGCCTTCACCCCCCGCGACGCGCTCGGCGCATCGGTGCACGGCCCCCTGCGCTTCCGGGTCATCCGCGACGACGAACCCAGCCGCTGGTCCCCCCTCGCCACTGCCGTCCGCCTCCCGGTCATCACGGCGATCGCCTGCCCTGGTCCGACCGGCTGCACGATCACCGGCGACGCCCTCTTTCTCCTCCGTTCGATCGCCACCAACGACCGGTTCGAGGCCGCGGCGGCGGTGCCCGACGGCTATACCGGGCCGGCGCTCGATATCGTCCTGCCTGCACCGGCCAGCGCCGGTGGCCCCCTCTTCCTGCGCCTTCGCGATGCGCCGGACGCGGTGGGCGTCGTGATGCGGTAAACACCCCGTCACGCCATGGTCGGCCGACCCCGCACGCGATCCTGCGGGCTGGCCAGAACGCCGTTCGCATAGAACCACGCGACTTCATCGCGGATGGTCTCGGCAAGGGGGCGGAACGTCAGGCCCAGTTCGCGCGCGCTCTTGGCGGGATCGTAGCGCGAGCGGTCGTTTTCGGTGGCGATGGTGCGCGCCATCGCCCAGCTGACCAGCACCGGCCTGCCGGTAAGGCGGGCATACACCTCGTTCCACGCCCCGATCAGGTGGAGCAGCGCCAGCGGGATGCGGCGGGTCGGCGCCGTGACCCCGACCGCCTGCGCGACGAGCGGCAACAGGTCGGCCATGGTGCTGTGCCGACCGGCGGCCAGGTAGCGCTCGCCGCGGCGGCCCAGCCGGTCCGCGAGGATCATCGCCCGCGCGACATCGCGCGCATCGACCACCGAAAAGGAACCGGGCGGTACCCCGGGCAGGCGCCCCATCGCCACGTCCAGCACGGTCTGCCCTGCGGCGGTCGGCCCCATATCGCCGGGCCCGTGCATCCAGCCGGGCAGCACCAGCACCGCCCGGGCCTCGGGATGCGCGTCGAGAAACTCCAACACCACCCGATCCGCCAGGATCTTGCTGCGATAATAGTCATCGGCCTCTCCCTCATCCCGCAACATGCTCTCATCGATGACCTGTCCCTTCGCGCCGCGCAGCACCGCGACCGAACTGGTGTGGACGAAGCGCCGCACGCCGGCGTGCCATGCGTGATCGAGCAGGGCGCGGGTGCCCTCGACATTGGCCGCGTGGAGCGCATCCCAATGACGGCCGCCCTTGTAGGAATCGCGAAAATAGGCCGCGGCGTGGAACACCACGTCCACCCCGTGCAACGCCGCGGCGAAGCCCGGCACGTCGAGCATGTCGCCGCCGACGATCTCCAGATCCAGGCCTGAAAACTGCCGGGCGGCCTTTTCGCGCGAGCGCACCAGGGCCCGCACCCGCCAGCCGTCGGCGATCAGTTCGCGTACGAGATTGTTGCCCAGAAGTCCCGTCGCCCCCGTCACGAAGGCGAGAGGCGGGGAGGAAGAAAGGTCGGTCGGTTCGCTCGACATGGCGTGCTCCACATTCATGGGAGCACGCCCTATAAGGCTGGAGCAAGGTCCATGGTCAAGCGATCGGATAGCAGCATGCAGATTGGGGAGTTCGCCCGACTCACGGGTCTGAGTCAGGACACCGTCCGCTTCTATGTGCGCAAGGGTCTGCTCGCGCCGCAGCTCGGCTCGCGGGGTGGCCGCAACCCGTATCAAATCTTCTCTCCGCGAGAGGCATCGACCGCACGGATGATCCGCTTCGCTCAGGCGCTTGGCATGACGCTTAAGGAGATCGGTACCGTCGCCACCGAATTGCAACGCGAGGGGCTGTCGCAGACGCGCGAGATCGCGATCATGGACGACCAGCTGGCCAGGCTGGAGCGCAAGGCCGCCGAACTGGCCGAACTGACCGATTATCTGCGCGCGAAGCGCGACTGGGTCGCACGTGGCAAACCGGGCGATGAGCCACGGTTCACCGGGGAGACACCCTGCCGGGCGTGAAGGGCCATTGATGCGCGGCGGGGTGCGTGGAGATCGACGCTACGGCAGGCGACGCTGGAGAACACCAGCGAACGGTCGATCACGCCGGAGACGGCAGGGCGGCTGTCAGATGCGACGCGCGATATCACGGCGATCGGCGGGATGACCTGTGCGCGCATCGAGGTCGGCAACGACAAGATCCGCATCATGGGATCGAAGACTATCGCCTCAGAAGGCTGGTGGCCGCGCAGAAAGGGAGATCGGCGGTAATCGGCTCGCCCGGCCGTGGACCCAAAGTGGCGGTGCTGTCAGTTTAAAGCGGACGCGTCTCGGGTCGTCGCAGGTCGGCCTTTGAGGGCAGGACCTAGGTCGCAAGCATCTGCCACTCCGCCAGCGCAGCGCAGCGTCGTGTTCGGTAGGTCTCGCGGTCAATGAGGTGGCGTTCCAGATTGAAGTGATTGTGGATGTTGGCGTGGACGGAGGCGAACTTTTGCAGCGTCTTTCTCTGCTTGAACCAGAGCATCGCGCGCTCTCGCCTTCGGAATGGCAGGTGACTGTTTTCGACCCGGTTGTTGGCCCACCGAGCCACCTCCTGCCATTCACGGCAGCCCATCTCATCCATTGCAGCACCGTAACCGCGTAAGCCATCGGTGGTGATCGTATTCGGCGACCCGTGTCGCTTCAGCGCCTTTTTCATGAACGCCAGAGCTGCCGCCTTGTCACGGCTCCTGGTGACGTAGCTTTCCAGTACCTCGCCCTCGCGGTCTACTGCTCGCCAAAGGTAGACCATCTCCCCGTTCAGCTTCACGTACATTTCGTCCAGATGCCAACGCCAATGACGGAAGCCACGCATGTGGCTGACCCGCTTGCGCCGCACCTCGCCGGCGAACATTGACCCAAACCTGTTCCACCACATCCGCACCGTCTCGTGACAAATGTCGATCCCGCGCTCGAACAGCAGGTGCATTTGGTTTGACGCAGCCCCTAGCGGAGATGAGGAATTTTCGGGTGGCGCTTTAAGCGATTTGCCGGCGATCAGTCATGCTGATCGTGGGTCGCCTTATGGGTCAGCAAGCGTAACGCAATGACACATTATTGATAGTGACTTGCAATTGCGATCTTGTTAGCTAACCCTGAAATCGAAGGGGAAGTGACAGTGCGTTTTTCAACGATGCTGCTCGCCACCACGGCCGTGGTGGCGATGGCGCCTACGTGTGCATTCGCGATGGGCAAGGACGAGCCGACCGATGCAGCCGCTCGTGCGGCCGATGCCGAACCGGTGGCGACCGATCAGGTCCGTACCGGCGAGCGCGACGAGCGGAACCAGAGCGAGATCGTCGTCGTCGGCAAAAGCTATGGCAGGGAGGTGGGCAAGACCGTCACGCCGTTGAAGGACGTCGCGAACACCGTCACCGTGATCGAACGCGAGCAGATCGAGGCGCAGAACCTGTTCACGCTGGAAGACGCGCTCACCGCGACCAACGGCATCACCGTCAACGGCATCGGGAGCGAAGACCCGTCCTATTTCTCGCGCGGGTTTGCCATCTCCAACTATCTCGTCGACGGCGTCCCGACGCTGTCCTTCAACTTTCCCGGCGTGGTGCCTGACCTGTTCGCCTATGACCGGATCGAGGTCCTCCGGGGGCCGGCCGGATTGTTCAGCGGCTCGGGCAATCCCTCGGGCAGCATCAATCTCGTCCGCAAACGGCCGCTCGACGCCTTCCGGATGCAGGGGTCGGCCGGGTACGGCAGCTACGACAACCTCCGCCTAGAACTCGACATGTCCGCCCCCCTCGGCGACCGGGCCGGCGTCCGCATGGGCGTGATGGCGCAGGACCAGGATCAGTTCTTCGATTACGCCCATCGCAACCGCGTCAACGCATTTGCCGTGGGCAGCGTCGAGATCGGCGATCGCACCACGGTCACCATCGGCGGTTCCTACGACCGCTTCCGTCCGTCGATCCAGTCAGGCCTGCCGGGCTATGCCGGCGACAGTGCGGGCAACGAGGGCCGGCTGCTCGACGTGCGCCGGTCGACCTATCTGGGCGCCGACTGGAACCGGTTCGAATCCACGACCTGGACCGGCTTCGCCGAGATCGCCCATCGTATCAGCGACCGCTGGACGTTGCGTGCCACCGGTCTCTTCACCGACGTCGATCGCGTCGACATCTATAGCTACGTCGGGAATGCGGCGGTGACGACGGCCGCGAACGCGGTAACGCCGGCGCTCGCGAACAACGGCACGACGACCCAGATCGCCTATCGCGGCGACAGTTTCGCCAAAACGCGGTCGTTCGACTTCAACGGGGTCGGCAGCTTCCCCCTGTTCGGGCGGGACCAGACACTGATCCTGGGTGCCGATTACCAGGCGCAGGATTACGACAGCTATTACACCCGCCTCAACGGCTATGCCCGGATCAACGTCTTCAATCCGGTGCCTCCGGCGGAACCGCCCCTCAACCCCTATGCGGCGTCGCCCTATTACCCCGTGCAGGGCACGAACGCCGTCTGTCCCGACCGGACGACGCCGGTAACGCCCGCGCCGGCCAATTGCGTCATCCAGAGCTACGGCGGCACGAACACGATCATCGAGCAATATGGCATGTACGGTCAGCTGCGCCTGCAGCCGGTCGCCGGGCTGACGCTGGTCGGCGGCGGTCGCCTGACTTGGTGGGAACAGACGATCGACACGCTGCTGCCGACCCCCGCGCGGGGCCAGCCGCAGAACATCGACAATCGGTTCACGCCCTATGCGGGCATCGTCTGGGACGTGACGCCGAACCTGAACATCTATGGCAGCTATGCCGACAGCTTCACGCCGCAGGCCGCGCCGGCCAACCGCGTCCGCGACGATGGCGGCAAGGTTCAACCGCTGATCGGTAGCCAGTATGAGGTCGGCACCAAGCTGGCGCTGATGAACGACCGGCTGCTGTTGTCGGCGGCCGTCTACCAGATCGAGCAGACCAATCGCATCTTCAATCCTCCGGAACTGACCACGGTCTACCTGCAGGTCGGCAAGGTCCGTTCTCGCGGTATCGAAGCGGAGGCCACCGGCGAAATCCTGCCGGGGTGGCGCGTGAACGGCGGCTATACCTATACGCGCAACGAGTATCTCGAAGACACGCAGCCCCAGTACGAGGGTCTGTCGTTGACCCCGATCATTCCCAGACACATGATAAAGGCATTCACCAACTACACGGTCCCGGCCGGGATGCTGCGCGGTGCGAGCGTCGGTGGTAGCGTCACTTGGTTCAGCGAGACGTTCGGTGGCACCCCGTCGATCGTCGTTCCGGTCAGCGTCGCCACGCCCAACGGCCGTTCGATCTCCTCGGTTGTCCGCCAACCTGCCTATGCGGTCGTCGATCTGCGTGCCGGTTACAAGGTCAGCGAGCAATTGTCCCTGTCGGTCAACGTCGCCAACGTCCTCGACAAGACCTATTATGCCCGCATCTCCTCCACCGGTCGTGGCAACTATTATGGCACGCCGCGAACCGTGTTCGCGACGCTGCGGTTTGCCTACCCGTGATCGCGCCGGCTACCGGTCGCGCCGTGATCTGGCGACGGCGTGGCGACAACACGCTGCGTTTCGTCGCCGCCGTGCCGCTCGGCTATGCCGTCGCCAGCCTGTGGGCGGCCGCACTGGCGCGTGTGCTGCCGATGGCACGGTCTGAAGCAACCATAACCGGTACGCTGGTCGCGTTGCTGCTCTGCGCGCTGTTCGCAATGTACGCTTATGGCGCGCGCAGCGGCTGGCGGGCGACATGGGTGTTGGGTCTCGCCGGTGCGGCCGCCGGCGGGATCGTCTGCTGGTCGGTCATGATGACGGGGCGGGTATGAGCAAAAGCATCCGACAGTCGCAATCGACGCTCCATACCTGGTCGGGC
>Ga0209630_10000134_pt1:0-2500 | contig 84404 bp, 84 predicted proteins | sample COG_01_FD_184745 | JGI IMG/M metagenome (GOLD analysis project Ga0209630, IMG submission 184745) | Pelagic Microbial community sample from North Sea - COGITO 998_met_01 (SPAdes) (version 2) | ecosystem: Environmental > Aquatic > Marine > Neritic zone/Coastal water | place: Helgoland...
TTACACTATATAGTGCACAACAAACTGCTTGAGCATTATATGGTCAAGCCTCACGGGCAATTAGTACTGGTTAGCTTCACACATTACTGTGCTTCCACACCCAGCCTATCAACCTTGTAGTCTTCAAGGGCCCTTCAGGGGACTTAAAGTCCCAGGGAGATCTCATCTTGAGGGGGGCTTCCCGCTTAGATGCTTTCAGCGGTTATCCCGTCCGAACGTAGCTACCCGGCAATGCCATTGGTATGACAACCGGAACACCAGGGGTTCGTCCACTCCGGTCCTCTCGTACTAGGAGCAGCTCCTCTCAAATCTCCAACGCCCACGGCAGATAGGGACCGAACTGTCTCACGACGTTCTAAACCCAGCTCGCGTACCTCTTTAAATGGCGAACAGCCATACCCTTGGGACCTGCTTCAGCCCCAGGATGAGATGAGCCGACATCGAGGTGCCAAACACCACCGTCGATATGAACTCTTGGGTGGTATCAGCCTGTTATCCCCGGCGTACCTTTTATCCGTTGAGCGATGGTCCTTCCATACAGAACCACCGGATCACTAAGACCTACTTTCGTACCTGCTCGACGTGTCTGTCTCGCAGTCAAGCACCCTTTTACCTTTGCGCTCATTGCATGATTTCCGACCATGCTGAGGGTACCATCGCGCTCCTCCGTTACTCTTTGGGAGGAGACCGCCCCAGTCAAACTACCCACCATACACTGTCCCCGATCCAGATAATGGACCTGGGTTAGAACCTCAAACATATCAGGCTGGTATTTCACGGGTGGCTCCACGCAAACTGGCGTTCACGTTTCAAAGCCTCCCAGCTATCCTACACAAATATATTCAAAGTCCAGTGCAAAGCTGTAGTAAAGGTGCACGGGGTCTTTCCGTCTAGCCGCGGGTATACTGCATCTTAACAGCAAGTTCAATTTCGCTGAGTCTCGGGTGGAGACAGTGTGGCCATCGTTACGCCATTCGTGCAGGTCGGAACTTACCCGACAAGGAATTTCGCTACCTTAGGACCGTTATAGTTACGGCCGCCGTTTACCGGGGCTTCGATCAAGAGCTTCTCCGAAGATAACCCCATCAATTAACCTTCCGGCACCGGGCAGGCGTCACACCCTATACGTCCACTTACGTGTTTGCAGAGTGCTATGTTTTTAGTAAACAGTCGCAGCCACCATTTTATTGCAACCTTCTTCTGCTCCGAGAGCAAGTCTCTTCACATACCAAAGGCACACCTTCTCCCGAAGTTACGGTGTCATTTTGCCGAGTTCCTTCACCCGAGTTCTCTCAAGCGCCTTAGGATTCTCACCCCACCCACCTGTGTCGGTTTGGGGTACGGTCTCTCATAACCTGAAGCTTAGAGGTTTTTCTTGGAAGCATGGTATCAATCACTCCACCCCAATAAAGGGGCTCGACATCACGTCTCAGAATTATGCTCCCGGATTTACCAAAGAACACTCCCTACACGCTTGAACCGGAACAACCAATGTCCGGCCGATTTAACCTTCTCCGTCACCCCATCGCAGTTATGCGAGGTACAGGAATATTAACCTGTTTTCCATCGACTACGCATTTCTGCCTCGCCTTAGGAGCCGACTCACCCTGCGCTGATTAGCATGGCGCAGGAAACCTTGGGTTTTCGGCGTGGGAGTTTTTCACTCCCATTATCGCTACTCATGTCAGCATTCGCACTTCTGATACCTCCAGCACCCCTTACAGGACACCTTCAACGGCCTACAGAACGCTCCTCTACCATGCGTAATAAATTACGCATCCGCAGCTTCGGTGTATAGCTTAAGCCCCGATAAATCTTCCGCGCGGGCCGACTCGACTAGTGAGCTATTACGCTTTCTTTAAAGGGTGGCTGCTTCTAAGCCAACCTCCTAGCTGTCTATGCCTTCCCACATCGTTTCCCACTGAGCTATAACTTTGGGACCTTAGCTGGCGGTCTGGGCTGTTTCCCTTTCCACTACGGACCTTATCACCCGCAGTGTGTCTCCCGTGATTGAACTTTCAGGTATTCGGAGTTTGCAATGGGTTGATAAGTCGGGATGACCCTCTAGCCATAACAGTGCTCTACCCCCTGAAGTTATACACGAGGCTCTACCTAAATAGATTTCGAGGAGAACCAGCTATCTCCGGGCTTGGTTAGCCTTTCACTCCTAGCCACAGCTCATCCCCTCATTTTTCAACATAAGTGGGTTCGGTCCTCCAGTAGGTATTACCCCACCTTCAACCTGGCCATGGCTAGATCGCCCGGTTTCGGGTCTACTCCCAGCAACTAAATCGCCCTATTAAGACTCGGTTTCCCTACGCCTTCCCTATTGGTTAAGCTTGCTACTGAAAGTAAGTCGCTGACCCATTATACAAAAGGTACGCAGTCACCCGTCCGAAGACAGGCTCCCACTGCTTGTACGCATACGGTTTCAGGTTCTATTTCACTCCCCTCTCCGGGGTTCTTTTCACCTTTCCCTCACGGTACTGGTTCACTATCG
>Ga0209630_10000134_pt1:7500-84404 | contig 84404 bp, 84 predicted proteins | sample COG_01_FD_184745 | JGI IMG/M metagenome (GOLD analysis project Ga0209630, IMG submission 184745) | Pelagic Microbial community sample from North Sea - COGITO 998_met_01 (SPAdes) (version 2) | ecosystem: Environmental > Aquatic > Marine > Neritic zone/Coastal water | place: Helgoland...
TTTCAAAACGCGCGTAGCTTATCATGTCGGCCATTGTTAAGCAGTGGACAATTCAATCATTGACGCGTGTAAATTCAAAAGTTATTGTAACGAAAATTTACTCAGGATAAACGGTGACTTACAGAGTCTATATAATGAAGGACTATAAGACTGGGGCAGCTACGTCACAAGTACGTTCGCACCAGCCTTGGCTTATTTTTCTGTTTGGCATAAGCATGATTTTAATATCGGCTTGGCTAATCTTGAGCATGCCAGAGAAAATTTCCGCAGATATCCCAGCTAGCAACATCGTCAAAGCAGATATTCCAACTATTCTGCAAGAAACGGCAGTTGAATATACTGCTGATTCCGTAGAGGTTAATACCCCAAACCTGATAGAAGAAAGCACGGTTAATGATTCCGACTTAAATGATGTTATTGAAATAACACCTCATGTAATAACTCCTGATTCAGAAAATTTAGTTGTAGATGAATCTTTATCGGAATCTATAGAACAACAAACAAATAAATCATTGCAGACGATTACTGTAAAGACAGGTGATAGTCTAGCTTTGATATTTTCCAGACTAGGATTAAGCCCAAGATCACTCTATAACATTATGTCTCTGGGTAAAGAGGTGTCTCGCTTAAAGAAATTACGACCTGGACAAATATTAAATTTCTACATCAATGGAAATGAATTAGACAAGCTTGAGTATGAAGTCAATCTGACTAACAGCCTCTTGATCACAAAACAAGACGGCAAGTTTCAAGCCGAGATAATTCACGAAGAACTTGAACCGCTTGTGAAACATGCGAAAGCAATTATCAATGATTCGCTTTTCCTCTCCGGTAAACGTGCCGGATTATCTGATAAATTGATCATGCAATTGGTCTCTATCTATGGCTGGGACATAGACTTTGCACTTGATATTCGTGAGGGCGATTCATTTACGCTTATTTATGAAGAACAATATAAGGATGGAGTAAAGGTTGCAGACGGACCAATCATAGCTGCTGAATTTGTAAATCGTGGTACATCTTTAAGAGCCCTTCGCTATACTCACGAAGATGGTCGACATGATTATTATGCTGAAAACGGCGATGCAATGCGTAAGGCTTTCCTTAGAACGCCAGTTGAATTGGCAAGAATCAGTTCTCGGTTTAATTTAAAAAGAAAACATCCCATCCTGAACAAAATCAGAGCCCATAAAGGTGTTGATTATGCTGCATCTACCGGCACACCAATCAAAGCAACGAGTGATGGCACTGTCGCCCTAGCCGGAAAAAAAGGCGGTTATGGCAGAACCATCGTATTAAAACATGGCGGAAAATACAGCACTCTTTATGCTCACCTGCATAAATATGCCCGCGGAGTCAGAACGGGTAAACGCGTAAAACAAGGTCAAGTGATTGGCTACGTCGGGAAAAGCGGATTAGCCACGGGACCACATCTACATTACGAGTTCAGGGTTAATGGTGTCCATCGAAACCCACTGACTGTCAAATTACCTAAAGTAGAATCGATAAACAAAAAGGATTTACCTGTGTTTTTACAGACGATAAACCCGATGATTGCAGAGCTGAACAAATTAACAGGGAAACGTGCCCTCGCCTCTCAGCAAACAAAAGAGTCTTCCAAGCAGTTAAGTGCCTTAATGGAAGACGGTTAGCATTAATCACTCCGTCCCATTGAAAAAAATTTCATAAGGTCATCATGTACTACATAGGACTTATGTCTGGCACCAGCATGGATGCATTAGATACCGCGTTGGTTGAGTTTGATGATAAGGCTAATCTAAAGTTTTACCGTGAATACCCAATCGAAAATTCTCTACGACATCAGATTAGATTGATTAACGAGAAAAGTGATCTAGGCCATATCGCTGATCTCGATCATAAGTTAGGTCTCCTGTTTGCAAATGCGGTGATTAGCTTATTAAAAGAAGCAGGGATCAAGTCAGAAGAAGTCATCGCCATTGGAAGTCATGGGCAAACTGTTTTACATAAACCAAATACCACACATAAAACATCAATACAGATTTCTGATCCTAATGTCATTTGTGCTGAAACGGGCATTACCACAGTTGCCGATTTTCGAAGAATGGATATGGCACATGGCGGTCAAGGTGCGCCACTAGCAAGTGCCTTTCATCAATATCAGTTTCAACAAAACAACAAGTCCATTATCATTTTAAATATTGGTGGCATCGCAAATATTACCTTACTACCAAACGATGATACTAATGTGATTGGCTTTGATACCGGTCCAGGCAATGGTTTACTCGATGATTGGACACAATTAAATCAAAACAAAGAATATGACAAAGATGGTCTATGGGCTAAATCTGGAACAATAAACAGTGAACTACTTGAATTGTTATTGGACGATTCGTACTTTTCTCAAGCAATACCTAAAAGTACTGGCCGAGAATATTTCAACCTGGAATGGCTAAAAACGAATTTAATTAAATATAGCTCTGAAATATCTCCTGAGGATATTCAAGCAACCTTGTTAAGGTTATCAGCCAGTACAATTTCTAGTGCGATTAAAGAACACGCTATTAACTACGACCAAGTACTGGTTTGTGGTGGTGGTGCTTATAACTCACTACTGATGCAAGCAATTCAAGATTTACTTCCAGAGATGAATGTGTCAACTACCGCTGATTATGAATTGGCACCTGACTGTATTGAAGCGGTAACCTTCGCTTGGCTCGCAAAACAACGCCTCGAAAATAAAACAGCAAATTTACCTAGTGTGACGGGGGCTACAAAGGCCGTACTACTTGGAGGCGTTTATTCACCTTATTGATATCAGCTAGCGAATAAGGTCAAACTGAAAAAGATGAGCCACAACCGCAGGTAGTTTCTGCGTTAGGATTACGGATAACAAATTGCGCACCTTCCATTCCTTCAGAATAATCAATCTCTGCACCCGATAGATATTGAAAGCTCATAGGATCAACCAACAATTTAACTCCTTCATTTTCAACGATAGTGTCACCTTCACCAACTTCCTCGTCGAAGGTAAACCCATATTGAAATCCAGAACAACCACCGCCGGAGATAAAGACGCGTAACTTTAATTCCTCGTTACCTTCCTCTTCGATAAGTTCTTTAACCTTACTGGCCGCTGCCTCGCTAAACACGAGTGGGCCTGGGATTACTTCTTCTGCTGCTGTACTCATAGTTTTATATCCAATTAATGATTATTATTCACTGGCTTCAAGCGGTTCACCATGGCCAATTGCTAATGGGGATTCACTCGGCTCGAGTGAGTGGACCAGTTTCCCGTTGACTTCCGCACCTATCGCCATCTCTATAAGATTATAGTACACATTACCTGTGACTCTTGCTTTAGATGCAAGTTCCACATGCTCACTGCCATGCACATCACCAATTACAACGCCATTTATAACGACATATGGAACGCTTACTTCACCTTCAATTGTTCCACACTCACTGAGTGACAACATAGAACGCCCATCGTTTTCAGCGATGACATTCCCTTTGATGGTGCCATCGACATGCAGTCCACCAGTAAACCGGATATCGCCTTGTACTTCACTATGTTGCCCAACCAGCGTGTCGATGCGTGTTGCTTTACGTTTCTTAGACCTTCCGAGCATGTTTTACTCCTCAACCTGCTTTAGCAGGCCATTCAAATACTCTTTTTACCGTTGATTTCTGCGAACCTTTTTGTCGCAAACCAACCACCACCCGCAATGGCTTGAAGCCCTTAGGGAAGTTTAGATTACCCTCAATTCGTTCAAAGTTCTTAAATTTTATTTCACGATCAAGTTTACTGCCTGCAATCACCTTATCTAGTGATAATACCTGGGATCCCGCTTCATTCATCCCTTCAATTGACATCTCCATTGTAACTTCGATAATTTTATCACTTTTTGCGACATTGGTTAACACAAGCTTGAAATGGTACAAACTTTCTTGTCTAGTCGCTTCAATATGAAGTCCCTGTATATTAAGTCCCTTTGAGTCTGTTGTTGCCGACATAATCCCTTGATAAAACTCTAATTCACCCTTGAGACTGTATACCTGATCCTGAAGTGCCTTAATATCATCTTGCAATCTGGCAGCAGCCTGATTATCAATTTGAGTGGAACGTTCAAGTATGACGACCTGTTCTCGCAACTGCTTATTCTCAATATCGAGACTTTGATTTACCTCCCAAAGTAAACGAGAGTCTTCACTCTGTATTAGCTGGCTTTTAATAGAACGCCAATGATTCGCATCTAATAGAAACCATATCACGACAGAAATCGCACCACTGAACAGTATGACAGCAAAAACAATTTCAAACGGACGGTGCTTTTTTACAACTAGTTTAGGCATAATAAAACTGACTAGGGAATCAGACCGGGCATAGCCAAGCCCAAACTTTCATCCAAACCCAGCATAATATTCATGTTCTGAATCGCCTGACCGGCAGCACCTTTCACTAAGTTATCAATTACCGACAGGATTACCGTAGGTTGAGACTGATTTTTACCGGGGTGAAGAGCAATCCTGCATGAGTTTGTTGCTCTGACCGACGCAGTATTTGGGTGCGAACCTTGCGGCATCACATCAACAAACTTTTCCTGTGCATAATAGGCGGCATAGTGCTCATGCAACCCCTCCGCATTTTCAATTGGCTTCACATACAGTGTGGCAAAAATGCCTCTGTTCATTGGGACCAAATGAGGCACGAAGGTCAAATTAGCTTCAGACTCTGTCTGAACATTGTTTAGCGTTTGCATAATTTCAGGCAAGTGTCTGTGCCCTGAAACACTATATGCCTTGAAAGATTCTGAAACCTCAGAAAATTGAGTTGCTAGTGCCGCTTTCCTCCCAGCACCACTTACACCCGATTTAGCGTCGGCAATAATATCGCCCATGTTGATTAATCCCTTTTCAACTGCGGGCAATAACGCAAGCGTAATTGCAGTTGGATAACATCCTGGATTGGCTATCAGATTGGCGTCCTTTATTTTTTGTCTATTTAATTCTGGTAATCCATATACTGCTTGGTTTAGCAGTTCTGGACACGCATGACTTACCTGATACCATTGCTCCCATAACGTTGGATTTGAAATCCTAAAATCTGCAGAAAGGTCTATAATCTTACAACCTTGCTCAAGTAGTTTGGGTACATGGTACATTGCTGTTGCATGGGGTGTTGCAAAGAAAATAAAATCACATGACTTCAGGAGTTCACTATCATGACCAACAAATTCAAGATCCACATGCATTCGCAAGCTTGGAAAGACATCCCGAACAGCCTTGCCTTTTTCAGCGTTTGAAGTGGCAACTACTAACTCAACGGCATCATGCTTTGATAATAATCGAAGTAATTCGATTCCTGTATAACCCGTTGCGCCGACAACACCAACCTTGATCATTTTTTTGCCTTAATTACTTTAATAAAGTTTTAATTTTACAGAATAAAACTACTTGAGTATCGTGGTTTTATTGGCTAAACGAAGAATGGGAAACATTAGCGTAATTTTAAGTACATTCTGCATACAGTCGCATCGGACTATTTCTAACCCTTGTGGCGCCTGACACACGTCCGTCCCGGGACATACACTAATTCTATGTAGATAATTAAAAAAGCGGCCGGAGCCGCTGTGAATTCGATTTTTATTATTATTTTAATGAAATAACTGCATAAATCAGTTAATTCGAATGTGAGGTTAATGCCAGATGAAAATACTGTCAAGCAATCAATTAGCCGTACAATGATACGCTTTGAACGATCAATACTACTTCCTGTCTTAAATTTAAGTACTTGTTTTTATTTGCATATATCGATTTAGTGCACAGTGTGATTGCGATTCCGTAAAATTTCGGTATGTTGTTAATAATACGATAAGTGAGAATATCTATTTATGGATACAGTTCAATATATAGCTCTTAGTATGGGCGTGGCATGGGCAAGTGGTATTAATCTTTACGCGGCAGTTTTAATGCTGGGCTATCTTGGCAGTACCGGTAATATTGATTTACCACCAGAAATGATGGTGGTCACCGACCCACTAGTAATGTCCGCTGCGGGACTGATGTATTGTGTGGAATTTTTTGCCGATAAAACTCCTGGGGTTGATACTGCATGGGACAGCCTACACACTTTTATCCGCATACCACTTGGCGCAGTTTTAGCGATGAGTGCCGTTGGTGAAATGACACCTGCTGTCGAACTCGCCGCATTTCTCGCGGGGGGTAGTTTAACGGCAGCAACTCATGCAACCAAAGCGGGGAGCCGCGTCATAATCAATTCGTCTCCTGAACCAATAAGTAATTGGTTCACTTCACTTGGTGAAGACTTCTTAGTTATTGCCGGCATGTGGGCGGCACTAACACACCCATTGGTTTTTGTTATATTTCTCATTCTCTTTATCATATTGATGATATGGTTATTACCTAAAATCTGGCGTGGTATCAAACGTATTTTTTCAACACTCAAAGACTTTATTAAAGGAAATAAAAGCTCGCTGGCACTTGATTCATCAATTGAACCCCCGAATGATTAGTTGATGAAAACCAAATTGACCTTGACGATAGCGACCTTAATTATTGTCGCACTATCAAGCTTTGTACTTTTTATCTCTTCGCAAGGCCCGGATAAAGCACCCGACATCAGTTTAAATATTATTGATGGTCGAAAGATCGAATTCAGTTCTTTGCGAGGTAATCCCTTACTAGTGACATTTTGGTCTACGACTTGCTCTACCTGTATAAAAGAAATGCCTCATCTAGTTGAGCTTTATAAGCAACTTAACAAAGACGGTCTTGAAATAATCGGTATAGCAATGCCATACGATCCACCAAACCGCGTGCTAGAACTAACAGAAAGGAAAGAGATCCCTTATCCGATCGCACTTGATATTGAAGGCGTCGCTTCGAAAGCGTTTGGAAATATCAGTGCCACACCGACAAGCTTTTTGATTGATTCTTTTGGAAATATAATTCAACAGAAGACTGGTGAAATGGATATTGAACAACTCCGGATCAAGATTAAAAAATTACTCCAAACACCACCAACAACAATTTCATGATTAACTATACTAATGCTCTGGTTTAAAGCTCTACATCTGATATTTATGGTGACCTGGTTCGCCGGACTGTTCTATCTACCAAGGTTATTTGTTTATCACGCAATGAGTGACGACAAAATCAGTATTGATAGATTCAAAATTATGGAACGTAAGCTTTTTTACGGCATCATGACACCGGGAGCACTATTAACGATAGTTTTCGGACTATGCACTTTATTCAGTAACGGTTTGTCTGCATATAGTGAACAACTGTGGTTACAAATTAAATACGTCTTGATTCTGTTTTTAATTGCTTACCATGTTTACTGCTGGCTCTTACTAAAGGATTTTAAACATAATCGAAACAAACACAGCCATATATGGTATCGCTGGTATAATGAAGTTCCGGTAGTAATAATGATTGCCATTATTTTATTAGCTGTCATAAAGCCAACCTAATCAAAAGTATTTATTTTAAAACTGAAAACAGATTACTGTAATCATCTGTCCACAAAGCTACATTTTTAATAATAGTATCATTAGAACTATTTATCACTACATCGTCACGTTGTAAGAAGTCATTGTTGTTGGTCATTAAAACCCAAACGGAAGTCTCCGCTGAAGTCTCATAATTGGCAATATTCTTGATGAGGATCATAGATTTATTCAATGCAGCTGCAGCCTGCCGAACTACTGGACGTAAATCAACATGTAAGTTTGATATATGGATAGCGAGAATGCCATCTTCATTTAGATGTTGCCAGTAAACTTTAAATGACTCTATTGTTAATAAATGGGTAGGAATTGAATCACCACTAAATGCATCAATGGCAAGCACATCAAAATTCTGCTTGTTTTCAATATCAAGCTCCTGCTCCATAGAAATACGAGCATCACCTAGAACAATTTCCCAACGTGCTAAAGTATCTTGTAAATAAGTAAAATACTTTTTACTAAATTCTACAACCGATGGATTTATTTCATAAAATCTAATCACGTCATTATGAGCGGCTAAAGCACTAATGGTAGCGACGCCCATACCTACCACACCAATCCGAAACTCATTATTAGAGTTTGTCTTTAAAAGATGTTTAGGATGCTCATGTATTGCTATACCAATACCACTTTTGTAACCGTAATATGTCGTTGGCCATAGGCGAGTATACTGAGCATTAATCATCTGATTGCCGTGTAAAATAGTGCCATTCTTTAAATTGCGTATGTCTAACTGACTATCCTCGATATTTTTTATATCCTGTACTCTTAGTACGCCATAAAAATTTCGTTTTACATCAACTATGTCTTGGCTCCACAAAAAAACCTGCTTTACTAAAAACATGGCTATGCAAGCACACAGTGTTACCCAGCCCGCTTGCATAGCTATGTTGCTCCAATAATGCTTCTTACTTAATCCTTTAAAAACACACGCTCCTAATAAGATTAAGATAACGCAACAAATCAATTGTAATTCCCAATAGCCATTAAATATCTGTGGGGCAATTAAAGTAACAAAAATGCCGCCTAATGCTCCCCCTAAGCTAATCAACAAATAAAATATCGTTAGTTGATCTGGATGAGGTTTGAGGCGCACCACTTCTCCATGACAAGACATACATCCTGTAAACAGGATGCTGGAATAGACCAATACCTGAAATTGAATTGATGAAGAACTTTCGGACAGTAGACAATACAAACCAAAAAGGACTGAAATGAATAATGCTGGCAACCAGAAACGACGGTCATACCACTTTGCTCTATCAAAACAAATAATAAATGACAGCAAATATAAACTCAGCGGTAAAAGCCATAAAAAAGGAACTGACGCAACATTCTGACAAATCTGGTTCGTAGATGACATTAACAAAGTTGTTGCTGATGCCGATAATAAAACCCACAATATTCGATCGTCCCATCTATTCACAGATTGTTCTGATCTTCTTGATGGATCATCTTTCTCAGATACTAAGCGAAGCGACCATGCGCAACTTGAACAGAGAAGAACATAAACGAAAAAACCAGTCGACCAAAACCAAGATTGAATCTGTAACGTCAATATTGGTTCTATTAAAAAGGGATAGGTTAATAATGCTAATAAAGAACCAACATTTGATAAAGCATAGAGTCGATATGGAGATGAAGATGGAAACCTTTGCTTAAACCAATATTGGAGCAACGGTCCTGACGCAGATATTAAGCAGTATGGAAGCCCAATAGTGACAAGTAGAGTTATCCATATTCCGAGCAACGGGCTTTCAGGAGTTACAGGTTTGAGCGAAAGATCCGGAGTAACCGGTAAGACAGCCAAGGCACACACAATCAAAAATACATGCACAATTGCTTGATGATGAATTTTTAAACATATGCGCAGTATGTGCGCATAACAATATCCTAATAATAATGTCGCTTGAAAAAACAATAGGCATACTGTCCATACCGATGCAGTACCGCCATACCAAGGTAATATATACTTGGCAATGATTGGTTGAATCTGAAACAACAGAAACGCACTAATAAAGATCGTTAAAGCAAAACGGAACATTACCTTTTCATATTGAACTCTGATTTGAACTGTTATTTAAAACAACTAATAATTGTGTGACAAATCAAACCTCTATCATCTCAAAATCTTCTTTTCTAGCACCGCACTCAGGACACGCCCAGTTAGGAGGAACATCTTCCCACTTGGTGCCCGGGGCAATATCATCTTCCGGCCAACCTTTTTCTTCATCATATATATAACCGCAAATAACACACATATATTGTTTCATTGGCAAACAACTCCTTAATTTTTATTTCTGTGATAATAATGGCCGTGTAGAATAACGATATTATGACCAATAGCAATAATCAAAAACCTGTTGTGCTTGTCATCGCGGGGCATGACCCAAGTGGCGGGGCCGGAATACAGGCAGATATAGAGAGCATTTCAAGTGCCGGATGTCATGCTACAACTGTAATCACATCGCTAACGACCCAAAATACAAACAAGGTTCTAGATGTCATACCACAAAAGCCAGAACCGTTTAGAAATCAGATCAGACTCATTTTAGAAGATATGGACATCGTTGCCTGCAAAATTGGCATGATTGGCAGTATTAAGCTCTTGGAAGTCATCGTCAACGAACTGGCGGGGTTAAATATACCGGTAGTACTAGACCCAGTAATGAGCTCGACAACTGGAAAGCAATTTTCAGGTGATGACATTTGTAAAAAAATGCTCACGTCATTGTTACCATTAACAACACTTATTACACCAAATTGTATAGAAGCGACATTGCTTACACAGAAAGATAACTTAACTGCTGCCGCTAACACATTACTGAGTCATGACGCTGATTCAGTATTAATTACAGGCACACATGCTGAAACACATGAAGTCATAAACACCTTCTATACAAAACAAGGCTCTCCTATCGAGTATCATTGGGAAAGATTGCCAGAGTCATTTCATGGTTCAGGCTGTACTTTATCTTCAAGGATTGCAGCACAATTAGCACTAGGTAATGATTTGAAAACATCGGTAGAAAAAGCCCAAGAATACACTTGGTTATCACTGAAACATGGGCTGAAGCTTGGTCATGGGCAAGCTCAACCTAATCGTTTCTATGAGTAGGCACGACAACCTTACAACTGACCTTTCCTTATGAATATGCCCAACACAGGTGGCGTCTATGCCATTACAGATTGTGAATATTTAACAACTGATGAATTATTAAATAAAACCGAAAGTATTCTAAGGGTGGGCGTAGCACTCTTCCAATACCGCAATAAAACTGAAGATCAAGAAAACAAACGAACGCTTGCGATAGCCCTACAGTCTCTTTGTCAGCAATACAAAACCCCGTTTATCGTTAATGATGACCTGAAACTCGCAAAAGATATAGCTGCCGATGGCATCCACCTAGGACAATATGACACAGACATTGATACTGCTAGAGGGGTTCTTGGGGATAAAATTATCGGTGTTTCATGTTATAACGATTTTAATCGTGCCATATTTGCAGAAAAATCTGGCGCCGATTACATTGCTTTTGGTTCTTTTTTCCCATCGACCACCAAACCTGACGCTACCAAAGCAAATATCGAACTGATTATTAAATCAAAAGAAAAATTTAACATACCTGTGGTTGCTATAGGTGGCATAACACCGGAAAATGGAAAGCAACTAATTAACGCCGAGGTTGATTATCTAGCAGTCATTAATGGGATTTATTCTACGAAAGATGCTGCCACATCAACATTGGCCTATAACAATTTATTTATGACATAGCACAAAGATTATGGCGAACGAATTATTCAATGCAGCAAAAAAACATATCCCCGGTGGCGTAAATTCTCCGGTGCGCGCTTTTAAGTCAGTATCAGGCACACCAATCTTCATTAAGCATGCTATTGGTCCTTATCTATACGATAGCGAAAATAAACGATATATCGATTACGTCGGCTCATGGGGGCCTATGATATTGGGTCATGCGTATCCTGATGTTATACAGGCTGTTCAAAATGCTGCAGCAAGAGGACTCAGTTTCGGTGCTCCAACAGAGATTGAGACTAGTATGGCAGACAAGGTATGTGAACTAATGCCCTCAATTGAAAAAGTACGTATGGTGAGTTCAGGCACGGAAGCAGCGATGAGCGCAATCAGGCTAGCGCGCGGTTACACAAGCAGAGATAAAATTGTTAAGTTTGAAGGCTGTTACCACGGACATGCCGACTCGTTATTAGTTAAAGCAGGTTCAGGAGCCCTGACTCTTGGGGTACCTACTTCTCCTGGTGTCCCAGCCGATCTGGCTCAGCATACAATCACGCTCTCTTACAATGATGCAGAACAGGTAAAAACAGTTTTTTCAGAAATTGGTGACCAAATAGCCGCCATCATTGTCGAACCCATAGCGGGCAATATGAATTGTGTGCCCGGTTCAGCCGATTTTCTAAACACCCTTAGAAAGGTTTGCACTGAACATCAATCTGTTTTGATCTTTGATGAAGTGATGACAGGTTTTCGCGTCGCACTCGGTGGCGCGCAATCAATCTACAAGATTGCTCCCGATTTGACAGTGCTCGGCAAAGTCATTGGCGGCGGTATGCCAGTCGGTGCATTTGGTGGTAAAAAAGAAATAATGGACCACATCGCCCCAGATGGTCCAGTCTACCAAGCCGGTACATTATCAGGAAACCCAATAGCAATGGCTGCTGGTTTGACTACGCTTAATATCATATCTGATGACTCTTTCTATGAACTATTAACCACAAAGACAGAAAGGCTTTTGAATGGCTTACAAGAACAAGCCGACGCATATAATATTCCTCTAAGCACAAATCATGTTGGCGGTATGTTTGGATTATTTTTTACAGAAGAAGACTCGATCACTTCATTTGAACAAGTCATGAATTGTAACACTGAAAGATTTAATCAATTCTTTCACGCCATGCTTAAACAAGGTGTTTATCTCGCACCCTCATCATATGAAGCAGGATTTATCTCTATTACGCATACAAATGATGATATAGATGAAACTATAGAAGCTGCAAAAAAAGTATTTTCCACATTAAATTAATGGAGAAAGATCATGAATAAATTTTTAATCGTAATGTCATTCACATTTTCATTATTTTTACTTAGCGGCTGTGCACCAGAAGTTGGCAGCAAAGAATGGTGTGAAAAAATGAAAGAAAAGCCAAAAGGTGATTGGACAGCTAACGATGCAACTGACTTTACAAAGAACTGTATATTCTAATAAAAAATAATTAATCTGTGAACATTTGTCTTAATTTTACTAGGAATTCTCGAATACCTAGAACACTACGAAGGAAAGTCGGGAAACGTATTAAATTGACGTCTGAAAATAATTTTCAAATAAACATATTTGGACAAAGTTATGAAGGACAAACAGGAAATTATATAGACGACAGAATTTACATTTATGGCATGTATGAACCAGCCACAGTTCAATTACTAAGATTAATTTTGCAAAGTAAAAAAGAAACTGGACAACATTCTACATACGTTGACATAGGAACTAATGTTGGTATGCACCTTATAGCTCTAGCTGACATTATTGATGCTGGCTATGGGTTTGAACCATGGGAATTTGTTAGAAATAAAGCTGAGCATAATTTGGCAATTAACGAGATTAAACACATTAACATCTTCGATGTTGGCCTTTCCGATAAATCTACCGAATTGCCCTATAAAATACCGCAAAACCATAATCATGGAACGGGAAGTTTTATAATTAATGATAGTAACGAAAATACATCTTTAGTAATTCTACCTATAAAAAAAGGTGACGACATTTTTGAAGAACATAGTATTCAACCATCAGCTATTAAAATTGATGTCGAAGGATATGAAAAAAAGGTTTTAACCGGACTAGAGAATGTTATAAGTAATTTCAAGCCTGCAATAATATTCGAGCTTAATGAGCCCACTCGAGAAGAATTAAAAAATCAAAAAATGCAGGACTTATTCGGTAAAGAGTATAGTTTTTATGGAATAACACGTGGCCGCGAAAACCCCAAGCTAACCCCTCTAAACCTAGAAAAAAAGTACGAAAACATTCTTGCTATTACTAGTGATGATTTGACAGCACTTGTGAATACAAACAAAAAGATGAAAGGTTTGATGTCGATCAAATATTGAAATGCTAGTTATTATTACGTAACTACTCAAAATATAATTATTGCCCTTACCATATGATGGTAAGACACTTCCTACGAGCTAAACCATGATGCATGTAAAGCTATAGCCAATATTTAAAACCCAATAGGGTAAGCTCAGTGTATTGGACAAGTTAAACTCCAGAAATTGTCGATTATCAGTCTGCAACGATGCAATTTCCTGGACAAAGGAGTTTGATAGTAGGTCCCACAACACGCTGAGATAATTCAGGCTATAAGAAACAATATTCCACGGTGAGATATTGGCAACATCCATAGCAATTCCGGCGTAATAACAATTCTGGCTCAACATTGCGCTACTTGAATCGATCGTAGCAACAACAACACCACTGGCCAAAAGTAGCGGGGAATATACGGCAGTTAATAACCATCCTAATAGATCACCCAGAGGCACCCATCCCGCAGGAGCAACAATATCTGTGGTCCAATCAAAAAATCTATGTAGCGCAACAATGCCATTATTAAACAGCCAAATAATGGGTATAAACCAAAGTATCAAATATTTGATAACACTATGACGTAGCAACATAAGAAAAAAATATTGGAATACCAATGCAGCAGCAAGAATAGAACTGATCAAAATCCAGCTAATAATTGAAACTTCTGACCAGCGAACAGAGGAAAACCAGGTAAGGCCCTCACGATTAATCAACAACAAACCGATGACCAGAGCAACACCCACAAACATAATAATTATATTTGAGCGCTTTTCACGCTGTTCTATTTTATCCATTTAGATATCAGCCGAATAAAAACTCATGATCATTTAGAAAAATTGCACTGAACCAGAAACAGTCACTGTTATCTGGCTTTTGCCCGCTTCTACTGCAGGCGCACTTTTACTATCCATTGCCATCACCCGACTTTCAGCATAGATCGATCGATTATGCCCTGCACCTGTATTCACATGCATATTAACAATGCGGACATTTTTATCATCCATATGTTTTTTTATAATATCGACTCGTTGCTTAAACGCCATCATAGCCTCTTCTATCAATTCATTCTCATGTTGCACTCGTGTTTCTCGAGTTGGGCTAAAACGCATGTTTTTTACTTGTAATCGGCTTTGTAATTTACCTACCAACTCTGATAATTCAGTAATATTTGTGCTCTTAAGTTCTAATTTCTGAATGGCCCGCCATCCGATCACAGTACGCTTGTCATAGATAGGATACGTGTTATAGGCCTGGGTGCTTGAGTTAACTTCACTTTTTTTACCAACAATCTTTAATGCCCAATCCATGTCTTGATTTATCTTATTGGCAATCTTTGCCGCTTCCTTACCTTCTTCTTCTAAGGCAAGCAAGACAGTTAACTGATCATTAGGTATCTCGCGTTCAGCCTGGGCTTGTAAATTCACCTGATTAAAAAGAGGCTCATTATCATGCGCATAGCTTGAAAAACTAAAAACAGATAACAAAAAACTTATTATAACGACCTTGAATTTTCTCATTGCATAACCCTCTGCATATAGATTCACTACTTCAGTTTGCATTTTGCGACGACAAATCCATCTTCATCGGCATATATATAATCCCCCGGATTAATCGTCACATCAGCAAAAGTAACCGTAACATCACGATCACCGACACCTTTCTTTACGCTCTTCCGTGGATTGGTATTTAGCGCTTTTACACCAATATTCATCTTACCAATCACTACCGAGTCACGAATACAACCATGGACAATAACACCAGCCCAACCATGTTTGACGCCTAATTCCGCCAACATATCTCCTAGCAACGCACAACGTAAAGAAGCACCGCCTTCTACAACCAGCACTTTACCTTGTCCAGGTTCTTCTAATGCGGCTCTGACTAATGAATTATCTTCAAACACTTTTAACGTCGATGCTGGCCCAGAAAATTGCTTAATACCGCCATAATCATTAAACATTGGTGTCGCGATTTGCAGGTCTTCTTCATATTCATCATAAAGGTCAGCTGTAGCAAAGCTCATATTTGTTTCCTGTTATTTATTGTAAAGTAATGTATATAATTCTGGACGACGATCCATCAGCACATCATTGTACTGAGTAATCATTTTATTATTTGCTTCTTCAGGATCTATCTCGGTGATAAACAGGGCATCGCGTTGTGAAACAGCACGGTGTAATAAATTACCAGCTGGCGCAACGACTTGACTCTTTCCAGTAAACTTTAAGCTTCCTTGAGGCCTCTTATCAACACCGTAACGATTAGCAGTAATAGCAAACACCTTATTTTCTATGCACCGTGCAAGCATTGTTTGTTGACAAAAAGTTAACACTAAATTTGATGGTTGACAGATAATTTGCGCTCCCTGCAATGCCAATACCCGCGCAACTTCAGGAAATACCCAATCAAAACAAATCATCATCCCAATTTTTACACCATTTATATCATTGACGATGAAAGGTGTATCACCAGGGTCAAAACAAAACTTCTCTTCATTAAAAAGATGTGCTTTCCGATAAATATGCTCAATACCACTAGGACCAATCAAGGCGGCACTGTTAAAACATTGCTCCCCGCGCTTCTCAGCAAAACCAATAACCATATGCATATTGCATTTGTTTGCAAGGTTGATTAATGAATCAATCCGTTCGCTATTCTCAGGGTCTTCAGCGTACTTTATTGATTCTGCTTTATCCTTAAAGTAATAGCCTGTTAAGGCTAATTCTGGCAGTACTATCAAATCCGCATCAACATTTTTTAATGCAGTAATTATTTTTTTGCAATTTTGTTCAGGATTACCAAACAATGGTCTAAATTGATAAAAACCGACTTTCATAATTCTGCATTAAATTTTAGTGGGTCTCTTCCATTTTGGAATCGATTTTTGATCCGTACGGCTGATCGCTAATTCATTCTCTCCGACATCTTTTGTTATTGTCGTACCGGCAGCAATGGTCGCACCATCATGTACCTTAACGGGTGCAATCAACTGAACGTCTGAACCGACAAAGACCTTATCTCCGATAATCGTTTGATGCTTATTAGCACCATCATAATTACAGGTAATTGTCCCAGCGCCAATATTGGTTTCAGTACCAACGTGGCTATCACCCATATAGGTCAAGTGATTAACTTTACTACCCTTACCAATATCTGTTTTTTTGAGTTCAACAAAGTTACCAATATGAACATCTTCATCCAATGTTGTATCAGGACGAATTCTGGCGAATGGTCCAATACTGCAACCATTACCAATGACCGCATTATCGATCATCGTATTAGGGTGAACATTAACGTTGTCAGCAATAATCGTGTCTTTTATATAACAGTTGGCACCAATAGTAACGTTGTTGCCAAGTTTGACCCTACCTTCGATAACGACATTGATATCAACTTCATTATCACGCCCGATTTCAAGTTCACCACGCAAATCGAAGCGCGCAGGATCAGACAAGCCTACACCTCTATGCATAAGATGGTGAGCTTGTACCAGTTGAAAATATCGCTCTGCTTCTGCAAGCTGAGATCGGTTATTAATACCTTTTACTTCTATATTCGACTCAGCTAACACAGGCGCAATATTTACATTATCTGCTACTGCCTTAGCAACAATATCGGTTAGATAATATTCATTCTGTTTATTATCATTACCGAGAGCGTTTACCCAACGCTTTAATACATCGGCCTTAACAACCATGAAGCCAGTATTAATTTCGAAAATCTTTTTTTGCTCTTCTGTCGCATCCTTTTCTTCAACGATAGCGACGATATTACTATCTTCATCACGGATGATGCGACCGTAACCATGGGGGTCTTCAATATGTGTAGTTAGCAGGGAAAAGCCGGTGTCAGATGCAGCATCAACCAGTGTCTTAAGACTTTCTTCCGTAATCAGTGGCACGTCACCATAGAGAATTAAAACATTATCAACATCCGGGATATCAGGTAAAACTTGTTGCACAGCATGACCTGTGCCTAATTGTTCTTCCTGCTCAACCCAATTTACTTGAAAATCCTGCAAGGCATTAGGCACCTGATCGCCACCATGGCCATAAACAATATAGATATCTCGATGAGATAAACCCATAGCTGTTTGGTATACATGTTCTAGTAATGATTTGCCTGCAAGCGTATGCAAGACCTTAGGTTTATCGGAATACATCCGCGTACCCTGCCCAGCAGCTAAAATTACGATACAAAGACCCATGTGTCGTTTTCCTCAGTACATATAGATGAATTTAATTCTTTTAAGATTATATCCGTGCTGACGATCGGGATATAGGTTTGATTTAGCGTGGTAAAGAATTACCACGCTATATTCGATAGGATTAACGGCCTGCGCGTTTGCGCAAACGCTGAATTGTTTGTAATTGTGCTGCTGTTTCAGCCAATGATGCTCTTGCCTTGGCATAATCAATTGCATCACTTTTATCATGAAATGCATTTTCAGCTTCTTCTTTCGCCTTGAGAATAGCGGCTTCATCCAGATCTTCTGCACGTTGCGCCGTATCAGTCAAGACAGTCACTACTTTGGGCTGAACCTCAAGCATACCACCAGAAACATAGAATGCTGATTCTTTGCCTTCAGCATCTCTAACACGTACTTCACCAGGGCCCAGCTTTGTCACAAATGGTGCGTGTCCAGGGGCAATACCGACTTCTCCCAAGTCTGCAGGAGCAAATACCATTTCGGCACTACCCGAAAATATTGCGTGTTCAGCGCTTACGATATCGACATGAATTGTGTCTGTCATAGCTCTAATACCTATTATAGGGTTTTAGCTTTTTCAATAGCTTCATCGATAGTACCGACATTATAAAATGCCTGCTCTGGAAGCTCATCATATTCGCCGTCGATAATACCTTTAAAGCCACGCAAGGTCTCTTTCAAAGGAACGTAAACCCCATCCTGGCCGGTAAAAACTTTTGCAACAAAGTAAGGCTGGGTCAGGAAACGTTGAATCTTTCGAGCACGGGCAACAGCTAATTTATCTTCTTCAGACAATTCATCCATGCCTAGAATCGCGATAATGTCACGTAACTCTTTATAGCGTTGCAATGTATTTTGTACTCCGCGGGCAACATCGTAATGTTCTTGACCAACAACCAATGGATCTAGCTGACGACTGGTTGAATCTAGTGGATCAATAGCAGGATACAAACCAAGCTCGGCAATCTGTCGAGATAATACAACAGTAGAGTCTAAATGCGCGAAGGTAGTAGCTGGTGACGGATCGGTTAAATCATCCGCAGGAACGTATACAGCTTGAATCGAGGTGATCGAGCCGGTTTTAGTTGAAGTAATTCGTTCTTGAAGTTTACCCATTTCCTCAGCAAGCGTTGGTTGATAACCCACCGCAGAAGGCATACGGCCTAATAGCGCTGAACATTCCACACCCGCCAGAGTAAAACGATAAATGTTATCAATAAATAACAATACGTCACGACCTTCTTCACGGAATTTTTCCGCAAGGGTCAAACCGGTCAATGCTACGCGAAGACGGTTACCCGGTGGTTCGTTCATTTGACCATAAACCATCGATACTTTTGACTCTTCAAAATTCTCAACATTTACAACACCAGACTCCTGCATTTCATAATAGAAGTCATTACCTTCACGAGTACGTTCACCCACACCAGCAAATACAGAAAGGCCTGAGTGCTTGGTCGCAATGTTGTTAATCAATTCCATCATGTTTACGGTCTTGCCTACGCCCGCACCGCCAAACAAACCAACTTTACCACCCTTAGCAAACGGGATAATCAAGTCGATGACCTTAACGCCGGTTTCAAGTAGCTCTGTAGATGGGCTTAGTTCTGTGAATTTTGGAGCATCACGGTGAATAACCATACGCTCATCGGTGTCAATAGGACCGACTTCGTCAATTGGCTCACCTAATACGTTCATGATACGACCGAGGGTCTTGGTGCCGACAGGAATAGAAATTGCTTCACCTGTATTGTTAACCGTTAAACCGCGCTTCAAGCCATCAGTCGAACCCAGAGCAATTGTTCTTACGACTCCGTCGCCTAATTGTTGTTGAACTTCGAGAGTGGTATTGACACCTTCTCCTTCAACTTTCAAAGCGTCATAGATTTTTGGTATCGCATCGCTTGGAAACTCGACGTCCAATACAGCACCAATAATTTGTACGATCTTTCCAGAACTCATCGTTTTCGTTCCTCGTGTATTTTCTCTAAATATCTTAATTAAAAATCTTTTTTTGACTATACCGCAGCAGCACCAGCAACAATTTCAGAAAGCTCCTGAGTAATCGCTGCTTGTCGTGCCTTGTTATAAATCAATTCTAATTCATCAATAAGCTCACCGGCATTATCCGATGCGCTCTTCATTGCCACCATACGTGCTGACATTTCACAGGCGATATTTTCAACTACGCCCGTATACACTTGCGACTCGATGTAACGAGTCAAAAGTTGATCTAGAACCTCTTCTGCATCAGGTTCATATAAATAATCCCAATGATGACCGTAACCTTCATCTTCTATTGGCTTACCCGGTATCAATTGCTCCAGGTGTGGCTGCTGCACGATGGAGTTTACAAACTTGTTTGAGACAAGGTGTAGCTCATCAATGTCACCTTCTTTGAAATTGTTCAACATAATCATGACGGCGCCAAGTAATTCTTCGATACTAGGCTCATCACCAATATGGGTCACTTGACCAACAATATTGGCACCAATTGACCCAAAGAATCCAGCGGCCTTACTACCAACAACACATAACTCAATTTCCTTACCTTCGCCGTCCCATTCCTTAAATTGCTTCAATAACATGCGAAACATGTTTGCATTCAGCCCACCGCATAAACCGCGATCGGTAGAAACAACAATTACACCAACACGTTTAACTTCATCGCGTGCAACAAGATAAGGATGTTTGTATTCAGGATTAGCATGAGCCAGATGAGAAATAACATTACGAATTTTTTCAGCATAAGGACGTGAAGCACTCATGCGATCTTGTGCTTTACGCATTTTACTCGCAGCGACCATCTCCATTGCTTTAGTGATCTTTTGAGTGTTTTTTACACTCGCGATCTTAGTTCGTATTTCTTTTCCGCCGGCCATTTACCAAGTACCGTTTTCTTTGAATTTTGCGATAGCATCTTTCAAGCCACTTTCGATATCATCGTTATAATTACCCTCAGCACCAATCTTATCCATCAAGGCAGACTGTTCACTTCTCATATAATCATGCATTGCTTCTTCGAAAGCACCGATTTTTTCCAGTGCGACATCATCCATAAAATCATTCTCAACTGCGTACAGACTGACGCCCATTTCCGCAACATTGAGTGGAGAATATTGTTTCTGTTTCATCAATTCCATTACACGTGTACCACGCTCAAGCTGCTTGCGAGTGGCTTCATCAAGGTCAGAAGCAAACTGTGCAAAGGCCGCCAATTCACGATACTGCGCTAAGGCCAAACGAATACCACCACCCAACTTCTTAATAATCTTGGTTTGTGCCGCACCACCTACTCGTGACACTGACAAACCCGCATTAATAGCTGGGCGGAAACCAGAGTTAAACAAATCAGATTCTAGAAAGATTTGACCGTCGGTAATCGAAATTACGTTTGTTGGTACGAATGCTGATACGTCACCCGCTTGCGTTTCAATAATGGGCAAAGCGGTCAATGAACCCGTCTTACCTTTTACTTTTCCGTCAGTCAGCTTCTCAACATAATCCGCATTAATACGTGAAGCACGCTCTAATAAACGGGAGTGAAGATAGAATACGTCTCCAGGATAAGCTTCACGGCCTGGCGGACGTTTTAATAACAATGACATCTGGCGATAAGCCCAAGCTTGCTTGGTCAAATCATCATAAATAATTAGTGCATCTTCACCCTTATCACGGAAGTATTCGCCCATGGAACAACCTGAATAAGGCGCAGCATACTGCATCGCTGCAGATTCAGAAGCGGTAGCAGCAACAACAATGGTATGTTCCATTGCGCCATGTTCTTCAAGCTTACGTATAACAACGTTGATTGAAGATGCTTTTTGACCGATAGCAACATAGATACATTTAACACCGGTGCCTTTTTGATTAATGATGGCATCGATTGCAACAGCCGTTTTACCTGTTTGGCGGTCACCAATGATTAACTCGCGTTGACCTCGTCCAACCGGCACCATCGCATCAATTGATTTCAATCCTGTTTGTACAGGCTCGTCAACAGACTTTCTTGCAATTACACCAGGAGCAATCTTTTCAATTGGCGCACTTTCTGTTGTGTTGATGTCACCTTTACCATCAATCGGATTACCTAATGCGTCGACGACGCGACCCAACAAGGCTTCACCAACAGGGACTTCAAGAATACGCTTAGTACATTTAACAACATCACCTTCAGAGATGTTCTCGTAACTACCTAGAATAACGGCACCCACAGAATCTCGTTCCAGATTAAGTGCTAAACCATATGTGTTGCCCGGGAATTCAATCATCTCCCCCTGCATCACATCACTTAAGCCATGAATTCTGGCAACACCATCAGCAAGACTAACTACCGTACCTTCGGTACGTGCTTCGGTATCAAGATCCATTGACTGGATTTTCTTTTTAATCAGATCACTAATTTCAGTTGCACTGATAGACATATGTCTTTCCTCTATTTAATAACTATTGCGCAAATACACTATTTAATTCTTTTAAACGACCGCGAAGAGACGCATCAACCACAGAATCACCCACTCGAATTATCACACCACCAATCAAATCAATATCTTCTTTTGTATTGATATCGATTTTCTTGCTGAGTCTTTTCGAAATTGATTCAGAAATTGCATTTATCTGAGCATCATCTAAGGCATAAGCCGAAATCACATCAACCTCGCTAATACCTTCTACAGCAGCACGTTTCTGTTCAAACAGATCAAAAATTTCAGCAGCCAGACCAATACGTTCAGCATCAACTAAAACCTTGGTAAAGTTATTAGCTGTCTTACTGAGCTTATCACCACAAATATCAGCGATGAACTGATGAAGCTGTTCACTACTCAATTTTGGGTTATTGATAACGCCACGCATATTCTCATCAGAAACGATGATACTAAGCAGATTAAGCATGCTTGACCATTCACCAAGCTTACCTTCTTCAATCGCTTGATCGAAGGCCGCATTCGCATAAGGTCGGGCAATGGTTGCTTTTTCTAACATCTATTAATTCCTGTCGCTTATAACTGCTGACTGATCTTTGCTAGCACTTCATTGTGTGCCGCTTGATCAACTTCTTTCATCAGGATTTGTTCCGCACCAGCGATAGCCAAGGCGGCAACCTGATTTCTCAGTTCCTGCCTGGCTTTTTCTTTTTCTTGCTCGATCTCGCTCAGTGCATTTTCCTTGATGCGATCTGATTCAGCTTTCGCGTCATCTTTCGCTTCATCAACTATTTCATCGTGGCGCTTTTGTGCCTGCGCGATAATAGTTGCTGCCTGCTCTTTACCTTTGTTTATCTCCGCAGATGATTTCTCTTGTGCTTCAGCAAAGTCTTTTTGACCCTGTTCTGCAGCAGCAAGACCATCAGCGATACGTGTTTCACGCTCTTCCATTTGTTTTAGCAGCATTGGCCAAACAAACTTCATCGTAAACCAAACGAAGATAGCAAAAGTTACAAGCTGACCTATTAAGGTTGCATTAAAATTCACTTAAATCACCTATATGTCGGATGACTATTAAAGCCGTTGTATGATTTATTAACCAGCTTGGAGCGTGGCAATAAAAGGACTTGCCAGTGTAAACCACATGCCAATACCGATACCGATCATGGTTACCGCGTCAACAAGGCCTGCAACCAAGAACATCTTACCTTGAAGCATTGGAGCCAGTTCAGGTTGACGCGCTGCGCCTTCCAGAAACTTACCGCCCAATAGACCAAAGCCGATTGCTGTACCAAATGCGCCCATACCCAGAACGATTAAGACACCCAATGATGTAAATGCCAAAATAGTTTCCATTTTTACTCCTCCAAAGGATTTTACTTACAAAATTAAAAAATTAGTGATGTTCATGTGCCATTGCTAAATAAACAATGGTTAACATCATAAAAACAAACGCTTGTAACAAAATTATTAATATATGAAACACTGCCCAAACGAACTGCAATGCACCACCAAAAATTGTACCTATAAAGTATGGCAGTGCAGAACCTATTAAAGTAGCGATCAATAAGAAAATGAGTTCGCCAGCATAAAGGTTACCGAATAATCGCAGGGCTAATGAAACAGGCTTAGCTAATAGTCCAATACCTTCCAGAATCAGATTAAAGGGAATCATGTACTTTCCAAATGGCTGGAAAGCAAGCTCTCCAATAAAGCCACCCACACCCTTCATCTTGATGCTGTAATAAATTATCAGAATAAACACACCTAGCGACAAGCCAAAGGTGATGTTTGGATCAGTTGTTGGCACGACTTTGAAATATAAGTGCTCATTGCCAGTCACAAATTGTGCAATCAATGGCAATAGATCCACCGGCACAATATCCATGGTATTCATTAAGGTAATCCAAATGAATATGGTCAATGCTAATGGACCAATCAATGGATTTTTGACTGTCATTATGTCATTAACGTTTTTGTTAACGAATTCGACAGTCATCTCAATGAGGTTAGCAAAACCTGAAGGGGCTCCACTTTCGACCTTTTTAGCAACGCGGTAAAAGAAAAAACAGAAAATCATTCCCAGAAAAATAGACCAACCCATGGTGTCCACATTCAGTGACCAAAAACCCATATCGAGAGCTTCTTGAGGGCTATGAGCAAAGGTCCAGCTAGAATGCTCTACAATATGGCCACCCGCTCTTTCATAACCTTCAGGCAATTTACCCAAAACCAGGTTTTGCAAATGATGCTGGAGGTATGAATTCGATGTGAGTTCTGTTCCGCTTGCCATTAAATCATTCTCAAAAAATTATTTATTATTGTTTCATCATTATTGCTAGGCCCGTTAGATTCATCATTAATACGAATCCATAACTAACGAACATCATTCCAATATTTAGTGGTTCAACCAGTATTATTGAAATAGCAAATATCATTATCGTTGTAACAATCTTTATTACTTCGCCTAGAAAAAACCAGACTAATGTCCTGTTACCTGAATCTGTCGTGGATGTTCGCAATGAAAACCCGACAAATAATACGTTTGGCACGACAAAGGCCAAACCACCCAAAGTCACAGAATAAACATATTCAAGATTGGTAAACGCAAAAAAAAGAAGTCCACACAATGCTATCGTGCCGGCTTCAAAAATTAACATCCTGTATGCAATTGAGCGATTTTTTATTATTTCTTCTGATCCTGCCAATCGCCCAACTCCAAAAAATCGCGATACATTCTATCGGCTAAATTCTATAGCGCCAGTAAAATATCGATGTTTTTTACATCCCCTCACTGTTCGGGGACGGCAAGTATAAAGACCTGTTAGGAAATGATCAATCGTTGCGCTGCAACATTCTCTAAAATAGCGGGTTCAATGCCCGGTTTTAAGCAAAAAATGACATCAACAATAATCCTTGTTGAATGATGAAACCCAGTCAAAGTAAAACAATATAGCCATGTATAATCCTCCTCATCAAAGCTTAGCGCCAAGAATAATGCTAATTTCTGAGTGATTTTTAACCGCTATAACAACAATCCACAGGCCAATGAAACGAATTTAATTGGATGTTCAGATAAAAAAAATAATCAGATGGATACCAATTCGCAGCAAACAATCTTAATAATTGATGATAATCCATCGAATCTAAAGCTATTACATGAATTATTGAGTAATTATGGCTAGCGGGTACGTGTTGCGGGCTCTTCAGTATCGGGGCTTGAGTCAGCCATAAACACACCTCCGGATTTAATTCTGCTGAATATTAAAATGCCCGAGATGGATGGCTATGAAGTCTGTCAAAAGCTAACCTTATAATTTCACTGGATCGTCATATCCCACATACTACACTCAAGCAGTTTGGCCCACTGATATTAAATGAACTTGAATGTGATAGTTTGCAGGGCTTCCTGTTTAGTCCCGCCATTGATTTTGATACTCTCGGTGGGTATCTGATAGATGAAAAAAAATTACGACCAATCTGTTGAAACCGAGGAGACATCAAAAATATTACTCGGATTTCTTGAGTTACATGACAGTAAAGCAGCTTGGGAATTAAATATTCCTGATTACTTGATATGGTTAATAATACCATCCAGTTCATCTAGCGAATGGTAATTTATTTGCAATACACCTTTACCCTTGGTGTGTTGCTTGATAGTTACTTTTGCACCCACCTTTTCGGATAAATTGTTTTCGAGGCTTTGTATATTCGGATCTTTAGAGGTTGGCTTTGCCTTTCCTTGCTTACTCTCACTCGACAATTGTTGGACCAGTTTTTCTGTAGCCCTGACCGATAAATCCTGTTTTATTATTGTCTCTGCAGCACCCATCTGTTTATTTAATGGTAATGCCAATAACGCACGAGCATGCCCCATGTCTAGCTGACGCGATTCGACCATTTGTTTAACCTTGATATTGAGCTCCAACAAACGTAACAAGTTTGTCACTCCCGAACGTGATCGACCCACTGCCTCGGCAATCGTATCGTGCGTCATGTCAAACTCTTCAATCAATCGTGCTAAAGCTTGCGCTTCTTCTAAAGGGTTTAAATCCTCGCGCTGTATATTTTCTATCAAGGCAATACACATAACCGTTTTATCCGGTACATCCTTAATCACAACAGGCACATCTTGTAAGCCGGCTAGTTGTGCTGCACGCCAACGACGTTCACCAGCAATGATTTCAAATTTTTTCGAACGTGGTAAGGCACGTACAACTATTGGTTGCACGATACCTTGTGCACTGATTGAGTTTGCTAGCTCTTGTAAAGATTCTTTATTAAAATCTTTTCTTGGCTGGTATTGCCCACGTTGTAATAGATCAACGGCTAATGTTTTTAAGGAATCATTATTACTGTCTTCAGAGGCTCTACTAACAGGATTGCCGAGTAATGCATCCAGACCTTTGCCCAAACCGCGTCTCTTTACCAATTTACTAATTCCTTAATTCGTTATAACGAGGTGATATGTTCATGCCGCTAAGCCATCACGTCTTAACATTTCACCAGCCAATGCAAGATAGGCAACTGCACCGCTAGATGACTTATCATAAGTAAGCGCGGCAAGGCCGTGGCTCGGGGCTTCAGCTAATCGAACATTACGCGGGATAATGGTGCGATAGACCTGCTCTCCAAAATGTTCCAATAACTGTGCAGATACTTGTGTCGCAAGATTGTTACGCGGGTCATACATGGTCCGTAACAAGCCTTCAATCTTTAGTTCAGGATTTAAGTATTTTTTAATCTTTTCGATAGTCTCAAGTAAGGCCGTTAATCCTTCAAGCGCATAGTATTCACATTGCATTGGAATCATAATTGAGTTTGCAGCAACCAAGGCATTGACCGTCAACATATTCAATGATGGCGGGCAGTCTATAAAAATAAAATCATAATCTTCTTGAATCGGTTGCAGTGCATTGCGTAATCTGATTTCCCTTGCCATCTCATCCAACAATGCCACTTCAGCACCTGTCAGATCAGAATTCGTGGGGATTAAGTCATATTGGCCTTCAGGAGATTCGACGATGACTTCTTCTGCCGTTTTATCATTCATTAATAAATCGTAACTGGAGATTTCCAGTTCTTGCTTATTGATTCCACTGCCCATGGTGGCATTGCCTTGCGGATCTAAATCAACTAATAACACCTTTCGTTTGGCAGCAGCCAATGATGCGGCAAGATTCACGCCCGTGGTCGTTTTACCAACCCCGCCTTTTTGATTTGCAATTGCAATGATTCTGGACATTAAATTCGTGTTTTACCGTGATATCTAATTATTTTTGATGACTGTACTTTAGCATACTGAAACCCAGCTGCCATAAGCTAAAAATTTACGCTGTTCGCCTTATTTGAACCAGTTTTGCCGAGGTTTCATCACCCGAATGCGCTAAGTCATTAAGCTTAATCACAAATTCATGGTTCCCTAGCTCGTCAATCTCAGCTTCTACCTGCCTCCCTTTCATCGCCAACAACTGATTCCCTGCTGTCAGTAAATGTTGAGTCTGTTCTAACATCCGCAGCAACGGTGCAAAGGCACGACAGATTATTGTGTCGAATTCTTTCGAAGGTTTAAATGCCTCGATACGGCCATGAACCAGCTCAACATTATTGATATTGAGATCAACGATAACGTGCCTCAGGAACCGGAGCTTTTTCTGATTACTATCCAGTAGCGTCCAGTGCTTTTCTGGCTGCGCCATTGCCAATATCATTCCTGGTAAGCCCGCACCGGTACCAATATCCAGACAGTGCTTACCTTCAACAAACGAGTGAACTGATAAAGAATCAAGAACATGGCGATTTAACATTGCCTCCGGTTCTTTTACAGCGGTTAAGTTATAGGCAGTATTCCATTTTACGAGTAACTCAATATATCTTAGATAGGCGTCGCATAATGGCTGCTCAGCTTTAATATCTAGCCTATCAAGACCTGCTTGTAACGCCTCTAGCATTCAGAATGCCCAAAGGCTCAGGCACTTTTCTGCAATAACAGCGATTGCTTCTTCAGATGTACACGCAGTAAAGAAATTGCCGCAGGTGTTATGCCTTGGATACGAGAAGCCTGTCCCAAATTGATTGGCCGATGTTTAGATAATTTTTCAATGACCTCGGACGATAAACCTCTAACCTCCTGATAATCAATATCATCAGGTAATTCAGATTCCTCATGACGGCGATTACGATCAATTTCTTCTTCTTGCCGCTGGATGTAACCGGAATACTTCACTTGTATCTCGACTTGTTCTGACACCTTCGGATCAATCCCATCGACAGCAATATTCGGTAACTTGGCAATGTCAGCATAAGTAATCTCTGGTCTCTTCAAGAGCTGTAGCAGGTTTATATCCTTGCGCAATGATTGACCAAGTAGACGCTCAGTGTCTTCAAGTGCAAGTGCTGGTGAACCGACCCAGATTTTTTCCAGCCGTTCCGATTCTGCTGTAATCGCATGACGTTTTTCAGAAAACAATCGCCAGCGATTGTCATCAATGAGCCCTAATCCATGCGCCTTTTCTGTTAAACGTAGATCGGCATTATCTTCTCGTAGCATCAGTCGATATTCTGCACGGCTGGTAAACATCCGATAAGGTTCGGTCGTACCCATGGTAACCAAGTCATCAACTAATACGCCTAAATAAGCCTCATCACGACGTGGAAACCACGGTTCTTGATCTTGCGTTCGGAGCGCTGCATTTAATCCGGCTAATAAACCTTGCGCTGCCGCCTCTTCATATCCAGTCGTACCATTGATCTGCCCAGCAAAAAATAAACCTTTAATAAAACGTGTCTCTAACCAGGGAGACAATTCACGTGGGTCAAAGAAATCATATTCAATCGCATAACCTGGCCGGGTGATATGCGCATTTTCAAAACCTTTTATCGAACGCACCAAACCAATCTGTGCGTCGTATGGCAATGATGTCGAAATACCATTCGGGTAGACCTCATTACTAGTCAATCCTTCTGGTTCAATAAAGATTTGATGTGCATCTTTATCGGCAAAACGCATAACCTTGTCTTCAACCGAGGGGCAATAACGTGGCCCGGTACCTTCTATATTGCCGTTATACATTGGCGAACGATCCAAAGCACCGCGAATAATGTCGTGGGTTTGTTCGTTGGTATAAGTGATATGGCAAGACACCTGCTCTGGGTGTTGGTCGACATTACCACTATATGAAAATACAGGCACAGGATCATCGCCCGGTTGCGCTTGCAACTGACTATAATCGATCGTCCTGCCATCGATACGTGGTGGCGTTCCAGTCTTCAGCCGCCCAACATTAAAAGGTAATTCACGTAGTCGATCCGCCAAAGCAATTGAAGGTGGGTCACCTGCCCTACCACCCGCATGGTTGCTATCACCAATATGAATTTTGCCGCCTAAAAACGTCCCCACGGTCAACACCACTGTTGGCGCCATAAACTTCAGTCCGGCTTGAGTAACTACACCACGAACCTGCTCACCTTCCACAATGAGGTCATCTACTGCTTGTTGAAATATAAATAGGTTTTTCTGATTTTCGAGTGCAGGTCGAACAACCTGCCTGTATAGAGAACGATCTATCTGTGCGCGCGTAGCCCTTACAGCCGGTCCCTTACGAGAATTCAAAATACGAAACTGGATACCGCTTTGGTCAGCAGCAGCAGCCATTAGACCACCCATGGCATCTATCTCTTTAACCAAATGACCCTTGCCAATACCGCCTATCGCCGGATTACAGGACATCTGTCCGAGCGTTTCTACACTGTGTGTAAGCAATAAAGTACGCGCACCCATCCGAGCAGCCGCCATAGCAGCTTCAGTGCCAGCATGACCACCACCAACAATGATGACGTCGAACTTTTCAGCATGTGTAGACATAAGGGCGCTTATTGTAGCGATTGCCTACAATAATGTAAGTCTAGCTAGGGAAATAATTGGCCTTAGAAGGCATCCTGCATGAATTGAGGCAGGGCTGAACAAGCTTTATGGATGTCGGCGTTGTAATACTTGGTATCAAATGGCTTGTGCCTTGCCATCTGCTCGCGAAAATCACCGAATTTCTGCCCTTTTCGCGCCATAGTTGCAGTCCACCAACCGGATGGGTAGGTTGCGACCGGAAACTGAATCGTCTGAATTTGTACATAATCTGCCTTTTGCATGTCAGCTCGCAAGTCGATGATGACCTGTAGATCTAATAATGGCGATTTACTTTGTGCGACAACTATTCCACCTTTGCGCAAAGCATTTAAACAATCCCGATAAAAGGGTACCTGAAATAAGCGTTTTGCTTGTCCAGCTGGGTCAGAAATATCGATAATAACCACATCTAGCGAATCCGGTTCTACACCTTGTATCCAACTTATGGCATCTTCAAATACTAATGATGCACGCGGGTCGCTATTACTCTCACATAGCTCAGGAAAATATTGTTCGGAAACACGGGTTACACGTTCATCTAGTTCGATCTGTGTAACTTCTTTTACTGTCTCATGTTTCAATACTTCTTTTAAGGTGCCGCAATCACCACCACCGACAATGGCCACATCTTTAGGGTTGGGATGGTTATACAAAGCAGGGTGCGACATCATCTCGTGATAGATGAAATTATCACGCGACGTCAACATGGTTAATCCATCTAAGGTCATCAAACGACCAAAGGTCTTGGTCTCATAGATCGTTATAGTTTGGTGAGGGGATTTTTCTTCATACAGCTTCTGGTTTATATCCAGCGACAGAGCATGACCCTGAGCTGGTTCTGAGAACCAGTTTTCATCCAATGACATTACCCTTACACCTCAAACGTATTATTCAAAAAGCGTCGCATAATAACGAATTTTTAAATCAGATACGAGAGCAGCATTGTAGATGATGGTTTATCCAGAATAATTGGATATAGATCATCAAACGGCAATCTAAAAAATACTTTCCATTACGGCTCTTGAATTAATTTAATGCCTTTTTTACGTTGTGCGTAAACAACGTCTATTTTTTGTTGGATGCGGTTGCGTTTTTCTTCATCAATTTCTTTTCCCAATTTCTCTTTAAGTTGTCGTTCTTTTTTTTTCAGTTTTTTGAGAACATCTTTGATATCAGATTTATGTTTATTTCTTTCCCTTGCATCTGAATCAAAAAAATCTTTTAGCTTTTCTAATAGTTTTTTTTGTTTCATAGTCTTGGCCTTAAATGTATTAAATTGCTACTCACAGTAAGTTATTCATTTGCACTACGAATCTCGGTCATCTCATCATCATCAAGTACCAGCTTGCGCTCTGCTTTAGTAATTTCGCGTTCTTGCGCAACAAAAAGTGTTTCAAAGAATTGTATCAGGTTGCTTTTAATATCTAATAGGTAAGCGCTGTCATTAATCAATGATGTCCCTGTCTCCGGAACTATCTTGCCACTCCGAATAAGCTCATCGATCGCATTATTTTGTTTATCATCAGCTTCACCCATGGAAATCTTGATTTCGTCCATGGAAAGGATCTTGATATCGGGATCTGGTTCATGTCTGATGTCTTCTAATTCTCTGAGTAATATAGCGAGATTTAACCTGATGTTTTGATATTCTCCAGAGGCATGTTGATTATAAGATTGACTAAACGACAACAAATTCTTTTGTAGATGTTTGGTTGATTTAATAGCTTCAACAATATTTCTATTCGCCCTGCGCAGCCAGTGTAAATCGGCTGATTGCTCAAGCTGCCAGTTAAATCGGACTTGACTAATAAAAGCGATAATTGCGCTGTAGATGCCTTTTATATTCTTGTCATATCTTGCTTCGACATCTACTTCTGGCATTTTCTTTCTTGAATTGAGTAGTTGTTTCAGATCTGCGTCTGAACCAATTTCCGATTTACTGAAACCGATAGTGTTCGCAATTATTTCAATGGCATTATCATAGAGATGAAGTGTTTCCATGCGCACGGCTTCTACAGCTGTGTCTGCAAACTCTAGCGCTGAGTCAGTTAGAAACTTGGCTTGCTCTACTGGCGCTTCCTTTTCCTTAAATGTTGTTTCAAGCCAAGCGACCATCATGTTGATAAAAGGGATCATGACGATAATACCAACTAGGTTAAAGATGGTATGGAACACGGCAAGTTTCAGTGTGTAATCATCATCGGCAATCCCAACATAAGCACTCACAACATCTACAATTTGTACAAACTGGTGAATAAATAATATCGCGATAAACCCTGTAGCAAGATTAAAAATCATGTGTGCCCCGGCAAGTCTCTTACCTTGTATGTTGGCACTCAATGAACCAAGGATGGCGGTAATGGTGGTGCCGACATTAGCGCCAATGGCGAGCGCTAACCCATTCTCATACGAGATCTGTTGTGCAGCCAAGGCGGTAATGATTAAAACCAGCGTTGCGTGACTTGATTGCATGACAACAGTCGCGAAGATTCCGATACCGGTATAGATGAACAAACCTCGATAACCAGGAATGGAGAATGCAGAAAGATCGATTGTGTCCTTAAAAGCTTCGAAGCCCTCTTTCATATAATGAATTCCAAGGAACAAGAATCCAAGACCTGCCAAAATATAACCGATACCATTCAATGCCTTCGACTTTTGAAAGATCAACAAGACCCCAAAGACCAACATCGGCATAGCATAAGCAGATATCTTTACTTTCAAACCAAACCCGGCGACTAGCCAAGCGCCAGTGGTTGTGCCGAGGTTTGCCCCAAAAATAATACCTATGCCTGCTGCTAATCCAATCAGACCCGCACTTAGAAATGAAATAGTAATAACCGTGACAAGAGAACTTGACTGGAGAATTGTTGTGGACATGACACCAAGACCCAAACTCTTCCATAACGATCCGGTCGTATGTCGCAGTATCTTTTCAAGAGCGCCGCCGGTAAATGCCCTGAACCCCTGTTCGAGTGACAACATACCAAATAAAAATATTGCCACGCCTGCAGCGATTTGTTTGAAATCAGGACTGATCCAAAAACCGTAAGCAAGGATGATAAATATTGATGGTAATATTATTTTTTTAAACATTGTAAACCAACATTAATGGTGTCATTTTATTGCCTTTAATTTCCCAAGCTAGATTTCATCATTGCGATTCAGAAGAACATTCTTAATGCATAAAAGAAAAATATTGCTAACACAGCACCAGCCGGGATGGTAATAACCCAAGAAACAACAACATCTCTGACAGTACCCATGTTGACTGCACCGATACCACGCGCAAGTCCAACACCTAGTACGGCACCAACAAGCGTATGGGTTGTGGAAATAGGTAAACCTAACTTGGTCGCTATAACTATTGTTGTTGCTGCACCAAATTCTGCACTAAAGCCACGAGTAGGTGTCAGATGTGTAATCTTCCTGCCAATGGTTTCCATCACTCGCCAGCCCCAGGTTGCCAAACCAACAACAATACCAAGCCCACCCAAAGCCAATACCCATAGAGGTACTGGTGACTTGGCAGCAATACTGTCTCCACCGGCCATCGCTACCGACAACACTGCAGACATAGGACCAATAGCATTAGCAACATCGTTTGCACCATGAGCAAAGGCAACGAAACAAGCACTCAATATTTGTAGATAAACAAACAGTTTCTCAACCTGCTGATACTCGGCACTGTTGGTATGAAAATCATAATTACGCTGTGATTCCCACTGTAACCGTCTGACTTCTTCTAATGTTTCAGTGATATCGTCCTTCATATGGCCTGGTGCTGATGCCTTTACTTTCTCTAAGTGCTTCGTCGCCTTTTCCAGGGACTTAATAACATTAGGGTCGGTCACTCTTTCTTCAACATCAGTAGCAGTTTCCTTGGAGTTTATCTTCGAAATTAGCCAGACACTTATAATCGCGGCAACAAGACCAACACAGGAAGCAACACCATACGCAGCGGGCAAACTCAAATCAAGCTTAAGGTTTTTCAATCCCTTAAATGCCATCGTCAATGACAACATCGTGATAACAACAAAGACCAGGTAGGGCGCTATCTTCTTTGCCGACCTAAGCGGTCTGGCGTCGTAAAAGATAGCTCGTAGAATGAAGGTGAAAATAAAATAGGAGATTGTTGCGCTCAGTAGTGGTGAAACTATCCAGCTAGCCGCGATCTGACCCACTTTATCCCAGTGCACGGCACTAATACCACCATAGACTGCACCAAAACCAACAACCGAGCCGACAATGGAATGTGTCGTTGAGACCGGCCAACCTTTCCAAGATGCTATTTGTAACCATACTCCGGCTGCTAGTAATGCCGAAAGCATACCTAGCATAAAGGACAGACCATCATTGGCGAATATCGCCGGGTCAACAATACCCTTTCTAACCGTCTCCGAGACATGGGTACCCGCTAAAAATGCGCCGCTGAATTCCAGAATCGCGGCGAGGATGACAGCGCGGCGCAAGGTAAGCGCTCCAGAACCCACCGAAGTGCCCATGGCATTGGCAACATCATTGGCACCGATGCCCCATGCCATATAAAGGCCGAATATAATTGCTAGAGCTATAATTACGTATAGGTATGTTTCCATTTAATTAATCTCTTTAAATTATGTCAAAAACAAGTCTATTTGGATTCAAGGGTATTTCTTATTGTCGCTGCCAATTTATCTGATCGATCAGCAATACTGCTGACTTGTTGTATTACACGAGTCCACAGGAAAAAATCGCCATACGAGATGCTATCTTCATGGGCAAGTAATAATCTGAGTAATTCCTTCTGACTAACATCTGCCTCGTGTTCCTTCAGGCCAACATCGTCGATCAATTCATGGACTTTATCTGCTTCAAGACCACCAAATCCCGTTTCCAGTAATTCATCCAGAAGTCCAATAATTTTTCGAGACAGATTAAATGTTTCGAGGCATTTACCCATAAAGTGATCAAATGCAGCATCAAAGCCGGCAACCGTCTTAGCTTGCTTGAAGGTAAGTAAAACCGCCGCATTTTCGGCGCGATTGGCAATACCATCTTGAAGAGCAAGTATTTTCAGGAGCTTGCTACGATCCACAGGCATAAACAATCCACGCGGTAAACTATTACGTATCTCGTGTTTGATTTGATCCGCTTGATGTTCCAGTTTTGATATGTTGGCGGCGGCGGATTCAACTTTTTTACTATCGCCTTGCCTGTATAGCTCTATGATTACCGGAATTTGCTCTACACATTCGACAACTTTTTCCATGTGCATTTGCAAGGGCACGAAGGGTGAACGACCAAAAACACTAATTATGTTACGCATAAACATTTCCTCTTTAATATTGACGATTGCAATGTTAGAAAATGACCTCCACAAACCGTCTAATACGATTGTGATTACTAATTTCAATTTGACTTTGATTTATATCAAAAACAGCTCAAAAAAGCGTTTTTAAGGTATGGATAAATTAGATGATGGCTTAATTCTGATACTTATGTTGGAAGAATTCAGACTTTCTACCACCTGTAATTTTGATGACTAAGACTATTCTTAATAGGTGTTTATTGGAAATGAATAAGGTCTCGCAGAATATTCATAAAAACATAGTTTTCTTTATGACGCTTTATGTTGATCTTTTAATTTCGCGTAATGTTTCGCAGAGTATTCGAGGAAGGCACGTTCTTTTTCGTTTAGTTCACGAACGCGTTTAACCGGGCTACCAACATACAAAAAGCCTGATTCAAGTTGTTTGCCAGGTGGCACTAGACTACCCGCACCGATAATCACGTAGTCGCCTAAAACCGCACCGTCCATGACCGTGGCTGACATACCAACCAAACACATATTGCCCACAGTGCACGCATGCAAGATCGCTTTATGACCGACGGTAACATCATCACCAACCACGAGCGGATAACCGGGAAAGAATTCGCTGGTATGCGATTCATGCAGGATCGAACCGTCCTGAATATTGCTACGCGCACCGATCGTGATTGAATTGACATCGCCGCGAATAACGGACATCGGCCAGACTGAGCTATCTTGGCCAATCATGACATCACCGATGACGACTGCTGATTCATCAATATAAGCAGTTGCGTGAATGTCTGGAGAAATGTCTTTGTATTTTCTAATAGTCATTATGTGAGATCTATATTGAACAAGGAAAGATTATTACACAAGCCGGTTTCAAGTTCGGAATTACAAAGAACGATGGCAAGCTTGTTAGAAAAAATATGACCCTTCTATATTGATAGAAGGGTCAATAGACTAAATACTATTACTTGCCTAGTGGAGATTTGATTAGATTTTCGGGACCCAGTACGCCATCACCGCGTGCTAACAAATAGGCATATAGATTATCCAAGTTAGACATAACACGTTTATTCGTCTTATGTGGTCTCATCATTGTGCCGGACTTACCATTGGTAACGATGTTAACAAAGTCTGCTTTGCTTAGTTTCGTCGTAAGACTTTGAGCTAGATTAGGGCCAACAGCACCGATACCCCCTTTACCATGGCAAGCACCACAACCACCACCATTGTAGGTTTTCCAACCCTCCATAGCATTGGCGCTGATTTTGCCATCGACAACTTGATAAGGTTTATCACCGGTAGTTGCCGTCGCTGTTGTACTAGCATCTCCTGTGGCTGTAATTTTCGCAGCAGCCTTTGCTTCAGCGATCTTCGCTTCTGCAACTGCTTTTGCTTCAGCGGCTTTCGCTTCGGCAGCAGCTTTTGCTTCAGCGGCTTTCGCTTCTGCAGCAGCCCTTGCTTCAGCGGCTTTCGCTTCTGCAGCAGCCCTTGCTTCAGCGGCTTTTACTTCTGCAGCAGCTTTTGCTTCAGCGGCTTTCACTTCTGCAGCAGCCTTTGCTTCAGCAATTGCGTCCGTTGCATTTTGTATCGCTTCATCAGACCCGTTTGCAGCAGGTGCTTCCGTGTAAGGCCAATTCTTATAAATCTCTTCTTGATAGACGACATGATTTGGCAGAAACGTTATCTCCGTTTCTACCATTTCTGTCTCTGTCGACGCTTCCTCAACAAGCTCTACAACTGATAGATCCGGTGTTTCGGCAGGCAACTGAACTGCGGTTTCTTGCATAGCAGTCGCTGTTCCTTTTTCCTTTGGCACATCATTGTCACCACAAGCTACCAAAATGCTGACACAAAAGAGTACTAATAGACTACTTTTTAACAATCTAAACATCCTTACAAAAACTCCAAATCTTTACTATCTAGTTATAAGGCCAGTTAGCATAGATCTCATCTTGATAGATAACACCTTCTGCTTTTTCAATGTTCAAAGATGAGAAAATGTCATCTTCACCTGATGCAGGCGCTGCGGCTGGTGCTGGTGCTGCTGCAGTATCATTTGCGGCCGGCATAGCTTTATCATCATCACCGCAAGCGGTTAACCCTAGGCCCAATATCATTCCCAAACTTATATTTCTAATAACAGAAAACATAGTTCCACTCCCCTTTTATTTATAATGTGTTACACCTTATATACTATAGGCATTGTCAGATAAAATAAAACTATGCAAAAATCCTTTTTCGATCTATATCTCAGTAATTTAAGAAGACCCTTAACAAATACCTATGAATAAACAATTAACTGAGTCTTATTGCTCAGAAAAATGGGAATCATCTGTTGTTCCCGAGCTGATTGAATACATCCGCATACCAAATAAATCACCTGCATTTGATCCTGACTGGCTAGAGAATGGCTATATGGATCAAGTGGTTACGCAGTTTTCTAGCTGGTGTGAAAATCAAAGCATAAAAGGATTGTCGCTGGAAGTAGTTCAGCTGCCAAACCGAACTCCGCTCATTTATATGGAGATAGCTGGTGAAATTGATAATACCGTTCTGCTCTATGGCCATTTAGATAAGCAACCCGAGATGTCGGGCTGGCGAGACGGACTCGGTCCGTGGCAACCGGTGTTAGAGGATGACAAGCTTTATGGCCGTGGTGGCGCTGACGATGGCTATGCCACTTTCGCATCGTTACTGGCCATCAAGACATTGCAAAAACAAGGTGTGTCCCACGCTCGCTGCGTTGTCATAATAGAGGCCTGTGAAGAAAGTGGCAGCTATGACCTGCCTTATTATATTGATCATCTCTCTGATCGTATCGGCACACCGGAGCTAATCGTCTGTCTCGACTCTGGATGTGGGAATTATGAGCAATTGTGGTCTACAACTTCGCTACGTGGTTTGATTGGCGGAACATTAACTGTTGATGTCTTGAATGAAGGCATTCATTCGGGTGATGCCAGCGGCATTGTGCCTTCCAGTTTTCGCATTCTTCGACAATTGCTGGATCGACTTGAAGATCCTGCAAGCGGAAAAATACTCGCCGATGAATTTTATGCAGAGATTCCTGAAAAACGAATGAAACAGGCAAAACTCGCTGCAGAGATGATGGGTAAAAACATTTTTACGCGTTTTCCTATGAAAGAAGATATGCGTCCTATGGATGAAGATCCGGTTGAGTTGATCCTGAACCGAAGCTGGCGACCAGCACTATCTTATATTGGTGCGGCTGGCCTACCTGATATTGAATCAGCAGGGAATGTCATGCGCCCTTCAACTTCTATAAAGCTTTCAATGCGGCTACCACCCACTTGTGATGCTGAATTTGCAATTAAAAAACTTGAAGAGCTTCTATTAACAAACCCGCCCTATGGCTCTAAGATCAGTTTTGAGCCCGATTGGGCTGCTAGCGGCTGGATGGCTCCAGAAGTTGCGCCTTGGTTGGAGCAAGCAATGGATGAAGCATCGCTAAACTATTTTAATAAACCAGCGGTTCATATAGGTGAAGGTTGGTCAATTCCGTTTATGGGAATGCTCGGTGAAAAATTTCCCAATGCGCAATTCCTGATTACGGGTGTGCTTGGTCCGGGTTCTAATGCACATGGGCCGAATGAATTTCTGCATATACCGACTGCAAAAAAATTAACGTGTTGCGTAGCAGAGATCATCGCTAAACATTATGAACATTCAAAATAGAGACTGAGGACTAGTAATTACTAGATAATATGTTCCTGACATTATCTAACACCTACCGCCATGCAGGCGTCCTGCATCGCTTAAAGTGCCTACTATATGGGTGCCAATATTTCCGCCTTCGATGGAGGTCATCTATCAAAGAAAAACTAATTATTGGAGAATAGTAATGAAGACAGGTGTCATTGGTTTAGGTGCAATGGGCGCAAATATGGCCCGAAATCTTGCTAGCGCGGGTCATCTAGTTACCGTTTTTAACCGAACATTATCGACAGCAGAATCTATTGCAAAGGAATGCGGCTGTTCAATCTCACTGTCGCCCGCCGATTTAGCAAAACAATGTGAGCTTATTATTGTATGCGTTTCGCGCGATGAAGATGTGCTGGAGATGATTAACTCAATAAAGACTGACACCAATGCAGGAACTATTATTGTTGATACTTCTACAGTTAGTTCGGATACAGCTAAACAGGCTGCGGCATTATTGCAAGAATGTGACGCCCATTTTCTTGATTGCCCTGTTTCCGGTGGCGTTGAAGGTGCAAAGAATGGCAGCTTGGCAATGATGGTTGGGGGTGATGAAGCCATTTTAGAAAAAGCACGTCCCACACTTGATTCCATAGCAGGCAACATTGTTTTTATTGGTGCTACCGGATCAGGTCAAGCGACCAAAGCCGTAAATCAAATTATGGCCGCAGGGATTAATCAAGCGGTGACCGAAGCACTGGCCTTTGGTCAGGCGATGGATTTACCTATGGATAAGGTGGTCGACATCGTCTCAACTGGTGCAGCTGGCAACTGGTTTTTAGATCATCGTGGCAAAACTATGCTGGCAGGGATTTATGAACCCGGATTTAAACTGGCATTGCATCATAAAGACCTTTCAATTTGTCAGTCCATGACAAAATCCATCAGTGAGAATGCCTTGCCCATCATCGAAATGACCCTTTTACATTACCAACGCCTGATGGATGAAGGTTTTGGTGACGAGGATATTTCAGCGTTGTTTCGTCTTAAACAAAATAATTTAAATTAATTTATCCACCATCATCTAACTTGGGAACTGCCTAATCGTTTGGTTGTCTATCAATCAAGAATTGACGATGCGTTATTTTTATGCACAATAGTGCACCTCGCAGAGACGAGCATATAAAAATCCCTTAGGGGAAAACTGTAAAACTCGACTGAGAGCTAGATATATAGCTGCAATAGTCATATATAAGAATAATTGACGTAATTAGAAGGTACCTGAGTAAATAATCATGCCTGTAACGATAAAAGTAAAATCGTTGACGAAGTCATTCGGCCCGATACATGCGGTACGCGGAGTCTCGTTTGACGTAAATCATGGTGAAGTTCTAGGTTTTCTAGGCCCTAATGGCGCCGGTAAATCTACAACAATGAAAATGATCACCGGTTTTCTCGAACCTACCAGCGGCACGGTTGAGGTAAATGGTTTTGATGTGCGGGAGAACCCTATAGCCGTTAAACGTTCTGTAGGCTATTTACCTGAAGGTGCGCCAGCTTATGGTGAGATGACCGTCAAAAGTTTTCTCAACTTTATTGCCGATGTTCGACAATTAACTGGTAGCAGCCGCCAAAAGCGTATCGATGAAGTTGTCGACATCATTAATATAAAACACGTCATCGACCAAAGTATCGAAACCCTGTCAAAAGGCTTTAAACGCCGTGTCGGAATCGCACAGGCCATCCTGCATGATCCTAGTGTATTAATCCTTGATGAACCTACTGATGGTCTTGATCCAAATCAAAAGCATGAGGTTAGAAACTTGATCAAGGAAATGTCAGAAGACAAGGCGATTGTCATTTCCACACATATTCTTGAAGAAGTTGATGCTGTTTGTTCACGTGCAATCATTATTGCCTCTGGTGATATATTATTTGATGGCACACCCGCTGAACTAATCGCAAAATCAGATCGTAGTGATATTGAGCATGCCTTCCGCGTTATTACAACTTCCAGTGCGGATGAAAACCGGGAGACAGCAGCACCATGAGCCCCATGTATTCTATTTATAAACGTGAATTCGCCAGTTATTTTGTAACGCCGGTCGCCTATGTCTTTATCGTCATCTTTTTATTCCTGACCGGTATTTTTGCTTTTTATATTGGTGCTTTTTTTGAAACCAATCAGGCCGATCTGGAACCCTTTTTTCGATTTCACCCTTGGCTTTATCTATTTCTAATACCGGCCATCTCCATGCGTCTTTGGTCAGATGAACGTAAAAGTGGCACCATTGAATTATTAATGACCTTACCGGTATCAATTACCGACGCTGTGATAGGAAAATACCTCGCGGCATGGAGCTTTACAGCCGTTGCGCTAGCATTAACTTTCCCAATGTGGATTACCGTTAATTATCTTGGTAGTCCTGACAATACCGTTATCCTCGCCAGCTATATAGGCAGCCTGATTATGGCCGGGGGCTTTCTTGCGATTGGCTCATGTATATCAGCACTTACTAAAAGTCAGGTTATCTCATTCGTTATTAGTGTCGTAATTTGCTTCATGTTCATACTGAGTGGCTTCCCGATGGTACTGGACATATTTCAAAGCTGGGCTCCACAAGCGGTACTGGATGCTATTGCATCATTTAGCTTTTTAACTCATTTCACCTCGATTAAGAAAGGTGTAATCGATATCCGCGATGTAATTTACTTTAGCGCATTAATCATATTCTGGTTATACGTTAACGTTGTCGTTATTGAAGCAAAGAAGGCAAGTTAGTCATGAATGTCTCACTAAAAAGTAAGTTTGTTTCAGGTAGCGGTTTGATATTAGCGACCTGTTTATTTGTTGCCACCATCATCCTTGCAAATACTGCACTGACTACATGGCGTATTGATTTAACAGAAAGTAAATTGTTTACCCTCTCCGAAGGCACAAAAAACATTCTCAACAATCTGGAAGAACCGGTTCAGCTTGATTTTTATTTCTCGCAGAAGGCTATGAGTGAATTCCCGTTATTGGTTAATTATGGTGCTCGCGTTAGAGATATGCTGGAAGAATTTGCCACCCATGCGAATGGAAAGTTAATTCTTAATATTATCGAGCCAGATACATTTTCTGAAGCTGAAGACCAAGCTGTCGCCAGTGGTCTGCGAACTGTATCAGCAAATTCTGCTGGCGATAGAGCCTATTTTGGCATCGTCGGCACCAACTCAACTGATGATGAAAAGGTGATTCCTTTTTTCCAGACCAATCGTGAGTCTGCGCTTGAGTACGATATAACCAAGATGATTTTTGACTTGGCTTATCCTGAGAAACGCAAGGTGGGTCTAGTGTCTCAATTGCCGATTATGGCTACCACCGGTGATCCGGACGGACGTGACTGGACAATTATTAGTGCACTGCAAGATTCTTTTGAGGTTCACAACCTGTCCCAAAACCCGGACACACTGGTTGAGAGCATCAATGTAGATAACATAGATGTATTGATGCTGGTTCATCCTAAAAAACTAGAAAATGATGTTCTGTACGCAATTGATCAATATCTCTTACGTGGCGGTAAAGCGATAATTTTTATAGACCCAATTGCTGAACTTGATCAAACACGACCTGACCCAGGCAACCCAAACGTAGTACCCGACATCGAATCATACTTGCCAGAGTTACTAGAACTTTGGGGTCTGGAGATGAGTAAACAGAAGGTTGTTGGCGACATCAATGCCGCTATGCGTGTGCAATCAGATGATCCACGTAATCCACAAGGTGTCGATTACCTTCCTTGGTTAAGAATGACTGAAAAGAATTTTAATGCAGACGATTTCTCTACCAGTGAATTAAACCTGATACATATGGGTACTGTGGGCTCTTTGGAGATCATAGAAGATAAAGGTTTGACCATTACCCCGTTGATAGAAACATCTGAACAATCAACAAAACTTGAACGCGATTTATTACTGTTCCAACGTGACCCGAATATCATCATGAGCAATTTCAAATCAGAAGACAGGAAGATGCTTATTGCTGCAAGAATTAACGGCAAGGCAAAAAGTTACTTTCCAGAGGGAAAACCTGCAAAAGATGCAGAAGCTGAAAAATTCGTAGACCCGAAATTTGTCAATGAGGGTGAGCTAAACCTTATTCTGGTAGCTGACACAGATATAATGGCAGACCATTTCTGGATTCGTTCTCAAGAAATGTTTGGCGTCGCTGTACCACAACCAATCGCTAATAATGGCGACTTCGTCATGAACAGTATTGAAAATCTTGCTGGAAATACTGATCTAATCAGTCTGCGCGGACGCGAAAAATATTCCCGCCCATTTGAAATGGTAGACCAAATTCGCAGGGAAGCAGAAGCAGAATTTCGCGAACGCGAAACCGAGTTACAAGCAAGCTTAGATGAGACTGAGAAAAAAATACGCCAGTTACAACAAGAGCAAGGTGGTGAAAAATCTTACTTGTTAAATAATGAATTATCAGCAGAAATTGAAAAATTCAGAAGTGAGCGTGTGGCCACCAGAAAAGAATTACGTGGCGTACAACACGAGCTTAAAAAGAATATTGAAAAACTTGGTGCGCAATTGCGCTTTATAAATATCGGATTAATCCCATTATTAATAACACTAATGGCCTTATTCATCGGAATTTACCGAGCAAACAGAAGAACGTAAACAAACAACACCTATGTTTAAAAATAAACTCATTGTATTCGCCCTTGTCACTGTTGTAGTTATTATTGCTGCGTCAGTATTCGTTAAACTTCGCGCACCTCAATCAGGAAAAGAGAGAGCCGCTTTCTTTCCAGGCCTGTCTTCAGAGATAGAAGCGATAAACCACATATCAATTAAAGGCTATGCTGGTTCAGTCAATCTCTCGCGTATAAATGATACATGGGTGATTGATGAATTTGATGGCTATCCTGCGTTACCAGACAAAGTAAAAAGCACCGTGCTTGGTGCAGCTGATTTAAAGATTAATGCTGCGAAAACAACACTACCGAGACTTTATAACCGTCTTGGTGTAGAAGGTCCAGAAGTTGAAGACTCAACATCTTTATTGCTGTCACTTAAAGATGCTGAAAGAAAGAATATTGTTGAGATGATTGTCGGTAAGCTACGTCTCAGCAGCGCGTCTCAAAGTACTCCTGGTTTATATATTCGCAAGCCTGATGATGAGCAATCTTATTTAGTAGATGGTGTTGTCGACATAACCTCTTCCAAGACTGACTGGATTGAACGTTCATTATTCGACATACCTGCTGAAGCAATTAGGGCTGTTCGTGTTGAACATGCAGATGGCGATACCTACACCTTGTTTAAAAATGAAAAAGGACAAGAAAAATTTAGCCTGGAAAACCTGCCATCTGGCAAAAAGCTGGCCTCAGAGCTTATTATTTCTCGTTATGGAAGCATCTTACAGGACATCCAAATCAATGGTGCCCGGTCTAAAGAAAAGCTGCAGAAACAGGAAAACAGTATTAATGTATTAATCCACACCTTCGAAGGTACTGTTGTCGAGCTTGTTGCCTTTGAGCATGACGATATACCTTATGGTTCGTTTGAATTCAGATTTGATGAGAGCCTGCTTGCGGGTGATGAAGATCAAGAAAAAATTGATGGTGTGAAAGCTTATGTTGCGAATATGAATGCGCAAACATTGAATTGGTGGTACGAGATTCCTCCTTTCAAATATGATGTCATCAAAAAACGATCTGATAGCATCATGCGTAATGACAAGAGTTCTGTAAAATCAGAATAAGTTAACTAGCTTGGCTGATTTTTTATTGATCACTTCTACCTAATGCTGCTTTACCCACTGTTAGAATCCATAAGCTGCTAAAAGCCGGCTATAATAATAGCCCTGAAAACATCACAATCATGCTTTGTTAGATATTCAAGCTGCTTTTTAATCTTCAACCTTTTGCTCAAAACTTATAAGTCCAAATTCTGCGCCAATACGATAACCGCATTAACAATGCATGATTTCACCTATAAAACTTTGATCAATCTTTAACTTTGAAAATGGTGACCGTCTGAGATAACTAAGTGAAGAATAAGCAGTACCAAAATCACCAATACCGTGCGGTAATAAGTGATGGGGCAGGTATTAAGCTTACCTATCAGGGCATGCCAATGTATCTTTTCGTGAATGTTAATAGCTATATATCTCACACGTTATTGTCTAAAATTTGATTACTTGCTTATCCTGTTTGTCGGCATTCCGAACATATTCCCAGAATTGATATTGATAAGATCACTCCATACACATCAGCGGTCACACACGCTATAATTCTGCCTCCCAAAATGGTTAAAATTAATGGCTCAAGATAAAAAACAAAATAGAGATTTCGGAACGCCACTGAGCTTCCAACAACTGATCTTTGAAATACAGCGATACTGGTCTGGCTTGGGTTGCGTAATAATGCAGCCCTATGACATGGAAATGGGCGCAGGAACCTTCCATCCGGCCACATTCCTGCGTGCTATTGGCCCTGAACCATGGCGCGCCGCCTATGTTCAGCCTTCTAGACGACCTACTGATGGGCGCTATGGTGAAAACCCGAATCGTCTACAGCATTACTATCAATTCCAGGTATTGCTCAAGCCTTCGCCAGATGATATTCAGCAGCTTTATCTGGATTCACTAAAGGCAATCGGGATTGATTCCGAGGTGCATGACATCCGTTTTGTAGAAGATAACTGGGAATCGCCAACGCTCGGGGCCTGGGGCCTAGGCTGGGAAGTCTGGTTAGATGGCATGGAAATCAGCCAATTTACCTATTTCCAGCAGGTCGGTGGTTTAGATTGCAAACCAGTAACAGGTGAAATGACATATGGCCTGGAACGTATCGCCATGTGTCTACAAGATTGCAGCAATGTCTTTGACCTGATTTGGACACAAGATGACCAGAATATCGTCACCTATGGTGATATTTATCATCAAAATGAAGTAGAGATGTCACGTTATAATTTTGAACAGGCCAACACTGAAGCATTATTTAACTGGTTTGATAACTATGAGCAGGAATCTCAAGACCTGATCGAAGCAGGTCTGCCAATACCCGCTTATGAAATGACTATGAAGGCATCACACGCCTTTAACTTACTCGATGCCCGCGGCGCTATCTCGGTCACCGAACGGCAGCGCTACATATTACGTGTCAGAACACTCGCGCGTGCTGTTGCTCAAGCCTACTATGAAAGTCGTGAATCATTAGGCTTCCCACTACTGAAACAATAATACAAATAAACTAATGAGTAAGAAACAGGATTTATTAATCGAGATCGGCACTGAAGAGTTACCGCCGAAGTCTCTAAAACGACTTGCGACTGCTTTTCATCAGGAAATTTGCGCTGCACTTAAAGATAATGATTTAGATTTTATCGAAACAAGTTGGCTTGCATCACCACGAAGACTCGCCGTAATAATTAAGCAGTTAGATATAAGTCAGTCGGACAAGCAGCAACAACGTCGAGGCCCAGCCATTAGTGCTGCATTTGATGATGATGGAAAACCGACTCGAGCAACTGAAGGATTTGCCAAATCATGTGGCGTTGCAGTCGAGCAATTGGAAAAACAGGAAACCGAAAAAGGCAGCTGGCTGGTTTTTGATACTTTAGTCAAGGGTAAACAAACACAAGAGTTAATCCCTGACACGATCAACATGGCATTAAAACGCCTACCTATTGCAAAACGTATGCGCTGGGGAAATAACGATTTTGAATTCGTTCGGCCAATCAAGTGGGTGCTGTTATTGCTGGGAACAGAAACTATTGACTGCGAGATAATGGGCGTTAAATCAGGTAACTATAGCTATGGTCATCGTTTTCATCATCCTGAAGCGATCATTATTAAACAAGCTGCTGATTATGCTAAAACATTAAAACAAAACGGGAAGGTTTTGGTTGATTACAATGAACGGCATTCCTTGATTAAAGATCAAGTTGAAAAAGTAGCGGCAAAGAATAATGGAATCGCAGTCATTGATCCTGACTTACTTGATGAAGTCACTGCGTTGGTGGAATGGCCCATCAGTTTTATTGGCAACTTTAACCCGGACTTTCTCAAGTTGCCGAAAGAAGTTTTGATTGCCAGCATGCAAGACCACCAAAAGTATTTTCCTATACTTGATAAACAAAAAGAATTACTCGCCTCTTTCATTTGTGTAACAAATATTGAAAGTAAACAACCCGTCTTTATAAAACAGGGCAATGAACGCGTTATTCAACCCAGGCTTAGCGACGCTGCATTTTTCTGGGAGCGAGACCTAAAGAATGGCTTAGCAAAGCATATTGATGGATTAAATAAAGTTGTTTACCAGAAACAACTGGGGACTTTGCACGAAAAGTCTGAACGCCTGAACAATATTGTTTTAAGTTTGGTAAAACCTTTAAATCTAGATGCCAATAATGCCAAACGTGCTGCTCAATTATGCTTCTGTGATCTGTTGACTGAAATGGTCTGCGAGTTTCCTGCATTACAAGGCACCATGGGGAAATACTATGCACAAGCTGATGGTGAAGATGCTGACGTTACTATCGCCTTAGAAGAATATTACCAACCTAGATTTGCAGGTGATAATCTACCATCAACTACTCTGGGTCAATGTTTAGCGATAAGCGAAAAGATTGACACCTTGGTAGGTATATTTTCTATTGGCAAGGCACCGACTGGTGATAAAGATCCTTTTGGGCTACGTCGTTCCGCCATTGGCTTACTACGTATTATCATCGAATGCGAAATCGATATTGATTTAAATGAATTACTCGATTTAGCAGCCTCAAATTACCCATCCAAGATTAAGGCGAAAGAAATTACTAGCGATGTCTTTAAATTTTTGATGGAACGTTTACGCAGGTATTATCTTGATGCGGGTGTGAGTAATGATGCTTTTGAATCAGTACTCGCGATAAACTCTAGCAAGCCACTAGATTTTCATCATCGACTCACCGCAGTGACTGAATTTAGAAAACTGGCCGAAGCAGAAAGTCTGGCCGCGGCAAATAAACGCATTAGTAATATACTTAAGAAATCTGACTTTAATAATACCTTGGAAGTAAATGACAACTTGCTAGCTGAGGAATCTGAAATCTTGCTGGCCTCTACATTAAAGGAATATCAGCAAAAAGTGGTGCCGATGATCAAAGAACGAGATTATAAGTCTGCATTGACTGAATTAGCTGGCTTACGTGAAAGCGTAGATAGTTTTTTTGATAATGTAATGGTGATGTGTGACGATGATGATATTAAAAATAATCGCCTGGCATTACTTAGCAAGTTAAATTCATTGTTTCTGGAAACGGCAGATATTTCTAAACTACAAGGATAAACATGGCGCTTATCATTCTAGATCGAGATGGAGTAATCAATGAAGATTCCGACGACTATATAAAGTCACCGGCAGAGTGGCAACCTGTACCTGGGAGTCTCGAGGCAATAGCCAAACTTTCTCAAAACGGCTATCGCGTTATTGTGGTAACAAATCAATCAGGTCTGGGTAGAAAGCTTTTTACAATAGAAGCCCTGAATGCAATTCATATGAAGATGAATACACACCTCGCCCAATTTGGTGGTGTCATTGATGCAATCTTCTTCTGCCCACACATTCCAAAAGATAACTGTAATTGCCGTAAACCAAAACCGGGGTTATATAATGATATTTCAGAACGACTCCGCGTTTCGTTGAATAAGGTTTATTGTGTCGGTGACAAAATGACTGATATTCAAGCCATACAAAGTGCTGGCGGTAAACCCGTGCTAGTGCGTACCGGCAAAGGGCAAACTCAAATTGATCAAGGTCTGGTTCCAGCAGGAATCCCTATTTATAATGATCTGGCTGAATTTGTCGATGAAATTATGATTGCCAAATAACCATGCTCCTTATCCGTTCCTTGTTTTTTTATGCTGGCCAAATCATCAGTACAATATTATTTGCACCACTTGGTATTATTGCCTTTCCCTTAAGTTTTAATAGTCGCTACTACATCATTACCCGTTGGACAGTCTTCAATCTTTGGTGGCTGAAGATATGTTGCAATGTAGAATATAGAATCGAAGGATTAGACCATGTTCCGGATAAAGCATGTATCGTGATGTGTAAACATCAATCGGCGTTTGAGACATTAGCACTACAACTGATCTTTGTTCCACAGGCATGGATATTAAAACGCGAACTATTGAAAATTCCGATCTATGGTTGGGGTCTTGCCTCGATGCAGCCAATCGCTATTGATCGTGGTTCTGCAATCAAGTCATTTCGACAAATTGTTACACAGGGTTGCCAACGTTTAAAAGATGGTTTGTGGGTGATTATTTTTCCTGAAGGAACTCGTGTTGCACCAGGAGAAAAAGGGACTTATCTGCCAGGCGGCGGCATGCTTGCAGTCAAATCAGGGGCTAATGTTATTCCCGTTGCTCATAATGCCGGTTTTTTATGGCCTCGAAATAATCTAATAAAAAAACCTGGAATTATTACATTGGTTATTGGACCAGTTATTGAATCTACCAACAAAAGCGCCAAGCAAATCACCGCAGAAGTCGAAACCTGGATTGAAACGACGGTTAGTTCATTACCTAATCCTCAATACTAACTAACTCTTTTTGTTATTTTGTCGTAAGCTATTGACGTAAACCTGTCAATCACAGGAGGCGTAAATGATTCTAACGACACTGGAAAGTGTACCGGGTAAAACAATTACTCAGCATCTTGGCCTTGTTCAAGGCAGCACCGTCAGAGCAAAACATGCTGGTCGCGATATTATGGCTGGTTTAAAAAACATCTTTGGCGGTGAACTCAAAGGCTATACCGAGTTACTGCATGAATCCCGTGAAGAAGCTATCGCGCGAATGACCGAGCAAGCGCAGTCGATTGGAGCCAATGCTGTTCTGAATATCCGTTTCTCAACATCATCCATAACACAAGGTGCGTCCGAACTATTTACCTACGGCACTGCGGTAAAGCTCGATTGATATGTATGAGCTGATACTATTTTTAACACTGTTAGCATTAGGTTTTGGTGTTGGTCAATACCTGGAGACCCTGCATTACAAATCGATAATTAATCGCGAATCATCCCTGAGACATATCCCAGCAATAGCAACAAAACACCTGCCTCGGGACTTTACTTCCTGTTCTACGAAAATGGTTTACGGAAATGTCGTCATATCTATTGATTTCTTTAAAAAATTTGTATCTGGCATGAGATCGATCGTAGGCGGTCGCATCAGCAGTTATGAAACATTGATTGATAGAGCTCGGCGTGAAGCGATCTTGCGCATGAAGAAACAGGCTGCTTGCCAAGGTGCCAACTATGTATTCAATGTGAAAATGGAAACCTCTTCTATTTCTAAAGGACGCAGAGATAGCATAGGCTCGGTTGAAGTACTGGCCTACGGCACCGCGATTATTAAATCCAAATCAACAAATAAACATAATAATTTGATAAATTAAAAGTTTACATTTCGTATTTAACAGGAGAAGAACATCATGTCTATTGAACTACTGATTAAATTTCTGGGTTGGAGCACTGTTATCAATCTCGGCTTATTAATATGGTGGGGGGTTTTTATAATTTTCGCTCATGACTGGACTTATCGAATGCATGGCAAGTGGTTCAACCTGAGTTATGAACAATTTGATACGGTTCACTATGCCGGAATCGCTTTTTATAAACTCAGCATAATCTTGTTTAATGTTGCACCCTACCTGGCCTTGCGGATAGTGTCTTAAAAAAAGGAGAATAATTATGAAATTATCAATCAAAAGATTTGCGATTACCTGTAGCATCATTTGGGGATTGGCCATTCTGATTGTTAGTGCATCAAACCTAATCTGGCCAAATTATGGCGCTGTTTTTCTAACCGTAGTTGCTTCTATCTATCCAGGCTATACACCGATGCAAGGTATTAGCAGTATTATTGTTGGGACACTGTACGCTATTGTTGATGCCGGTATTGGCGGCGCTATCTTTGCCTGGTTATATAATTCATTACCTGAATAAACGGGTGTAAAACGGCGACGTGTATTTTTTATGGACTTTACCAACCCAGAAATACCGGAGGGCATTAATACCAGCAAGCAACACCCCTTAAAGGATTTCTTTATTCTTTCAATAGGTGTGTTGGGTAGCATTGCCCTGTTTGCATTTTTACTGGGGCTATTTGCCGAGCGACTCGCTTTACACATCCCTTTTTCTGTTGAGCATGAATTGCTCGAATCAATTGAGTTTGAGGATACCGTTATAAGTAACCCTGAAATCCAGGGCTATCTAAATAACCTAACATCACAATTATTACCCTACATTACTCTACCTGAAGAAATCACAGTGCATGTAAGCTATGTCGATGACTCTATAGAAAATGCCTTTGCCAGTCTGGGTGGCCAGATATTAATCTATCGTGGTCTTATAGAATTGTTACCTAATGAAAATGCTCTGGCGATGGTGATTGCGCATGAGATTGCACACATACAACAAAGGGACCCGATTGTTGCTTTAGGTCGAGGTGTCGTTGTTGGTTTATTTCTAACGGTAATTATTGGTAGTAGTACGGACCGTTTTGTTGGCAATGTCGTAAGTGAGGCGGGAACATTAACCGTGCTTGGTTTTAATCGTAAACAGGAACAACGTGCTGATGAGATTGCATTAAAAGCAATAGCCGAACACTACGGACATGTTAATGGAACAGATGAATTGTTTAAGGCATTCTTAAAACTGGAAGACGAATACGATAGCATTGCACCTGAGTTTTTTAGTACTCACCCTTTAAGTGATGACCGAATCAGAAAGATTAAAATACAAGCTGATAAAAACAATTGGCCGATTAAAGGTCAGACTGTTCCACTACCTGATTTTATCACTAACTCAAAATAGACTATTTTGATTAATCAGTTGGTATATTACCGCTGTCTCTCTCTGCCGCCATCACCGTATTTGCAACCAGCATAGTAATCGTCATGGGGCCAACACCACCCGGCACTGGCGTGATCAAGCTAGCTACTTCTTTTACCTCATCAAAATCAACGTCACCAACTAATTTGCCACTTTCAAGACGGTTTATTCCAACATCAATGACTACAGCACCTGGCTTAACATGCTCCGCCTTGATCATTTCTGGTCGGCCAGTTGCAACAACCAGAATATCAGCATTAGTTGTATGTTTTTCCAGGTCTTTCGTCTTCGAAGTACATATTGTTACTGTTGCATCTTCCTGTAACAACATTATCGCCATTGGCTTGCCAACTATATTACTCCTGCCAACAATAACTGCATTTTGTCCAGCTATAGGGACTTTACAATAACTCAACATGCGCATTACACCGAACGGTGTGCACGGTGGAAAAACAGTATTGCCGGTCATCAATGCGCCGACATTGTAGAGATGGAAACCATCAACATCCTTATCCTGTTTTATCGCTTCCAACACTTTGCTTTCATCAATGTGTTTCGGTAATGGTAATTGCACCAGAATACCGTTTATTTTTTTTGCTTCATTTAATTCCTCGATTAACTTCAGCAACATTTTTTCAGATACATCTTCGGGTAGATCATGCACCTCAGAATGCAGGCCAACTTCATGACAAGCCTTAATCTTGTTACTGACATAAAGTTTCGACGCAGGATTATCCCCGACAATAATAACCGCAAGACCAGGTAGTACACCTTTTTCCTTAAGCCTATCAGCTCGTTTTTTCCATTCTGTCCTAACAGCTGCGGAAATAGCCTTACCGTCGATTAATGTCGCACTCATACAAATACTCCCCAAATTATAATTCTTAATCAGAATATTACTGTGTTTCTATACTCTTTAAAACTTACAGGTAGTTAACTATCTTAGCTAAGAATGAGTTTATCTTTTTAAATCAACAACATGATCCAGGTGATTTATCACTATTTGTATAGTTTGCATGTTTGGTTTCTGATGCTGGTCGTCGAGTTCCTGCGGGGACATCCCCTGGCACTGGTTCACGCTCGGTTGATGGTTCGATAGCAATAAAATCATCTTTATACGGTTCATTAATTAATACATTAAAGGTCCGTTCGCAAACTGCCATTCTTTCACCGCGCGGGAACTGATGTCCTTCATCATCGACCACAAGACTAAAGGGCCCACTGTAGATAACCGTATGACCTTTATCGACACATTCTATTTGTTCTCGTTTGATCGCTGTTAACGTTGCTGAACGAAATTCAATACCTTCAACAACCTGCCAGGGTGTTTCTGACCACTTGTCATATGAGACGGCAATAAAACCGGCTTCTTGAAACATCTGCAACATCTCCAGTTCCTGAAACGCACCTGAGATACAACCACTCCATAGCTGTTTATCATTTTTTAAATATTCCGGAATTATTTCATCACTGATGATGTCTGATATTGCTATTCGGCCACCGGGTTTAGTAACGCGAAATATTTCGGTAACTAATTGTTGCTTCTCCTGATCACTCACCAGGTTTAATACACAATTTGAAATTACTAGGTCAACTGAGTTGTCTGCGATCAATGGCGATTGTTGCGACTGTTTTAATTTCCAATTTTCTAATGCTGCGAGTTCATCTGCACTCGTAACAGGATTTGATTTCAACCATGATTCCATTAAGTCAACATCAAGAGCTAAGTCTTGAATTTTTCCTTTTAAAAATTGAACGCGGTCATTACCAACTTTCTCTGCCATTTCAGCTTGATATTTGCGTGCCAAAGCCAACATGTCGTTATTCATATCGACACCGATGATCATGCCATTATCTCCGACTAGTTGTGCGGCCATATAACAAATCTTGCCACTGCCACTACCCAAGTCGAGCACCACATCCCCTTCTCGAACATAACGTGATGGATCGCCACAGCCATAATCTTTTTCAATAATTTCTTCCGGCAATATTTTTAATAAATCTACTTGATAATTAACCGGACAACACAAAGATTCCTGGCGCTCATTTGCGCCTTCAGAATAACGTTCAAGAACGGCACTTTCTTTATTCATATTTCACCTGCTAATAAAGGGGGTTTTCAATAATTGTAATAATTGACCTGATGCGGGCTCTCGAAATTCGTTGAGGCCAATCACCATATCATCATAACCCGCCTTTGGAAAAAGGCGATATGTTTTGAATAATTTATCCCAGATTGAAAATATATTGCCATAATTACTATTCGTTTCATCGTTCAGAACTGAATGATGGATTCTATGCATATCAGGCGTAACGATGATCGTTCTAAGGAAATTATCCAGTTTAGGATTAAGTAAGATATTACTATGTGTAAATAATGCCGCGGCATTCAACAATATTTCATAAAGAATAATCGCAAATGCTACTGGCCCAATAATGACTACTGCCAACATTTTATAGAACACGGACAGCACTATTTCGAAGGGGTGAAAACGGATACCTGTGGTAACATCAACTTCACGGTCGATGTGGTGTACGCGGTGAATCCGCCATAAGAAGTTAACTTTGTGTGTAATAACATGCTGAATATAAATCAGCAGATCAAAGATGATTAGTGTTAAAACGATATTAATTAATAATGGCATTTCTACGAAATTAAAAAGACCGATATTCTTTTCAGACGCATAAACTGCGACATCAAACAATGCCAATGGCACCAAGAGACGAACAACAATTATATTGACTACCAACAATAAAATATTATTTACTTGTCGATACCAATTACCTTGCACAGGTAAACGTCTTGGCCGGGCTAGTTGCAGCACCATGAGTATGAATAGCAAAGTGATAAAACTGGATAGTCTCAACATTGCTTCATTTTCAATGAAAAACAGTTGGAATTGAGTCATTTCATACATAGTAGCTTGATTATTATCATTTATTGCAATGACGCTTTTGAGTTACAATTATAGACCCTAATCATAGACATAAATTCAGCACACATGACTGATAATTCACATAAAGGGACAGCCCGAATATCACGACCTCGTCGTATGCGTAGTGATGCGTTTTCACGGCGCTTAATGCGTGAGTCTAGCATTAGTGTAGATGACCTAATCTATCCAATTTTTATTTTTGAAGGAGATAATCAACAAACAGCTATCGATTCGATGCCTGGGGTAGCTCGTCTCAGTGTAGACTTGCTGATTAAAGAAGCCAAACAACTCGTTGACCTTGGAATTCCAGCTATTGCGCTGTTTCCTGTCGTTTCAAATGGAAAAAAGAGTGATGATGCAGCCGAAGCCTGGAACCCTGCAGGTTTAATACAAACAGCCGTTCGAGAATTAAAATCACATTACCCTGATCTCGGCGTAATTACAGATGTCGCACTTGACCCCTATACCCTTTCTGGTCAAGACGGCTTAACCGATAAAAATGACTATGTATTGAACGATGAAACGGTAGCGGTACTGGTTAAACAGGCATTATCACATGCTGAGGCCGGAGCAGATATCGTTGCACCATCTGATATGATGGACGGACGTATCGGTTGTATTCGAACCGCTCTAGAATCTGCAAATTATACCAACACTAAAATTCTTGCCTATTCAGCAAAATACGCATCAAGCTTTTATGGCCCTTTTCGTGATGCAGTTGGTTCCGCAGGAAATTTAGGTAGTGGTAATAAATATACCTACCAAATGGATCCCGCCAATACCGATGAAGCCATCACCGAAGTTGAACTTGATTTAGATGAAGGAGCCGACATGATCATGGTTAAACCTGGCCTGCCTTATCTTGATATTGTCTACCGTGTGAAAACGACGTTTGGTCGTCCGACTTATGTCTATCATGTCAGTGGCGAGTATGCGATGTTAAAGGCCGCTGCTGCTAATGGCTGGCTAGATGAAAAAAGCACCGTTATTGAATCCTTACTCTCATGCAAACGTGCCGGTGCTGATGGCATTCTCACCTACTATGCCAAGCAAGTCGCTGAGTGGTTAAAAGAATCGTAATTACTTAAACATCAAGCTCTAGTTGTTTTATCTTCCTCGTCAAAGTGTTTCGCCCCCAACCTAATAATTTCGCGGCATCCTGACGACGACCACTCGTTTTTTTCAGCGCTTCTTTAATCAAGATTGATTCAAATCGTGGTACAGCATCACGTAAAATTTCTGTATCACCTTTTAATAAACTGGACTCAACCCATTTTCGAAAAGTAGTTTCCCATTCACCCGATACTTCTGTCGTCTCAGTTTCCTGTTTTAATTCTGGCGGTAGATCATCGATATGAATCTCACTACCCGATGCCATTACCGTTATCCAACGGCAAAAATTTTCAAGCTGCCGCACGTTCCCGTGCCATGGTAATCCGGCAAGATAATCAGCCGTCTCAGGCAATAAACTTTTGGTCTCTTCACTTAATTCATTAGCCGCGCTCTTCAAAAAGTGATTAGTAAGTTCAAGAATATCTGTTCGTCTATCTCTCAATGACGGAACATGAACTCTAATAACATTTAATCGATGTAATAAATCTTCTCGAAACTTATTTTCCTTGACGAGTTGTTCCAAGTCTTGATGTGTTGCTGCAATAACGCGCACATCAACTTTAATCGGTGTATGCCCACCAACACGATAAAACTCTCCTTGGGCAAGGATACGAAGTAAACGTGTTTGCAAGTCAGCGGGCATATCTCCAATCTCATCAAGAAAAAGTGTGCCACCATTAGCTTGTTCAAAGCGTCCTTGCCTTTGCCCCGTTGCGCCAGTAAAGGCACCTTTTTCATGACCAAATAATTCAGACTCCAACAAATCTTTTGGTATCGCGGCAGTATTAATAGCAACGAAGGGTTGCGTCGATCTGGGGCTATGCGCATGCAAGGCACTGGCTACCAACTCTTTACCCGTGCCAGTTTCACCAGTAATTAATACTGTCAGGTTTGAACTTGATAGTCGGCCTATCGCTTTAAAGACTTCCTGCATAGCCGGCGCTGAGCCAATGATCGATGTACTCGCATCGATTATTTCATCCACAGGAGCATCATTATTACTCTGCTTATGTGTAATAGCACGTTTGACCAGACTAACGACTTCGTCGACATCAAATGGTTTTGACAGATATTCAAATGCCCCACCCTGAAAAGCAGAAACAGCCCTATCGAGATCAGAGTATGCTGTCATTATTATTACCGGAACGCCTGGAGACTGCTCCTTAATCTTCTCTAATAGAGTTATCCCATCCATACCCGGCATACGAATATCAGAGATGATGACATCCGGTTCTTCGTTACGGATCTTTTTTAAGACATCATCAGGATTGGAAAAACTTTGGATCTCTACATCCGTTTTTTCTAGCGCTTTCTCTAACACCCAACGAATTGATTTATCATCATCGACTATCCACACTTTCTTTTGTTTACTCATCGCATTGCTCCGTTGGGAGTAAGATACTGAAATAGGTGTTATTGTCTTTGCGTTCATAATTTATTAAACCACCATGAGATTGAATAAGTTGTTGGGCAATTGATAAACCAAGTCCGGTTCCCTCAGCACGACCCGTTACCAAAGGATAAAAAGCGCCAGACTCAATCTCTGGTGGTATACCAGGACCATCATCAATAATATCGATTACAATTATGTGCCGATTCAATTTATGCTGGATTGTCACCTGACGTTGAATACGTGTAACTAGAGTGATGTGACCATCTTTGTCAATTTCCTGAACTGCGTTACGCAATAGATTTAAAATTACCTGAATGATCTGTTCGCGGTCAGCTTTTATATTCGGAATACTGGGATCATAATCTCTCTTGATATTCACCTTATGTGCGTTTTCGGCATGTACTACTGAAACGACATATTCCAACACCTCGTGAATATTGAGGTCTAATTTAACCGGATGTGTACTGGTAGTTAACATACGGTCAATAAATTTTCTTAAACGATCACACTCATTAATAATGATACCGGTGTATTCAAGCAGGTCTTTATCGTCAAGTTCCCTTTCGAGTAGTTGCGCTGCTCCACGAATCCCACCTAAGGGATTTTTAATTTCATGCGCCATACCCTGCACCGATTCTTTTGCTGCTGCTTGTACAGTCTCTTGACTCACTTCTTGCATTACCCTGACAAAACCATGGGCATCAACTAATTCGAGCAGAATCTCTTCAGCAGCATGATCCACAACAACCGGTGTAATCATGCAATCTACTTTTATCTGATGGCCGTTATTCAGATTCAGGTCTATCCCACGTTCTATACAAGTTGTTCCTGAATACAAAGAACGCTGTATGGCTTCATAGAAAAATGATGAATTTGGCCAAATTTGGTTGGGCTGCATACCAGAAACACGCTTATGGCTAACCGATAACAAAGTTTCACCCGCACTATTTATTGAAATCAGGTGCAGGTCCTTATCGAATAGCAACACAGCTGTTGCTAAATTTTCAACTGTACGTAGGGCTGTTTGTGCTGAAGTCTCCATAGATATATTTATTATTGCACTATTATAGTGCGTCCTTCACATATTAATATTTCGGTTAAATTATTTTTTATATTTAATATAATAAAAACAATTACTTAGAAAAATAAAAAAAACTGTTTGAATATGACAATGATTAGAGCAAGAAGCAGACCATCTATATCTCACGTGGACAAAAGAAAACGCAGGAGTTTAAAAAAGACGGTATTAGAACGTTATTCCAACGTGCGCAAGAATGAAAAACTTCTACTTGTTGAGGTTAATTTCTTATCTCGGGGTCTTTCTAGGGGCGGGCTGCCGTAATAATGTAAAATTACTACTTGTTGAAATCATATTTTTGGCTTTCCCATCGACCACACTGGCACTGATGCTATGTGTTCCTCTATCAACATCTTGTAATGAAACACTAGTCACAGGACCATTTGACACTTCCTCACCATCCAAAGTTATTATGATTCGATGGCCTCCACGTAAAGGCGGCTCAAGCGTTACTGAGATAGTGACATCACCATTATTGCTTCTAAGCCCTGATTCATTTTCTGGATTAGCGATCAAAAACTTTTTATATATCGGCCCTTTATCTTTAGCCTGCTTTGGGCTGGGCGTATGCTTAGCCGGATTAGGATTTTTAATCGTTTGTAATTTCTGAAGTTTTATCTCTTCAGCATTTTTGGAGGGCTTATCAGTAAAGATAATATTACCATTTTCATCCACTGTTTTATAAACAGTCTCTGCAACGACAGAGCCCATATTGGCTAGTAAGATTAAGCTAATGATTAGACGCATACGTTGAGCTTAACTAATTGGATAGACTTCCACAAACATTACCGCACCGGAAAAAGCAGTCGGATCAGGATTTTGTGAAGAGTTGATCTAATTAGTGCTCCGAAGCGATGGCTTATTTGAATTGAGGATGGATGTTCTGCGAACATGAAATGTCACTTTAGCGGAGCGTTTTAGTTCTTTATCGAGTTTATTTTTTACCGCTACCGAGATGCTATGTGTGCCTCGATCAACATTCGTCAATAAAAATTGCGGTGCCTTTCCGCTTAGCATTTCCTTTCCATCCAGGTATAACACCATCACATCCATTTCAGTGAGCTCCGGTTCTAGTGTGACTGTAATATTTACGTTGCCCTCTCCACCATGAATCGTCGATTCGTTTTCAGGGTTAATTATTACAAGCTTGGTATAATTAAATTTCTTTGAATTATCTTCCGGTGGCGAAAGTTTAAATGATCTCGCTTTCGGGGGATTAATTGTTTGAGCCTCTTTGACTTTTATCTCTTCGGCTCCAGCTGATGGGGCATCAGAAAAAACGGCGTTTCCCTCAGCATCCACCGTCTTATAGACGGTCTCTGCATAAACAGCCGGAATAAATATCAGGCTTATAAATAATAAAAATTTAATCTTCATACTATTAGGACTCGCATTATTAATAAACAGTTCAATCTCTAATTCAGCGCACAGCCCTCAAGGGTGGGCCGAGGTCCTTGCGCCCGCATACATTCATTAACGTCCCTATTAAACAAAAAAACCTCCCGAAGGAGGTTTTTTATATACATGGATGTAGAAACTAGAACCGAGAAGTCCGAAGCGATTATGCTCACTTGCCCGATATTACAAACTGTAATACATGTCGAATTCAACCGGGTGGGTGGTGCTAAGAAAACGGGTGACCTCTTCCATCTTCAAGGCAATGTATCCGTCAATCATATCATCGGTAAATACGCCGCCAACCGTCAGGAATTCACGATCTTTATCGAGTGCTTCTAACGCTTGATCTAAAGAAGAACAAACGGTTGGAATATCTTTTTCTTCTTCAATACTCAGGTCATATAAATCTTTTTCAAATGCTTCGCCTGGATCAATCTTGTTTTGGATACCATCAAGGCCGGCCATCATCAATGAAGCGAAAGTGAAATAAGGGTTACCGCATGAATCCGGAAAACGCATTTCGATGCGGCGTGCCTTAGGGCTTGAGACCCAAGGGATACGACAAGAGGCAGAACGGTTACGTGCTGAATAGGCCAACATGGTTGGCGCTTCAAAACCTTTAACTAATCGTTTATAACTGTTTGTACTAGCATTGGTAAACGCATTGAGCGCACGGGCATGTTTGAAAATACCACCAATATAATGTAACGCCATATCCGAAAGACCGCCATATTTATCACCGGCAAACAGGTTCTCTCCATTCTTTGCCAAAGACTGATGGACATGCATACCACTACCATTATCACCAACCAATGGTTTCGGCATAAACGTCGCTGTTTTACCGTAGCTGTGTGCGACGTTTTGCACGACATACTTAAGGATCAATATTTCATCTGCTTTTCTGGTCAATGTTTTAAACACAGTACCAATTTCGGCTTGTGCTGCTGTTGCAACTTCATGGTGGTGTACTTCTACACCTACACCCATTTCTTCAAGCACCGTACACATAGCTGAGCGAATATTCTGGCCAGAATCCACTGGCGGAACAGGAAAATAACCTCCCTTTACACCAGGACGATGACCTATATTAGCGTCTTCGCCGAGTCGATCACTATTCCAGCAACCCTCATCTGAATCAACTTCATAGAATGCGGAATGTATTTCATCACCCCAACGAACTTCATCGAAGATAAAGAATTCCGGTTCTGGACCAAAGTAAGCAGTATCTGCAATACCTGTTGATTTCAAATAAGCTTCTGCACGCTTTGCTAATGAACGCGGATCGCGCCCATAGCCTTCCATTGTTGCCGGCTCAAGAACATCACAACGGATGATCAAAGTAGTATCATCAAAGAAAGGGTCAATTACTGCAGTATCACATTCTGGCATCAGGACCATGTCTGATTCATTTATACCTTTCCAGCCACCAATAGAAGAACCATCAAACATTTTGCCTTCTTCAAAAAAATCAGCATCAACTGTACTGGCAGGTATGGTGACGTGCTGTTCCTTACCGGTGGTATCACAGAAACGCATGTCGACAAATTTTACATCGTTTTCCTTTATTAATTTCATTACATTATCCGACATCGTTATCTCCTGAGACTGACTATTCAGTCAATTTTATATTGTTTAGTTGTAATAAGATAAAATCATGTATCAGCTGTGCATGACCCCTGCTCAAGATCGCTCTAGCCACTGCATTTCAATCAAATTCTCTATTCGCTCAATATGAAAATCATTCCAGCTTGGTATTTATTATTATTTGAGCATTTGTTCCAGACCATTGAGTATAACCGCACTATAAAATAAGCACTAGAGTTCCCTCATAAGAGTTGCATGAGTTGGCAGCTCAGTGCTTTCATTTTGGTAGCCTGTGCCCTACTATTTCCATTGTGATTGATCTGAGCCAATATGTGAGCTTATATCGTATAAATATTTTAAATTCGTTCAATATTACAGACGACACAGGTAATATTAAGTTTGGTAAACAGCAATTGACGAGACCAAATTGATTAACATGAACACAAATACATGACCTCTTTTCCAGAACCACCAAGTGATGAGTACGCCATTGTCTATCTTGAAAATACTGACAAAGAACTACCACTCAAACTTGACCAAAATATGCGCTATGCCTATTTTAAAACTATTGCTCGTGGTGGAAAGGCCATTGTTCAGTCCTGTAAAGATTTACATCTATCACGAACAATCTGCTACAAGAAACTCCGCCCCGAGATCGCAAATGACCCGATAGAACAACAGCGTTTTTTGCGAGAAGCACGAGTAAGTGCTCTGCTACAGCACCCTAACACGGTTCCAATGTATGAACTTGGAAGAGATTCAAAAGGTCAGTACTACTTCACCATGAAGCTCGTCCATGGTTATACCTTGCGTGAAATTCTGGATTATCGAGAACGTTATGATCTGAAGCAATTAATTAACGTCGTCATCCAAATCGGCTATGCATTAGATTACGCCCACAGCCACAGGGTAATCCATCGTGATATCAAACCAGAAAATATTCTGGTTGGCCCTTTTGGTGAAGTGTTATTACTGGACTGGGGATTGGCAAAAGTATGGAATCCGGACGGCAGCAGCAAGGAAGAACCAAACACAACTAAATCAATCTCGAACGAAAAAGTATCGTCGATAACAGATTCTGAAAAACTACAAGGTACCATCACCTATATGTCACCTGAGCAAATTAGGCGAGATCCCAATATTGATTTCAGAACAGATATTTTTAGCTTGGGAGTAGTCCTGTATGAAATCTTGGCAGGGCAAGCTCCGGCGGAAGGCGAGACAGTCGATGAAGTAAAAATGAAAATTTTAGATGAATCACCGCCAAAACCATCGACACTAACAAACATCCATGTGCCTCGCTTACTTGAATCAACAGCTATGAAATGTATTGATAAATCGGTAGATAAAAGAATGCAGAGCTGCACAGAACTAGTTCGGCTTCTTGAAGAAGATTGGTCTTAATCAGTAAGCTAACATTTAAGTGCACTATAATAGCGCGGAAAACAACAGATAAAGCCATTTACCGCTCTATTTTGGTGCGTTTCGTGCTATAAGTTCAAGTCTATAACAATCGAATAGACACTATATCCCGCTTTAATTAATTCCTTTTGATCTCACTATATGATTGATTTTAATATATAAAAAATCATAGTATTTCGATTTTTTTATTCATAACTGGTCTATTTGGCAAAATGCACAAGACTGGAACATATATTGCTCTTCTACTTTTCTAAGAATTTCATTAGATTGAAAATGAAAAAATAATTTGGAGGAGTGCAACGCATCATGAAAAGTAAGTTGGAATATATATGGCTTGATGGATACAGACCAACACAAAGTCTAAGAAGCAAAACCCTAGTTAAGTCTGATTTTAGTGGTAAGGTCGAAGATGCCCCAATGTGGTCTTTTGATGGCAGCTCTACCGAACAAGCTGACGGCAACGATTCAGATTGCCTGCTCAAACCGGTTGCTGTTTTTCCTGATCCTGATCGCATGAATGCATTTCTGGTAATGACGGAAGTATTAAATGCCGATGGAACACCACATGAGTCTAACGGACGTGCAACTATTGACGAAGCAGATGACGACGAAGATTTCTGGTTTGGTTTTGAGCAGGAATACTTTCTTTGGGATCCTGAATCTAATCTGCCTCCAGGTTTTCCACATGGTGGTTTCCCTCGTCCCCAAGGTCCCTATTACTGTTCAGTAGGTGCCATGAATGCTTACGGTAGAGAAATAGTTGAGGACCATCTTGATATCTGTCTTGAAGCAGGTCTCAATGTTGAAGGCATCAATGGTGAAGTTGCTGCAGGTCAATGGGAATTCCAGGTATTCGCAAAAAGCGCAAAACGTGCTGGTGATGAAACCTGGATTGGTCGTTACCTACTAGAACGTACTGCTGAAAAACATGGGCTCTCGATTGAATGGCATCCCAAGCCTCTAGGTCACACCGACTGGAATGGTTCAGGTATGCACGCTAACTTTTCAAATGATGCTATGCGTGAATCTGGCAAACAGGAAACATTTACCAGAATCTGTGATGAGTTCGGTAAAAACGTACAACGACACATCAGTGTCTACGGCGCAGAAAATGATCAACGTTTAACAGGTCAACATGAAACGCAATCTATCAATGAGTTCAGCTATGGTGTATCTGATCGAGGCGCTTCAATTCGTATTCCAATCGGTACTGTAGAAGATGGTTGGAAAGGACGTTTGGAAGATCGTCGCCCAGCTTCAAATGCAGATCCTTATAAGGTCGCAGCAGCTATCGTTAAAACAACGAAAGAATCTGGCGTTTAAATAACCTTACGGCAAGTTAAAACTAACCGGAGTTAGATTATCTAGCTCCGGTTTTTTTATTTCCATCGATGAAGTGTACGGTCGCGAGAGGACACGACTAAATTGATGCAGGAGTTAGAGCCGAGGAGTCTGAAGCAGCGTTTTTATATCTACATCGTCCTACTAATAGTTAAGTGTCGATCAGAGACTACTGAAACCTTGAAGACCTCTAGTCCAGCAGCGCTTAACTGTAATTTAATTTCTTCTGCTGTAAAAGCAGCAAACAATGAATTCTTAAAGTCACGCTGTAGAATTTCTAGTTCACCCTGTGCATACTTATCTGCAAGTGCAGCAACCTCAACCTCCGATTCGGGTCGCATTAGATCCATAATAAAGATTGCAGGACATCCCTTGGCATTCTTAATCGCATTCCACAAAAGCATTGGTTCATGTAAATGATGTAATAAGCTATTACTAAATATCAAGTCATATTGATGATCAACAAGTGTAGTTTCTTTAAGTTTTGCTTGAATTAGATTAATATTCTTATTCAATCCCGACGCGTTAACCGCTTTTAATCCTTCAGCTAACATGGCTTCAGCACCATCCAAAGCATCGATCTGATAATTTGGAAACGTCTTGGCAAAACGAATACTAATATCCGCCGCACCACAACCCAGATCCATTGCAGTTCCTGATTCAGAAAGTTGATTGCCAATCGACTCTTTTAATAATTTAATAAAATGATTATGCGGTTCTTCAAAATCAGCATTCGCGTAAGCGATGGCTTGACCTTCATCGGTCATTAACTCAGGCTCAGGGATGCGTTGCATGTTTCGACTTAAAATTAATATTGATTAAAGACTCGGCCGTTACCCTCTTTGTCGATGGCAATAACGGAATAATGATCTACTCGATCACCCATTTCCATACCTGGCGAACCCACCGGCATACCCGGCACAGACAAACCAAGCACATCAGGTTTTTCAGATAATAAACGTTTCACGTCTAAGGCAGGCACATGACCTTCTATCACATATCCATTTACCACCGCAGTATGACAACTAGCATGTTCATAACTAATACCATACTGCTGCTTTACAATATTCACATCCAACACATCGACGGCCTTTACCTGAAAGCCATTATCCTCCATGTGTTTAACCCACTTATTGCAACAACCACAAGTCGCCGACTTATACACCGTCATCTCTGTTTCTGCACTGACACTCTGCATTAAAATAAACCCACCTAATGCAGATATTAAAATCGACGAGATAATCCCAATATTTTTTTTATTTATAATCATTAGCTGTTGAAAAGAAAAAAGTAACGTTAAGAATAACTTAAGCTCAAAAAACTATTTTGGCAACAAACTCTCACCATTCATCAATTCATCAATCGTCTCGCGGCGACGAATTTCATGAACCTGATCTCCATCAACCATGATCTCTGCAACACGGGGTCGCGAGTTATAGTTTGATGACATAGTAAAACCATAGGCACCTGCTGAACATACTGCCAATAAATCCCCGTGTTCTAAATGTAGTTTCCGGCCCTTACCAAGAAAATCTCCTGTTTCACAAACAGGACCAACAACATCATAAATACTTTCTTCAACATTTGATGTTTCAACGACATGTTTAATATCATGCCAGCCGTCATAGAGTGCTGGACGTATCAAATCATTCATCGCTGCATCAACGATTGCAAAATCATGATCTTCGGATTTATTCAGATATTCTACTTTGGTTAACAACACACCGGCATTACCAACAATACTCCGACCCGGTTCTATAATGAGTTCGATATTTGCATTGTCCAAAGTGGAGATAATGGTTTGAATATATTCGCTTCTCGTTGGGGGTTCTTCACCTTGATAATTGATACCAAGCCCACCGCCCAGATCGATATGCTCGAAGGTGATTTCTAATTGTTTCAACTGCTCAATTAATTCCAGAACTTTCAATAATGCATCTTTAAAAGGTTCCAGTGTTGTGATCTGTGAACCGATATGACAATCAATACCTTTAATTGAGATATTAGGTAAAGCTGAGGCAAGTTCATATGCAGCTATGGCATTTTGAAACGCTATACCGAACTTATTATCTTTTAGTCCCGTTGCAATGTAAGGATGAGTCTTAGCGTCCACATCAGGATTAACTCTTAATGATACAGGCGCATGAATATGCATTTTAGCTGCTACTTCATTGAGTCGTATTAATTCATTGACTGATTCAACGTTAAAACATTTGATGCCTTTATCAAGCGCCGCTTCCATTTCATCTTTTCGTTTTCCCACACCGGAAAAAACAATCTTATCGGGTCGACCACCGGCATGAAGCACACGCTCCATTTCCCCGATTGAAACAATATCAAAACCTGCACCGAGCCGTGCCAATACATTTAACAATCCAATATTCGAATTGGCTTTCACTGCATAACAGACGAGATGCTTTTGGGATTTCAATGCACGATCAAACTCTAGCCAACTCGTTTCGATAGTCTTGCGTGAATAGACATAGCAAGGCGTACCGAATTGACTAGCTATTTCTGCCAATGAAACCCCTTCGGCATGCAATAAGCCGTCCTTATAATTAAACTCAGACATAATTAATCAGACAGTATTTGAAACATTAGAAACAGAAATACTCGCTTCGGGAGGCATATAGAGATCGCCTTTTTGGCCACAGGCAGAGACACAGGATAACAACATAAGTATTATCCCCAATCTAATTATATTTATCTTATCGTCTCTTTTCATTTTGGCGTCCTCTGAGTCGTTCGCTATTTCCTTGAGCATAGCAAAATATGGCAAAAGGAAAAATGACTTGAATTGAATTAGAGTCACCTGAGAGGATATATCATCAATTTTTACAAACAGGATTTAAAATGTCATTCGAACAAGACGCGATAATAATTGAACCCAAAGAGTTACATAAGGCCAGTGTCATCTGGTTGCATGGCCTTGGGGCAGATGGCCATGATTTTGAACCTATCGTACCAGAACTAGGCTTGCCTGATAATCTGGGTATCCGTTTTATCTTTCCAAATGCCCCGAAACGTCCTGTCACTATCAATGGTGGAATGTCTATGCGAGCCTGGTATGACGTTAAATCGCCAAATCTTCGTGATCAGGAAGATTCTGAATCAATTATTGAATCATCGGTCTCGATCAACAATTATATTAACGCTGAAATCGGAGCAGGCATTGAATCCAGTAAAATTATACTCGCAGGATTTTCTCAAGGTGGCGCTATCACCCTACATGCTGGCTTGCGTTTTCCGTCACCACTAGCAGGATTATTAGCACTATCATGCTACTTACCCTTGCCCAGCAAGCTTAAAGACGAGGCTATTGCAGATAAAGGCATGGCTATCATGATGGCACACGGCATATCAGATCCGGTTATCCCTATTGATCAGGGTCGTGCATCATCTGAAGCATTGAAAGAGCTAGGTTACTCAGTTGAATGGCACGAATATATGATGCAACACTCTGTCTGTCTTGAAGAAATTACTGCAATAGGGACGTGGATAAAGCGGTTATTGAGTTAAGTTCTAGATCTGCTTGGTTTACCTGAACGCTGAGGCGGTCTTCTGCCAGTTTTTTTCTTGTGTGATTGTTGTGGTTGCGCGTGGTGTTTTCTTTTTATAGGTGGCTTAGGCGTTGCGAGTAAATCATCGGTTATTTGAGCGGTTGGGATTGGATAGCCAATATATGATTCGATTTCCATCAGTGAATAAATATAATCCTCACAACCAAAACTTATAGCATCACCAGTGGCACCGGCACGCGCAGTTCTACCAATGCGATGCACATAGTCCTCACAATTTTGCGGTAAATCATAATTAAACACATGACTCACATCAGGAATATGCAAACCCCGTGCGGCAAGGTCAGTTGCGACCAACGCTGCCAATTCACCATTTGAAAATTCATTGAATAATCTTGTCCTTTTACTCTGCGGAACGTCACCCGATAAAATCGCAGAATGAATACCATTGCCTTCAAGATATGACCAGACCTTTTCTGCAACACGCTTGGTATTAACAAACACAATCGATCTATTCGCATTCATGTGTTTCAACAAACCCAGTAATAATGGAATCTTTTCATCATTAGCAACGTGATAAAGTATTTGCGTCACTTTATCCGCTGTGACTTGCTCTGATTTTATTTTTACCTGTGTTGGGCTATTCATATGTTCATATGCTAATTCCATAACCCGGTGCGACAATGTCGCTGAGAACAGCATATTTAAACGCTTATCTGGCTTTGGCATACGTCGTAACATAAAACGAATATCAGCAATAAAACCAAGGTCAAACATCCGATCTGCTTCATCCAACACAACAATCTCGACATTTTTAAAACTAAATACTTTTTGTTTCGAATAGTCGATTAATCGCCCTGGCGTTCCAATTAAAATATCAACACCACCTTCTAATGATTTGCGTTGTTTTTCATAGTCAACGCCGCCATAGACTAGGGCTAATTTTAGTCCGCAATGTTTATTAAATTTTTCAGCGTCATTGAAAATCTGGATAGCTAGTTCACGTGTCGGAGCTATAATCAAGGCACGTAGACTGCTATTGTTTGCTGCTGGCTTTTTAAGTAAAAAGTGAAAGGTTGAGAGTAAAAATGCTGCCGTTTTCCCGGTTCCGGTCTGTGCTTGACCGGCAATATCATGACCATCCAGTATCAATGGCAGACACTCTCCCTGAATCGGAGTACATTTTTTAAATCCGATATCATCTAATGCGAGCAAAAGACGCTCATCTAGTGCGAATTGCTTGAATTCAGGGGTGTTCGTGCTTGTTGATGTCATGTATTTATCCGGAAATCTGGAGACGTATTAGGAGAAACTTGATAGTTAATAAAAATCAAACTTGCAATTAGTCTTCAATTTCGTTGAAATTGCATCCTCAAACAAAACATAAGGATTACAAATTAAATGAGTGAAAGTATATTACATGTTACAGACTCAAGCTTTGAAGATGAAGTTTTAAAATCAGAATTACCTGTAATCCTGGATTTTTGGGCAGAATGGTGCGGTCCTTGTAAGATGATTGCCCCTATCCTTGATCAAATAGCCGATCAATATAAAGATAAATTGACTGTTGCCAAAATGAACATCGATGATAACCAGGGCACCCCGGCAAACTTCGGTGTTAGAGGCATACCAACGCTTATCTTGTTTAAAAATGGAGAAGCTGCTGCGACTAAAGTTGGCGCTGCATCAAAATCTCAGTTAGAAGCCTTTATCGACACCAATATCTAGGAATTATTCATCAAAATTAACTGGACGTATGGCAAAACGCATGCTACTTTAAATTAATAGGTTAAGTAACAACCAAAACCAAATACAAACCCCCTTAAACCATTAAACAAAATTTGTTCTTAATATTGCAGACGATCCTCGTTTGTTAACTACAATTTTTATTTTCACCAACACTCAAATTCTATGAATCTAACCGAACTAAAGCAAAAACCAGCCTCAGAACTTGTTTCTCTCTCTTCCGAACTTGGCCTAGACAATCTGGCCCGAAACCGTAAACAAGATGTCATCTTTGAAATATTAAAAGCCCAGGCAAAAAAAGGGGAAGACATTTATGGTGATGGCGTACTGGAAATTCTTCAGGACGGGTTTGGTTTTTTACGTTCGGCAGGTAGTTCCTATCTAGCAGGTCCAGATGATATATATGTTTCACCGAGCCAAATAAGACGTTTCAACCTTCGTACTGGTGATAACATCTCAGGGAAGATCAGACCTCCAAAAGATGGTGAACGATATTTTGCGCTTCTCAAAATTAATGAAATTAACTTTGAAACCCCGGAAAAAGCCAAGGGCAAGATTTTATTTGAGAACCTGACACCACTATTTGCAAATGAACGCATGACCCTTGAACAGGGTAATGGCAGTACCGAAGATTTAACTCCCCGAATTATTGACATTGCTTCACCTATCGGGAAAGGCCAACGTGGATTAATTGTTTCTCCACCGAAAGCAGGTAAAACGATGATCCTGCAAAGCATTGCGCAATCGATTGCGCATAATCATCCGGAAGTGCATCTGATTGTATTATTAATTGATGAGCGACCTGAAGAAGTGACCGAAATGGAACGCTCGGTGCGCGGGGAAGTTATATCTAGCACCTTTGATGAACCAGCCAGCCGTCACGTACAGGTTGCGGAAATGGTAATCGAACGTGCCAAGCGATTAACCGAACATAAAAAAGATGTTGTTATCCTGTTGGATTCTATTACGCGCTTAGCTCGCGCTTATAACACGGTAATCCCTGCTTCCGGCAAGGTACTTACTGGTGGTGTTGATGCTAACGCACTACAAAGACCAAAACGTTTCTTTGGTGCGGCACGTAATATCGAAGAAGGCGGTAGTCTAACTATCATTGCTACGGCATTAGTTGACACGGGCTCACGAATGGATGATGTTATCTACGAAGAGTTTAAAGGCACCGGTAATATGGAATTACATCTTGATCGGACTATCGCAGAAAAACGTATTTATCCGGCTATCAATATCAATCGTTCAGGTACTCGCCGCGAAGAATTGTTGACCAATGAAAGTGATCTACAAAAAATATGGATATTGCGTAAATTAGTTCATCCTATGGAAGAACTTGGCGCTATGGAATTTATCTTAGAGCGATTAAAAGCAACTAAAAACAATGCTGAATTCTTCGAGGCAATGAAAAGGTAATTAGTGTAGCTGGTTTATATATCTCATCTTGTCTTCTTGTACTAATCGATAAAAACGACGTAGTTCTTTTAGTAGTTTATTATTCAAGCCCTGCAACTTATATTGTTGTTGCAGGCTCATACAATATTTTCCTGCATAATAGTTAGCCTGCTTGTATCGTTCTAATTCACTTTCAGTCAAAAGTTCATCAAACCCAACTTTTTCAAATAACCAGCTTTGTAGACAATTAATATCATCACGACAGCAATCACTATCGATTAGTGATCGCATCATGATGAATTTGTCGATTTCTGCTTGCAACTCCATTTCAAGTAATGTCACTTTCTTCTGATGATTGGCATTCCAAATGACATATAGAAAATGACTCACACCTTCTAACATTAAACAAAATTCTGAGTACTTACCTTGCTCTAATAGCTCTATAGGGTGCGTATCATGAAGATGACTGATCACATCAGAAGAAATATATAATGACAAATCAAGACCTTCTTCATGCTCAGCAATTAATAATCTTTCGTCATTATTACGTGGCTCATCATGACAAGATAAGAAATCAGCTAATCTTTTATCAGTGATCAAAAAATCATGTACAGAATGTTCCGTATCGATCTCGTAGATCGTTTGGAGCTGCTGCTGAAGATAGCTTAGTGAAATAGTGTGACTCCAGACTAATGTTTATTTTTATTAGCCGGAAAAGTCAAAACACCATTTTCTTGTAAGCGTTTCCGCGCATATTCACTGCCTGTCTTTAACCATGATTCATACAAACACAAAACATCACGATCATTCGTTAGTTTATTACTTTCCCTGATCTCCGTTAATACATCTACATAATTCATGAAATGATCGGCTAAATCTGAAAATACCTCTCCCAATCCTTTTTCTTTAAATGTACGTGAATTATTTTCAGCTAATGAACTATAGGCACCACCACCCATAGAGATAAAGTAATCTATCCCAACAGTACTTCTTTCAAAACTGCCAGAAAAAAAACCAGAGGTAACAAGCGCCGTATCACCAAGCTTCCTTAAGTGTGCATTTCGTTCTTCGCTTGAATTAGCTTCAGTTGCATCCTTGAACATTAGTGCGAGTGGTTTTGAAGATCGCCCCTCTAGACTATCTTCATAAATGTTTTCAGAGTATGTGAAATACGTTAGTAAGTTAACGATATAGACTACCGTTTCGTCTTTTGGAAATATATGCTGATGAGAAATAGCGTCATGAATAGCATCATTAAAGTATTCATTTACATTAAGGTTCGTAATTAATTTTGCATTATCAACCGAGTGCGACATAAAACCTCCTGTTAATACACGTATCGTATTTAACCGTTCTGCTAATACTTAAATATTGGCTAAAAGCTCAATGTACTTTAGAACATATAGATAGTTTTATATAAAGGGAAGCTAGCACTCTAATGATGATGCTAATAATTAGAACATTCAACTTATCTAAGCGCATTACTTGTTTAGCTTTAGAGATACGTTGAAAGCAGTATTAAAAATAATCACAGCGAGACTGTTGTCGCGCTCGTTTTCGATAATTATGTAAAAAACTTTAATTAACGTCCTGTGTTAATACAAAGCGTGCATTTAAAGGTTGTGTTGGTCGGTTATTGCTATAGTAAGCTTGCTCAATAGCTTTAATTTGTTCTCCAGTTAAGTGAAGTGGCTGCTTAAGAACGAACCAACGTACACCTTCACTCGCTGGCGGTGTCGTCAATGAACCATCATAGGTGTAATAGTCGAGCGATTCGGGGAGAAGTTGACTAATATCTACACGTTTAGATTCTACAGTCACTTCATCACCCGCATGTAAAACCGGGCCATCCGCAAGTATTTCCCAAATTCCAGGGTGTTCAGCCTCGCCCTCAAAAAATAAGACTCCAATAACTGCCAGATGACCTTCATTATCTGCATGGACAAAATGTAGTTCGACTTTGGCATGCTCACCGTTAATCGTGTGTTCGCTCGGCGCATGAAAATGGAATTGGCGCAATTCGTATTCATGGGTGCCAAAACGCATTGTACCTGCACCAGGACAAATGACTTCAACGGTATGCCCATTGTTTAACTTATGCAGCGCCTGAGGGTGTGCCTCTATTTCAAGTGAAGGCAGATCGGCACTAATGGACTCACTTGGCAGAATATCAATAGGTGACTGTGAACCACCCACTGCCGCTAAAATATAGGCGGGATCCAATTCTCCCCAATGGTTTGGCCCTCGCTCCTTTGAATAATCCCAATTCGCGTGATTAGAAACGCTTCCATGGTCATCTTTTTCAGTGCCAGTACCAACCACAGGTATCATTAACCCAATAAACAGCATCGATAGGATACGTAACATTATTGTTCTCCTTAAAAAATTTTCTAGACATTAAAGCGCCGCAAAATAATAAAACAGTCGAGCCTGAACCATGAACTTTCCTGTGATTATCTAATTATACGAAATGAAACGACATTTTATACATCAACATCCATCTAAGTTAAAAATTAGAGTGATATAGTTTTGAGTTCTCTCATAAAAAAACCAACCTACACAGAAATGCAGGTTGGTTTCAGTAACACTTCAACTTAAGCTAAATATCAAGGCTTAAGTGGACTAAGGTGTCAGGAGGAATTACATCATTCCGCCCATACCACCCATACCACCCATATCAGGCATACCACCACCACCGCCATGGCCGTGATCTTCCTGAGGGATTTCAGCAACCATCGCTTCAGTCGTTAACAATAGACTTGCAACTGATGCTGCATTTTGTAACGCAGATCGTGTTACTTTGGTTGGATCAAGAATACCCATCTCAATCATATCGCCAAATTCACCATTTGCTGCATTGTAACCATAGTTACCTTTACCTTTCGCAACGTCATTCAGAATAACTGAGGCTTCTTCACCGGCATTGGTTACGATTTGACGTAGTGGCTCTTCAATCGCACGTTTCAGGATATCAATACCAATCTGTTGATCATGATTGCTACCTTCAACCTTAGAAACCGCTTTCAAAGTACGGAGTAATGCAACACCACCGCCAGGTACAACACCTTCTTCTACAGCAGCGCGGGTTGAATGTAATGCATCTTCAACACGTGCTTTCTTTTCCTTCATCTCAATTTCAGTAGCAGCACCAACCTTGATTACCGCAACACCACCAGCAAGTTTTGCAACACGCTCTTGTAGTTTTTCACGATCGTAATCAGATGTTGAATCTTCAACCTGCTGACGAATTTGCGTTACGCGGCCTTCGATATCTTTGGTCTTACCTTCACCATCAATAATCGTAGTGTTTTCTTTGGTAATTTGAACACGCTTAGCACCACCCAGATCTTCCAGAGTTGATTTTTCAAGACTTAAACCGACTTCTTCAGAAATGACGGTACCACCAGTAAGAATAGCAAGGTCTTCAAGCATAGCTTTACGACGATCACCAAAACCAGGTGCTTTAACAGCAGCAACTTTAACGATACCGCGCATATTGTTAACAACCAAGGTTGCCAAAGCTTCACCTTCGATGTCTTCAGCTACGATCAATAAAGGCTTACCTGCTTTCGCAACACCTTCAAGAATTGGTAACAAATCACGAACGTTAGAGATCTTCTTGTCATAAAGTAAAATGAAAGGTGCTTCCAATTCAACACTCATCGTTTGTTGGTCGTTGATGAAGTAAGGAGAAAGATAACCGCGATCAAATTGCATACCTTCTACAACATCGAGTTCATTTTCCAAACCTGAACCTTCTTCGACGGTGATTACTCCTTCTTTACCCACTTTACCCATTGCTTCTGCAATGATATTACCGATGTTTTCATCAGAGTTTGCAGAGATAGTACCAACCTGTGCAATCGCCTTGCTATCTTCACAAGGCTTTGAAAGTTTCTGCAACTCTTTAACTGCTGCCGTAACTGCCTTATCGATACCGCGTTTGATATCCATTGGGTTAGTACCCGCAGTTACCGCTTTTTGACCTTCACGCACGATAGCTTGTGCAAGAACGGTAGCAGTGGTTGTACCGTCACCAGCGACGTCAGAAGTCTTGGAAGCAACTTCCTTAACCATCTGAGCGCCCATGTTTTCAAACTTGTCTTCAAGTTCGATTTCTTTCGCTACTGACACACCATCTTTAGTGACGGTTGGAGCACCAAAGCTCTTGTCCAGAATTACATTGCGACCCTTAGGACCGAGCGTTTGCTTTACCGCATTCGCCAGAACGTTTACGCCTCTTGCCATACTTGAACGGGCGTCGTCCGAAAATTTTACTTCTTTTGCAGCCATGATTATTTTCTCCTGACTATATTAATAATTTGAATTACTCGATGACGCCCATGATGTCGTCTTCACGCAGGACGAGAAAATCATCGCCACTGACTTTGACTTCAGTACCGGAGTACTTGCCAAACAACACCTTGTCACCTTTCTTAAGATCCAGCTTACGTAGTTCACCGTTATCCAGTAATTTGCCATTACCAACAGCAATAATTTCACCTTCTACGGGTTTCTCTGTGGCTGAATCAGGGATAATAATTCCACCCTGCGACGTTTTTTCCTCTTCCACACGTTTCACGATCACACGATCATGTAATGGTCGGATATTCATAAAGATTGCCCTCCTTAATTCCTAACCTATTGATTAATATAGTACCAACTGAATTGTTAGCACTCTTAATTAGTGAGTGCTAAATATAGTCTAATTTTCTAAGGTGTCAACAGCAGGAGCATATATTTATCAACAGATGTTCAGGATAGTTCCCGGTCTTGTACAGCTTTTGAGATGAACCATGTCTACCTTCTGCGTAACGCAAGATAGATCGTCTTTTGCTGCTCGATTCAGAGATGCTTTCATCGCACGCTAGCCCATATTCGATGTTCTGCTATAATGCCCCGCTTTTTGAATCTCGGACTGAACTGAGTTCGTTTTCACGCTCTTTATTCCTAAAATAATTTATGTAGATCTTTGATGACCAATTATAAGCTAACACATCTGAAACAACTCGAAGCAGAGAGTATTCATATCATCCGTGAAGTCGCCGCTGAATTCGATAAGCCGGTCATGCTGTATTCAGTTGGCAAAGATTCTGCGGTGATGTTGCAATTGGCATTAAAGGCCTTTGCACCTGGAAAACCTCCATTTCCACTATTACACGTTGATACCACCTGGAAATTTAAGGAGATGATTAAATTTCGTGATGAATTAGCAAAAAACCTTGGTTTAGAACTACTTGTCTATACTAACCAAGAAGGTGTAGCAGCAGGCGTTAGTCCATTTACTGTTGGCAGCCAAAAACATACTACTATTATGAAAACCGACGCGCTTAAACAAGCATTAAATAAGTATAAGTTTGATGCTGCATTTGGTGGGGCTCGTCGTGATGAAGAAAAATCAAGAGCGAAAGAACGCATTTATTCTTTTCGTGATAAAAATCACCACTGGGATCCGAAAAACCAGCGCCCTGAATTATGGAATATCTATAACGGTAAAATTGATAAAGGCGAAAGTATTCGTGTATTCCCCTTGTCCAACTGGACTGAACTTGATATCTGGCAATACATTCATTTAGAGAATATCCCTATTGTGCCATTGTATTTTGCTGCAGAGCGTCCGATTGTGAACAGAGATGGCGTTGACATAATGGTCGACGATGAGCGCATGCCATTAGAACCGGGAGAAACGCCTGAAATGAAAATGGTACGTTTTCGCACACTCGGCTGTTACCCACTTACTGGTGCAGTTGAATCAACAGCAACAAGCTTGCCTGAAATTATTCAGGAAATGTTATTAACCAAAACATCTGAACGTCAGGGTCGGGTAATTGATCACGATCAAGCCGGTTCAATGGAAGAAAAGAAACGCGAAGGTTATTTCTAACATGTCACATCAATCCGAACTTATTAGTACTGATATCGATGCTTATCTTGAACAGCATGAG
>Ga0209630_10000135_pt1 | contig 84114 bp, 72 predicted proteins | sample COG_01_FD_184745 | JGI IMG/M metagenome (GOLD analysis project Ga0209630, IMG submission 184745) | Pelagic Microbial community sample from North Sea - COGITO 998_met_01 (SPAdes) (version 2) | ecosystem: Environmental > Aquatic > Marine > Neritic zone/Coastal water | place: Helgoland, sampling...
TCTCCGGCGACCGCGCGGCGGAACGCCTCGACCAGTGGCACGACCTCCGCCCGCGTCTTCATCGCGGCGCGGTTGACGATCAGGCGGCTGGTGACCTCCGCGATCACCTCGACCTCGACCAGGCCGTTCTCCTTGAGCGTGCGGCCCGACGAGACGAGGTCGACGATGCGCGGCGCGAGGCCCAGCGTCGGCGCCAGCTCCATCGCGCCGTTCAGCTTGACGCATTCGGCCTGCACGCCGCGCGCGGCGAAATGCGCGGCGGTGATGTGCGGATATTTGGTGGCGACGCGGACGTGGCTCCACCCGCGCGGATCGTCGTTCGCCGCCATCGCGGCGGGCTCCGCGACCGAGATGCGGCAATGGCCGATGCCGAGGTCGACGGGCGCGTACAGCTCCGAATAGTCGAACTCCGCCAGCACGTCCGACCCGACGATGCCGAGCTGCGCGGCGCCATGCGCGACAAAGGTCGCGACGTCGAAGGCGCGGACGCGGATCAGCTCGATATGGCCGACGTCGGTGGCGAAGCGCAGCGCGCGGCTGTCCGGATCGCCGAACGCCGCCTCCGGATGCACGCCGGCGCGGGCGAGCAGGGGAAGGGCCTCGGCGAGGATGCGGCCTTTCGGCACGGCGATGACTAATGGAGCTGGCACGCGCCGGGCTTTACTGGTGGTGCAGGGTAGGCGCAACACATCCACCGAGGAGACAGGCATGGGCAGCGAGGGGGAGAACCGGGCGGCGTTCGCGGTGCAGGCGGGCTATTGCGCGGCGATGGCGGCGCCGGTCACCGCGCGCCTCTGCACCGCGCTGGGCGAGGCGCTCGACCGCAGCAGCGAAACCGGGCGGCGGGTGCTCGACTGGCCCGGCGAGCCGGTCGCGGACGCAGTGGTGCTGCGGCTGGTCGGCGGGCTGCACGCGCTGCACCGGGCGGGCGCAGACGCGGCGCTGTCGCGCGTGTTCGACGGCGTCGTGACCGATGAGGCGGCGGTCGCAGCGGCGCTCGGACGGGTGGTGCGCGAACACGATGCGGCGCTGCTGCCCTGGCTCGACGGCCCGCCGCAGACCAACGAGGCGGCGCGGTCGGCGGGGCTGATGACCGGTCTGCTGCATCTGGCGCGACGCTATGGCCCGCGGATCGAGGTGCTGGAGATCGGATCGAGCGCGGGCCTCAACCTGATGATCGGGCACTATCGCTTCGATCTGGGTGGCGTGACGGTCGGACCGGAGGATGCCGCGGTGCGGATCGTGCCGGCATGGCGCGGCGTTGCGCCGCCCGCCGCCGAGATCGCGGTGGTCGGCGCGCGCGGCGTCGACATCGCGCCGGTCGACGTCGCCGACCCGAGCCAGGCCGCGCGGCTGGCGGCCTATGTCTGGGTCGACGCGCAGGAGCGGCTCGCGCGGCTCGCGGCGGCGATCGGCGAGGTCCGTGCGCATGGCGTCGATCTGGTGCGGGGCGATGCCGCCGACTGGGTCGAGGCGCGGCTTGCCGAACCGCAGGCGGCAGGCGTGACGCGGGTGCTGATGCATTCGGTGGTGTGGCAATATCTGCCCGCCGACGGCCGCGCGCGGATCGTCGCGGCGATGGCGGCGGCGGGCGCACGCGCCGGTGCGGAGCGGCCGCTCGGCTGGGTGATGATGGAGCCCAACCGCGATCTCCACCGGCATGAGGTGCGGGTGCGCGGCTGGCCGGGGGATACGCCGATGGAACTGGTGGCGCTGACCCATGCGCATGGCGCCTGGGTGGAGGGGCTGGCGGCCCCGTACGAGACGCGCGACTATGTCATGCGGCGCGGGGCCTACGAGGCGGATTGATCCGAACCGGCCGGCGGTGCGTTGTCGGTGCCTGTCGAACGGGGGGCATCATGACGGGCGGTTATCTGGCGGGGCGCGGTGCCTATCTGCTGCATCAGCTGACGCGGCGGATCTGGCTGCGGGCGTCGCTGTTCAGCATCGCGGGCGTGCTGACCGCGCTGCTGGCGGCACGGCTGGCGCCGTTCATCCCCGACGAGCTGAGCCTGACCGTCGGCGGCAAGGCGGTCGACAACATCCTGACCATCCTCGCGTCGAGCATGCTGGCGGTGACCACCTTCGCGCTGTCGGCGGCGGTCACCGCTTATGGCGCGGCGACCAGCACGGTGACGCCGCGCGCGACGCAATTGCTGATCGAGGACCGCTTCACCCAGAATGCGCTGTCGACCTTCGTCGGCACGTTCCTGTTCAGCATCGTCGGCATCATCGCGCTGACCACCGGCTTCTACGGCGACAGGGGGCGGGTGGTCCTGTTCTTCGCGACGGTCGTCATCGTCGCGATCATCGCGATCACGCTGCTGCGCTGGATCCAGCATCTCTCGACCTTCGGCCGGGTACAGGACACGATCGAGCGGGTCGAGCGCGCCGCGCTGACCGCGATGACGGCCTGGGCGGAGGCACCATGTCTCGGCGGGGCGGCGGCGGTGGCGGTGCCGGCCGCGGCGCATGCGGTCCGCGCGGACGACACCGGCTACGTCGGCCATATCGACATGGTGGCCTTGTGCCGCCTCGCGACGCAGCGCGACCTGATCGTGCATGTCGCCACCTTGCCGGGCACCTTCGTCCACCCCGGCCGCGCGGTCGCGCAGGTCGAGGGGGCGTGCGATGCGGCGACGCTCGCCGCCGTCCGTCGCGCCTTCGCGGTGAAGCCGGACCGCAATTTCGATCAGGACCCGCGGTTCGGCCTGATCGTGCTGTCGGAGATCGCGGCGCGGGCGCTGTCGCCAGCAACCAACGATCCCGGCACCGCCATCCGCGTCATCGGCGGCGCGCATCGCGTGCTCGCGGCCCTGATCGATACGCAGGCGGACGGCGCCAGGCGGTTCGAGCGCGTGCATGTGCCGGATCTCGACATCGACGATCTGTTCGTCGACGTCTTCCGTCCGATCGCGCGCGACGGGGCGGGGGTGGTCGAGGTGCAGTTGCGCCTGCAGGCGACGCTGGCGGCGCTGGCGGATCACGCGCCGGAACGGTTCGGCGCGGCGGCACGCGCGGCATCACGATCGGCGATGACGCGGGCCGAAGCGGCGCTGGATGTCGGGGATCTCGCCGCACTGCGCAGCGGCGACGTCCAGCGCGGCTGATATGGAAAAGGCCCGGGGCGGCGCGAACCGCCCCGGGCCCGGTGCCTCAATAGAAGAAGCGGTTGTAGACCTGCGTCACGCGGCCCGAGCGGGTGTCGACCAGCACGACGTCGTTGCCGTAGCGGACCCAGCGCTGATAGCCGAAGCCCGGACGCGGCAGGCGATAGGTCTGGTAATCGTTGATCCAGTAGTTCCGCCCGTAATATTGCGGGGCGAAGCGATAGCCGACCGCGACCGGGCGATAGCGATAGCCGCGCGGGCCGGCATAGGCGCCGCGGGTGTAGACGTTGCGGTGGCTGCGGCGATAGTCGCGCCAGTCCTCGCGCAGCTCGCGGCGATCCTCGCGGACCTCGCGGCGCGCCTCGCGGATGTCGCCGCGGTCGCCGTAGCGGCGCGCCTCGGCGAGTTCGCGCTGGCTCTGGCGCACCTCGCGCTCGCTCTGGCGCACTTCGCGGGCGCTCTGCGCGGTGGCGGCACCGGCGGGCAGGATGGTCGCGGCGGCCAGCGCGGCGATGATGAACTTACGCATGATACGTCTCTCCTCGTAACGGGCCGCCGATCCCCGGGGGGATCGGCATGGCGGCGTTCTGCGCCGCCGCGGCTGAACGCATGAGGAATGTTTTGGTCAGCGAAGCGAAAGGGTTGGCGGGCGCGTCGTCCCCGTCCTCACCCTTCGGCACTGCGCGCTTCCCCCTCTCTCCATGGGAGAGGGGACGAGACGGCGCAGCCGGCAAGGGGCGAGGACAGGCGCGCGGCCGTGTCAGATGTTCCACCGCCGCAACGCTGCGACCACCGCCTCGGGCTTTTCCCACGGCACGAAATGCCCGGCGTCGATCTTCTCGACGGTCAGCTTCGGCACATAGGGGCCGAGGTCGTCGACCAGCACCGGTAGCAGCGCGCTGTCGCGCATGCCCCAGATCACCAGCGTGTCCTGCGTCACCGGCGGGAACGGCCGGTCGAGGAAGGCGGGGCGGGGCGCGTCCTCGTCCACCGCGGGGACGATCACGCCCGACGCGCGATACCAGTTGAGCATTGCGGTGATCGCGCCCGGCTGCGACCATTCGTCGAGATAGGCGGCCTTGTCCGCGCCCGCGATCGTTTCGGTGACGTGGTGGGCGAAGGTCGAGCCGAAGAACCGCTCCAGCCCCGCGCCGGTCAGGCCCTGGTCGATCGTCGTGTCGCGGAAGCGGGTGATATACTGGCTCGCCTTGCGCTGTGCCGGTTCCTCGATCAGCGTGCGCTGGAAGAGGAACGGGTGCGGCGCGTTGACGATCACCAGCCGCGCGACGCGATCGGGCCGGGCGAGCGCCGCCATCCATGCGATCGCGCCGCCCCAGTCGTGGCCGACCAGCGTGAAGCGGTCGATGCCGAGATGGTCGGCGAGCGCGATCAGGTCGGCGAGGATTCTTTCCGCGGCATACTGCTCGACCCCCTCCGGCTTCGACGATCGCGCGAAGCCGCGCTGGTCGGGGGCGACGACATAATGGTCGCGGGCGAGGTCGGGGACGATGCCGCGCCACGTCCGGTGCGATTCGGGGAAACCGTGCAGCAGGATGACCGGCGGATGCGCGGGATCGCCGGCGATGGCGACGTCGAGGTCGACGCCGGTGGGAAGCGCGATCCGTCGCAGCGGTGTGGCGGTCATGGGGTCTCTCCTGCTATTATCGTTGTCGTCCTTCCCCGGCTCCCGTCTACGGGTAGCTGACCGTGTTCGGCACCTCGGGGATCGGAATCCATTCCTTGTCGTCGCCCGGCACGACCGGGAATTCGCCCGCCTTCCACGCGCGCTTCGCCTCGTTGATCCGGTCGCGGCTGGAGCTGACGAAATTCCACCAGACGTGGCGCGGCGTGCGGAAGGCGTCGCCGCCCGCCAGCATCGCGCGCCCGCCGCTGCCCGAGCGCAGCGTCGCGGCGATGCCGGGGCGCAGCACGTACAACTTCATCGGCTCCAGCGGCACCCCCTCCAGCGTCGCCTCGCCCATCGCGAGGTACACCGCGCGTTCCTCGGCGGCGGCGTCGATCGGAATGCTGGCGCCGGGGGCGAGCAGGATGTCGGCGTAGACGGTGCCGGCATAGGTGGTCGTCGGCGCACGCTGCCCCCACAATTCGCCCATGATGATGCGTGCGCGGGCGCCATGCGCCGCCAGCGTCGGCAGCTGCGCGCGGGTGACGTGTTCGAACGCGGGATCGATCTCCTCCTGCGCCTCGGGCAGCGCCAGCCAGGTCTGGATGCCCGACAGCGCGGGGCCCTGACTGCGCTCGTCGTCGGGGGAGCGTTCCGAATGGACGATGCCATGGCCCGCGGTCATCAGATTGACCGCGCCGGGCTCGATCCGCGCCCGCGTGCCGAGCGAATCGCGATGGTCGATCGCGCCGTCGAACAGATAGGTCACCGTCGCGAGGTTGATGTGCGGATGCGGGCGCACGTCGATGCCGTTGCCGACCTCGAGATGCGCCGGCCCCATCTGGTCGAAGAACAGGAACGGCCCGACCATCGTCCGCTCCTTGTTGGGCAGCGTCCGGTGGACCTTGAACCCGCCCAGATCGTGGGTGACGGGGGTGATCGTCTGGAGCACGAAATCGTCAAGCATCGGTCGGCTCCGTCGCGGCGAGCAGAAGGGCAAGGTCGGCAGGGTAGATGGTTTCCGGCCAGCCGGCCAGTTCGCCCACCTCGAACCAGCGCGACCCGGCGAGCAGCCGCTGTTCCAGCGCGGTGAGCGCGCCGGCGGCGACCTCGTGCGCGTCGACGTCGACGCGGAAATAGCGTTCGTCGGCGGTCACCTCGACGCCTTCGAAGGTCAGGAATTCGGCGGTGCGCTGCGCGACCTCGGGCCCGCAGTCGACGTCCAGCCCGACCTCTTCCCACAATTCGCGGCGCGCGGCCCGTTCGTAGCTTTCGCCCGGATCGACCGCGCCGCCGGGGGTGCACCAGAGCGGCGGGCGATCGTCCGGGGTGAACCGCATCAGCAGCACGCGGCGGCGCGCGTCGACGAGCAGGATGCGGGCGGCGGGGCGGGGGGCGCGGGGCATGGCCGGCGTCCTAACGCGTGCCGGATGGGGTGCGAAGGACGAAAGGGGAAACGCTGCTTTCCCACTCCCGCCGCCACGGCCTCACGCCCCGTCCAGCTCCGGATAATGGCGGAAGATGCCGTCCTCGTTGAATGGCAGCCGCCGGTCGCTCTTCATATAGGCGCGGATGCCGGGCAGGTCGGCGACCACCGCATGGACGCCCAGCAGGTTCGGATAGTCCGGCTCCAGCGTCGCCATTCGGCGCGGGAACATGTAGCGGAGCCCCTCGACCAGCTGGAACAGCGAGGTGTCGCCATAGGTCCAGCGATGGTCGATCAGCCAGTCGCTCGGCCCCTGGCTGGCGGCATCCTCAAAATGGTCGAGATATTTGGGCAGCCGCTCGTCGCGGAACTGGGTTGCGGCGCGCGCCGCCTCGGGCTTCTGGTCGTCGTAATAGTCCATCATCCCGACCGGGTGGTGGACGTTGTGGATCTCCGCGACGAAATCCGCGATCGTCAGCTGCAGCTGATTGAGCCAGTAGCGGTCGGCAATGTTGGACGGCACCAGATCGTGCTGCTGCCCCAGGAACTGGAGGATGTTGGCGACCTGCGCGATGGCGTGGCTGTCGAACGCCAGATAGGGCGGCGCGAACGGCCCGCGCCCCCTGGTCGCGCGCGCCTCGAGGTCGGCCATCATCGCCTCCGCCCCCTCGTCGCGGGCGCAATCCTCATAGTCGAGGCCGGCGGCCTCCAGCGCGAGACGGACGAATTCGCCGCGCCCCTGGATCGTGGGCCAGTACCACAGCCGATAGGCCATTCGTCATTCTCCGGGCGCGCGGGCCCGGATGGCAAGCGCATGGATACGCGTCGACAACAGATCGGCGAGCGCTTGGTTCACCGCGCGCTGGCGGGCGACGCGGCTGGCGCCGATGAACGATGCGCTTTCGACGATCACGGTGAAGTGGGATTCGCCGGTGCCGTCGTCGCCCATATGGCCGGCGTGATGATGGCTGTCGTTGACCACCTCGAGATGCGTCGGGTCGAGTGCAGCGGTCAGCCGGGCGGCGATGACGTCTTGCAGCGGAGCGGTGGCGGTGTCGGTCATCGCGCCTATATAGCGGCATTGCGCAAGCTTAGGGAGCGTTCGTGGCGCGCGGGAGCGATAAGAAGGAACGGCCGCACACCAGGTTTCACGGCCGGATGGAATCGCAGGGCCGGGTATGTGCCGAGCCGGGGTGTCCGGAGCCGGGCGAGTTTCGCGCGCCGCCGCTGGAGGGCGCGGCCGACGGCGGCGGCCCGGGCGCGTTCCGCTGGATGTGCCTCGACCATGTGCGCGCGTTCAACAGCCGCTACAATTATTTCGACGGCATGACCGCCGACGAGATCCATCATGCGCAGCGCCCGCTGGCGGGGTGGGAGCGGGAGACGCGCGCCTTCGCGCGGGCGGGCAGTGGCGACCAGGGGCCGCGCTGGGCGGACTTCAACGATCCGCTCGACGCGATCGGCGCCCGCTACCGCCGCGAGGTCGCGCCCGAACGCACCGACGGCAAGCCGCTGTCCGGGCAGGATCGCGCCAGCCTCAAGGTACTGGGCCTCGCGGCGGACGCCGACCGGTCGGCGCTGCGCAAACGCTATTCCGAGCTGGTCCGGAAATATCACCCGGATCGCAACGGCGGCGACCGCAGTCACGAGGCGATGCTGCAAAAGGTGATCGCCGCCTATCAGCAGCTGCGTCAGGCGCCCGCCTTCGCGTGAGGCGCGAGGCCACCGGCACCGCTCAGGCGGCGCCATCTCCCCGGACCGGCGGGAGGCCGAGCGCGATCGCCTCCAGCTGGTCGGTCGCGGCGTTCCAGCCGGCCTCGAACCCCATCGCCGCATGGCTGTCCTTCGCCTCCTGCGTCCAGTGGCGCGCGATGGCGGTGTAGCGGGTCCTGCCGCCTTCCGCGGCGAAGCTGTCGATGCGGACCATGAACGGGCCGGCGGGGTGCCAGCCGGCGGTGAAGGCGTCGGTCGAGACGATGCGCTCCCCCGGTACCACCTCCAGATAGACGCCCTCCAGCCGGTTCTCCTCGCCGTCCGGGCCGCGCATCACGATCGTCGACCGGCCGCCGGAGCGCAGCTCTTGCGTGACGAACTCGGCCTGCCACGGTTTCGGGCAGAACCACGCGCCGGTATCCTCCGTCCACGCGCGCCAGACCGCGTCGACCGGCGCATCGATCAGGCGGGTGATCGACAGTTCGTGACTCATGCACTCTCTCCCCGGACGGCGGCGTCGATCGCCGCGATGTTGATTTTGGTCATGCCCATCATCGCGGTGAAGGCGCGGCCCCGCGCATCGGCGTCGGGATGCGACAGCGCTGCCGTTAACGTGCGCGGGACGATCTGCCAGCGGACGCCCCAGCGGTCCGAACACCAGCTGCACTGGCTTTCGGCGCCACCGTTGCCGACGATCGCGTTCCACAGCCGGTCGGTTTCCTGCTGCGTGTCGGTGAAGACCTGGAACGAGACGGCATTGCCGTGCGGGACCCCGCCGCCGCCGTTCAGTCCCACGAATGGCGTACCGCAGACGGTGAATTCGACGGTCAGCACGTCGCCCTGCTGCCCCGCGGGATAGTCGCCGGGCGCGCGGGTGACCCTGTCGACGCGCGAATCCGGGAAGGTCGCGGCATAGAAGGTCGCCGCGGCCTCCGCCGCGCCGTCGAACCACAGGCAGACCGCCATCGGCACGGGCATCATGCCGCGCCCTCGCGTGGGCCGACCATGCCGACCTGATGGCCGGCACGGTCGACGATATTGGCCGAATAGTCGCCGCCGGGTATCGGGTCCGGTCCCTGGATCAGCTTGCCGCCGTTCCCTTCCGCGGTGGCGATCGCCGCGTCGATGTCGGCGACGAGGAAATAGACGTTCCACTGCTGCGGCGCCCGGGTGAGCGTGCTCGACATCACCGCGCCCGGCCGCGCCGCGCCTGCGCCCAGAAAGGCATAGTCGCCCATCTCGCCCATCGGCATCGCCCCCTCCTTCGTCCAGCCGAACAGCCCGCCGTAGAAGGCGAAGGCGCCGTCGGGATCGGGCGTCGCGAGTTCGATCCACACCGCATGGCCGTGCGCGCCGGGCGCCTGCCTGAACGGGCGGGCGTCGTCTTCCGCGAACGGCTGCATCACCGACAGCGGCACCCCCTGCGGATCGCGCAGCACGGCGAAGCGGCCGACGTGCGGGATGTCCATCGGCCCGAACACGATCCGGCCGCCCAGCGCGCCCGCCTTCGCCAGCGTCGCCGCGATATCATGGGCGAGCAGGTAGAGCGACCAGCCGCCGCCCGGCGGTGCGCCCGGCGGCGGCGTCATCAGCCCGGCGACCGCCTCGCCATCGGCGGCGGCCGCGAGGACATAGCCGCCATGCTCGGCCACCGGCGACGTCCGCATCGTCCAGCCGAACACGCGTTCGTAGAAGGTCGCCGCCGCCGCCTGATCGGGCGTGCTGAGTTCGAACCAGATCGGATCGCCATCGGAAAGGGGCATCGTCGTCGCTCCCGTCAGGACTGGAACAGGGTGGCGAAACCGCCATAGACCATGCGCTTGCCGTCGAACGGCATGTCCTCGGGCGCCATCTGCATGCGCGCGTCGGCCATCACCTTCTCCATGCCCGCGTCGCGCACCGCCTTCGACGGCCATTCGACCCAGGAGAAGACGACCGTTTCGCCTTCCTCGAGCTGCAGCGCCTGCGGAAAGCTGGTCATTGTGCCGGGGGATACGTCGTTGCCCCACGCCTCGACCACCCGGGTGGCGCCGTGGTCGCGGAACACCGCCTCCGCCCGCGTCGCCATCGCGACATAGGCCTGCCGGTCGCCGGCGGGCATCAGGAAGCCGTCGATATAGCCGGTGCCGGGGGAGGGCGCACCGGTGTCGACCACCGTCTCGAACCCGCCATAGATCATCCGCCGGCCGTCGAACGGCATCGTCGCGGCGAGCGCCTCCATCTCGGGCGCCGCCATGATCTGCGTCGCCGCCGCATCGCGCGCCGCCTTGTCGGGATATTCGATCCAGCTGAACACCACCGTCTCGTCCTCGCCCGCCTGCACGGCGCGATGGAAATCGGTGCGCGTGCCGTGAGGCACGTCGTTGCCCCAGCCTTCGCACTGGCGGGTCGCCCCCGCCGCGCGCAGCAGCGCCCAGCCGCTGACCGCATGGTCGCGATAGGCGTCGCGGCTGGCGGTCGGCACCGCGACGACGAAGCCATCGATATAGGTCATTGCGAACCTCCCTGTTGCGGCGTCATCGCCTGTTCGGCCGCGGCCATGTCCATGTGGAACGGACCCCAGCCGTGGCCGTCCGGGTCCTCGAACGCCCGGCTGTACATGAAGCCATGATCCTCGGGATCGTGCAACTCGCGGCCGCCCGCGGCCAGCGCCGCCAGCGTGATCGCATCCACCGCGGCGCGATCCTCGAACGACAGCGCGAGCAGGGCGCCGCTCTGCTCGTGCGCATCGATGATCCGCTTGGCGGTGAAGGTCGCGTAAAAGGCCCGGTCGAGCAGCATCACGACGATCGCGTCGGACCATGCCATCGACGATGCCTGCGCGTTGGAGAACATCGCATTCTTCTCGAAACCCAGCGCCTCGTAGAAGGCGGTCGCCCTGCCGACATCGGCCACCGGCAGGTTCACGAAGATCATCTTGGGCATGGCAAACGCTTCCTCTCCGAATCGTCTCTGGCAATTGATGCGCCCCGGAATTACATAAAGCAACCATGAAGTCAGAAAAGATAACCAAGGAGTCGCGGCGCTGGTATGACGACGCCTGCGGCACCGCGCTGGCGCTCGAATTCGTCGGCGAGCGCTGGTCGCTACTGATCCTGCGCGAACTGATGTTCGGGCCGCGGCGGTTCGGCGAGATCAAGGCGCAACTGGCCGGGATCAGCGCCAACGTGCTGACCCAGCGGCTCGCCAGTCTCGAGGCAGGCGGGATGCTGGTCCGCCAATTGCTGCCCTCGCCGGCGTCGGTGCAGGTCTATGCGCTGACCGACTGGGGTCATGAGATCGAGCCGGTGTTGCAGACGATGGGCCGTTGGGCGACGCGATCGCCGCTACACGATCCGACCCTGCCGTTCTCGCCCGCCTCGGCGATGCTGTCGCTGCGCACGATGATCGATCCGGTCAGGGCGGGCGACCTCAGGATGACGATCGGCTTTCGATTAGGCGGCGACCGGTTCCTCGGGCGGCTGGCGGACGGCGATCTCGCGATCACCCGCGCCGATCCGGACGGGGCCGATGTCGTCGTCGAAACCGATCCGACCCCGCTCGCGGTGTGGATCTACGTCAAGCGGCCGCTCGCCGAGGCGGAGGCGGACGGTTCGCTGCGGATCGTCGGCGACCGCGCGCTGGCGGTGCGGTTCGCCGATCTGTTCGCGTTGCCGGCCAAGATCATGCCTCCGGCGGCTTGACGGCGCGACGATCCGTTTCCACTGCATATCGTTGCGCCGTTCGTTCGCATTGTGCGTTAGGAAGGGCCGACCGACATTTTGCCGCCCTCCGTTTGCCCCAGCCCGAATGGTGCCCCGACCGCGATGACCGACATTCCCAACACCCAGCCCGACAGCCGCGAAACCACGATCCTGGACGCCCCCGACAAGATGGTCGGCGTGCGCGACCTGTTCGGCATCGACAGCGACATGCAGGTGCCCGCCTTCAGCGAGGCGGACGAGCGCGTCCCCGACCTCGATCCCGCTTATGTGTTCGATCCCGATACGACGCTGGCGGTGCTGGCGGGCTTCGCGCACAACCGCCGCGTGATGGTGCAGGGCTATCACGGCACCGGCAAGTCGAGCCATATCGAACAGGTCGCGGCGCGCCTCAACTGGCCGTGCATCCGCATCAACCTCGACGCGCATATCAGCCGCATCGACCTGATCGGCCGCGATGCTATCGTGCTGCGTGACGGTCAGCAGGTGACCGAATTCCGCGAGGGGTTGCTGCCCTGGGCATTGCAGACGCCGACCGCTCTGGTGTTCGACGAATATGACGCGGGCCGCCCCGACGTGATGTTCGTGATCCAGCGCGTGCTGGAGACGGAGGGCAAGCTGACGCTGCTCGACCAGAACCGCGTCATCCGTCCCAACCCGTGGTTCCGCCTGTTCGCGACCGCCAATACGGTCGGCCTGGGCGACACGAGCGGGCTGTATCACGGCACGCAGCAGATCAACCAGGGCCAGATGGACCGCTGGAACATCGTCGTCACGCTCAACTACCTGCCCGCCGCGATCGAATCGCAGATCGTGCTTGCCAAGTCGGGCGAATATGACAAGCCGGAGGGCAAGAAGACCGTCGACAACATGGTCCGCGTCGCCGACATGACGCGCAAGGGATTCATCAACGGCGACATCTCGACGGTGATGAGCCCGCGCACCGTCATCACCTGGGCGCAGAATACGCTGATCTTCGGCGACGTCGGCTTCGCATTCCGGTTGAGCTTCCTCAACAAATGCGACGAAAACGAACGCCCGCTGGTCGCGGAATATTACCAGCGCGTGTTCGGCAAGGACCTGCCGGAAAGCGTGGTCGGGAAGGCGTAGGAGGACGGCGTGACGAAGGCCGAGGCTCTGACAAGGTTGCGCGCGCGCGAAGAAGATTTGCGGCGCCTCGGGATCACACGTCTCGCACTCTTCGGTTCGACGGCCCGCGACGAAGCCCGGCCGGATTCCGACGTCGATCTGGTCGCGTCGATCGATTACGATGCGGTCCGGGCACTTGGCCCCTTCGGCTTCTTCGGCATCGAAGGAAAGATCGAGGACATGCTCGGTGCGAAGGTCGATTTCATGACCGAGCCGACCGACGAAATTCGTCTGCGTGCCGCGATCGACCGGGATCGTGTCCGTGTCTTCTGACCGCGTGCGATTGCGACTGGAACATATCGTCGAATATTCCGATCATATCGCGGAGTATCTGACGGGGTATGACCTCGACCGGTTTCTGGCCGATCGCAAGACGGTGGATGCAGTCGAACGCTGTTTGGAACGCGTTGCAGAGGCGATCGTACAGATCGGTCCGGATGCGATCGCAGCGATGGAGATTCCCCTGCCGTGGAACGAGATTCGTGGTCTCGGCAATCGCCTTCGGCACGAATACAGACGGATCGACAGGCGTCTGATCTTCGATATCGCGCGAAACGACATACCGCCGCTTCGCGATTCTGTTCTGCGGGCATTGGGCGAATAATGGCGAACGAAACCCCCCTCGACCGGTTCAAGGCGGTCCTCGCCGGCACGGCGCGTGCGATCGCCGAGGAGCCGGAGGTGGAACTGGCGTTCACCGCGGACCAGCCGACGCAGAGCGGCAAGCATATCAAGGTGCCGATGCCCGCGCGCGCCCTGCCGGCCGAGCAGGTCGCCGAGGCGCGCGGCTTCGCCGATGGCTTCGCGCTGCGGCTGAAGCATCACGACACCGCGATGCACCTCAAGGGTGCGCCGGCCGAGGCGGTGGCGCGCGCGGTGTTCGACGCGGTCGAGACCGCGCGGATCGAGGCGCTCGGCAGCCGCGGCTATGCCGGTATCGCCGACAATCTGGCGCATTCGCTCGACGTGCGGCTGCGCGCCGATCCGATCACCCGCGCCCGCACGCGCGAAGAGGTCCCGCTGTCCACCGCTTTGTCGCTGCTGGTGCGCGAAAAGCTGACCGGGGTGGAGGCGCCCGCCGTCGCTGCGCCGGGCCTAGCGCTGGTGCGCGAATGGATCGATGCGCGTACCGACCTGTCCGCGCTCAGCCTCGCGCTCGACGACCAGCGCGCGTTCCAGAGTCTCGCGATGAAGATGCTCGAAGAGCTCGAACTGGTCGAGGGCGAGGTGCTGCCCGAGGATGCCGACGACGGCGGATCGGAGGACGAAGGCACCGACGAACAGCAGCAGGACGAGAGCGAGGAGGGCGACGACGACCAGGCGGGGCAGGGCGACGGCGAGGTCGATGCCCGCGGCGAGGCGCAAGAATCGGACAGCGACGACGGCGAGGGCCAGGAATTCGGCGACGAATCGATGGACGACCTCGACGGCGAACCCGGCGACGATGGCGAGGAGGGGATGCAGCCGGTCCGCCCCAACCGGCCGAACAGCGACTTCATGCCGCAGTTCGAATACAAGCCGTGGACGACGCAGTTCGACGAGGTGGTCGCCGCGACCGACCTGTGCGACGCCGAGGAGCTGGCGCGGCTGCGCGGCTATCTCGACCAGCAGCTGGCGCATCTGCAATCCGCGGTGTCGAAGCTCGCCAACCGGTTGCAGCGGCGGTTGATGGCGCAGCAGTCGCGCTCGTGGGACTTCGATCAGGACGAAGGAATGCTCGACGCCGCGCGCCTCGCCCGCGTCGTCGTCACCCCCGGCCAGTCGCTCAGCTACAAGATCGAGCGCGAGACGGATTTCCGCGACACGGTGGTGACGCTGCTGATCGACAATTCGGGGTCGATGCGCGGCCGGCCGATCGGCATCGCCGCGATCAGCGCCGACATCCTCGCGCGGACGCTGGAGCGGTGCGGCGTCAAGACCGAGATCCTCGGCTTCACCACCCGCGCGTGGAAGGGCGGGCAGGCGCGCGAGACGTGGCTCGCTGCCGGCCGCCCGCCGCAGCCGGGCCGGCTCAACGACATCCGCCACATCGTCTACAAGAAGGCGGACGAGCCGTGGCGGCGCGCGCGCACCAACCTCGGCCTGATGATGCGCGAGGGGCTGCTCAAGGAGAATATCGACGGCGAGGCGCTGCTGTGGGCGCATGCGCGGCTGATGGCGCGGCCCGAGGAGCGGCGCATCCTGATGGTCATCAGCGACGGCGCTCCGGTCGACGATTCGACGCTGTCGGTCAATTCGGGCAGCTATCTGGAGCGGCACCTGCGTCAGGTGATCGGCTGGATCGAGGGCAAGTCCCCGGTCGAGCTGGTCGCGATCGGCATCGGCCACGACGTGACGCGCTATTATGCGCGCGCGGTAACGATCATGGACGCCGAACAGCTCGGCGGCACGATCATCGAACAACTCGCGGCGCTGTTCGATACCCCGTGACGCATGTCGCCCGCAGTCGATCAGCGGACAGCCAGTATGTCCTGTGGCCGGGAGCCCGCCGTTTCTGCCGGTCGACCCGATGCGGCGGAGGCGTGAACCGAGGCGGTAATGGTTATTGCAACAAGGGCGATCGCCGCGCCGGCCAATACGTCAACGATGTAGTGGCCACCGATCGGGACGGTTGACATCAGCATCGCCGCGTTGATGGCGACGATCGCAAATCCGGCTGCCGCGTGCCGGCCGTAATAGCCGAGAATGATCGCCCCGGCCGCATGGAAGCTGGGGAACGTCACGATACCCACGATCGGCGCGGCGCCCAGCGCGCGGAGCTGCCCGCTTCTGATCGCCGTAATCAGCGGCTCGAAATCCCATGCGGCGGTAACGAGCACATACGGGAAGTCGGCCGGTCTGGTACCGTAATGCAAATAGCCGCCAAGCGCCGGCGCAACCGGCATCGCCAGGACGCACAGGGTCGACGCGAGGAGCCAGGTGAGCGTGATCGACCGCGCTTCGCGATGTCTGCGGCGGAGCACCAACAAGCCGAGTATGACGAAGGGCTGCCAAGACAGGCTGCTGTAGACGAACGACAATATCGCCGTTGTCAGCGGCCGTCGCGAAAAGAACGTCGCGATATCCAGCCAGCTCGAACCGAACAGACCGCGGTCGATCGCGATCAGGATATCGTCGACATAGGGCGCCTTGGTCGCCGCGAGCGTGCAAGTGACCGCTGATAATATCACGGCACTGGCCAGCAGGAGCAGGTAGCATTCCAGCAACAGCGCGGCATCGGACATGCGACGGCGGGTCAGCGCGGCCACCGCTGCGGATAGCAGCAGACCCGCAATGCCCAAAAGCGCGATCGCCGGGAGATCGTAGCGAAAGCCGAAGGCACCCATACATGCCACTGCGCCCGTCGCTTGCCCCATGAGCAATGCGTACGCGGGCCGTTGGCTACGCATCGCCGGCAACTTGGAAACGTCGAACACCCCGGGGCCTTCATGCTGCGTCGCCGGCGGGAATGCCACGGCAGCGTTAAAAAGCCGTTGGGGGTGGGCTGTTCTTATTCATGCATGTCACTCGCAATAGCGTTGACGATGATAATCATTCGCATTAAGCGCCCCTCAACGAAGGGGGACTTACATGAAGACATCGTCATTCCTCGCACTCTCGTGCGTCGGGTTCATCGCATCGGCGCCGGCCATGGCGGCCGACACCGCGCCGGCGAGTGCGGCAGAGCGGGCGAAAGCGATCGCCGATGCACAGGCGCAGGATGCGAAGCGGTCGGTCGAGCGCGACGAGATCGTCGTCAACGGCAAGAACGATGCCGCACCCGGCGTCGTCGAGAGCCCCAAGGCGACCAGCGCGATCATCGACACGCCGCAGACGATCACCGTCATCTCCGACCAGGTGATCCGCAAGCAGAACCTCCAGACCCTGCGCGACGCGCTGCAGACGATCCCGGGCATCACCTTCGGTGCCGGCGAGGGCGGCGGCGGCTATGGTGACAGCATCAACCTGCGCGGCTATTCGGCCAACAACGACATCACCGTCGACGGCATCCGCGACAGCGCGCAGTACAGCCGGACCGACCCGTTCAACATCCAGCAGATCGAGGTCTACAATGGCGCCAACTCGGTCTTCAACGGCTCGGGCAGCGTCGGCGGCACGATCAACCTCGTCACCAAGGAGCCGCGCGCCGAGGACCTGACGATCGTGCAGGGATCGGTCGGCACCGACGAGTATTATCGCGGCGCGATCGATGCCAACCGCCGCGTCGGCGACAATATCGCGGTGCGGCTGAACGGCGCCTATCACCGCAACGACGTGCCCGGCCGCGATGTCGAGAAGTATAAGCGCTGGGGCATCGCTCCTTCGGTGACGATCGGCATCGACGGGCCGACCAGCCTGACGCTCGCCTATGTCCATCAGGAGGATCGCAACACGCCGATCTATGGCGTCCCCTATTTCCGCAACGCCTTCAACAATGGCCCCTTGGCCGGGGTGGATCGCAGCGACTATTTCGGCATCGCCAACCTCGACCGGCAGGATACGACGGTCGATCGCTTCACCGCGACCTTCCGCCATCAGGTCAACGACGCGCTGTCGGTGCGCAACCTGACCCGGTGGCAGCGCGTCGGCCAGTATAGCGTCACCAGCGCGCCGCAGGGCACCTATTGCCTGACCGCGACCAACCGGACGCCGACGGGCACCGCCTGCACCGCGACGCTCGCCAATTTCGCCGATGCCGCGGGCGTGTTCCGCCCGAGCCAGACGATCACCGTCGCGCCGGGGCTGTACCAGCCGAGCGGTCCGCGCGGGCTGGTGCGCGATCAGGAGAACCAGCTGCTCGTCAACCAGACCGACATCCGGCTGGAAACGGGCGAGAAGGGCGGCATCCGCAACGTCGCCAACGTCGGCATGTCCGCGTCGGTCGAGGATTATGCGATCACCGCCGCATCGCTGCCGCGCAACGGCGCCGGCGCGCTCGTCGTGCTGCCGCAGATCAACTTCGGCAACCCCAACACCGTCTATACCGGGCCGATCAACTATACGGTGACGGCGCAGTCCAAATCGGAGACGCGCAACCTCGCGGTCTATGCGTTCGATACGCTGGAGTTGGGGCGCTATTTCGAGCTGAACGGCGGCGTCCGCTGGGAAGTGCAGGATGCGACGTTCCGCGGTCTGCCGCTCGCCGTCGTGCCGCCGGGGACCGCCGCGCTGACCGCCGCGCAGCAGGCGCCGCAGACCAGCCATGAAAAGCTGTTCTCCTACCGCGTCGGCGCGGTGTTCCACCCAATTCGCGACGTCAGCCTCTATGCCGGCTACGGCAATGCCAGGACGCCGTCGTCGGCGACCGTCCGCCTCGGCTGCGGCGTCGCCTCGGCGGCGGGTGCGGTGGTGTTCGATCCGTGCGACGTCGCACCGGAGACCGCCAAGAACTATGAGGCGGGGATCAAGGCCGGGCTGTTCGGTCGCCGGCTGGAACTGACCGCGGCGGTGTTCCGCAACGAACGGACCAACTTCCGCGTCGCGTCGAACGATCCGGTCCTGCCGGCGGCGACGCAGGTGCTCGACGGACGCGCCCGCGTCGACGGCATCGCGCTCGGCGCATCGGGCAACGTCACCCGCGCTTGGACGATCTTCGCCAATTACACCTATCTCGACGGCGAGATCCTCCAGTCGATCTCCGACCGCTGCATCGCCAATCCCAGCACGGCGTGCGGCAACAGCGCCGCGAACCCCGATCCGCAGCGGGGCACCTATTTCGTCCAGACCCCGAAGCATTCGGGCAGTCTGTTCACCACCTACAAGCTGCCGTTCGGGCTCGAGGTCGGCTATGGCCTGACCTATCAGGGCAGCTTCGCGCTCAACGCGGCCAGCCTCGCCGCGCCGACGCAATACCGGTCGGACGATTACCTGATCCACCGCGCCTATCTGGCCTACAGCTTCGCCGGCGGCCTGACCGCGCAGGTCAACGTCCAGAACTTCACCAACGAGAAATATTACACCACCATCCGCAACAACGGCTGGGCCGCGCCGGGCGAGGCGCGCTCGGCGGTGCTGAGCCTGTTCTACAGCTTCTAGGCTTGCTAGCTTCTCCCCGCCCCCCGGCGGGGAGGAGACCCGGACGCACGATGACATGCTGATCGCCATTCCCGATGTGCTCGACGCCGACGGCGTGGCGCGGCTGCGCGCGCTGATCGACGCGGCCGACTGGGTGGACGGCAACGTCACCTCCGGTCCGCAGGCGGCGCTCGCCAAGCGCAACCAGCAATTGCCGGAGGATGCGCCGGCCACGCGCGAGGCGGCGGCGATGGTGCTGGAGGCGCTGGGGCGTTCGCCCCTGTTCTTCGCGGCGGCGCTGCCGCTCAAGGTGTTCCCACCGCTGTTCAACCGCTATGCCGGCGGGCAGGATTTTGGCCTCCACGTCGACAATGCGATCCGCATCCAGCGCGGCACCGACTTCCGCATCCGCTCCGATTTGTCGGCGACGCTGTTCCTCGAAGACCCGGCGGCCTATGATGGCGGCGAACTGGTGATCGAGGACCAGTTCGGTCCGCAGACGGTGAAGCTGCCTGCCGGGCACCTCGTCCTCTATCCCGCATCCAGTCTGCACCGCGTCACGCCGGTGACGCGCGGGGTACGCACCGCATCCTTCTTCTGGCTGCAATCCATGGTCCGCGACGACGGCGAGCGGCGGACCCTCTTCGAACTCGACGGCGCGATCCAGTCGGTCGCGGCGGCGCAGGGGCAGGGCGATCCCACCGTCGTACGGCTGACCGGCATCTATCACAATCTGCTGCGCCGCTGGGCCGATGCCTGAGGTCACGCCGCCGCCGTTCGGCTTCGAAGGGCCGGTCAAGCGCTCGATCACCATCGCCGGCCATCAGACCTCGATCAGCCTCGAGCCTGCCTATTGGCGCGCACTGGAGCTGGCCGCGGTCGCCCATGCGCTGCCGCTGTCCGCGCTGGTCGCGCAGATCGACGTGCTGCGCATCGCCGCGGACGAACCGCCCAACCTCGCCAGCGCGCTGCGCAGCTGGCTGTTCGCGGCGCGATTGACCGAACAGGACCTGCATGCGACCCCCGTCCGGGAGGACGGGAGCGACGGATGAGCACAGTGGCATGGCGGCGGACGTGGTTTCAGGTCCACAAATGGATCGGGCTGACGCTTGCGATCCTGATCGTGCCGCTGTCGCTGTCGGGCGCCGCGCTGGTCTGGCATGACGGGCTCGACCGGCTGGTCAATCCGTCGCGCTATGCGGTGACGGGCGATGCGCTGCTGTCCGCGGACGCCTATCTCGCCGCCGCGCATGCGGCGCTGCCGCCCGGTGACCGGGTGGCGCAACTGACCATGCCCGAAGCCGGCGGCCCGGTGGTGATCGCGGCGCAGCCGGCGGACGCGCAGCCCGCCCGGCGCGGGCCGCCGGCGCGGACGATGGTCTATCTCGATCCGCCGACCGCGCGCGTGTTGCAGGTCGCGCCCGGCAATGCGGGGCTCGTCCGCTTCCTCCACGTCCTGCACGGCAGTTTGCAGGTGCCCGGCATCGGGCGGCAGATCGTCGGCTGGATCGGCGTGGCGATGATGGTGTCGTGCTTCACCGGTCTGTGGCTGTGGTGGCCGACGGTCGGCACCTGGGTGAAGGGGCTGCGCTGGCGGCGGCATCGGAACACCGACACCAACCTGCACTTCGTCATGGGCTTCTGGATCGCCTTGCCGCTGTTCGTCCTGTCGCTGACCGGCGCGTGGATCAGCTTTCCCGGCGTCTTCGCGCGTCTGACCGGCGGCGTACCGCGGGGGGCCGATCGGTCCGCGACGCTGCGCGCACCGGCGCTCGCCGATCCCGCCCAGCCGATCGGCACCGTCGTCGCGCGCGCCAATACCGTGCGGCAGGGACCGATCCGCAGCATCGCTTGGCCGACGACGCGCACGCCCGACTGGACGGTGACCTATGCCGGCGGCGGCACCGTCAAGGTGGCGGACGACGGCGGCATCGCGGTCGCCGCGCCGTCGCGCGCACCCGGCGGGACCGCGCAGCTGATGCGCCGCATCCACGACGGCGAGGGGATGGGGATCGTCTGGCAGCTGGTGATCTTCGTCGGCGGTCTGCTGCCCGCAGCGCTGGCGGTGACGGGGATCATCATGTGGTGGCGCGCCCGCGGCTGGCGCGCGCGGGTGGCGCGGCGCTAACCGGACCCTGATCCGTTCGGCCCTTCGACGGGCTCGGGGCGAACGGCGCGTTCCTGTCCCTCCCCCCCCCGAAGGAAGGGAGAGACTGGACGTCACCGGCCCAGCAGCACCCGCGCCTGGCCGGCGATCTGCGCCAGCATCGCCGCATTCGGCTGCGCGGCGTGGCGGGCGCGGTCGACCACCGTCTTGAACTGGCCGACGCGCGCGGCATTGGCGGTCAGCCAGTCGCGCACCGCACCCCGCGGATCGCTGCCGCCGCTGCGCGCGAGGAATTCCAGCCGCTGCTGCTGGAAATCGCGCGCGAGGCCGGCGAGCAGCAGCCGCTCCCACGGGTCGCTCGATTCGATCCGCGCCGCCGCCGCCTGCGCCCAGTCGAGGCCCAGCGCCTGCCCCAGATGGGTGAACGCCCGCGTCAGCTCGATCTCGTCCAGCTTGAGCCGCTCGCCGAGCGACGCCAGCCCGACCGCGCCGTCCAGATCGAACAGGCGAACGACGCGCTGCGCCAGATCGGCGGGCGCCCCCGCCGCTTCCAGCTCGGCGGTGATGCGCGCGCTCTGTGCGCTCGCCTCCTCGAGCAGCAGCGACGCGGTCTGCGCCTCCAGCTGCGCGATGCCCTTGCCCAGCCGGTCGAGCACCGCGCCCGGCAGCGTCCCCGGCGGGGTCGCCCGCAACAGGTCGGCGATGTGCGATCGGGTCGCCACCGCGACCTCGTTGAACAATGCGATGCGGGCGCCCTCGGTGATCGCGGCGCGCTCGATCTCGCCCCAGATCGCGTCCAGCCCGAACAGGCGCTCGGCAACGACGAACATCGCGGCGATATCGGCGACCGCGGCGCCTTCCTCCTCGGCGAGTTCGAACGGGAACAGCACGCCCATCCGGTTGACGATGCGGTTGGCGAGCTTGGTCGCGACGATCTCGGGCCGCAGCCGGTGTTCGTCGATCGCCGTCGCATAATCGCGCTGCATCGCCGCGGGGAAGGCGGCGTAGAGGTCGGGCGCCAGTTCCGGCGCCATCGCCAGCGGCGCATGTTCGATGCCGTCCTGCAATGCCAGCTTGGCGGTCGCCAGCAGCACCGCGAGTTCCGGGCGGCTGAGGCCGATCCCCTCCTGGCCGCGGCGCAGCAGGTCCTCGTTCCCCGCCAGCCCCTCGACCGCGCGGTCGAGCCGCCCGTCGGCCTCGAAGATCTCGATGACGCGGACGTAGCTCGGGATCGCGGCGGCGCCGTCCGCCTCGGCGATCGACAGCGCCAGCGTCTGCAGGCGGTTGTCCTCCAGCACCAGATGCGCGACGTCGTCGGTCATGCTCGCGAGCAGCGCGTTGCGCTCCTCGAAGCCGAGCCGCCCTTCGTTCATCTCGCGGTTGAGCGCGATCTTGATGTTGACCTCGTTGTCCGAACAATCGACGCCGGCCGAATTGTCGATGAAGTCGGTGTTGATGCGCCCGCCCGCCTGCGCAAAGGCGATGCGCGCCGCCTGGGTGACGCCCAGGTTCGCGCCCTCGCCGATCGCGGTGACGCGCAGTTCCTCGGCGTTGACGCGCAGCCGGTCGTTGGCGGGATCGCCGACCGCGACGTTGTTCTCCGCCGCGGCCTTCACATAGGTGCCGATGCCGCCGAACCACAGCAGGTCGGCCGGCGCCTTCAGGATCGCGGAGATCAGCGAGGCCGGGTCCATCTGCGTCGCGGTGATGCCGAGCGCGGCCTGCGCCTCGGGCGACAGCTTGATGACCTTCTCGCTCCGCGCCCAGACGCCGCCACCTTCGCTGATGAGCGCGGCGTCGTAATCCGCCCAGCTCGACCGCGGCAGCGCGAACATGCGCGCGCGCTCGTCCCAGCTGGCCGCCGGATCGGGATTCGGATCGATGAAGATATGGCGATGGTCGAACGCCGCGACGATCTTGAGCGTCCTGGACAGCAACATGCCGTTGCCGAACACGTCACCCGACATGTCGCCGCAGCCGACGACGGTGATCGGCTGCGTCTGCACGTCGACGCCGCGTTCGGCGAAATGGCGCTGCACCGACACCCAGGCGCCCTTGGCGGTGATGCCCATCGCCTTGTGATCGTAGCCGACGCTGCCGCCGCTGGCGAAGGCGTCGCCCAGCCAGAAATCGCGCTCCAGCGCCAGCGCGTTGGCGACGTCGCTGAACGTCGCGGTGCCCTTGTCGGCGGCGACGACGAAATAGGGGTCCTCGCCATCGAGGATCGCCACGCCCTGCGGATGCACGACCGCGCCGTCGACGATATTGTCGGTGATCGACAACAGCGAGCGGATGAAGATGCGGTAGCTCTCGGTCCCCTCCGCCAGCCACGCGTCGCGGTCGAGCGCGGGGGAGGGGAGCTGCTTGGGATAGAATCCGCCCTTGGCCCCGGTCGGCACGATGACCGCGTTCTTGACCCGCTGCGCCTTCATCAGGCCGAGGATCTCGGTGCGGAAATCGTCGCGGCGGTCGGACCAGCGCAGGCCGCCGCGCGCGACCGGGCCGGCGCGCAGGTGGATGCCTTCGACACGCGGGCTGTAGACCCAGATCTCGCGCCACGGCACGGGGGCGGGCAGGCCGGGGATCAGATGACTGTCGAGCTTGAACGCCAGCGCTTCGGCCGCGGCGGGCGCGAAGGCATTGGTGCGCAGGCAGGCCGCGATCAGGTTGCGATAGGCGCGCAGGATACGATCGTCGTCGATCGCCGACACCGCGTCGAGCCCGCGCTCGATCGCCTCGTCGCTGCCTTGCACGTCGGTGGGGTTGGCCGGATCGTGCGCCGCGGCGAAGCGTGCGAGCAGCGCCTTGGTCAGCTTGGGCGCGCGGCGCAGCGCGTCGACCACCGTCGTCAGGCCATAGGGCAGGCCCGCCTGGCGCAGGTAGCGGAACCAGGCGCGCAGCAGCACGACCGATTGCGGCGACAGGCCGACATCGACGATCAGGCGGTTGAACGCGTCGTTCTCCGCCTTGCCCTCCAGCGCCGCGGCGATCGCGCCTTCCAGCACGGCGGCGTCATGGCCTTCGCCGCTGGCGTCGCTCTCGACGACGAAATCGTGGACGAAGCTGTCATTGTCCTCGCGCAGCCGCGTCGGCAGTTCGCCGATGACGCGGAAGCCGAAATTCTCCAGCACCGGCACCGCGTCCGACAGCGCGAGTGCGCCATGCGCCTTGTAGATCTTGAGCTGCCGGTCCTCGCCGGGCACGATCGGGAAGATGCGCACCGAACGCGCGTCGGCGTCGTCGAGTCCCGCCAGCCGCAGGATGTCCGCCGCCGCTTCCGCCGCGCTGCTGACGTTGCGATAATTGGGCGGGAAGGCCTGCGCCCAGCGCAGCGCCAGCCGCGCCGCGCGCTGCGTCGGCACCCGTTCGGCCAGCGCCGCCTCGACGTCCGATACCCAGCCGCGGACCATCCGGCGCAGCCGCTCGGCGAGCGGCTCGGTCTCCGGCATCCGGCCCGATCCGCGCAGGTCGATCGTGTAGCGCAGCAGCGCGACGACGCCGTCGTCGAGGCTGATCGACCAGTTGAGCACGCTGCCGTTCGACGCCTCGGTCAGCATCTGCGCGATGGCGACGCGGCGCGCGGTGGTCAGGTCGTCGCGCGGCAGCCAGGCGAAGGCGAACAGGTGCCGCCCCAGCGCCGACCGCACCAGCACCAGCGCCGGCCGCGGCCGGTCGGCGAGGCTCATCGCGGTCAGCACCACCTCTTCCAGCGCCGGCGCGGGAAAGGCGACGACGAGGTCGTGGGGCAAAGCGGTCAGCGCATGGGTCAGCGCCTTCCCGGCATGGCCCTTGGGATCGAAGCCGAACTTCGCCTCCAGCGCCGACAGGCGCGCGCGCAGCACGGGGATGTCGCGTGGCCGGGCGCTCAGCGCGGCGCTGGTCCACAGGCCGGCGTGGATCGACAGGCCGGTGATCTCGCCCGCCTCGATGATCGGCACGATCGCGAGGTCGAGCGGCACGGCGCGATGGACGGTCGAGATCAGGCTGGATTTGAGCAGCAGCGGCGCCTCGCCGCCATCCTCGAACCAGCGGATCGCGAGCGCGCGGCTCGCCTCCGCCAGCACCGGCGTCTGATGCGGGTTGCGCGCCAGCCCCAGTGCGTCGCCGGCGCTGCCGTCGCGGCGCCAGATCTGGTGGCCGAGCAGGGTGAATTGCCCGTCGAGGAACCATTGCAGCAGCGCCGCGCCCTCGCCCTGCGGCAGGGTCGCCTCGTCGCGCGCCATCGCGCGTTGCAGCTGCGGCCAGTCGGTGACGGCGGCGCGCACGTCGGCGAGCACTGCGGTCAGCTCCTCGATCAGCCCGCGCCGGTCGCGCGCATCGGCGCGTTCCAGCTCGATATAGATCATCGATTCGGGGCTGCCCGCACCGCCGATGTCGGTCAGTTTGCCGTCGGCATCGCGGCTGACCCGCACCACCGGGTGGATGACGCGATCGATGTCGAGGTCCTGCTCGCCGATCGCGGCGGCGATCGAATCGACCAGAAAGGGCATGTCGTCGTTGACGATGGCGAGGCGCATCCGCCGCCGCACGTCGTCCGATGCGATCGCCTCCAGCGCGATCGCCGGCCTGCCGGACTCGCGCCGGCCTGCGGTCTGCGCGACGAACGCGGCCGCGGCGGCCCGCTCCGCTTCACCGAAGCCGGTCAGCTCTCCCGGTAGCGCGCCCTTGGTCAGCCGGGCGGCGAGCGCCTCGGCCATGCTCTGGTTCTGGTCGGCCATAGCCCGCGCCTATGCGCCTGCCATCGCCGCGCTTCAAGCTTTGCTGCAGTGCGAAAATTACATGCAGGCGCAATAATCTATGGTCGATCCGCGATCGCGGCAGGTCGGCTCAGGAAGCCGCCTTGCGCGCGATGCTCTCGACCAGCCCCTTGCCCTCGATGCGCTTGATGACGTCGACCGTGCCGTTCTCGCCGGCGCGGGCGAGCAGCACGACGAACTCGTCGGATCCGGCGCCGATCGCGATGCTGCCCAGCGTCGGCAGCGCGCGCAGCTCGGCGGCGACGCGATCGAAGACGGTCGGCGGCCTGGCGGGGCGCTTGGCACTCCGCTCGGCGGCGACGATCGCCTTGATCCCGCCCTCGGCCTGTTCGAGGACATGCGCGAGCATGCCCGCGGGCAGCGCCTCGCGACGGGCGTGGCCCAGCACCGCGGCATATTCGGCGAGGCGGGTCTTGTCGTAATCGGCGCCGAAGACGAGCTTGACCACCGCGGTCATCGGCGCGCGTGGCGACACCTTCACGCCGGCCGCGGCGAGCAGTTCGGCATAGCCGGCCGCGTCGGCATCGCAGGCGAGGCCGAAATCGTGCGCGCGGCCCAGCGCCCGGTACAGCGCCGACCGGCCGCGCGTATCGGCGGCACGCACCGCGGCGGCGCTTTCGCGCGCCATCATCAGCCGGTCGCCGAGCGACCCGGTCAGCACCCCATCGGCCGATGCGTCGACGGCCTCGAACCCGGCGCTCGGGCCGTCCGCCCAGACCGGCGAATCGGTCGGTGCCGCCGGTGCGGCGCGTACGGCGGCGACCAGCTCGGCATCCAGCGTCGCCTGCGTCTCGTCGTCGACCATCTCCTTCCAGTTGATGACGCCGTAGATGAAATCGATCGTCTCGCCTTCGGACGAGAAGGGCATCAGGATGCCGCGGTACAGAGTCGTACGCCCGCGCGTGCCGACGAATTCCGCCTCGAACCCGATCGGCGCACGGTTGGCGATGATTTGCAAATAGTGATCGGTCAGGCGCGACAGCAACGACCGGCCGGGCACGTCGGCGATGCGGGTGATCGTCGTCTCCAGCCCGCATTCTTCGCGCAGCGACCGGCCGAGATAGGCGATCGTCGGATCGTCGACGCCCGCGGTGAAATCGAGCAGCACGCTGTGCGGGCCGAAATCGGCGATGCTGGCGGGGTCGAGATCGTCGATTCCCGGATAGGCGCGGCCCTTCAGCAGCGACACCCAATGGTTGTAGGCGCGCACGTGCATGCGCCGCTCGTCGCCGCCGAGGTCGAACATCGCATCGTCGACGCCCTGCTGGTCGACGCCCCGATCGCCGCCCGCATCGATCCCGTCGTCGAGTTCCAGCCGCTCGTCCTCGAAACCGCGCACCGTATCCATGCCCAAACCCTTCATCCGCCAGGCCTGCATTCCTGGTTCGGCACCGCTTGTGCACGCTCCGTGGTAAACGAGGCGTAAAGCCGCAAAAGCCGCATCGGACGCTTGTCAGCCGCGGTCCGACCTGTTAGGCGCACCCCCCGAACGGCCACACGGTCGCTTCGCCGTGCCGCTTTAGCTCAGCTGGTAGAGCATCGCATTCGTAATGCGGGGGTCACAGGTTCGAGTCCTGTAAGCGGCACCATTTTCCGAAAACCGCAGAAAACCGGTGTTTCGGTCGACCTCATAGAGGACTATCTGCGAACCGGCGCGCGTGAACGATTTCCGTGAGCTGCGCAGGCGTCATTCCTGATCCCACAACGCCGTCATCAGTCCAGGAGATGAGCGTGGTGCATCTTCTTTGAATCCAAGCGAGCGGTCAGACGCATAATAGGCCGTTAATCGACGCCGCATGTCGCGATACGCGGCGCTGCCGTGTTCCATATCATAAGGGGCTGCCTGCAGACCTGCATACCAAGCCATCCCGGCATGCATCCTCTTTAGATATCGGATCAGTTCAAGGCCGAACCGATTGCCGACGGCGTCTGGTTCGGTTCGGATCACAATGATTCCGATGAAGCCTGACACAAACGGCTCCTCACCGTGGCGGGCTGTCATCGCTCGCCTCCGCTTTCGAACGTCTTCGGCGAGGCCATACGCGAAAGCACTATGCTCGTCGAAAGCAGCAACCAAATTATCGGCCCGAGTGATTTCGAAACACGGTTCGGCCCATCGCAGGCATTCCAAGGTGCATAATAGCCGGCCATCTTCGGCTTTCGCCACGACCGTGATGTTCTGCATGGCGGGGCGATCGTAGCCCGGCCAACAGACGGCCTCAATATCTATATCCATGATGGGGCGGGACTCCAGAGAGAGTGCCAAAATGCAGGCGGTCACGTCGCTCGATATTCTGCCTCGAAATCAAGTTAGTTCAATCACGACTGATTTCGGTTCACTCGCAGGTTCGATCGCAACTGTACGTTGCGCCAAGGATTTCACGACCTCATCGACGAAATAGCGCTTCATATCGTCGGGAAGATCGCCAGAAACAATCTTTATTGTTACCTCGGCACGCATGTCGCGGTCGCTGTTCGGCGCACTATTCGTTCGGCATCCACAGCTAGGATGAGGGAGACGGCCGAAACCATCTCGGGTAGCGTGCCTAGATCGATATATTTTCTGCTCCTGTGCAAAAGCAAATCGCTAAAGCTGGCTTCCAACACCATCTTGCCTAAGATGTCATATATCGACCTGTGCAAGGTTATGCATGTCCCCCAGAATTCCGTGGCACTCATGACAGCAATAGCGGCACGGCCATCAATGCCCGGCCGCTTCATGGTCTTGGGACACCACGGAAAATCTCTGAGGTCATCACCAGAGGCGGCGATTCGTAACGTTCGAGGATATTCAGGAAACAGCTGTTTGCATTCGTCGGTCCAACCCCGGAAGATATCGTAGGGCGAAACGCGTCCCCACCGATCATAGCCCGCTACCCATCTAGCGTCCATCGGCTGGAGGGGCGTAGGGGTAAGATCAGGCACAACCGGCAAGGGATCTATGGTATTCAGTCGGCCATTGGATTGTGGATGCCGAGGCACGACGACGTCGTTGACACGACCGCCACGCGATCGCTCGTAAATGAGCCTGCAGGGCACTCCAAGCGAAGCCAGATCGTCCATTCCGTCTTTCGCGCCGGCGAGCAGAGGATGTCGGCGAGCACCAAAGATGGCTCGATGATATAGCCAGTCGATCTGATCCCACGGCCATGCCCAATCGCTCGGTGCGTCCGGGAAGTTCGTCAAAAGTGCCTCTGCCTGAATGATTTGCGCGTCGAGGTTGTCAAAACGATCTGAACTCGACCTAGCTAAGGCCAAATCTATGTCACCTACGGCGACCTCATCTCTCATTACGCTACCGAACAACCAGACTTGGTCCACCCGGCTAATAGCCTCTGGGTCGTGATTGAGTTGATCTACTCGCTCCAAAAAGGCGTCAAGCACCACTTTCGCCTTTCCCAGCGGTGTTCGCGGTACCACTTTAGATCTAACCAAAGTTAGGCCGGCCTCAGTGATCGCCCCGGTGGTTCGATCAATCAAATGACGATCAAGACATTCCTCATAAACGATCGCTCCGTCTCTCCGGTGGGGAAACACGGTTTTCAGGTCGATCAGGCTGGCAGGACTTTTTGAACGAAGATAGCCCTTTAGAGCATTCTTGAAAGTCGATGGCCGGTAACCTGCGACCCTAAGGTCGCGATCAAATGAGATGCCCATTCATTGCTCTTAAGCAGTGACTTACCGCTTCTGCTTGCCACAATGCAGCATCCGTGTCTTGTATCAATTACCGTCATCCCTATGGGCGACTGATACAAATTTGCCAATGATTTGAGTGCCCATCCTTGTCCTTCGCGGGGTACCACACCTTTCCGGAACACACCTGGAAAGCCGCGAAATCTGCGGTAGACTGCCTGCCGGCGGCCTCACGACATCGCACTCTGTTCCGCCATGGCCCACGCGAAAGGGGCCACGAATCATGTGGGTAGGAACGGTGATAGGGGGCGTGGCCCCATGCTCACGGTCGTGCGGATTCGGGCGCCCAAACCGGCAGAGCGTCCCCACAAGCTTGCCGATGTCGACGGCTTGTATCTGCCAGTGCAACCGTCCGGCGCTTTCGCTACCGGTGCTTTCGCTACCGGTGCTGCGGCATGGGGCGCAAACTCTCGCTGTTTCGGGCACGCCGGACGCGCAGTGAGCTCAAGGCCGAATCCCATGACGGGATCGATCCGGTCGAGGAAAAGCGCCAGCGGCGCCTCGAGGCCGGGCTGGCGGCACAGACGCCGTTCGAGCCCGTCGCCGGGGAATCTTCGAGACGATGGAGCGCGAGGCGTCAGTGCGGTCGCGGACTCCTGCCAGCGAAAAGGCGGCTGCACTTCCTGGACGCATCCCATGCCAGTCCGCATGAACAGCCGATCTCGAGAGGCCGCCACGAGGGACTGGGCGTCTGGCTCCGGGTCGACCCGCATCGCGCGCGCGCCATCATCGAGGCCCGTCGGGACGATCGATACACCGTCGTGCCGGCCCCGCGTGATGCGCAGGGTGGCGCGGTATCGCGAGCGGGCGGCGGGCTTGACCGACAGGATGGTCCTAGCGGTCCGGCAATCCCTCCAGCACCGCCTGCGCCTTCGCGCGCTCCGGGGACTCATAGCCTCCTCGCGCGACGGGCATCAGCGTGCCGCGGGCCACCGACACCATTCCCCGCAAGGCGAGCTCCGCGCCGAGCGCCAGCCGGGTCGCGGGCGCATTGGGGACCGCGGTCAGGGCCTTGGTCAGCCCATCGACGGCGATGGCCGGCGCCGGATCGCCCGCGTCTGCGAAGCTGCGATAATAAGCGATCAGCGGTGCGGGCGCTTCGGTGTCGATGCGATTGGCCTTGGCAATCACGGCACGCGCCTGACCCAGCATCGCGGTGCGGGCGTCTCCCGTGAGGGAGGTTGCGGTCTGCGCCATCGCGACGCCGCGCCACGTCAACCCGGCGCTGTCGGTCGGCGACAAGGCCAGCGCGCGATCCGCCGCGGCCCGACATTCCGCCGCATGGTCGCTGCGGCATTCCGCCTCCGCGACCAGAACCTGCGCGCCTTCGTCGCCCGGAAACGTCGCCGCCTGCTCACGCAGCCGTCGCAGCCACGCGTCGCGTTGCGGTCCGCCGGCCTCGATCCGCGATCCCAGTTCCAGCCGCCCCTTCACGAATGCGGCCTCGCCCAGCGACAGCCGCCGGACGATCGGCACCTCCGCGCGTTCCGCCGGGTAGGTCATCCGTTCGAACGGCTTTTTGGCGAAGAAATAGGCGCGCAGTTCTTTTGCGAGCGCGTCGGGGTCGCCGAACACCGCCGCTGCGTCGGGTGCGGGCGTGCCGCTGGCGATCGCCTTGAGATAGCTGCGGAACTGACCGCTACGGGTCGGCGAGAAGAACAGGAAGTGCGTCAACATCCACGCATGGACGGGTGTCCAGCGCGTCGTGTCGGGCGATTGCGTCAGATAGGCTCCGCTCAGCACGTCGGTGAGGCGGACGTTGCCGAACCGATGCAGCACCGCAGTCGTGCCCTCCGGTGCGCGGCCATATTCCATGATCGTATCGCCGCGTACCACCAGCGTCGAAAACAGCTGGCCGAAGCCGTCGAGGTACCAGCGTGGATAGGCGACGGGAAAGAAGGCCGTCAGATAATGCTGCGCGAAACCTGCATAGATCATGCCCTCTGCGGTGAGCGGAACCGATTCCTCGTTGATCGGGCGGATCAGGTCGGCGCTGCTCTGGAGGCCGAAGAGTCCCGCCTGTCCGCCGCCCGCCCCGGTGCCGCCTGCGCCGGGCGGGGACCCCGGATCGCTGCGGCCGCCGATCTGGACACCCTGCAGGGCGTCGACGACCGCCACGCCGCGTTGCAGGACGACGCGCTGGTCGATCCGTGTCGTCGCGAGCACCGCGCCATCCTGTCGCGGATCATAGTAACGGCGAATGTCGAACGCGCTGTTGAACGGCCCCTGCTGCCAGCGCAGATTGCGCAGATCCATCGCCTGGAACTCGGCGGTGTCCCCGATCAGCGTCACGCGCAGCTTGATCGTATTGTCGGTCTGCGTCGTGCGGTCGAGCAGCACCGACAGCAGGAAGTACAGCCGTTCCAGATTGTGCGCGATCTGCGTCACCTCCTGTTCGCGGCCATCGCTCAGCACGATGACGTGCTGCGTCTCTGCCTCACGCCAATGGCTCGGCCGCGCGCGCTGGCCCTGTACGACGATGTCGCCGTTCGACGGCTGGGCCTGGACGGCCTGCGCGTTCGCCACCGGGCTGCTCCCCACGCCGGCAACCAGGATCAGCCCACTTATCCAATCTATCCGACGCATCGCACCGCCCCTCCCGTATGCGACGCAGGAAACCATGAAAGCGGCCCCGATCCTAGCGGGAAACGGGTCGCCCGCCCGCCGGCCTGGCCGTGAGCCTCTCCGGCGCCAGACCGGTGCGTTGGTCGGGCTGGCATGCTATGACCGCTGGTATGTCCAAATCTCCGAGCAATGCCGGCACCGTCGCTGTCGACGGCGCCCTATACGATTGGCACCTTCAGCGCGAACCGCATCAGTCGGATGACGAAGGGTGGAAGGGGATGACGATCGCCCTTCTCCAGCGCGACGCAAAACGCGAAGCCTGGATGCAATTCCCGCCGCCTAGGCGGCTCCTGAAGGGCTTGCCGCGCGGTCGTCTGCAACTCGACGACGCGACGATCGCACGGTGCGTGCGCGCCGCCATGTCAGCCGGCTGGGAGCCGATGTCGCGGGGCAAGCCGGTGGTGTTCACGGTCGACGCCGAAGGCAATTGAAGCGGCCGATGCTGGCGAGATCTCGGCAGTGTGACACCGACATCGAAAGCCGGGCACGGAGGCTCGCCGTTCGGCAGGGGCCCGGTACCTGCAGGCGTCCGGACGTCGGTCAGTTTCGCCGGAAGGCCGGCGACCGCTCTCGACCCGTTCGCGCTATGCCAGCTCAAGCGAGCGCACCTCCGTTCGCGACCCGGGCAGGTGTAGGCCCGGCCGTGCGCATCAAGGCACATCGTCAAGGTTTTGAAACGCAGTGAATTATCGTCATTCCTTCCATGCCGGCAACAGCGCCGATGTCGTGAAGCACAGCCTCCTCATCGCCCTCGTGCGGGCCTTGCAGCAAAAACAGGCCGCGCTGACGCTGATCGACACCCATGCCGGCTGCGGACTTTACGACCTTGCCGGCGAGGCGGCGCAACGCACCGGCGAGTCCGCGCAGGGCGTGCTGCGGACGTTTGCCGCCCCGGACCCCGTGCTGAACGACTATCGCGCCGCCGTACGGGCGGTGAACGTCGGGGCCGAGCCGCAACTCTACCCGGGCTCGCCGCGGATCCTGTCACAGCTGCTGCGCCCGCAGGATGCCCTGGTCCTGAATGAAAAACACCCCGAGGACGCCCGTACCTTGCGCGGCGTGATGCGGGACACTGCCGCTGCCGTGCATCAGCGCGACGCCTACGAATTCTGGCTGGCGATGCTGCCGCCCCGTACCCCGCGCGGCGTGGTGGTGGTCGATCCGCCGTATGAACAGGCGGACGAGCGCGCTCGTATCACCGCCACGCTCGCCGCGGCTCACCGCAAATGGGCGCATGGCGTGACGGTGATCTGGTATCCGCTGAAAGACCGCGCCACGCATCTGCGCTGGAAGGCGCAGTTGCGCACGCTCGGCATCCCGAAATGTCTGGGGGTGGAGCATTGGCTATACGATACCGATCAGCCCGACATCTATAACGGTGCGGGCCTGTACATCGTCAACCCGCCCTACGCCTTCACGCAGGCGCTGCCGCCTCTGCTGGACGCCCTCCGTGCCGCGCTGGCGCCGGAAGGCCACAGGGGCAAGATCGAAGCCGACTGGCTGGCACGTTAGAACAGACCGTCGCGGCCCACGTTGAGGGGCGTACCGCAGCATGGCCCCGAGGCCAATCTGGCACGGGCAACCCGCGCACCTGTGCAGCAAGACGTCCAACCGTCGCGCGCGGGGCAGGCGGGTCGTGGCCGACGAGGCCGGGGATTGGTCCGTTCCCGTTCATCGTCCGGTTCTGGTCCGCTCGCGACATCCGGCGTTGACGTCGCCGCGCGAGGCAGGTTCAACGGGGAATGCCCGACACGCCCCTCCCGCTTGCCACCCGCCGCACCGTCGTCGGTGGCCTGATCGCCCTAGGCGCCATGCCGGAACGGATCGCCGCCGCCGGCCACGAGCGCCTCATCGCCGGAACCTATGCCAATGAAGGCGGGGCAGGACTGGTGCCACTCATTCCGACGGCGAAAGGGTGGGAGACGGGGGCTGCGCATCCGACGATCCACAACGCGTCCTTCGGCGTCACGGGGCGGGGGCACCGGATCCGCTATCTTCTCGATGAACAGAAGAGCGGAACGGTCGGCATCTACGATGCCGCCTTCACGCGGATCGCGATCCATTCGACGCACGGCGCCGATCCATGTCACGTCGCCCTCGCCCCGGGGGGCAACATGCTGGCGGTCGCCAATTACTCCAGTGGCAGCGTCGCCTTGTGGCCGCTGGACCCCGCAACGGGCCTGCCCCGGGGCTCGCCACAGGTCGTGGCGCATCAGGGCAGCGGGCCGAACGCGACGAGACAGGCGGGGCCGCACGCGCACTGGGTAGGCTTCACCACGGACGAATCGATCCTCCATTCCGTCGATCTCGGCGCCGATGCGGTGTTCGCACACAGGATAGATCGCGGGACGGGCCGTAGCGTTGGCACGACGGTCGCCTATCGGGCGGCACCGGGCTCGGGGCCGCGCCATCTTGCCCGGCATCCGCGGCTGCCGATCGCCTATCTCGTGGCCGAGCTTGCCAACACGATCACGGTGTTGCGCGCATCCCGCGACGGGACGTTCGCACACCGGGCGACGGTATCGACCCTGCCGGAGGGTTTTCGCGGGACGTCCTTCGGCGCCCATATCGCGTTGAACGCCGCCGGCAGCCGGCTTTACGTCTCCAACCGCGGACACGACAGCATCGCGGTCTATGCGGTCGGACCGGATGGCGGGCTCAGGCTGCTGCAGCATGTCGACTGCGGTGGGCATTGGCCCCGGTTCTTCCTGCTGCGGGAAGCGCAGCGTGAAATGCTGGTCGCGAACGAACGCTCCGGAGGCATCGCCCGGTTGCCGCTCCGTGGTGACGGCTCTCTGGCCGAAGCGACGAACCGCACCCGGCTGCCCGGCGTGGTGTTCCTGGGACGCTGACATCTCTCCGGGACCGCAGCGGACCATGTGGTCATGGCGCCTCGCAGCGTCACGCCCGGTATTTTGCTGGCCGGTGCGGCTGATCGCCCGGAGGTGACGACGCATGCGCGGCCCCTCTACGGCGCAGGCCGACCGCGCGACCTGCACCTGGAGCGGGATGGCATCGAACCGATCCGTCATTGCGAGCGCAGCGAAGCAATCCAGGGCGTCCTGGTACGGCTCTGGATTGCTTCGCCGCGCTCGCAATGACGAACATGCGGATCAATCCGATGTCATCCGATTCCAGGGTCGATCGACATTCAGAGGATGACGTGCCGAAACCGCCGTCTGCAGGCCGTCAGGGCTGATCGCGCGACCTGCACCTAGCCCTACAACCCCGTTCAGGTTCGATGCGCCTTCACACGCCTACCGCAGCGTCATGCCCGATCTCCGGGCGGAAGGACATGACGATCTCCAGGATCATCGCTGCTGCGGGGCTGCTCGCCGCTGCAATCGGCGCCAGCGCCAGTGCCGATGCGCAACGCTATGACGGCGACCGCGATCGCGGGCGGTACGAGCAGCGCGACAACCGGGGTGATCGCGGCCATCACTACGGGCGGAACGACCGCGGGCGTCATTACGGCCGAGATCGTCATCAGCGGTGTCGCACCGAATGGCGCCACCATCACCGTGTGCGGATCTGCCGCTAACTTCACTGATGGGGCGCGTCGGGCGCGCTCCATCGGCATCGCCGATGTCTCTGCCGGATGGAGACGCTTGACGCCGTCCGACCCGTTCAGGGCACAATGACAGTCCGCGCCGGCGGAACGACGCTCTCCTCCAGTCCACGACTGGCGGGCGTCGATTGCCCGTCGAGATGGATTTCCCACATAATCAGGCCGGACTCGTCGGTGACGGTCACACTCCACGGCCGTGAACCCCAGAAAACCTCCGGCGCATCCTGCATCATCTGACCGCACGTCTTGATCGCGGCCTTCCTTGCCTCGACGTAGGTTGGAAAGTCAGATCCCTCGATGTCCGTGTGACGCGCATCGGTCTGGGTGTGGAAAAAGAATCGCACGAGATGCTCCCGCCGGGATGGGCATGATGTTCGGTGGCGCTTTAACCCCGCCCCGGCGATTCTGATCCGGTCGAACGACGCGTGTTTGCCGGCGACGCTGCCGCCGTTCAGGTGGCTCGCGCAGAGCCCGAACCTGCCTGCGGGGCAGACTGGTCCCGCATTCGCCGTTTCGCCGCCAGGGCGTGAGGCCGCCCGCGGCACCCGGCCCCGAGCCTATCTGCCGCGCCACATAATGAACCATTATTTCAAATCCACCTGCAAAAACGGCTTGCAAATATGAAAGCTGGGTGCGACGTATCTGCGGGTAGACCGAAAGACACGAGAGACAAGGGTTGGACGTCCACAGGCGCCAACCGGGCATCGGAACAAGGGTCGCGACGGGGGCATCGGGAGTCTTGGCACACGGCACCGGACGGTGGCGCCGGGCCAGCGCCGCGATGCGCGCGACCGGCCGATGCGCGATGCGACGAACGAGAAAAAAGAACTATCCGGGAGAGGCAAGTTGGGAAAGCAAGGGGTGAAGGCCGTCGCGCTGCTGGGCGTGTCGGCGCTGTCGATCGTGGTGGGCGGATTCCGTCCGGCGACGGCATCGGCGCAGCAGGTCGGGGTGCCGCCCGCGCGGACGACGAACACGGTCACGACCGCGTCGCCGCGGGCCAAGGCCGCGCAGACGACCTCCGGTGCGACCGACAGCGTCGCCCCGTCGCCCCAGACCAGCGCCACGGCCCCCGCGCAGACCGCATCCTCGACCCGCGATCCGGAGGCGCTCAACCAGGATCTCGATCGTCCGACCCGCGCCGCGCCCGATGCGGGCGGTGAGCCGGGGGATGCGGAGATCGTCGTCACCGGCGTCCGCGCCGCCGAAGCCTCGGCGATCTCGCGCAAGCGGACCGCGCGCACCGCGCAGGATTCGATCGTCGCCGACGACGTCGGCCAGTTCCCCGACAAGAATGCCGCGGAGGCGATCGCGCGCATCGCCGGCGTCGCGCTCGACGTGTCGGATTCGGGCGAGCAGGGCGGCTTCACCATCCGCGGCCAGTCGGCGGACCTGATCCGCGTCGAGGTCGACGGGATGACGACGCTGTCGACCAACGATCAGGGCGGCCGCGCCTCGTCGGTCGGCGAACTGTCGTCCGACCTCATCAAGAGCGTCGACGTCATCAAGGGCCAGACCGCGGACATGACCCCCGGCGGCGTCGGCGGCACCGTGCGGATCGAGCAGCGCAGCGGCCTCGATTTCAAGGAGCCGCTGTACCGGCTGAACCTGCAGAGCATGTACCAGACGTTGAGCCAGCGCGCCTCGCCGCGCATCAACGCCATCGCCACGCGCAAATTCTTCGACGGCGACGTCGGCCTGATCCTCAACGGCACGTACGAGGATCAGAAGGTCGGCACCGATTACGCGCGCGTCACCGTCGCGAACGCCGGCTACATTCCGCTCGGCGACTATGACAATTCGCCCAACAAGAGCTTCACGACGCCGTTCGATCCCGTCGCCGCCGCGGTGACGAGCAAGGCGGGCTGCGCGGCGCTGTCGACGACGGGGATCAACAGCCGCCTCAACTGCTATGCGCAATGGGAGGATTTCGTCCCCTCCTTCCCGCGGCCGGGGCGTCAGCTCAAATCCGACCGGCGCATCTCGTTCCAGGCGCGCGCGGACTGGCGGGTGAGCCGCGATCTGACCCTGTTCGCCTCGTACAATCCGAATTTCCGCCGCGTGTCGTCGCAGGATTACAACTGGAGCGTCGCGACCCCGGTCGGCACCACCAACACGTCCGGCGTGCTGACCGGCAGCAACATCCGCAACGTCGTGGTCAACGAAAACCATTATGTCACCGCGTTCGACATCGCGCGCGGCACCGGCAACCAGTTCAGCAACACGCTGAGCGTGACCAGCCAGATCCGCGACATCCAGCGCCGGATCGAACAGCATTACGCGCAGACGGGGGCGGACTTCATCTCCGGGCCGTGGACCGCCAAGGCGCGCATCCAGTACAGCCGCGCCTCGTCCAGTCGCGAAGACAACGCCTTCTCGTTCCTCGCGCCCGTGGACATCGCCAATTACCGGGTGCTGCCGGAAACCGGCCTGTGGAACATCACGGTGCCGAACGTCGACCTGTTCAACCCCGCATCCTATTATCCGACGGTGGGCGCGAACGGCGTCAGCGCTGGCTCGCAGTACGAATATACGCCCTATGACGACAAGAACAGCGAGTGGAACTACCAGCTCGACGTCGATCGCGTGTTCGAAAGCTTCGGCCCGATCGTCCGGATCAAGGCGGGTATCCAGCATCGCACCCGCGACAACGAAAGCTATCGCAACAACGGCTCGCAGCTGTCGCCGGGCGTGGTGCTGACGCGGGCGCAGTCGCTCGACCTCATCCAGTTCTGCGATCCCGCGCTGGCGCCGGCGGCGACGCCCTGCCAGTTCGGATCGACGCCGCGCGTCACCACCGCCGGCACCACCGACCAGCTGTCGCGCATCTACACGCTGACCCGCGACCAGTATCAGAACCTCATCAACGCCAGCCTCGTCGGCCTGCCCGGCGCGCAATTCTTCGGCGGTGCGCCCAAGCGCGGCGACCTGATCTCGTCATGGGGCACCTACGACGTCGGCGCGTTCCAGAAGATTCTCGGCGAGACGATCGACCTCGGCTATCGCAACCTCGACTGCCTGTACGAATGCACCGCATCGGACGGCAAGACCTACAAGCGACCGACCTATCTGACCTCGGAGGTGACGTCGTCCGCCTATGCGATGCTCGATTTCGAGACGCGGCCGCTCGGCATCCTCGTCAACGGCAACGTCGGCGTCCGCTATCAGCGGATCAAGGTGAATGCGCAGCCGGTGATCGACTTCAGCCGCCGCGTCGCGACGCCGATCACCACGCCGTTCCCCGGCTATACGATCGAGAACCAGCTGATCCGGCGCGAGGTCGGCGACGTGCAGCGGACCAGCGAGGACTGGCTGCCGAGCTTCAACCTCGCGGTATGGCCGATCGATGAACGGCTCGGCCTGCGCTATTCGGCGGCGCTGCAGCGCGCCCGGCCGAGCATCCTCCAGCTCACCGGCAACGGCACCGTGTCCTGCGGTCTGGTCGATCCCGCGCAGCGTGCCGCTCTCGAGGCGTTCATCGCCGCCAATCCCGGCGCGATCCAGGACGACGACCCCTCGACCGACGACACCGCGGAGGGCAGCGCCGTGCTCGCCAATTTCGTCAACCGCTGCACCGGCCGGATCGGCAACCCCGAGCTGAAGGGCTATGGCGCGACGACGCAGAACCTCTCGCTGGAATGGTATCCCAACAAGGACACGCAGCTGAGCGCCGCGGTCTACCAGATCAGCGTCCGCTCGGGTCGTCCGGAGGACGTCAACATCGGCGCCTATCAGCTCGGCGGCGACACCTATGAGGTCGCGACCTATCGGGACGGGCCGAGCGGCCTGCGCCAGCGCGGCTTCGAGGTCGCGGGCCGCACCGCCTTCACCTTCCTGCCCGGCTTCCTGCGTCACACCGGCGGCGGCTTCAATTACTCGTTCACCAAGTCGAACGAGAAGAACACCTTCGTCGACCTGTTCACCGGCACCGCGCTGCCGCCGCGGTCGGAGTCGAAATATTATTACAACCTCAACCTCTGGTACGACGACGGCAAACTGAACGCCCGCATCGCCTATCAGAAAAGAGACATCTTCTACGCCCTCACCGAAGCCAACGCCGTCAACCGCATCCCGAGCACGCCGGGGATCACCGGCAGTGTCGCGACATCCTATTACAAGCTGGTGACACCGGTGTTCAAGAACGGCACCGAAACGCTCGACGCACGCGCCGCCTATGCGATCAGCAAGCGCTTCCAGCTGTTCGCCGAGGGCAAGAATTTGCTCGGTACGCCGATCGAGAAGTTCGCCCCCGACAAGTATCGCGAGATCGGCGGCGGCATCCCGTACATGTACGATTCGCTCTACGCCGGTAAGACCTTCTATGCCGGCGCGATCATCACTTTCTGATCCGCTTTCGCGTGCCGGCCCGGTGGCCGGCGCGCCACGACCTTCCTACCCTGGAAGTCCTGGCTGTCGGGGTTTGACGATCCCGACAGCCTATTTTCAATCACATACCTTGCGGCGGAACGGCATCTGCGGGAGCCTGCCACGCCGTATCGGATCACCCGATCGCACCACAGGACATCATGACCCAGCGCACCTTCTGCCGCCGGTCGGCAACCGCAGCGATCCTCGCCACCCCCGTCTGCGCCGCCATCAGTGCGCCCGTGCCGAAGCGGAGCCGGTCGATCCGCGACGGCGGCGCGGTCGCCGACGGCACGACGATCAACACCCGCGCGATCCAATCGGTGATCGACGCGCTGGCCCGTGCCGGCGGCGGCACCATGGTCGTGCCGCGCGGCGTGTTCCTAAGCGGTGCGCTGTTCCTCAAGCCCGGCGTGCATCTGCATCTGGAGGCGGGCGCGGTACTGCGCTGCACGACCGACATGACGCAATTCCCGCCGCAGCGGACCCGGATCGAGGGGCATTTCGAGGAACGCTTCACGCCCGCGCTTATCAACGCGGTCGCCTGCGACGGGCTGCGCATCACCGGCGCGGGCACGCTGGACGGCGCCGGCCGGCCGATCTGGGACCTGTTCTGGCGGCTGCGCAACGCCGCACCCGACCCGGGCAACTTCCCCAACCTCGGCGTGCCGCGCGCGCGCCTCGCGCTGATCGAACGGTCGCGCGGAGTGACGATCGAGGGCGTCACCTTCAAGGATTCGCAATTCTGGAACCTGCATCTCTACCGTTGCCGCGACGTTACCGTCCGGCGTGCGCGGTTCGAGGTGCCGGACGATTACAAGCAGGCGCCGAGCAGCGACGGCATCGACCTCGACAGCTGTCAGGACGTGCTGATCGACGGTTGCGATTTCTCGGTGACCGACGATTGCATCGCCGCCAAGGGATCGAAGGGACCGCGTGCGCTCGACGACACCAGCAGCCCCCCGGTCGAGCGTATCCGCGTCCGCAACTGCCTGTTCCGCCGTGGGCATCAGGTCTTCTCCTGCGGCAGCGAGGCGACGATCGTGCGCGACGTGCTGGTCGAGGATTGCCGGGTGACCGGCGCGATGGTGCTCGCCCGGCTGAAGCTGCGCCCGGATACGCCGCAGCGGTACGAGCGCATCCGCTTCCGCAACATCACGCTCGACAGCGATGGCGGATCGATCGTCGCGATCGAGCCCTGGACGCAATATCGCGACCGGACCGGCGCACCGCCGCTGTCGCAGGTCGATGACGTCTCCTTCATGGACATCCGCGGCCGGTTCGGCGCGTTCGGCACGATCCGCCCCAACCCGGGCCAGACCAGCATCGGCACCATCCTGTTCCGCGACGTGGACGTGCGCCTTGCCCGCGAGCGACTGGCCGCGACCGGCGTGCGCGACCTGCGGTTCGACCGGGTGACCGTCAACGGGCAGGCGCAGCGGAGCCCCGCCGCGTGAGGCGGCTCGCGCTGGCCCTCGCCGCCGCGTCGCTGGCGGCGCCGACTGTCGGCCAGACGCGCCCGGACGGCGATGCCGCGCTGTGGCAGCGGTTCGAAACCCCGCCCGCCGATGCGCGGCCGATGGTGCGCTGGTGGTGGTTCGGCCCGTCGGTGGACGCTGCCGAACTGTCGCGCGAGATCACGGCGATGAAGGCGGGCGGCTTCGGCGGGTTCGAGGTGCAGCCGACCTATCCGCTGGCGCTCGACGGGCAGCAGGAGGGGCTGCGCAACACGCTATATCTGTCCGATCCCTTCATCGCATCGCTGCGCCACGCCGGTGAGCGTGCGCGGGCGGAGGGGATGCGGATCGACGTGACGATCGGCAGCGGCTGGCCTTTCGGCGGGCCGCACGTCCCGATCGGCGAGGCCTCCTCCGCGCTGCGCCGCGTCAGCGTCGCGGTGCCCGCAGGTGCCGACCGGATCGTCCTGCCCGCACGGGGGCCGGGCGAGACACCGGTCGCCCTCGTTCTGGACGGCCGGCGCCTCTCCCTCACCGCACCGGCCATCGCGCCCGCGGCGGCCGCGCGCGAGGCCTGGCTCTTCGTCGCAGGGCGTACCGGCCAGCAGGTCAAGCGTCCGGCCATCGGGGCGGAGGGCTTCGTCCTCGACCATGCCAGCGCGACCGCGGTCCGCCGTCACCTGACAGAGGTCGGCGACCGGCTGCTCACCGCCTTCGCCGGCGCTCCCCCGCCGACCGCGATGTTCTCGGACAGTCTGGAGGCCTATGGCGCCGGCTGGACCGACGATCTGCCCGCCGAATTCCGTCGCCGGCGTGGGTATGACCTGCTCGATCGTCTGCCCGCGCTGTTCGAGGACCGGCCCGACAGCGCGGACGTCCGCTACGATTGGGCGCGGACACTGTCGGAACTGGTCGACGAACGCTATCTGCGGCCGATCACCGACTGGGCGCATGCGCACGGCACGCGCTTCCGCGCGCAGGTCTATGGTTTCCCGCCACTGACGCTGTCGAGCAACGCCCTGGTCGATCTGCCCGAGGGGGAGGGGGCCGCCTGGCGGCGGTTCAGCTCGACGCGCTGGGCGACGTCGGCGGCGCATCTGTACGACCGACCGGTGGTGTCGTCGGAAACCTGGACGTGGCTGCATTCGCCGACCTGGGCTGCGACCCCGCTCGACATGAAGGTCGAGGCGGACCGGCATTTCCTACAGGGCGTCAACCAGTTGGTCGGTCATGGCTGGCCCTATTCGCCGCCCGGTATCGCCAAACCCGGATGGGCCTTTTATGCGGCGGCGGCGCTGAACGATCACAATCCGTGGTATCCGGCGATGCCCGCGGTCACGCGCTATCTCGCGCGGGTCAGCGCGATGCTGCGCGAGGGCGTCGCCGACCCAGATGTCGCGATCTATCTGCCGACCGAGGATGCGTTCGCGGCGATGCGGCCGGCCCGCGCGTCGCTGAACGAGGCGATCCGCGCCCGCCTCGACCCCGCGCTCGTCGATCGGGTGCTCGACGCCGGCCATGGGGTCGATTTCATCGACGGCGCGGCGGTGCTGGCGGGCAAGCTGCGACACCGTGTCCTGATCCTGCCGCAGATCGAACGGATCGATCCCGCCGCCTATCGCCCGATCGCGGCCTATGCCGCGCGCGGCGGCGTCGTCATCGCGCTCGGCGCGCTGCCGGGCCGCGGTGTCGGCCTGCGCGAGGCGGCGGCCGGCACCCGCAGCGTCGCCGCGACGACGCGCATGTTGCAGGGAAGGGTCCGCGTCGTGGCGCCCAATCGCTTGCCAACGGTGCTGGCCGAAGGCGCGACGCCGACGATGGCGCTCGCCCGTCCCGATCCCGCGATCGGCTTCGTCCGCCGGCGCCTTGCCGCAGGCGATCTCTATTTCGTCGCGAACACCGGCGCGACCGCGATCGAAACCAGCGCGCGTTTCGTCGGCGATACCGGCAGCGGCCAATGGTGGGACCCGGTCACTGGCGAGCGAAGCTCCGCCGGCACCGGCTCGATCGCGATCCGCCTCGCCCCCTATCAGTCGCGCGTGCTCGTTTTCGGCGGGTCGATGGCGACGGCCGCTGCCCGGACGGCTGCTACCCGGACGGCCGTGGTTCGCGACCTGTCGACCGGCTGGCGCACGTCGGCGGGCACCGGATTGCAGCCCGGCCGGTCGTGGGATCGGGTCGTGGGCCTCGCCGACTATTCCGGTGCGATCACCTATACGCGCGACCTCGACGTCGCCGCACCGCCGCCGGGGGACGGACGGCTGCTTCTTGATTTCGGCGAAGCGACACCACGGGCAGGGGGGGCGCCCGACCGACCGGTCGCAGCGCTCGCAGCGCCGGTCCGGGACGCCGCGATCGTCCGCGTGAACGGCCGGCCGGCGGGCACGCTCTGGACCGCGCCGTGGCGGGTCGACGTCACCGGCTTGCTGACGCGCGGGCGCAACCGCGTCGAGGTGACGGTGATGAACACCGCGCTGAACGCGCTTGCCGCGCGGCCTGCGCCCGACCGTCGGCTGCTGGTGGCGCGCTACGGCGACCGCTTCCAGGATCAGGATCAGGACAAGGTCGCCGCACAGCCTTCGGGCCTGCTTGGCCGGGTCACCTTGCTGGAGGCGCGCTAGATGGCAGGCGATAGGCATCTCGCGCCGCGCCCTCGAACACGGACGGCGTCTGCGCCGGTGTGGTCGCGGCCACGATCGTCCGTGCGAACGCCAGCCAGTCGCCGTGGCGCGCCCCCGACAGCCGCAGCACCGGCCAGTCGCCGCCCCACATCACGCGTCCCGGAAAGCTGTGCAGCAGATGCTCGACGTATATCCTGACCGCGTCGCGGTCGGCGCCGGGCGCCTGCTCCGTCCACAGGCCGGACAGCTTGCACCAAAGGTTGGGCAAGCGGCCGAGCGCCGCGATGCCGGCCCGCCAGTCCGCATCGCCGCTGCCGCCGATCGCGGGCTTGGCGCCATGGTCGACGACGATGCGCAATGCCGGATGGCGCTCCGCCAGTTCGAGGAGAACGCCCAGATGCCGGGGCTGGACGAGGGCGTCGAAGGAGAGGCCATGCAACTTCATCGCGGCGAGGGCGGGCTGGAGCGCATCGCCCAGTATCCAGCGCGGATCGGCGATGGCCTGCAGCATCGGGCGCAATCCGACGAGGCCCGGGCGGGCGGCGTAGCGCGCGACCTGAGCCGCGGCATCGGCCGCGTCGAGCGGCAGCCAGCCGACGACGCCGACGATGCGCGGATCGCGCGCGGCAAGATCGAGCAGCCAGTCCGTCTCGCGGGAATCGGGCTGCGCCTGGACGAGGATCACGCCGTCGATCGCCGGATCGAGGTCCGACAGATCGGCGAGGCCATAGGCGCGATGGATCGCGGGCAGGTCGGCGCCCGGCCATTGGTGGAACGCCATCGCCGGCGACCAGAGGTGGACATGGCTGTCGATCACGCGCGTCTCCGTCTCCCCGATTGCAGCCTCTTAGCATCCGGCATCGCCCATAGTGGAGAGCGACCATGACCAAGACGACATCCGCAACCATCCTGCTCGGTACGGCCTCCTGCCTTGCCGTCCTCCACCCCGTGCCGGCACAGGCGAAGGTCGTCGGCATGAACCAGCCGGCCGAGAGCGTGACGGCGACGCGGATCGCCGCACTGCCGCCGTCGCAGCGCGGCGTCTGGACGGCCTATCTCGCGCGGTCGCAGGCCGCGATGCGTACCGACAAGGCAAGGCTCACCGCCGAGCGCAAACCGGGTATGGCCATCCCGCCGGCACCCGGGACGGGCAATGGCGTGCTGACCATGCCGCTCGACCGTCCGGCCGACTGGTATGCCGGTGCCGAAGCGCGGCGCATCGCCGATACGATCGTCAGCTTCCAGACCCCGGCGGGCGGCTGGGGAAAGAACCAGCCGCGCGGGGCCGTGCGCCTGCCCGGGCAGGCCTATGTCTCGAACAATTCGAATGCGGCGGCCCGGCCGGGCGATTTCGATCCGTCGCTCAGCTGGCATTATGTCGGCACGATCGACAATGACGCGACCACGCACGAGATCCGGTTCCTTGCAAAGGTCGCCACCGGGTTGGGGCGGGGAGCGGCGGCGACGCCCTATCGCGAAAGCGCGCAGCGGGGCGTGCGCTATCTGCTCGACGCGCAATATCCCAACGGCGGCTGGCCGCAGGTCTGGCCGCTCGAGGGGGGCTATCACGACGCGATCACGCTGAACGACAATGCGATGGCGCAGGTGCTCGACCTGCTGACCGACGTCGCCGGCGGGCAGGGCGATTTCGCGGTCATACCGGACGCGATGCGGTCGCAGGCGCGGGCGGCGGCGGCGCGGGGTGTTGCTTGCATCCTGGCCATGCAGGTTGTGCGCGACGGGCGGCGGACGGGTTGGGGGCAGCAGCATGATGCGCTGACGCTGGCGATCACCTCGGCGCGCAACTATGAACCCGCCGCCCTCGCCGCGCCGGAAAGCGCCGCCGTGCTCCGGTATCTGATGGGCCTGCCGCGCCGGAACGCCGCCGTAGAGACGGCGATCGGCGCAGCGGCGGACTGGCTGCGGACCAGCGCCATCTATGGCCAGGCGTGGCGCGATGCGAACGACGGACTGGGCCGGCGCCTCATCGCGGACCCGGCCGCACCACTGTTGTGGGCGCGCTTCTATACCGTCGACCGCAACCAGCCGCTGTTCGGCGACCGCGACAAGACGCTCCACGACGATTACATGGAGCTGAGCACGGGCCGCCGCCGCGGCTATGCGTGGTTCGGCACCGGCCCGGGCGCGGTGCTCGCCGCGTACGATGCGCGCGCCGGAACGCGGTAGGGCCAATCGACATGCAGCCCTGACGGCCTGCAAACGGCGGTTTCGCGCGCTTCCGGTGCTCACGTACCGATAGTAGGCTGCGCTCCGGATCACGCAAAACCACCGTTTTCGGCACGTCATCTTCTGAATGTCGATCGGCCCCAGGCGTCTTCGCCGGTCAGCGCCCCTCTTCCTCGATCGTCGCGGCGAGCAGGCCGACGACGACGTCGTTGGCGCGGGCGCGGACGGTGAGCGAGCGGAGCGGCCGGCGCGGGTCGAGCGGCAGGCCGAGCACGGTCGCCGCGCCCCCCTCGACCTGCTCGACGCTTGCCCCGCCGGTGCGGACCCGCCCGGTCGCCAGATCGACGCGCAGCGGACGGGGGCCGGGGACGCGGAACTGGTAATCGTCGATCAGATAGTCGCGCTCGATCGGCCACCAGGTCGTCGGATTGCGCAGCGCCAGCCGCGCGGTGCCGCCGTCGGCATAGGTGACGACGACCTCGCCATTGTCGATGCGGCTCTGCATCGGGTTGGTCGAGCCCGTCATCAGCAGGCGCAGGAACCGGCCGCGACCGGTCAGCGGCACCGTCCGGCTGTCGGGATAGGCATCCCATTGCGAAACGAACAGTGCATTGGGGCCCTCCGCCGGCGTCCGGAAGCCGCCGCCGTCGGGCAGGCGGAACCAGCCGTTCGCAGCCTTGGCGGCGCGCCGGAGTCCGCCGTCGTCGATCGTCGCGGTGGCATTCACATGGCCCGCCCATGCACCCAGACCCTGCGACGGCAGCGCGAGCGAGACGAAGGGCGACCGTGGGCCGCGATACTTGCCCGGCCGGAAGATCGCATCGATCCGATCGTTGAACGCGCCCGACAGGTCGACGGCGCGTTGCGGGCCGACCGGCACGCGATCGACCACGAGCGGCGGCGCGACCGGTGCGACCGGCGCGCCGGCCGGCGACCACCAGCGCATCGCCCCCTGCCGCTTGGCGACCAGCTGCGCACCGCCCGGGGCTACGGGCGCGATGCTGCGCCCCGACCAGTGCACGACGACGTCCGCGCTCGCCCCGAACGCGGTATCGACCAGGATTGCGGGCGCCCCCACCGCGTCGGAATCGCGCGTCCAATGCGCAGGCTTGCCGTTCACCGTTACCGCGGTAACGCCGTCGCGCCGGGCGACCAGTCGCAGCTGCACCTGCGCGAACCGCGTACCGGTCTGCCGCACCGTCCAGCGCTCGCGGTTCCCCTCCCGGCGGAACGCGATGTCCAAGTCGGGATGGTGCAGTTCGGCATGGTCCCAGTCGCCCGGCAAGCCCGGCCGCAGCGTCAGCCGCTGCGCCAGCGCGTCAGGAGCAATCCCGAACAATCCCTCCACGATCATCCGCCCCATCACCCCCGATCCATCGGCGAAGTCGCGCTGCGCCTCGCGCCGATAGACGTCGAGATAGTTCATCGATCCGACGTTGCCGGGGCTGATCCCCATATACATGCTGGCGAGCAGCGCCGCCTTGGCGAGCGTATAGGCCTCGTCGGCGCGGCCCGCCTGCCACAGCGCCAGCGCACTATGCAGGTTCTCGCCCATCACGACGTTGTTGACCGACCAGCTGTAGGGCATCCAGTCGCTGGACGGATAGACGCCATAGGGCCGGTCGGCGGGAACGCCGGGACCTTTCACCGGGATCAGCGGCAGGTCGCGCGCCATCGCATCCGCCATCCGCCACGCCTCGCGCGGCGTCGGCACGCCGGAATCCACGACATGGTAGAAGCTCCACAGCCCGGCGCTGGGGTGGACCGCGCGGGCGCCCAGCCAGTCGCGATATTCCGCGAACCGGCCCGCGTCGGGCAGCCACAATTCGGCGCGCATCGCCCGGCCGATCAACGCCGCCTCGCGGTCGTAGGGTGCGGGATCCTCGCCGATCAGGCGCGCGATCTGCGCCGCCTGCCGGTTGTGGTAGAGATTGTAGGCGGAGGCATAGGCGACGCCGCCACCCGCATAATGGATGTCGTCGCTCGCCCAGATCTGCGCATAAGCTTCGTACAGCGGTAGCCGCTCCGCGCCGAAGGGCCGGCGGAACAGCCGCTGCTGCCACGCCAGATGCCGCCGGATCGCCGGCCAGGCTTCGCGGGCGAAACCGATGTCCCCGGTCCAGGCGAGATGCCGGAACAGCGCGTCGATGAAGACGGCGTTCATGTCGTAATGCGAATTCGACAGGTCGCCGTTCGAATGCAGCCCCGCCTCGCTGCGCGCGAGGTTGCTGGCGGCATCGGGGGGCGGCAGCGTCGGTGGTACGGGCTCGACGTTCTGGCGCGGCAGCCACGCGCGGAAGTTTGCGCGGGCGCGATCGTGCCAGCCGAGCGCGTCGAGAACATAGGGGCCGCGCCAGCCGAGCAGCCTGGTGCGCCACGCCACCGCGCCGTGCATGATCGCGGCCTGCGGTGCGTCCCACACCGCGTCGGCCGCGACGTTGAGCGCGCCGACACTGGCGTCGAGCCAGGGATCGGGCGTGACGATTCGCACCCGGCCGCGCAGCGTATCGAAATGCGCGCGCGCCGCTTCGAACGCCGCAGGCAGGGTCGCGGCGGCATAGGGGGCTGCGAGCGAGGGCAGGGGCGGTGTCGCGCGCCGGTCGGCGCTGACCGCCGCATAGGTCGCGAGATCGGCGGTCGCCTTGGCGGCATAGGCCGTGCGCTGGAGCAGCAGATACGCATCGCCGTCGAGACCGAGCGTGCCGATCGCGACCGGCCGGTCCGGCGTGGCACCGGCGCGGCGCGGGGCGAACAAGGACGCGGGATCGTCCCAGCCCGCGGCATCGGCGACGCCGGTGACGGTGCCGTTCCGCACCGTGCCGGTGATCGTGCCGGGAGGTCCCGCGATGGCGAAGCGGTCGCGCCCGGCCACGCTGACGGTGTTGCGTTCCGCCAACGCGGGGCGGAAGCCGAACCATTCGCTGATCGGCACCTTCTCGGTGCCGATGTCGCCGTCGCGCTTGCCGCGCTGGCCGTCGACCCCGCCGAACGCCCAGACGAGCGTCGTGCCGGGCATTACGCCAGCCCCCCGCGCGCGTACCGCGACGCCCTCCGTCGCGGCGAGCGCCACCACCGTCAGCGCGATCTCGCCGCCCAGCCGCGGATCGGCGATCCGATAGTCGAGCTCGCCGGGACGGTAGCGCGTGGTGATCGATCGCGCGTCGTGCAGCCACCAGCTCCGGCCGTCACGTCCCCGCACCGCGAAGCGCAGATTGCCGCCGCGCCCGGGCAAATACAGGACGAACTCCGGCCGGTCGCCACCGTCGGCGCGGAAGGCGGTGTTGTTGCCGTAGAGCGACCGGTTGAACCGTTCGCGACCGTTTTCGATCACGAAGGCGTCGCCATCGGGGCGGTAGCGGACGGGGCGGTCGAGCCGGCCCTTGATGTTGGGCTGTACGCCCTCTGTCGCGACCAACGTTTGCGCGGCCACGATCGGCGACCAGGCCAGCGCGAGCAGCAGCAGGGGGGCTTTCCTCATGGACGCGGCTCCCGCGCCCAGCGCGCGAAGACGGCGATGACGACGAAGGCCGCGGCGGGGACGAGCATCGCCGCGGTGATGCCGACGCGGTCCGACAGCCAGCCCATCGCCGCGGTCAGCAGCGCGCCGCCGATGATCGCCATGATGAGCAGCGACGCGCCGGCCCGGCGCAGCGGCCCCAGCCCCTCGACCCCCAGCGCGAAGATCGTCGGGAACTGGATCGACATGAAGAAGCTGGTGCCGACCAGCGCATACAGGCCCCATCGCCCGCCCACGGTCGCGGCGACGACGGTCAGTGCCACCGCCACGCCCGCGAACAGCGCCAGCATCGTCGCCGGGCGCACCCGCGCCATCATCGCGGTGCCGGCGAAGCGACCGGCCGCGAACAGCAGCAGCGACACGAACAGCGCATCGGCGGCGGCGCGTTCGTCCATCCCGGCGACATTGGCCTGCGCGTAGCGGATGGTGAAGCTCCACATCCCCACCTGCGCGCCGACGTAAAGCAATTGGGCGGCGGCGGCGAAGATCAGGCGCGGCTGGCGGGCGGCGGTGCGCAACCCTGCCCATGAGGCGGTCGGCGGCGCATCGGCATCGCCCGGTGGAAAGCGCAGACAGGCCGCGACCGCCGCGAAGGCCAGCACGACGCACCCGATGACGAGGTAGGGCGCCTGCACCGCGCGCACCTCCATGCCGTAATAGGCGAGCCGCTCGCCTGCGGTCATCGCGGCGAGGGCGGCGTCGTCATGCTCGATGCCCGACAGGATGAAGTTGCGGCCGATCAGGATGCCGGCGATCGCGCCGACGGGATTGGCAGCCTGCGCCCAGTTGAGACGGCGCGCGGCGCCGGCGGCATCGCCCAGCTCCGTCATCAGCGGGTTCGCCGCGGTTTCGAGGAACGCCAGTCCGGACGCGATGACGAACAGGGCCAGCAGGAACAGGGCGTAGAGGCTGCCCTCCGCCGCCGGATAGAAGAGCAGCGCGCCGCAGCCGTAGAGGATCAGGCCGAGGACGATCGCCGCCTTGTACCCGCGCGCGCTCATCAGCATCGCCGCGGGGATCGCGAACAGGAAATAGCCGAAATAGAAGACCTGCTGGACGAAGCTGGTGCCGAAGTCCGACAGGGTGAACGCCTTCCTGAACTGCGCGATCAGGATGTCGTTGAGGTTGTTTGCCATGCCCCAGAGGAAGAACAGGCTGACGGTCAGCAGGATGGCGGCGGTGTAGCGGGGGCGGGTTTGCGGCGCGGGAGCGGTCGGCATGGCGTGGCGGGTCCTAGCTGAGCGCGCGGTCGAGGTGCGTGTAGCCGCCGTCGGGCACGATCCACTGTCCGGTGGTGTGCGAGGCGCGGTCCGACAGCAGGAAGACGACCGTGTCGGCGATCTCGCGATCGGTCGTCATGCGCCGGCCGAGCGGGATGCGGTCCGATATGCGGGCGAGCTGCGCCGCGGGGTCGTCGGTCGTCTCGATCCAGCGCCGGTAAAGCGGTGTCATCACCTCGGCCGGCAGCACCGCGTTGACGCGGATGCCGTCCCCCGCCAGCGCCGCCGCCCATTCGCGGGTCAGGCCGAGCTGCCCCGCCTTCGCCGCGGCATAGCCGCTGGTCCCGCCCTGGCCGGTCAGCGCGACCTTGGACGAGATGTTGACGATCGATCCGCGCGCCGCGCGCAGATGCGGCAGACAGTGATGCGCCATGCCGTAGCAATGGATCAGATTGGCGCGCAGCGAGGCGACGAACGCCTCCACTCCCGCGTCCAGTCCGACATTGTCGTTCGCCCCGGCATTGTTGACCAGCGCGTCGACGCGGCCGAACCGCCCGACGACCTGGTCGACCGCGCGGGCGCAGGCGGCATCGTCCTCCAGCTCGACTCGAACGAACATATGGAGCGGCTGAACTGCCGTCAGCGCGGCGGCGAACGCCGGGTCGGGCGGGCTGCGGCCGAGCACCGCCGGGATCGCGCCCTCCTCGGCGAGCACGGTCGAGATCGCGCGGCCGATCCCCGCGCCGCCGCCGGTAACGACGACGACCTTGCCGGCCAGTCCCAGCTTCATGCCGCGGCCGCCGGCGGCGGTGCGAAACGATAGCGATCGAGCGATCCGGGCTTCATCTCGATCGAGAAGCCCGGCCGCGTCGGCGGCATGTAGGCGGCGTTCCGGACGATGCAGGGATCGACGAAATGTTCGTGCAGATGATCGACATATTCCGCCACGCGCCCCTCCATCGTTCCCGACACCACGACATAGTCGATCATCGAAAGATGTTGGACATATTCGCACAATCCGACGCCGCCGGCATGCGGACATACGGGCAGGTCGTATTTCGCCGCGAGCAGCAGCACGGCGAGCACCTCGTTGACGCCGCCCAGCCGGCAGGCGTCGATCTGCACCACGTCGATCGCGCCGGCCGCCATGAACTGTTTGAACATGATGCGGTTCTGGCACATCTCGCCGGTGGCGACCTTGACCGCGCCGATGCCGCGGCGGATCGCGGCATGGCCTAGCACGTCGTCGGGACTGGTCGGCTCCTCGATGAACCACGGGTCGGCGAAGGCGAGCGCGCGGACCCAGTCGATCGCTTCGGCGACCTCCCAATTCTGGTTGGCGTCGATCATCAGCCGCACGTCCGGCCCCGCCGCCTCGCGCGCGATGGTCAGGCGGCGGATATCGTCGTCGAGGTCGCGCCCGACCTTCAGCTTGACGTGGCGGAAGCCGGCATCGACCGATTCGCGCACCAGCCGCCGGAGCGTGTCGTCGGCATAGCCGAGCCAGCCCGCCGAGGTCGTGTAGCAGGGGTAGCCCTGCGCCTCGAGGGTCGCGATCCGCCCTGCCTTGCCGTCCGCCCTGGCGCGCAGCAGCGCCAGCGCCTCGTCGGGGGTGATGCAATCGGTCAGGTAGCGGAAGTCGATCGCGCGGACGAATTCCTCGGGGGTGAAATCGGCGACGAGCCGCCAGAGCGGCTTGCCCGCGTGCCGCGCCCACAGGTCCCACACCGCGTTGACGACCGCACCGGTGGCGAGGTGCATCGCGCCCTTGTCGGGGCCGATCCAGCGCAACTGGCTGTCCGCGGTCATGTGCCGCCAGAAGCGGCCGGGGTCGGCGACGATCCAGTCGAGGTCGAGCCCGACCACCAGATGGCGCATCGCCTCGATCGCGGCGACGCACACCTCGTTGCCGCGGCCGATGGTGAAGGTCAGCCCGTGGCCCTCCAGCCCCGGTCGGTCGGTGTCGAGCACGACATAGGCGGCGGAATAATCGGGATCGGGGTTCATCGCATCCGATCCGGCGAGCGAATCGCTCGTCGGGAAGCGGATGTCGTGCGTGCGCAGCCCGGTGATGCGCGTCACAACAGGCTCCAGCCGCCGTCGATCACCGCGGTGGTGCCGGTGGTGAAGCTGCTTTCGTCGGAGGCGAGGTGCAGCGCCAGCGCCGCGATTTCTCCGGCGCGGCCGAGGCGACCGACCGGCTGGCGCGCGGCGAAGGCGGCATGCGCGGCCGCCACGGTCACGCCGTCCCGTCCGGCGCGATCGCGCACCCGCGCCAGCAGCGACGGCGTCTCGACCGTGCCGGGACAGATGGCGTTGCAGCGGATGCCGTCGGCGACGAAATCCGCGGCGACCGCCTTGGTCATGCCGATCACCGCCGCCTTGGTCGTGCCATAGGCGAACCGGTCGGGCACGCCGATGATCGATGAGGCGACCGAGGCGATGTTGACGATCGAACCGCGCCGTTGGGCGATCATGCCGGGCAGATAGGCGCGGATGGTGCGGAACATCGCGGTGACGTTCAGCGCGAAGCTCATGTCCCAGTCCGCCGTCGTGCAATCGAGCGCGCTGCCGGCATGGACGATCCCCGCCGCATTCACCAGCACGTCGACTGGCCCCGTTCGATCCGGCAGCCGGTCGATGGCGTCATGGTCGAGCAGGTCGAATACGATCGGACGGGCGCTGTCCGCGAGCGACGCGGCATCGCGGTCCAGCGCGAAGACGCTCGCCCCCTCGCGTTCGCAGGCTTCCGCGATCGCCCGCCCGATGCCCTGGCCCGCCGCCGTCACGAGAACGCGCCTGCCCTCCAGTCGTCCGCCCATCCGCCCCACGATCTTTTTTGAAAGTTTGTTTTACAGGTGGAAATTAGCCCAGCGATCGGGTTTAGGCAAGCGCGCTTTTCAATCCGAAGCGGACGTGAGAAAACCGGGTATGACCGACAAGGGCACGAAATCGCGCAACTCCTACGCCGCGCCGGCACTGGAGCGGGGGTTCGACATTCTGGAATTGCTGGCGACCATGCCCGGCGGCCTCACCATCAGCGAGATCGCGCAGCATCTCGGCCGCTCGATGAGCGAGGTGTTTCGCGTCACGATCGTCATGGAACGGCGCGGCTGGCTGCGGAAGAGCGCGCAATCGGACCATTACAGCGTGTCCTACTGGATGCTCGACGTCGCCTATCGCGCGACGCCGGCGCAGTCGCTGGCGACGGTCGCCGCGCCGGTGATGCAGTCGCTCGCCGCCGCGACCAACCAGTCCTGCCATCTGGTGGTCCGCGCCGAGGGCCGCGGGCTGGTCATCCAGCGCAAGGAAAACCTCGGCCCCGCCGGTTTCGCGATGCGCGCCGGTGCGGTCATCGATCTCGTCACCAGCTGTTCGGGCCACGTCCTGCTCGCCTTCGCGGACGACGCGACGCGCGACGCGATCATGGCGGCGCAACCGGCGGAGGTAGTCGCGGCGATGCGCGCGCTCGCGCCGCAACTGGCGGTGGTGCGCGAGCGCGGCTACGAGACGAGCCCGAGCGCGCGTGCCGCGGGCGTCACCGATATCAGCGTGCCGATCTTCGAATTCGGCGGCGCGATCACCGCCGCGCTGACCATCCCCTATCTGGCGATGATCGACGGCTCGCAGCGGACCGACCTCGACCAGACGCGCGCGATGCTGGTGGCGGCGGGCGAATCCATCTCGGACAGGCTCGGCGCTTTCTCCGGACAGGGCCGTCAGACCGGTCCGGTCGACCCGGCCTAGGACCGATCGACATTCAGCCCTGACGGCCTGCAAACGCCGGTTTCGCGTGCTTCCGGTGCTCACGTACCGTTAGTACGCTGCGCTCCGGGTCACGCGAAACCACCGTTTTCGGCACGTCATCATCTGAATGTCGATCGGCCCTAGCAAATCGCGGTCGATTCCCCGTCCTCGCGTGGCGACTTTTGCCGCGCCGGACGTTGAGGGGGCGATGAGCATCCATTCCATGTCCCGCCGCGTCCCGATTGCCGGCGCCAACACCGCGGCGCGGTCGCCCGGCCGCGCCGGCGTTGCCGTGACCGTGGTCGAACGCGCGCGCGCCGTCCCCGACGGCGGCCGGACTGTCGACGTGGATGGATCGGGGTGCGCAGCGCCGCGCCGGGAGATTACGCCATGTTCGTGCTGATCGCCGCGGCCGCCATCGCCGGCATCGTCGCCGACCCGTCGCCCGCGGCGGTCACGCCGGGGACGGTCACCCTCCGCGCCGCCGCGTCCGCGCCACTGCCCGCGGAGACGCGGCAGGCGTTCGACGACGCCGTGCAGCGCGCGCTGCTGCAAGCCCGGTTCACGCCGCTGCCGGGGCAGGACCATGGCCGCTATATCGCGACGGTCGAGGTGACGCGCGCATCGCGCGGGGTCGTCACGTCCGACATCCCGGCCTCCTCCGCGCCGCTCGCCAGCCTGAACGGCAGCGTCAGCCTCGCGCTGCCGCCCGGCGGCGACCGGCTCAGCGACCTCGTCGCGACGACGCTGACGGTCGTGCTGTCGCGGCGCAGCGACGGCAAGGTGCTCTGGTCGGGGAGCGCGGTGACGGTGCGCGTCACGGGCACGCGGGCGGGCGCAATCCCGCTCGTCGCCGGGACGCTGGCCGATGCGGTGCTCGCGCGCTTTCCCGCGCAGGCCGACGGCCCGATCGCGATTCCATGACGACGCCACGTAAACTATTGCCAGATATCGATAATCTCTCCAGACCGTGGCGCGTTCAATGACCGGCCGGAGAATGACGCTGATCGACCCCTTGCCCGTGGTGATATGCGTCCCCGCGCGCAACGAGGCGCGGGCGCTGCCGGCGCTGCTCGACGCGCTCGCCGCGCTGGCGTGGGACCAGCCGGCCCCGACCGTGTGCCTCTATCTGGACGCCTGCACCGACGGCAGCGAGGCGGTGGTGCGATCGGCGGCGGCGGCGATGCCGTTCGCGTTGCGGATCGCGGTCGGGACGGATCGTCACCCCTCCAATGCCGGCGTCGCGCGGGCGGCGGCGATGGCGATGGGGCTGGACCATCTCGCCGGGGCGGAGGGCCTGCTGTTCACCACCGATGCCGACAGCCGGCCACGGCGCGACTGGATCGCGGCGGGGCGCGCGGCGCTGGCGCAGGCCGATGTCGCCGCCGGCCGGATCGCGCGCCGCAACGGCGCGGCGGATGCGGCGCAGTCGCGGATCGAACGGTATTACGACCGCCTTCACGCCTATCGCCGGCGGATCGACCCGGTGCCGTGGGAGGCGCGCGAGACGCATCATTTCAGCGGCGGCGCCAATCTGGCGATGCGATCCTCCGTCTATCAGGCGATCGGCGGGTTCCGGCCATTGCCCTTTGCCGAGGATGCGACGTTGCTCGACGATGCCGCGCGTGCCGGCTTCCGGGTGCGGCGCGACGGCGCGATGCTGGTCGAGACGTCGTCGCGGCGGCACGGCCGCGCACCGCTGGGTCTGGCGAGCGCATTGCGCGCGATGGACGACGGCGAGCCGCAGCGGGTCGCGCATCCCGACGCGATGGCGTGGCAGTGGCGCGAGCATGCCGCGATGCGCTTCGGCTTCGCGACGATCGCGGACGGCGCGGCGCGCGCAAGCCTCGCCGGGCGGCTGGGCCTGTCCGCCGACCATCTGCTCGGCGTTGCGCGCGACTGCCGCAATGCCGAGGCCTTTGCGATGCGGATCGTTCCCGCGCCGCCCGACGTGGGAACCCTGATGACATTGGCCCAGGCCGAAGACGCGCTGACCCTGCTGGAATCGCAATGGTGCGGGGCGGCGGCGTGACCGCGATGCGCAGCGCGTTGCGCGCCGCGATCGCCGACGCGGGCTGGGACCGGGCGCCGCCGCGCGACCCCGACGATGCGGCGGCATCGCTGGCGATCCTCACCCGGCTGTACGAGACGGGCCGGCGCGACCTGCCGCTCGGGCGCCTGCTCGAAGGGCATGTCGATGCGGTGCAGATCGCCCGGCGCTATGGCAGCGCGGCGCAGCGCGAGCGATTGCTCGCGGCGCTGGCGGCGGGCGCGACGCTCGGCGTGTGGAACGCGGCTATGCCCGACGGGCCGCTGCTCCTCGCCGACGGCATGCTGGACGGCGGCAAGAGCTATGCCTCGGGCGCCGGCGTGCTGACGCATGCGCTGGTGACCGCGCAGGCGCCGGACGGCACCCGCCTGCTGCTGCTCGACCTTGCGGCGGTGCCGCCCGCGATCGATCGCGACTGGTGGCGGACGACCGGCATGCAGCGGTCGGAAACGCATCGGGTACGCTGGACGGCGGCCGCGATCGACGACGATGCGACGATCGGCGCGGCCGACGATTATGCGCGCGAGCCGTTCTTCAGCGGCGGCGCGCTGCGCTTCGTCGCGGTCCATGCCGGCGGCATCGCCGGCCTGTGCGACCGCACGCGCGACCATCTGGTCGCGACCGGCCGCGCCGGCGACTCCTTCCAGTCCGCGCGCCTCGCCGAACTGTTCTGCCTGAGCGATGCCGCGGCGGGCATTGTCCGCCGCACCGCGACCGACTGGTTCGACGAGCGCACCGACGCGCGCCTCGTCCGGGTCGCGGCGAGCCGGCTCGCGGTCGCCGATGCCGCCGAACGCGCCATCGCGATCGCGCAGCAGGCGGTCGGGCTTGCCGGTCACTTCCTCGATCATCCGCTGTCGGCGATGCTCACCGATCTGTCAGTCTATTTGCGCCAGCCCGCGCCCGATGCGCAGCGGCTGCGCGTCGGCGCGGCGGTCGCGAGCGGGCAGCTCGCGCCATCGCTGTGACGCTCAGGCTGGGGCGGCCGCGCCATGCGGTCGTGGTCGCGCCGCACCCGGATGACGAGATCATCGGCGCGGCCGGTCTGATCGCGGCGCTGCGGCGGCGCGGCTGCCGGATCACGGTGGCGATCGTCAGCGACGGCGCCGCCTCGCATCCCGCCAGCCGCCGCTGGCCGCGCGCGCGGCTGGTCGCGGAACGCTACCGCGAATCGCGCCGCGCGCTGCGGCGTCTGGGGATCGCGGCGGGGGCGGTGCACTGTCTCGGCCTGCCCGACGGCGCGGTGGGGGGCGAGGTCGCCGGCTGCACCCGGGCGCTGCGCCGTATCGTGCGATCGGGTGCCGGTGCGGACCTGATCGTCGGCCCCGCCGCCGGCGATGCCCATCCCGACCATCAGGCGGTCGCCGCCGCGCTGTATTGCCTGCGCGGCGGCGCGCGGCGACTCGCCTATCAGGTGTGGCCGCCGCAGGCGCTGGCGCGCGGACGCGCGCGGACCGTGACGATGCGGGGCGGGTCGGCCGCCAAGCGCTCGCTGATCCGCGTCCACGCCACGCAACTCGGCGCGATCCGCGACGATCCGACGGGCTTCGCGATCGCCCGGCACGAGCTGGACGCGTTCAGCCATCCCCTCGAAGCCTTCGTGGAGGTTCGGCGATGACGGCGATCGACCTGAGCGGGTTTGCGGACAAGTTCGCGACCGACGACGATCCGTGGGGCACGTTCAGCAACCGGGACGAGGCGGTCAAGCGGCAGGCGATCCTGCACGCGCTGGGACCGGGGCCGGTCGGGCGCGTGCTCGAACTCGCCAGCGGCAATGGTTCGAACAGCGCCGCGCTCGCCCCGCGCGCGCTCCGGCTCGACGCGACCGAGGGGACGGAGGAGGGCAGGCGGCTGACCGCGGCGGCGATCGCGGGGCATAGCGGTGCGCGCGCGGTGCGGCTGGCGCTGCCTGCAGCGTTGCCGCGGCCGGTTTATGACGCGGTGATCGTCGCGGAACTGCTCTATTATCTGTCGCCGCGCGCGATGGCGCAGGTCGCTCGCGACGTGGCGGCCGCGCTGCGCCCCGGCGGCCGGCTGATCCTCGCGCACCACCGCATCGACTTCTACGACTTCGCGCAGCATGCGCGCGGCATCCAGACCCGCTTCCTGCGCGAGACGGGCCGGTCGTGGCAGGTCCGGCCGGTCCGCGCCCGGCGGCGGTGGCAGGTCGTGGTCGCCACCGCTACCGCCTAACGGCGACCGGCCGCGCCGCCATAGAGCAAGGCGTTGAACAGCAACGGGAAGGTGCCATAGGATTGCGCGCGCTGCGCGACCTCGGGCGCCATCAGGAACAGCTTGCCGCGTCCGACGTCGACGTCGGCGACGGCGATCGTCCCGGCGAGCTTTTCCTGCCCGACCGCCCAGCCGCTGCGCAGCGTGTCCCGCCCCTCGAACCAGGCGACGCTGGCATAGCCGGCGCCCGCCCCCGATGCCCGCGGCACGAACGGCTGCGACTGGTTGAAGAAGACGTCGACCCGGTCGGGCAGGCCGAAACCGAGCGGCTGGCGGGTGTCGACGCGGGCGCGCAGGATCGAGCCGGGGATGTAGAAGTTCTTCGTTTCCGGCATCTCCAGCTTGCCGTCGACCTCGCGGGTCAGCGCGGGCTTGAGCGGCGTTCCCATCAGGTCGGCGAAGCGCCCCGAGCTGCCGATCGCGACGACCGCGCCGCCGTTGCGCACGAAGGCGGTCACCGCCGGCGCCGTCTTCGCATCGGTGGTGAGACCGAGATGGTCGCGATATTCGGCGGGCGTGTCGTTGAGCGCGGGCTGGCGCGGCGCGCGGTCCGATCCCCACGCACCCGATGGCGCCATCGCATCGTCGGCGAACAGCAGGACGTCGAAATCCTTGCCGAGATCGCCGGCGTCGAGTCGCTTGGGAAAGACCTGCTGGAACGAAAATTCGAACTTTTCGAGGATGAAGCGCGTCCAGCCCGCCGACATCAGCCCGCCGTAGCGATCGACCAGCCCGATCCGCACCGGACGCAGGGCGATCGTCTCGCTCGCCGGTGCCGCATCGACCGCCGTGGCGTCGAGGCCGAGCTCCGCCACCGCGCGGCGCACGATCGCATCGCTGGTGGCGGAGGCGGGAATCCAGATCGCGCCGGGCGCGAAGGTTTCGCCTGCGACGGTGACGCCCGGCCTGATCCACGCGGCGCTCGCCCCCGCCTTCAGCAGGCGGTTGGTGAGGATGAAGCTGTTGGTGCTTTCATGCCCGACGATCCAGCCGGCGGTGCCGCTGCCCCGGATCGTCCCCGCCGGCGGCGCGGTGACGTCGGCGAGGGTCGAGAAGGTCCCGGTGACCGGATCGAGGCTGCGGTCGAAGGTGACGCCCATCTGATAGGCGAGCGTATAGCCGGTGACGTCATAGGGCGCCTTGGGCGGGCCGCCCGGGAATTCGGTGTCGTGGGGATGGTCCTGCGGCTCGAACATGTCGAGGATATGCGGGCGATAGGCTTGCGCGGTGCGGACCAGATACGATCCGGCGGGATAGGTGCGCCCGTTCGCCTGAAAGGCGGCGTCGGCGCGCTCGACCTCGACGCCGTTCTTGATGAGCGCGTTGAGGAAGGTGATCGTCGCGGGCATGTCGCGCTGCCGCGCTGGCAGGATATAGGCGCGCGCGTCGCGTTCGGCCGGCGCCTGCATCAGCGATGCGTAGAGCGCGGGGTCGACCTTCTTGGGGCCGCCCGGCCGCGCCTCGCCGTCTTTCGACGTGAGCGGGGCGGCATTGGCGAGCCGGTCGACCTTGGCCGGCGTGATCGTCCAGCTGTCGCGGCTGCCGCGTTCGATGCTGTTCGTCGCCATCCGCCACATGTTGAACAGCAGCCGTTCGCGGTTGCGCGCGGCATAGTCGATCACCGCGCGGTCGAGCGTCCATTGGTAATCGAGCGAATCCTGCAAATGCCACGCCCGCGGTGCGACCGGCAGCATCTCGTCGCCACGCGGCAGCTGCGTCGCGGGGACCAGCGGGATCTCGGTCGGCGTCGGCCCGCCGATGATCTCGGTCAGCAGCCCGATGCTGTTGTGGAAATAGGCGACCGAGCGCTCCATGCCGTTGTGCCACGTCGAATAGCGTGCGGCGCTGCGGCTGCCCGACCCCGCCTTGCCCTCCGCGATCAGCCGCGAATGCATCGCGAAGCCGACCTCGCTCAGCTGCGACATGACGATCGGGTCGTAGTTGAAGTTGAACGGATCGCGGAACGGCGGGACGAACACGACCATGCCCTCCGGCCCGGTCTGGTGCTGGTTGTAGACGATCTGTGGATAATATTGGCGGAACAGCACGCGGTTGACGTTCTCCGTCTCCGGCATCGCCGCCATGTAGCTGTCGCGGTTGTTATCGTGGCCGACATATTTCTGGTACAGCCGGGGCAGGGTGGCGAATTCGCGTGCCTTGGGATCGGCGTGGCGCATGTACCAGTTGCTGACCAGCTCCATCCCGTCCGGATTGTCGTGGCCGAACAGGATGATGCAGTCGTCGAGCAGCCGCATCGTCTCGGCGTCGGTCTGGCTGAGCATGCGGTGGAGCACCTGGATCTGCCCCTGCGAGGTCACCGTCTCGGTCGCGTGCATGCCGGCGTCGATCCAGACGATCGCCTTGCCCTCGGCGGACAGGCGGCGCGCTTCGGCCTCGTCGACGCCCTTGCCGCGCGCCAGCCGTGCCGCGATGTCGCGGAAATGGTCGAGCCGCGCGAGGTTCGCCGGCGACGACACGATCGCCATCCACTGCGTCCGCCCCTCTGCGGTGCGACCGATGTCGACCAGCCTGATGCGATCGGATTCGCCCGCCAGCCGCTGCAGATAGGCGGCATATTCGGTGTAGTTGGCGAGATAGTAATCGGTCCCCGGCGGCTGTTTGAAAAAGCGTTCGGGCGCGGTCTGGGCGTGGAGCGGCAGCGCCTGCAACAGCAGGGCGGTGGTGAGCAGCAGGCGACGCTTCATCGGGGGAGGCTCCGGAATGCGGGGAATACGGGAAAGGCGAAGCCGGCGACGCGCCGACGTCAGCCGCGGGAAAGGGCGATCGATCCGTCGGACACCGGCGTGACCCGGATCTGGAAACTCGCGGTCAGCGCGGTCAGGAACGCCGCGCTTTCGCGCACGCCGAACCGGCCGGACACCATCAGCGGGGTGAGGCGCGGATCGACGATCACGATCGGCCGCTCGCGATAGCGGTTGAATTCGTCGACCGCCTGTTCGAGCGTGTCCTCGTCCAGTTCGATATAGCCGTCCTGCCACGCGACCCGGCGCAGGATCGAGCCGTCGTCGAGCCGCGTCGTCGCGAGCATGTCGGGGCGGATCAGCGCGGTGTCGCCGGCGGCGGCGCGCACCGACTGGCCGTTGCCGGACAGGACCGACACCAGTCCGTGCGTCACCGTCAGCTCGATCCGGTCGGGCAGGCGGCGGATGTTGAAGCGGGTGCCGAGCACGCGGATGCGCGCGGTGCCGATATCGACGACGAACGGCCGCCGCACGTCGCGCGCGACGTCGAACATCGCCTCGCCCGCGAGCAGGCGGACGCGGCGTTCCGACCCGTCGAGGCGGGTGTCGAGCAACGTATCGGTGTTGAGCGCGATCGACGTCCCGTCCGCCAGCCGGGTGCGGCTCTGCTGGCCGCGGCCGGTGCGATGCCGGTCGGGCATGAGGTCGGCGTAACGCGACAGGCCCAGTCCGACGCTGCCGACCGCGGCGGCGGCGAGTAGCCCGACCGCGCCGCGGCGGGTGACCGGAGGGCGCGCGTCGGCCGGCGCGTCGTCGGATGCCGCGACCGGTGCCGGCGGATCGGCCGGTACGTCCTCCAACTCGCAGCCCTTCAGCTCCGGGGCCGCCCGCACCCGTGACCGCGACGCCGTCTCCCACGCCAGCGATGCCACGGCGAAGGCTACGGCGTGATGCGGCGAGGCGTCGATCCAGGCGTCCGCCGCGGCGCGGACGTCGTCGCCGGGCGCGCTATCGAGCCGGATGACCCACGCCGCGGCCTCGGCCTGAATCGCCGTCCTGTCCTGCGTCGGCGGCGCCATGCCGGGTAACCCCATGATCCTCCTGCTCCGTCATCGCCGCCGTCACGAGCGTCAGCGCCCTGGTCAGATGCTTCTCTACGGTAGAGACGGATATCCCCATGATATCCGCTATCTCCGTCATCGCATGGCCCTGCACCCGGCGCAGCACGAAGGCGCGCCGCGCCTGCGCGGGCAAGGCGGCGATGATCGTTTCCAGCCGGCGCAGCGTGTCGCGCGCGTCGAGCATGCCGTCGGTGTCGATGCTCCGCTGCAGCCCGTCGAGATCGGCCATATAGTCGAACGAGACGATCACCTCGCGTCGCTGCTGGTCGATCAGCATGTTGTAGGCGGTGCGGGTCAGGAAGGCGAGGCCGTGGCGGATCGCGCGCCAGTCGGCGCAAGCGAAGGTCCGCGCGAGCACTTCGGCGACCAGATCGTCCAAGTCCTGCGTGTCGCGGACGACCCGGCGCAGGCGATGGCGCAGCAATGCCTGCTGCGGCAGGATCACCGCCTTGAACCATTCCAGTTTCTGATCGCGATCGCTCAAACCCGTTCCCCCTGGGTGGTCGATCCTCTCCGCGACCCGCATGAAAGCGACAAACATGCTGGCTGTCGAGCCATTTAATTGCTTTTTTGTGACGCCGGACGGTGAGGGTTTTGCGGGACCGTTCGTCTCTCTCGGCAGGGACATCGCAGTTTTCAGGCGACGGGGGATTATGACGATCAGGTTCAGGAGAGCGGCTCTGGCCGTCCGTGCCAGCGCATTGGTGCTCACCGCCGCAGGCTGCGTGCAGGCCGGCGTCGCGCAGTCGGCGGTGCGGACGGTGCAGTTCAACATTCCCGCGCAATCGGTGGGCGATGCCTTGCAGGCTTTCTCCCGGCAGTCGGGCTATCGCGTCCTGTTCCCGTCGAAGAGCGTCAGCGCGCTGCGCGCCGATGCGGTCGTCGGCAGCTATCCGGCCGAGGCCGCGCTGCAGCGGATATTGCGCGGCACGCCGCTGCGCGTCGCCTCGATGGCGGGCGGCGTCGTCGCGCTGACCAGCGACCCGGCGCCGCGGCTGCGGACGATTTCCGCCGCCCCGTCCTTCGTCCAGACCGCCGCGGCCGAGGCGCCGCCTGCCACCGATCAGGTGCAGCCCGAGGCCGATGCGCCGCAGGATCAGGCGCCGCCCGACGACATCGTCGTGGTCGGCTCGCAGATCCGCGGTGCCAAGGTCAACGACGCGCTGCCCGTCACCGTCATCGGCCAGCGCGAGATCGCGGCGACCGGCGCGGTGTCGGGCGACGAGCTGTTCCGCTCGGTCCCGCAGTTCGGCGACGTCACCTTCAACAGCTCGTACCTGCCGGGCAGCAGCAATTCGGCGCGCGGCGACGTCGGCTCGATCAACCTGCGCAACCTCGGCATCGGCAACACGCTCGTCCTGCTCAACGGCCGCCGCGTCGTCGCGCACCCGACCAGCCAGGCGAACACCCAGCTGGTGCCGGTGCTGACCTACAATTCCAACGCGATTCCGGTGAACGGGCTCGAACGGCTGGAGGTGCTGCGCGACGGTGCCGCCGCCATCTATGGCGCCGATGCGGTCGCGGGCGTGGTCAACACCGTGCTCAAGACCGATTACAGCGGCGGCGACATGTCGCTGCAATATGGCGGTGCCGAGGGCACGGGCTTCCGCGAATTCAACGCCAACGGCGTGTTCGGCACCAATTTCGCCGGCGGGCGCGGCAACGTCACGCTGTTCGCCAATTACGATCGCGGCACCGGCCTCGACAGCACCGAACAATCCTTCACCGCCTCGTCCGACCGGCGTGCGCTGTTCGTCGGCACCCGGTTCGAAGGTGCGACCTCGCTCGATTCGCGCAGCGTGACGACGCCGTGGCTGTCGGCGCAGACGCCCGCCAGCTTCGGCACGGTCCGCGCCGGCACGACCGCGCTGACCAGCGCATCCGGCCTGTTCCACATCCAGCCGACCACCTCGGCCGGATGCCAGCGCGCGATCGGCAACGGCCTGTGCATCGACGACGGCGCGCTGTCGACCGCAGGCGCGGACCGCGACCTGCGGCAGGACACCGCGGCGCAACGGACGTCGGTGATCCCGTCGCTCAACCGCATCAACCTGTTCCTGACCGGGCATTTCGACCTCGACGATTCGGTCACCGCCTTCTGGGAGGGCGGCTATTATCGCGGCAAGACGCATGCCGAGCAGAGCCCGATCCAGACGCTGACCTCGATCCCGATCACCGTGCCGGCGAGCAATTACTGGAACCCGTTCGGCGCCGCGACCTTCGCCGACGGCACCGCCAATCCCAATCGCATTCCCGGCACCAACGTGCCCGCCGCCGGCCTGCCGGTGACGATCCGCAACTATTCCTTCTCCGACTTCGGCAACATCAAGGTCGACGTCACCAACCAGCAATATCGCGGCCTGTTCGGCCTGCGCGGCAGCTGGAACGGCTTCGACTGGGAAACCGCAGGCAGCTATTCGGAAGCGACCGTCCGCGACGTCAGCGACAATATCTCGCGCACCAAGCTTGCCTATTACCTCGGCCTGTCGACGCCCGACGCCTATAACGTCTTCAACGGCGGCACGCTCGACACGCCGTCGATCGGCGATGCGACGCCCAACCGGCAATCGACGATCGACGCGATCCGCGAAAGCCTGACGCGGCGCACCAAATCGACGCTGGCGACGTTCGACTTCCGCGTGTCGAAGCGCAACCTCATCACCCTGCCGGCCGGCGACGTCGGCTTCGCCGCGGGGATCGAGGCGCGGCGCGAGACGCAGCTCGACGATCGCGACGCGCGGATCGACGGCACGATCACCTATACCGATCCGCTGACCCGCGTGGTGGCGGGCGATTTCGCCAATTCGAGCATCAACCCCGACACGCGCGGCCATCGCGAGGTCTTCGCGACCTATGGCGAGCTGGCGATCCCGGCGATCTCGCCCGAAATGGGCGTGCCGCTGATCCGCAGCCTCAATTTCCAGGTCGCGGGCCGGTTCGAGGATTACAGCGACTTCGGCAGCATCGCCGTGCCGAAGGTCGCGGGGGCGTGGGACATCGTCCGCGGCATCCGCCTGCGCGGGTCATGGGCGAAATCGTTCCGCGCGCCCAACCTCGAACAGACCAATGCCGCGCTGGTCACCCGCACCAACACGCGCACCGATTATGCCTTTTGCGAGGCGGACCTGCGCGCGGGGCGGATCAGCAGCTTCGCCAATTGCGCCCGGTCGCAGACGACCACCGCGCAACGCTCCGGCAACCCGGATCTCGATCCCGAACGGGCGACGACCTTGTCGTTCGGTGCGGTGCTCGAACCGCCGCTGCCCGCGGGCCTCGGCAGCCTGACGCTGACCGGCGACTATTGGCAGGTGAAGCAGAAGGGGCTGGTCGGCATCTTCGGCGAAGGCAATGCGCTGATCCTCGACTATCTGCTGCGCCAGTCGGGGCAGACCAACCCGAACGTCGTCCGCGCCGCGCCGACCGGCGACGATATCGCGGCCTTCACCGGCACCGGGCTGGCGCCGGCGGGGCAGGTGCTGTTCGTCACCGACCGCTACGTCAACCAGCTGCCGCAGACGGTGCGCGGCGTCGATGTCAACGCGATCTACAACCTGCGCGACACCGGGGTCGGCAATTTCAACCTGTCGTTCAACGTCGCGCACCTCATCAAATTCTATCAGGACCCGTCGCCCGGCATCGCGGCGCTGCTGGCGGCGCGCGCCGCTGGCCAGATCAACGCCGGCACCAGCATCACCGGTGGCGGCGACCTGCGGCGGCAATCCGCCCGGCCGACGTGGAAATGGTCGGGCGCGCTCACCTGGTCGCTGAAGAACGTGACGATCGGCGCCTTCACCCAATATATCGGCAGCGTCGAGGATACCGGGCTGATCGATTCCGCCGGCGCGCCGTGGATCGTCGACGACCAGATCACCGGCAATCTGTTCGGTCAATATGCCTTCACCGGCGGGTCGCTCGCGGGCACGACGATCCGGCTGGGGGTGCGCAACCTCACCGACGAAAAGCCGTCGCTGTCGTCGGACGGCTATCTCGGCATCCTCTACACACCGGTCCGCCGCTACTGGTACGCGAACATCCGGCACAAGTTCTGATGCGGATGCGCGGTCTGGTTCTTGCGGTCCTGCTCGGCACGGCGACAATGGTGGCCGCTCCCGCGGCGGCGCAGGGGACGCTGTTCGGCATCGTCGCCGACCGGGACGGCGGCAAACAGGTGATCCGCCTGCCCGCGGCGGGGCCGGACGGGGTGATCGGCCGCTATCTCTACACGCCGTCGATCGCCGCGGGCCTGGGTGCGAAGGATATCGGCGTCGATCGCGCCTGGCTGGGGCAGACGCAGATCCTGGTGTTTCGCCGGCTCGGCAAGCGCGTGCTGCTGTCGTTCGAGAACACCCGCTTCCGCGCGCTGAACGGCGAGCGGGGCGCGGAGGAGGCGGTGGAATCCTCTTTCGCCCCGTCCACCATCTGGGCGGGCGAGGCGGTCGACGAGCCGGGCGGCGGCACCGCGGTCGACATCGCCGGGTTCCTGCTGAGGGACGGCCTCGACATCGCCGGCCGGCTGAAACAGGGCAAGGCCGGCACCTACCGCCTCGCGCCGACGCTGAGCTATGTCGATGCGCGGCAGAGCGCGGCCTTCCCCGACAATGTCGAATTCCAGTCGGTGCTGACCTTCCAGACCGACGAGCCCGGCGCCGCGATCCGTCGCGCGGTGCCCGATGCGCGCGCGATTACCGTGGCGGTGCACCACAGCTTCATCCGGCTGCCCGACGACGGCTTCGCGACCCGCGCGCACGATCCGCGCACCGGCACGTCGGTGCAGGTGATCCGCAACGATTATGCGACCGCGCTGGATCGGCCGATCGTCACCCGGCTCGTCCGCCGTTTCCGCCTGACCAAGCGCGATCCGGGGGCGGCGCGATCGGCGGTGGTGAAGCCGATCGTCTTCTACGTCGATCGTGCCGCGCCGGAGGCGATCCGGACGGCGCTGATCGAGGGCGCGCGCTGGTGGGCGCAGGCGTTCGACGCCGCGGGCTACAGCGATGCATTCCGCGTCGAGCTGCTGCCCGAGGGCGTCAACCCGATGGACGCCCGCTACAACGTCATCGCCTGGGTCCATCGCGAAACGCGCGCCTGGTCGACCGGGTCGACCATCGTCGATCCGCGCACGGGGGAGATCGTGCGCGGCGTCGTCCAGCTGGGCTCGCTGCGCGCGTGGCAGGACAAGATGATCTTCGAGGGGCTGGTCGGCGCGGAGCGGGAGAACAGCGGCGCGGCGGACGATCCGATCCGGCTGGTCCGCGCACGGCTGCGCCAGCTGGCGGTGCACGAGGTCGGGCATGCGCTGGGGCTGTCGCACAATTTCGCGGGCAGCAGCTATGCCGGCCGGGCGTCGGTGATGGACTATCCCGCGCCGCTGATCCGGGTGCGCGACGGCGGACTCGACCTGAGCGATGCCTATGCCACCGGTGTAGGCGCGTGGGACCGGTTCGCGATCCGCTGGCTCTACGGCACGGCGCCGAAGGGCGCGGACGAGGCGCGCTGGCTGGACGGGCTGGCACGAGAGGGGCAGGCGCGCGGCTATCGCTTCGTCGCCGATGGCGACACGCGCGGGGCGGGCGATGCCCAGCCCTATGGCAATATGTGGGACAATGGCGAGGACGCCGTCGCGGAACTCGCCAACGTGCTGGCGGCGCGGCGGATCGCGCTGGCGCGGTTCGGCTTGCGCAACCTGCCCGAGGGCGCGCCGGCCGCCGACCTGCGGCGGATGATCGTGCCGATCTACCTCTACCATCGTTATCAGGTGACGGCGGCGTCGAAGCTGATCGGCGGCGTCGATTATGGCTATGCGGTGAAGGGCGACGGCCACGAACGCGCGGCGGTCGTTCCCGCCGCCCGCCAGCGCGCGGCGCTGACCGCGCTGATCGGCACGTTGTCGCCAGACCAGCTCGACCTGCCCGACCCGTTGCTGGCGGTGCTGTCGTCGGTCCAGTCGGGCACGCCGGACATCCAGTATGAGGTCGAGCTGCTGCCGTCCCGGACCGCGGCGCCGTTCGACCTGCCGGGCGCGGCCGAGGCGGCGGCGGACGTGACGTTCGAGGCGCTGCTCGATCCCGAGCGGCTCAACCGGCTGATCGAGCAGCAGCGCGTCGACCCGCAGCAGCTGTCGGTGGACGAACTGTTCGACCGGATCGGTGCCGCGCTCGGCCCGGCCGCGGCGGGGCAGGGGCGGGCGGCGGAGCTGCGGCGGCGCGTGCGTGCCCGCTACGTCGCGCGGCTCGCCGGCCTGTTGCAGGACAAGCGCCTGTCGTCGACCGCGGTCGCCGCCGCGCGCGGCGCCGCGACCCGGTTCGGCGAACGGCTGCGCGGCTGTGGCGGCGACCGGCTCGAAACCGATTCCTGCGCCTATCTCGCCGCGCTGTTGACCGGCCCGGTCGAACAGTTGCAGCGTCTCGCCGAACCGATCGCGCCGCCGCCGGAGGTGCCGCCGGGCGCGCCGATCGGCAGCGACGAGGACGATTGGCTGACGACGCCCCTATCCCCCGCAAGCAAGGATGCCTCGTGACCCGTATCGCCTCGCCTGATCGCCGCGCCGCATCGCCGCTGCGCGTCGGGATCGTCCTGCTGATCGCCAGCCTGACCACCGCCGCCACGCCGGCGCCTGCGCCGCGGCGCCTGGCGATCGTCGGCGCGACGGTGTTCGACGGCACCGGCGCCGCCCCGCGGGTCGCCAACGTCCTCGTCGAGGATGGCCGCATCGTCGCGGTCGGTCCGGACGTCGCGCCGCCCGCCGGCGCCAGCGTCATCGACGCGCGCGGCAAGGCGCTGCTGCCCGGCCTGTTCGACCTCCACACCCACTGGACACCGGCGGGCGTCCCCGCGACGACGCCGCAGATCGCCACCGCCTATGTGCAGGCGGGCGTCACCACGGTGAACGACTTCCACGAACAGCCGGAAAGCTATGCGCCGCGCCGGCAATGGCTGGCGTCGCTGGTCGCGCCGCACGTCAATTTCGCCGCGCGGGTCAGCACGCCCGGGGGCCATGGCGCGGACTGGGCGGACCAGTCGACGACGATCTGGGTCAACACGCCCGAAGCCGCGAAGGCCGCGGTCGAGCGGCTGAAGCCGTACAAGCCCGACCTCATCAAGGCGTTCACCGACGGCTGGCGCTATGGCGTCGCGCCCGACAACACCAGCATGGACGAATGGACGCTGGGCGCGCTGGTCGAGGGCGCGCATCAGGCGGGGTGGAAGGTGCTGACCCACACGGTCACCGTCGATCGCGGCGGGGTCGCGGCGCGCGCCAAGATCGACGCGCTGGCGCACGGACTGCAGGATCGCGACATCGACCCGGCGACGCTCGCGACGATCGTCGCGGCGAAGATGGCGATGGCGCCGACGCTGGCGGTCTACGAGCCCGACAAGGCCGGCCCGCCGAAGGACCCCGCAAGCCCGCGCTACCGGCAGAGCGTCGCCAAGTTCGGCCATGCCCTCCACAACGTGAAGGTGATGTACGATGCCGGCGTGCGCATCGGGCTGGGGACCGATGCCGGCATGCCGGGGACGCCGCACGGCGCATCGACGCTGCGCGAACTGGAATTGCTGGTCCGCGCCGGCCTGACCCCGACGCAGGCGCTGGTCGCCGGCACGCGGTCGAGCGCGGAGATCATGAGTCTCGACGGCGACCGCGGCACGATCGCGCCGGGCAAGCGCGCCGACATCATCCTGGTCGACGGCCGGCCCTGGGAGCGGATCGCCGATATCCGCAAGCTGGCGCAGGTCGTGATCGACGGCCGGCTGGTCTATGGCCTGGGCGCGCCGGCGCTGCCCGCGGGCAATCGCGCCAGCTATCTGCCGGCGGTGACGGTGCCGGCGACAATCGACGATTTCGAGCGGCCCGACGGGCGCAGCACGCTCGACACGCTGCGGCTCGAAACCGGCGACGGCGGCATGGATCGCACCGTCGAGATCAGCCAGATCGTGCCGCGCGGCGACGGCGGCCACGCGCTGCAGCTGTCGGCGCGCATGGCGATGAAGGGCGACGCCTATGCCGGCGTCGCGGTGCCGCTGACGCGGGGATCGGTGCAGCCGGTCGACGTGCGCGGCTATCGCGGCGTGCGTTTCGACCTGAAGGGGGCGGGGCCGTTCCTGTTGAAGCTCAACGGGCTGGAGAACAGCTGGTCCGCGCCGGTGACGGGGACCGCGGCATGGACGACGATCGAAATTCCCTTCACGATGCTGACGCCGGTCGCGCGCGGCGGCAAACCGGGCATCGCGTTCAAGGGAGACAGCATCGTGCAGGTCGAAATCGGAGCGGCGCGGGCGCCGGGGCAGACGGTCAGCGTCGCCTTCGATTCGTTGCGCTTCTTTTGAGCCGCGGCATGGCGATCCGCCCCCTGCTCGCCGCCGCCGCGCTGCTCGCGCCCGTGGCGGCGGGCGCCGACCCGACCGGTCAGGCGATCGATGCGACGGTGGCGAAGGGCTATCCGCAGCTCGACGCGCTGTACCGCGACCTGCACGCGCATCCCGAGCTGGGGTTTCAGGAGGTCCGCACCGCGGGCGTGCTGGCGGCCCGGATGCGCGCGCTCGGCTTCACCGTGACCGAAAAGGTCGGCGGCACCGGCCTCGTCGCGCTCTACCGCAACGGCGACGGACCGACGCTGCTGGTCCGCACCGAGCTGGACGGCCTGCCGATGGAGGAGAAATCCGGCCTGCCCTATGCCAGCCGCGCGCAGGCGAATTTCGAGGGCAAGACCAGCTTCGTCGCGCACAGCTGCGGCCATGACGTCCATATGACCGCGTGGATCGGTGCCGCGCAGGCATTGCTGGCGATGAAGGCGCAATGGCACGGCACGCTGATGTTCGTCGCGCAGCCGGCCGAGGAGCAGGTCAAGGGCGCGAAGGCGATGATCGCCGACGGCCTGTTCACGCGCTTCCCGAAGCCCGATGCGGGCATCGCCGTGCACGTGGGATCGGAGCCGACGGGGACGGTGATCGTCAAGGACGGCGTGGTCAGCTCCAATTCCGATTCGGTCGAGGTGACCTTCAACGGCCGCGGCGGCCACGGATCGATGCCGAGCGCGACGATCGACCCGATCGTGATGGGCGCGCGCTTCGTCACCGACGTGCAGACCGTCATCAGCCGGCAGAAGGACGCGGGCACGTTCGGCGTGGTCACCGTCGGCGCGTTCCAGGCCGGCACCGTCGGCAACATCATTCCCGACACGGCGGTGCTGAAGCTCAGCCTGCGCTCGTTCACGCCGGCGGTGCGCACGCTGCTGCTCGACGGCGTCAGCCGGGTTGCCAAGGCGTCCGCCGCGATGGCCGCCGCGCCCGAACCGACGGTCAAATGGCTCCACGGCACCGCGGCGGTGGTCAACGATGCCGCGCTCGGCGCGAAGGTGGCGGCGGCGCTCGCCGCGTCCAGCCCCGATACGATCCGCCACGTCCCGGCATCGGAGCCGGGCTGGTCGGCGAGCGAGGATTATTCCGCCTTCGTCGAGGCGGGCGTTCCGTCCGTCTATATGACGATCGGCGGCTATGACGCCGCGACGCTGGCGCGGTTCGCGGCCAAGGGGCAGACGGTGCCGAGCAACCATTCGCCCTTCTTCGCGCCGGATCACGAGGCGGCGATACGATCGGGCATCCGCACCCTGACGGTCGCGGCGCTGGCGGTGATGCGATAAGGGGCGGGGGGTTGCGTCCCCCCGCTGCGTTCAGCGCTGCTTCTTGGTGATGGTGGCGGTGAAATCGGGGTCCTTCTTTGCGACCCAGTCGACGAACTTGCGCACCACCGGATCGGCCAGCAGGCCCTCCACGTCCATGCCGTGACGCTGCAGTTCCGAATTGGTGAAATGCGCCGTCACCGTCTGCTGGCAAATCGGATGCATGGGTACGACATCGCGGCCGCCGCGGCTCTTGGGGACGGGATGGTGCCAGACGATGGTCTTGCCCGTCGGCCGGCCGCACAGCCAGCAGGGTGCCGGCGGCGGCGCGGGCGCGTCGTCCGCATCGCCCTGATCCGCGTCATAGGGGCCGTGTTTCGAATGCTTGCGGGCCATAGGGTCAACCGGTTCCGTATCGCGGCCGCCCGACATCGGCCGCCATCGCCGCGCTCCTACACCAGCGCGGCCCGATGCGGAACCGACGAGGGGCGCGGCCGTCACCGGGTGGCGGGGCGCGCCGTCGATTGCGAGAAGGGGCGGGCGCCCGCGCTTCGGCCCCAGGCCGTATCGGCGCGCGCGCCCATCGTGAAGCGGAGCTCGCCGCCCTGCCGGATCTCGTCGTCGCGCAGATAGCTGCGGGTCAGCGGCCGGCCGTTGAGCGTCACCAAGCGGATATAGGGATTGGCCTCCGACAGGCCGTCGGTCCGGACCACGAACTGCTTGCCGTCGGGCAGGGCGATCGCCGCACGCGACAGGAACGGGCGGCCGATGACATATTCGTTCGATCCCGGCGCGACCGGATAGAAACCGAGCGCGGTGAACACCAGCCAGGCGGACATCTGGCCGAGATCGTCGTTGCCGCTGAGCCCCGCCGGCGTCGCGCCATATTGGCTGGTGACGATCTGGCGCAGCCGTTCCTGCGTGCGCCATGGCGCGCCGGCGTAGCTGTAGAGATAGGCGACGTGGTGGCTCGGCTCGTTGCCATGGATATACTGGCCGATCAGCCCGGCGATATCCTCGGCATGGCTGTAGTCGAGCTTCGAATTGTCGTGGTCGAACATCGCATCGAGCCGGGCGATCGCCTTGGCGTCGCCGCCGAGCAGGCGGAACAGGCCGGCCTGGTCCTGCGGCACGAACCAGCTGTATTGCCAGGCATTGCCCTCGGTATAGTCCGATCCGTAGTTGATCGCGGTCGGGTCGAACGGCGTGCGGAACGTGCCGTTCGACAGCCGCGCGCGCAGCCAGCCCGAGCGCGCGTCGAAGCTGTTGCGCCAGTTGCCGGCGCGTGTCTGGAACCGGGCGGCGATGTCGGCCTTGCCCATCCGCCGCGCCATGCGGGCGATCGTCCAGTCGTCATAGGCATATTCGACCGTCTTCGACGCCGCCTCCGGCTCCTTGTCGATCGGCACGTAGCCGCGGCGGATGTATTCGCCGAGCCCGCCGTAGGCCGCATGATCGGCGCTGGCGACCATCGCGCGCAGCGCCGCCTCCGCATCGAAGCCGCCAATGCCCTTCATATAGGCGTCGGCGATCACCGGGACGGCATGATAGCCGATCATCGTCCACGTCTCGCGGCCCGCGAATTGCCATACCGGCAGGATGCCGTCGGGGCTGTGCTGCTGGCTGGCGAGCAGCGAAAGTACGATGTCGGTCGTGGTCTGCGCCGGCTGGATCAGCGTCAGCAGCGGATGTTCGGCGCGGAACGTGTCCCAGAGCGAAAAGGTGGAGCGGACGGTGAAGCCGTCCGCCCGGTGGACCTGATCGTCCGGCCCGCGATAGCGGCCGTCGGCGTCGCTCCACACGCTCGGTGCGAGCAGGCTGTGGTAGAGCGCGGTCGCGAAGATGCGCCGCATCGGCCCGTCGGCGTCGAAGCGGACCGCGCCCAGCGCCGTGTCCCAGCCGTCGCGCGTGCGCGCGTGCACCGCGTCGAAGCCGCCCGGTTCGCTGTCGAGGTTGGCGAGCGCGCCGGCTTCGTCGACGCCGGACAGGCCGACCTTCACCTCCAGCGGCGTATCGAGCATGCCGAAATCGAGCCGCGCCTCCAGCGCCCGGCCGAGCTTTTCGGCGAGCGCGTCGCTGCCGCGGCCGGGGCCCTGAAAGCCCTTGTACGGCACGTCCGTCTCGCGGTTGACCAGCGCGTGGCCGACCAGGGCTGAGGAGAAGCGCATCGCGAAGAACAATTTGCGCCCCGGCGCCCAGCCGCGCGTCTCGCGAAAGCCGGTGAGCACGCCGTCGGCGCGCAGGTGCAGCCCCGACCACAGGATCTTCCCCGGATAATTGTACAGCGACGATCGCAGGTCGACGATCAGATGCGCCGCCTTGCCCGCCGGGAACCGGTAGCGGTGCACGCCCACCCGCGTGCCCGCGGTCATTTCCGCGCGGACCTGCGGCCCGTCGAGCGTCACCGCATAATAGCCGGGGCTCGCGACCTCGGTCGCGTGGCGGAAGGCGGATCGGTAGCCGGGCGCGGCAGGCGTGCCGGGGTCCATCGGCACCGCCTCGCCCGCGACCGGCATGACGAGCACGTCGCCGAGGTCGGAATGGCCCGCGCCGGAAAAATGCGTGTGGCTGAACCCCTCGATCGTCGGGTCGTCGTAACGATAGCCGGCGGCATGGCCGTAGCAGCTGCGGATGACGCAGGAGGTGTCGGTGTCGGGCGACAGCTGCACCATGCCGAACGGCGCGACCGCGCCGGGAAAGGTATGGCCCTCGCCGCCGGTGCCGATGAAGGGATCGACCGCGTCGCCCGGCCGCTCCGCCGATGGCGGCCCCTGCTGCGCGACGACGCCGGTCGCGGGCATGGAACCGAGCAGGGCGGCGGCCAGGCCGATCGCGCCGCGAACGGCGGTCGTGGCCCGGGCGTTGCGGGCGAACCCCTGCGTTGCCGCTTCCGATGGCCGGTGATCCAGGGTCCGCATGCTCGTCTTCCCGTCGATCCATGTCGCGACCGGCTGGACGCCGGTGCGCGCGGGACGGAGGTGGACCAGAACGCGGGATAGTACAATGCGAACAGGGAGATCGCAGTGGCGGTGCGGTGTGCGCTGTGGCTATGATGGCGATGCCCGCACGGCCGCACAGGCCGCCGCGGGCCAACGACAGGACGAGAGGCTTGCAAGGATGCGGAAGGTGAGCGGACCGGGCGGCGGCATGACGCGCCGCGACTGGCTGGGCGGCGCGGCGGCGGGCGCCGGACTGCTGGCGATGCCCGGCCCGGCCTTCGCGCGGCGGATCGCCGCGAGCGACCGGGTCAATCTCGCGGTGATCGGCGCGGGCGGCATGGGCGCGCAGAATATGGCGAAGCTCACCGGCCAGAATATCGTCGCCGCGGCCGACGTCGATTTCGACCATGTCGCGAAATCGCTCACCGATGCGAAGGGCGCGGTGCGCGCCGACCGGCTGGCGCTGAAGGCCGCCTATGACCGCGCCGCCCGCTTCGCCGATTATCGCCGCATGTTCGACGGCCGCAAGGATATCGACGCGGTGGTGATCGCGACGCCCGACCATCATCACGCGCTCGCGGCCAAGGCGGCGATGGAGCGCGGCCTGCACGTCTATGTCCAGAAACCGCTGACCTATACCGTCCGCGAAGGCCGCACGCTGCTCGATCTGGCGCGCCGCAATCCCCGGCTCGTGACCCAGATGGGCAATCAGGGCCATTCCGGCGACGATGGCCGGCGCGTGGTCGAGCTGATTCGCGGCGGCGCGATCGGGCGGGTGCGCGAGGTTCACGCCTGGACCAACCGGCCGGTCTGGCCGCAGGGCGAGCCGCGCCCCGCGCCGGTGGCGAAGCCCGCCGGCCTCGACTGGGACCTGTGGCTGGGGCCGGCACCGGTCGACTGGGGCTATCACCCCGATTACGCACATTTCAACTGGCGCGGCTGGGTGCCGTTCGGCGTCGGCGCGCTCGGCGACATGGGCGCGCATCTGATCGATTTCCCGGTCTGGGCGCTCGACCCCGGCCTGCCGACGCGGGTCGAGACGCGGCACAGCCGCTGGGGCGGCGACGACAACGTCTGGGACGGCAGGCCGCCCGCCGACCTCGGCAGCTATCCGCTCGCCACCGTCACCACCTATCGCTTCGGCAATGCGAAGGGCGGGCCGGTGACGATGACCTGGTATGACGGCGGTCTGATGCCGCCGACCCCCGATGCGATGCCGGCGACCGCGCGGATGAACCCGGACGGCGGCGTGCTCTATGTCGGCGAGGCGGGCATGCTGATGCACGACACCTATGGCGAGAAGCCGGTGCTGATCGGCGACGGCGTCGCCGCGCGTGCGGCGGCGGTGCCGGTGTCGCTCCCGCGCATCCTCGACGGGCGCGACGGGCATGAGATGAATTGGATCCGCGCGATCCGCGGCGAGGAGGCAATCTCCTCGCCCTTCGCGGTCGCGGTGCCGCTCAACGAAACGATGATCCTCGGCATGGTCGCGCTTCGCGCCGACCAGCCGATCGACTATGACGGGGCCTCCGGCCGGATCACCAACGTCCCCGACGCCAACCGCTTCCTCGATCGGGAATATCGCAAAGGATGGTCGCTATGATCGCACCCCATATTATCGGCTCGCTGCTCCTGCTCGCCCAGTCCGGCGCGAAGCCGGCGGATACCGAGGTCTGGCAGCCCGTGCCGCCGGTCGTCGCCGTGCCGGCGACGCCGTCCGCGCCTGCGCCGTCGGACGCGATCGTGCTGTTCGACGGCACCTCGCTCGACCAGTGGACCAGCACGAAGGACAAGGGACCGGCGGGCTGGACGGTCAGGGACGGCGTGCTGACGGTGCGCAAGGGGACGGGCAACATCCAGACGAAGCGGTCGTTCCGCAACTATCAGCTCCACCTCGAATGGCGCGTGCCGGCGGGAATCGTCGGCGAGGGGCAGGGGCGCGGCAACAGCGGGCTGTTCCTCGCCTCGACCGGCGACGGCGATGCCGGCTACGAACTCCAGATCCTCGACAGCTATCGCAATGCGACATACGTGAATGGCCAGGCCGCCAGCATCTACAAACAATCCCCGCCGCTCGCCAATCCGACCCGCGCGCCGGGGGAATGGCAGAGCTACGACGTGGTCTGGACCGCGCCGGTGTTCGCCGCGGACGGCAAGCTGGTCAGCCCCGCCTATGTCACCGTCCTGATGAACGGCGTGCTGGTGCAGGACCATTATGCGCTGACCGGCGAGACCGCCTATATCGGCGCCCCACGCTACACCGCGCATGGGCCGGCGCCGATCAAGCTGCAGGACCATGGCGATCCCAGCGCGCCGATCAGCTTCCGCTCGATCTGGCTGCGTGAGTTGAAATGACCGGGCCGAGTTGAAATGACCGGGGCGTCTGATAGGCGGCGAACTCCATGCGAGCGAGACACACCATGACAGCCACCGCCTTCATCACCGGCGCGACCTCCGGCATCGGCGCCGCCGCGGTCGAGGAATTCGTCGGCGCGGGCTGGCGGGTGATCGCCACCGGCCGCCGCGCCGACCGGCTCGCAGCGTTGCAGGCTCGCCTCGGCGCGGATGCGGTCCACACGCTCGCCTTCGACGTCGCGGACGATGCCGCGGTCGACGCGGCGCTGGCGGGCCTGCCGGAGGACTGGCGTGCCATCGACCTGCTCATCAACAATGCCGGTCTCGCGCTGGGGACGAAGCCGGCGCAGGAGGCGAACCTCGACGACTGGCGCACGATGATCGCGACCAACGTCACCGCTCTGGTGGCACTGACCCACCGCCTGCTGCCCGGACTGGTCGCGCGGCGCGGCGCGATCATCAACCTGTCGTCGGTCGCCGCGACCTATCCGTACAGCGGCGGCAACGTCTATGGCGGGACCAAGGCGTTCGTCGAGCAATTCTCGCTCGGCCTGCGCGCCGACCTGCACGGCAAGGGCGTCCGCGTCACCTCGATCGAGCCGGGCATGGTCGAGACGGAGTTCACCACGGTGCGCACCGGCGGCGACCGGGCGGCCTCCGATGCGCTCTACAGGGGTGCCGATCCGATGACTGCGGAGGATATCGCCGCGACCATGTTGTGGGTGGCGACGCTGCCGCCGCACCTCAACATCAACCGGCTGGAGCTGATGCCGGTCAGCCAGTCCTTCGCCGGATTCCAGGTGGCGCGCGCCGGTCAGTCCTGAGCGGCGCAGGGATCGCGCAACGTCGCCGAGAGGAAGGCGATCAGCGCCTCGACCCGCGCCGGGCGCAGCGCGCTCGGCGGGGTCAGGATGTGGAGGCCGATCGGTGCCGGCGCCCATGCCGCGAGGATCGGCACCACCGCGCCGCTGGTGATGTGCGGCCCGACGATGAAGCCGGGCAGCCGCGCGATGCCGAGCCCGGCGAGCAGCGTCGGCAGCAGCGCCTCGCCGCTGTTCGCGGTCAGCGGCCCCTCGGGCTTGATCGACAGGTCGCTGCCGTCGGGATGCTGGAATCGCCACGGCCCCGACACGTTCGAATAGCCGAGGACGCGGTGGCGGGCGAGGTCGGAGGGGTGCTGCGGCGTGCCGTGCGCGGCCAGATAGGCGGGCGCCGCGACCAGATAGGTGGTGATGTCGCACAGCCGCCGCGCGCGGAGGCTGCTGTCCGGCAGGTCGCCGATGCGCAGTGCGACGTCGAACCCCTCCGCGACGATGTCGACGCGCGCGTCCGAACAATGCAGGTCGATCTCGACGCCGGGATGCGCGGCGAGGAAGGTCGCGAGCAGCGGCGCGACGTTGCTGACCCCGAAGCTCATCGGCGTCGCCAGCCGAACCCGGCCGGTCGGCGCGCTGGCCGCATCGCGTGCGGCCTCCTCTGCGGCGCGCGCCTCGGCGAGGATGCGTTGCGCATGCTCCGCCAGCGGCTTGCCCGCCTCGGTCAGCGCGAGCCGGCGCGAGGTGCGGTGGAACAGCGACTGGCCGATATGCTCCTCCAGCCGGGTGATCGCCTTCGACACGGTCGCCTTGCTGAGCCCGATCCCCTCCGCCGCACCGCTGAACGAGCGATGCTCGACCACGGCGGCGAAGATCGCCCAGGCTTCCAGATCGGGTAATCGCATCCTCGTCCTCCACGCAACGCCGCGGAACCTAGCGTAGAAACGATCGGTTTCCATCGTTTCCGTTTACGCGATGGTCGGCCACGCCCATCTTGGCCCCGACACGATCTGGAGACGCTCGCATGACCAAGGTTCTGGTGCTCTATTATTCCTCCTACGGCCATATCGAACAGATGGCGGATGCGGTCGCCGAGGGCGCGCGCGCCGGCGGTGCCGAGGTCGACATCCGCCGCGTCGCCGAAACCGCGCCGGACGAGGTCGTCAAGGCCGCGCACTTCAAGACCGACACCGCCCATCCGGTGATCGAGGGACCGGATGCGATGGCGCAATATGACGCGATCGTCGTCGGCGCGCCGACCCGCTTCGGCCGCATGCCGGCCCAGATGGCGAGCTTCTGGGACACGACCGGAGGGCTCTGGGCGCGCGGCGCGCTCGTCGGCAAGGTCGGTGGCGCCTTCACCTCGACTGCCAGCCAGCATGGCGGGCAGGAGACGACGCTGTTCTCGATCATCACCAACCTGCTGCACCACGGCCTGACGATCGTCGGACTCGATTACGGCTTCCAGGGCCAGATGGGCGTCGACGAGGTCCGCGGGGGCTCGCCCTATGGCGCGACGACGATCGCCGGCGGCGACGGCGCGCGCCAGCCGCACGAGGAAGAGCTGGCCGGTGCCCGCTATCAGGGCAAGCGCATCGCCGAGACGGCCGCGAAGCTGAAGTAACCGCCCCTCGTCGTTGCGAGCGCAGAGAAGCAATCCAGGGCGGCCCGCGGCGCGGCCCTGGATTGCCGCGCCGCGATGACGAACGGTGCGCATGCCGGCGCGAGGGGTGTCGCGCTTGCCCCGAATCGCGCCTACACCGGCGGCGATGGCCACGCATCCCACCCGCCTGCCGCCGCCCGCGCCCGAGGATGCGGCGGCGCGCAACATGCGCCAGCTGGTGCTGCTGCGCTGGCTGGCGGTCGGCGGCCAGCTCGCGACGATCCTGACAGTGCATTACGGCTTCGGCATCCGCCTGCCGATCGCGCCGATGGCGGTCGTGCTGGCGGCGCTGGTCATGCTCAACGTCATGACGTGGCTGGGCCATCCGCACTGGCCGGTGACCAATTTCCAGCTGTTCGGCGCGCTCGCCTGCGACGTCGTCGCGCTAACGGTGCAGCTGCACCTCAGCGGCGGAGCGGCCAATCCCTTCGTCTCGCTCTATCTGTTGCAGGTGGTGATGGGTGCGGTGCTGCTGCACGCCTGGTCGAGCTGGGCGCTGGTCGGGCTGACCGCCACCGCCTTTGCGCTGGTCGCCCTGGTCAGCCCGCCGCTCGACCTGCCGCCATGGCTCGCGACCAGCCTGTCGCCCGCTTATGTGCTCGGCCTGTGGTGCAATTTCGTGCTTGCCGCGGTGCTGCTGGTGCTGTTCGTCACCCGTATCGCCGCCAATCTGCGCAGCCGCGATTCGCACCTCGCCGCGATGCGCCAGCGCGCGGCGGAGGAGGATCATATCGTCCGCATGGGCCTGCTGGCGAGCGGCGCCGCGCACGAGCTGGGCACGCCCCTGTCGTCGATCTCGGTGTTGCTCGGCGACTGGAAGGGCGAGGCGGCGATCCGCGACGAACCGCGCCTCGCGGCGGAGGTGGACGAGATGCAGGCCGAGGTGATGCGCTGCAAGGCGATCGTGTCGGGCATCCTGTTCGCCGCCGGCGAGGTGACCGGCGAGGCGCCCGAGCGGACGACGCTGCGCCGCTTCCTGTCGGGAATCGTCGCGACATGGCCCGGCAGCGTGGCCTTCGCGGACCGGCTGGGCGAGGACCGGCCGATCGTCGCCGATCGCGCGCTGGGGCAGGCGCTGGTCAACCTGCTCGACAATGCGGTGGAGGCGGGGGCGGCGGCGATCACGCTGACCGCGGGACTGGAGGAGGCGGTGCTGGTGTTGACGGTACGGGACGATGGCAGCGGTTTCCCGCCGGAGGTGCTCGCCGCATTGGGGCGGCCGTACAACAGCAGCAAGGACCGGCGCGGCGCGGGGCTGGGTCTGTTCCTCGCGACCAACGTGCTGCGGACTTTGGGCGGCACGTTGCAGGCGCGCAATCTGGCGGGCGGCGGCGCGGAGACGGTCCTGCGACTGCCGCTCGCCAGCCTCGCGCTGGAGCCTTCGGCATGACCGGCGATCGCCGGCTGCTGATCGTCGAGGACGATGCGAATTTCGCCCGGACGCTGGCGCGCTCGTTCGAACGGCGCGGCTATGCGGTGGCGACCCTGCCCGGACCCGACGGGCTGGAGGCGCGCGTCGCGGATTTCCGCCCCGACCATGCGGTGGTCGACTTGCGACTGGGCGGCGCATCGGGGCTGACCTGCGTCGCGGCGCTGCACGCGCTCGATCCCGCCATGAAGATCGTCGTGCTCACCGGCTTCGCCAGCATCGCCACCGCGGTCGAGGCGATCAAGCTCGGCGCGACCAACTACCTGACCAAGCCCGCCAACACCGACGATATCGAGGCGGCGTTCGCGCGGGTCGACGGCGATGCCGACGCGACGATCGCCACGGCGCCGCCGACCTCGATCAAGACGCTGGAATGGGAGCATATCCACCAGACGCTCGCCGACGTCGACTTCAACATCTCCGAAGCCGCCCGGCGCCTCGGCATGCACCGCCGTACGCTCGCGCGAAAGCTCGACAAGCGTCACATGGGATAGGCGCGCGACCTCGGCCGCGCCGCCCGCCGTTATTTCAGCAGCTTGGGCGCTTCCTGCTGGATCACGTCGCGGATCTTGCCGGCGAACAGGCCGAGGAAGCCGGGCAGGTCGACGATCGCATGGACGTTGGTATCGTACACCGTCGCGCGGCAGCCGATCGACTGGCCCATCGCCTGCACGGTGAAATGCATCGTATCCGCCTCCCAGCGATGGTCGACCTGCGCGCCGCCGGGGATCATCCGGCCGATCTTGCCGACCCCGCCGTCCAGCCGGTCGCGGACCGCCTGCTTGCCGAGCTGATGGGGGATGTTGATGTCGATGGGGGCGCTCATGCGGGGTCCTTTGTGGTCGCGAACAGCATCGCGTCGTCGGCGAACGCCTTGAACTCCAGGGCGTTGCCGGAGGGGTCGTAAAAGAACATCGTCGCCTGCTCGCCGGCCTGTCCCTCGAAGCGGATGTGCGGTGCGATGCCGAAGCGCACGCCGGCGGCGGCGACGCGCGCGCTCAGCGCCTGCCAGTCGGGCATGGTCAGCACCACGCCGAAATGCGGCACGGGGACGGCATGGCCATCGACCGCATTCTCGACCGCGACCGCGCGCGCGGCAGGATCGAGATGCGCGACGATCTGATGCCCGAACAGGTCGAAATCGATCCAGTGATCGCTCGACCGCCCCTCGGCGCACCCGAGCATCCCGCCATAGAAGGCGCGCGCGGCGGCAAGGTCGTGGACCGGAAAGGCGAGGTGGAACGGTCGCAGCGTCATGCCCGAGGAGATAGGGCGGCGCGGGGGCGGATGCCAGCCTGCGCTGAGGGGGTGGGGGAGCGCACAACCACGACCTCTCCACATGTTCCTCGGCGAAGGCCGGGGCCCAGCTGGGCGAACGGTTGCGATACCGTACGACGGCCTTCCCGACTGGGCCCCGGCCTCCGCCGGGGAGCAGAAGGATGCGAGGCACCGGGCGCGCATGCGCAGACCGCCGCCGGGTGAGCGTCCTTATCGCCTCCCAGGACACGCGCGGGACGAATGCCAGCCTTGTGCGAACAGGACGGCGAACATCCCCCACAGTTCCCCGGTGGAGGCCGGGGCCTAGTTGGGCGAACGGTTGCGATACCGGACGACGGCTGTCCCGACTGGGCACCGGCCTCCGCTGGGGAACGGAAGGGTGCGAGGTACCGCGCGCCTATGCGCCGAGCGCCGACGGGCGAGCCTCTGCACCGCCTGTCAATACACGCGCGGGACGGATGCCAGCTTGCGTGAACAGGACGGCGAACATCCCCCGCGGTTCCCCGGCGAAGGCCGGGGCCCAGTTGGGCGAACGGTTGCGATACCGTACGACGGCCTTCCCGACTGGGCCCCGGCCTCCGCCGGGGAACAGAAGGGTGCGAGGTACCACCCGCACATGCGCCGAACGCCAACGGGCGAGCCTCCCGCATCCCCTCACTCACCACACGGGACATTGCGCCGCGGGCGCATTACAGGCCGCTGCGATGCCTGCTTTCCTCTTCCGCCGTCCCGCGCTGGTCGCGCTGTTGCTCGGGGCGCTTGCCGCGACCGGATTCGCGCCGCTGCAGCTCTGGCCGTTGACCCTTATCGGCCTCGCCGGCCTCGCTGCGCTGGTCCATGCCGCGCCGACGGGGCGGCGGGCGCTGTGGATCGGCTGGTGCTGGGGCGTCGGGCATTTCACGATCAACAACAACTGGTTCCAGCACGCCTTCGACTTTCAGGACAAGATGCCGCCGGTGCTCGGCTATTTCGCCGCGGTCGGGCTGGCGCTGTATCTGGCGGTGTTCCCGATGCTGGTGTCGGGAATCGGCTGGCGGTTCGGGCGGCGAGAGCGGCCGGATGCGGCCTATGCGCTGCTGTTCGGGGCGGCGTGGATCGGCAGCGAATATCTGCGCGCGACGCTGTTCACCGGCTATGCCTGGGACCCGATCGGCGTGATCTGGCTGCCGGTGATCGGCGTCGCGCGGCTGTCGGCGTGGATCGGCACCTATGCGCTGTCGGGCGTCACCGTGCTCATGGCGGTGTCGCTGCTGCTCCTGTCGCAGCGGCGCTGGCGGCTGCCCGCCGGGCTGGCGGCGGTGCTGGCACTCGCCGCAATCTCCGCGCCGTGGA